>Ga0302310_10000617_pt1 | contig 32382 bp, 27 predicted proteins | sample III_Palsa_N1_2_FD_200451 | JGI IMG/M metagenome (GOLD analysis project Ga0302310, IMG submission 200451) | Peat permafrost microbial communities from Stordalen Mire near Abisko, Sweden - III_Palsa_N1_2 | ecosystem: Environmental > Terrestrial > Soil > Palsa > Peat permafrost | place: Sweden...
CAATAAACAATGGCACGTCGCCGCGTATGGCTGCGGTGCACTGAATAAAGACTGGGCGTTTCCGCGGGGGTTGGCATGCCGGGGACCACTCAAGGGAGAGTGATAAACAAGCCGCAATTACCTTTGCGACCGGGCGATTCTGAGGACCCTACTACGGCTATTACAGCATCCCTCGCGAGTTGATGCGTAATTGATACCGATAAACTAATAAGTGATAACTCGGACATTTTCTTTAATAACTCAGACATGATAAAAATACCACCATTGGCTAAGTCCGCACACTAGGTCAGGATCGTAAAGGTCCTCCGGAGCTGGTGTCGCCAGCAAAGTTACAGATTAGCGGCAGTAGTAGAAAAACAACTTACGAGGCGGGGGCGTTAATATGAAGCAAGCTATTTTGGGGTTCGGCGCGGTATTAGGACTCTGTACTTCGCCAGCGATTTTTGGCACGGTCCATGCGGAAGGCACAGACCCAGGGACCAAGGGTCTCGAAGAGATTATCGTGACTGCCGAGCGACGAAGCGAATTCTCACAGAACGCTCCAATTGCGCTATCGGTAGTTACCGGTCAAGAAATTGCAGATCAGGGCATTTCTCAGCCCGAAGACCTCAATAAGCTAGTCCCCGGGCTGACTATTACGAATACCCCGATAACCAATATCTCCATAAGGGGTGTGGGTGCGGTTACCGAATTCGACTCACTCGCCCAGCTCGGCGTCGCCGTTGCCACCGACGGCGTCTTCATCGACCGTGTCACCGAAGTCTCTGGAAATTTCTTCGACCTCAGCCGGGTGGAGGTCCTGCTCGGACCGCAGGGCACACTGTACGGCCGTAATGCCACGGGCGGTGCCGTCAATCTGGTTACGAACAAACCGACGCAAACATTCGGTGGGGACATTCAGGAGGAGTTGGGTAATTACAATTTGCGCCGTACCACCGGCGCGATCAATGTTCCGATCACGGATGAGTTTGCAATGCGATTTGCGTTCTACGACTCGAAGCGCGACGGTTATTTGACGGACGGATTCGATGACGAAGACACGCGGGCCGGGCGAATTCACGCACTGTGGACGCCCAACAATGATGTGACACTACTCGTCACCCTCGAGGCGTCAAGAATCGGCGGCCAGGGCGTTGGCAACGTTTTCGAAAACATGGGTCTCGTCGGCGCTCAATACAGCCCGACAGCCCTATCGCTGCGACCATTGGCCGATGTACCGGGTCCGAACGGGCCGGTTCCCATCCCATCGCCATATCCGTCATATCAGGATTTCAACAATCGCGCAGCGCGCGCGCAGCTCGATTGGGACCTCGGATTCGCTACGCTCACCGTAATCCCCGGTTACCGCAGCCAGTCGTTCAGCTATCAAAATGGCACCGTACAGGGCGGATTACACAGCTCGGGAAGTTCGGATCAATACACCGGCGAAGTGCGGCTGAGCCATCAGGACTCAACGTGGAAATGGACGGTGGGAGCGTTTTCCCTCGATGAGCACGTGGACTTCTCTTTCAACGCGGCATTTGTCTACTTCGATTTGCCTATGTTTGGCGCCTACGCTACGGGAGACCAGTTCCTCACGACGCCCAACTACGATACTCGCAGCGATGCAATATTCGGCGAAACAACCTACACCTTTACCGACGGCCTGCGCGGTATTTTCGGCCTGCGGTACACTACCGAAACCAATACGGCTGAACTTTACAATAAGTGGTACGGCGAAGGATACGACATCCCCGGTCACAGCATAATTGCTACAGACCCTTTGACGGGGTTGCCCAATAACTTGTATGCGTATAACACGGACGGTTATCAGCACGCGGTTGACACCACCGGTAAAGTTGGCCTCGAGTACGATCTCGCGCCGAAATCCATGCTGTACGGCACCGTATCCACGGGTTTTAAGGGCGGCGGATTTGGACTCGCGCCCCCGCCGCAGACCGAGTACAAGCCGGAGTACCTCACTGCGTACACGATTGGAGTCAAGAATAGATTCCTTGACGATACGTTGCAGTTCAACGCTGAGGTCTACCTCTGGGATTACAAGGATCAACAAGTCTCCGTTATTGTTAACGATATCTACGGAGCCAAGGAGCAGATCACTTCCAACGCCGGCAGCTCACGACTGAACGGTGTGGATATGAGTCTACTGTGGGCACCCGATGCGCATGATCGTTTCGGCGCGCATGTGCAATACGAACACGCGATATTCGGTTCCTACAACGTACTCTCTGGCCTTGGGGCATCGAGCAGCACGCCTTCGGGCTGCGTTTACACTCCGACAAGCTATAACGGCAATCCGGCATTCAACGAAAATTGCGCGGGTTTACATCTGCCGTTTACCCCAGAGTTCTCGGGAATCGTAAATTACGCACATACTTTTGCGTTGCCGGTGGGCAATCTTGATCTCGGTGGAGACGTACATTTCGCAACTTCGCAACAGACGAACGTCTCCGCCAATGCGCTCTACACAGAACACGGTTACGGCATTTTCGATGCCAACCTGGAATACGAAGCGCCGAAGGGAACCTGGTCCGTCACAGGTTACGTGCGCAATATTGCCAACAGGCTCGTGTATGACAATCAGGGGCAAGACAACTTCAGTCCAGCGATTCCTTTGAATCTGCAAACGGTCTCCTACATTTTGCCGCCAAGAACCTTTGGAATAATCCTCAAGGCCCACTTTTAATTCCTACGAGCGAACGATTTTATGAATTTGATTAATGGCACAGTCCTAACGGTAGTAACCATGATGGTATCTGGCATCGCGCAGGCGCATCACTCATACGCGATGTTCGATACTACCAAGCAAGTCACTATCGTTGGGACCGTGCGCACGCTGGAATGGTCAAGTCCTCATGTGTGGCTTTGGGTTGAGTCCCCCGATGGAAAAGGGGGCTCAGAGACATACGGGTTCGAGACAGTGTCTCCGGCGCAGCTACAGCGTGACTACGGTTGGAACAAAAACGTAGTGCACACGGGCGACAAGATTACCGTCTTGTTCGCGCCACTTCGCAGCGGAAAAAGCGGAGGTGAACTCGAGAAAGTCACGCTAGAGAACGGCAAGGTTTTGGCCACCCGCTTTACCGCGAATGGCCCGCAGCCCAACGCCGCCGAGACTGACACAAAGAAATAGAGGCAATCGATCGTGCGCTATCACTTGGATGATACTTTCCGCGAAGCATGGATTAGGAACATCGCTTGAGCAGCCGAGTTCGGCTCCGGAGCGCCCCGACAACCCGGCCGCGCGTCACACATTTAAGTTCTCGGTTTTTATTGATCGCGCTAAGTTGCTTCCTGCAGTTTGCGGCGGTGGCCCATTCCTCGCCGGAAGTGTCCAAGCTTCGAACTTCCTGGAATGCAATCAATCCAGTGACGCCATTAAACCGTCAGAGTTTCTTCGACCCCGACATGCGTGACCGGCCATGGGTTCGCCTTAACATGCCTGCGACCGCAGATCCATCAGAATTGAAAGCGGAAGTGGAGGGATTGCATGCCAGCGGCATAGCCGGTATCGAAGTGGGCCAAGGCACCTTTCCCAATGAAGAACAGCTGGTGGCTATTTTAGAGAAGGCCAATGAGCTTGGGATCAAGGTCAGCTTGAGTCATGGACCCACACAATATCCTTTGGGGTACTCGATAGACGATGACAACGCGCGAAAGACGCTGGCGTTCGGAAACATCGTCGTCGACGCTGGCGCGATCTTCGATGGTCCGCTTCCTTCGCCGAAGCCTCCGCCCACGATTCAGTTCCGGGTTCCCCGCACAGGCGCTGGCGCACACCTCACCGTTCCGCCCTCCCCGCCGGAGCCCCAAACTAGAAGCACACTGGTGGCCGTGCTTGCCTATCGCTGCGACCCAAAGGCATGCGCATCGGACCAACGTGCGATCTTGGATCCTTCTTCGGTTGTAGACCTGACCTCGCTCGTCAGCGGCAAGAACTCCGCCGGCATTACAGGTGGAACTACCACGGGCCACTTGCGCTGGTCGGCTCCCGCCTCGCCGCCCGATTCGAAGTGGCAAGTCATCGCTTTCTGGGCACACGGCGTGTTTGCGCAACCGGACCTTTTTAGCCGAGAGGGATTCGAGCAGCTGGTTGCTAGCATGGACGCCGCTCTGAGCCCGCGGGTTAAGGAGCTGATGCGCTTAAATCGGGGAGACCTGTTCTACGACTCTCATACCGTGGATCGCGGCAGCCCCGATGAGATCTGGACTAACGACCTGGAGGCAGCGTTTTCGAAAACGACGGGGTATTCAGTGATCCCTGTCCTGGCCGCCCTGTTCCCGACCGCATTCGTCTTCAGCGATGCCAGTGACCGACGCATTCGCAATGATCTGTACGCGGTGCGGGGCGACCTTTGGATCAATACCCAATTAGTCCCTCTTGAAGAGTGGGCACACAGCCTTAACACGGTTTTACGCGTCCAGCCCGAAGGGGAAATGTCGCCGACGACTCCCATCAGCGATCAAATCCGAGTGGCCGCCATACTCGACCGTCCGGAGCACGAGTCGCTTTTTGCTAACGATGAGGTGGACGCCTATCTGCCGATCGCATCTGCCAACCACATAACAGGTAATTCCTGGTACTCCACAGAGTGTTGCGCGGCGCTCAACATGAACTATGCGCAGACTTTACAGGACATGACCATCCGGATGCACCGCAGTTACGCGGGCGGCATTACGAAGCTCGTCTACCACGTGTTCCCCTATCGCGACAGTCCGACGTCAAGATGGCCGGGATACCATAATTTCGGGCAAGCTGGATTTTCAAATGCGTGGGGTCCGCGCGATCCTGATTGGATCGACGCGCGAACGTACAATGACTATTTTGCGAGGTTAGCCCAAGTCGTTACGCAAGGGTCCGCGCGGACCGACATCGCAGTTTACCTGCAAAATTATCTCTATCCGCAACCCATGATGGTTGCCGACGGATCTGGATTCCGTCTCTGGCGAGATACGAAGCTTCAAGAAACAGGATATACCCGCGACTATCTCGACCCCGAGCTATTAGAGACCGCGACGGTGAAAGGCAAGCGCCTCGCGCCAGCGGGCCCGGCGTATAAGGCATTAGTCATCGACGGAGAGTTGCAGCCGACATCCGACCCTGACAAGCATTCGATGCCGCTGGACACCGCGAGGCACCTCCTCGCGTTCGCGCAACAGGGCCTCCCAATTGTTGTGGTGGGGTCACCACCGGATCATGAGCCTGGCAACAGCCCGACCCAAGATCCTGCCGTGCAACGAGTCATGACGGCTCTCTTGGCGCAGCCCGCCGCACACCGGGTCGCGCATGAATCGGACGTTCCCGGGATGCTACTGAGCCTCGGCATACGGCCATCGGCCGAGCCGTCAACGCCGGGTCCTTTGATCGGCGTCCGCCGACGTGACGACCGCTCGAAGACGGACTATTACTTTCTTTACGACCAAGGCGTCGTCAGTCCCGACGGCGAGCCGGCGAATTTGTTCAGCCCGGGTGCTGGGGAACCGTCGCGGACCCAAGTCACTTTCGAGGGCCGGGGCCGCCCTTATGTCCTGGATGCTTGGTCCGGACGCATGACACCAATCGCAATCTATACCGCAAAGGGGAACCACGTCACTGTGAGCGTCAATCTCGTTCGCGACGACGCAACAGTCATCGCGATCGGCCCTGGGCCGGTCCTTGATGGTGCCCCCTCCCCGGTCCACGTGGTAAAGACCAGCGCGGACGCGGCGGTTTGGCGTGATGACTCGCTGCTGGTGCGTGCGTATAAAACAGGTGTGTACACCACCACTTTGAGCAATGGGCAAACCCGCGTCACGGCCGCGCACGTGCTGAGCACGCCAATCGATCTTACCGCAACCCCTTGGACTCTTGAGGTCGAGGACTGGACACCCGCTCACCCCTATGACGCGACGGAAGGCATAGCGGCCGCACAGACGCTGAAGTCGCCGATACACGTTGCACTGCAGGGTTTGAAACCGTGGCCCGAAATTGAGCAATTACAGCACTCCTCGGGCATCGGCACGTATGTCACCACGTTTGAAATTCCCCAGAATTGGGCGCGGACAAACGGCGCGCTATTGAGCCTTGGTGAAATATGCGACTCATTTGAGTTGCGGGTGAACGGTTTTAGGGTGCCGATCAATCAGCTCAGCGCCGAGGCAGATATAGGCGCGTTTCTAAAAGTCGGCAGCAACAAGTTGACGGTCCGTGTGGCGACCACGCTCAATAATCGTCTCGCCGATATTGATGGGGACGTTAAGGCGAGGGGCCTCGTGCAACGATACGGGCTCATCGGGCCGGTGCGCCTGCGGCCTTATCAGGAAATGAAGGTTTTGGGTCCGTGAGCCATGAAGATACTCCGCCGTGCCGCTTACGGCGAATTGTTTAAATGAGAAGCCGATGTTGAACCCGTCGAGACTTGAGAACACCCGCGATGCACGGGCCTTCGTTCGGTTAGGACTGATCATGGCAGCCGCGCTTGCAAGCCAAACCGCCTGGGCCTTCGACAATCCCCGTATCGGCACACAGCCCAACCTCGGCACTCGGTCTGCACATTTTCTAACGGTAGGGGATCTTACCTTCAAAGATCTGAACCGCAACGGAATGCTCGACGTGTACGAAGACTGGCGCCAAACTCCTGAGCGACGCGCCCGGGATCTCGTCGGGCGGCTGAAGCTCGACGAGCTCGCAGGCTTGCTGGTGCATGCCAATACTCCCAGCACTGACCAGGCGGGCCCAAATTCCGCGGGCGATTATAACTTCGAAGAAATGGCGAAACTCATCGCGAACACTCACATCAGTTCGTTCGTCTCGAGGTTCAACGCGCAGCCACACGAAATTGCCTCGGCGCACAATCGCCTGCAGGCCATGGCGGAGGACACTCGGCTCGGCATTCCTCTGACGATCAGTTCTGACCCGAGAAATCATATTCAGTTTGCCGCACTTACGAGCGTTCAAGCTGGATCGTTCTCTAAATGGCCGGAGCCTACGGGCTTCGCCGCAATCGGCGACCCGGCATTGGTGCGTCGATTCGCAGACATCGTTCGACAGGAATATCTGGCAGTCGGCATTCGAGAGGGCTTGTCACCCCAGGCGGATCTTGCGACCGATCCTCGCTGGACTCGTCTCAATGGAACATTTGGTGAAGATGCCGAGGTGGCCAAGCAGATGGTCCAGGCCTACGTCGAAGGGATTCAGAACGGGTCGGCCGGTCTGAAAAGCGGCAGCGTCGCCGCGATCGTCAAACACTGGGTTGGGTACGGCGCCCAAAAGAATGGGTTCGACAGTCATAACGCCTACGGGCAAACGGCTGTATTTCCAGCGCATAACTTCGGCTATCACATTATTCCCTTTACGGGGGCGTTCGCAGCTTCCGTCGCGGGGGTAATGCCGAGCTATTCAATATTCTCCGGGGTCGAAGTGAATGGCAAACCTTTAGAGCAGGTCGGCGCAGGGTTCAACCGTCAGCTCCTTACCGAGCTGCTACGTGACCGCTACGGTTTCAAGGGTTTGATCGTCAGTGATTGGTCGATTACCAAGGACTGCGGGCCTAATTGCCAGAACGGGGCTCCCGACGGGCAGGCCCCGACATTCGCTGATCTCGGTATGCCCTGGGGGGTAGAAAATCTCACCAGGGAGCAGCGCTTTGCTAAGTCTCTTCGCGCCGGCGTAGATCAGATTGGGGGCTCGGACGAAGCCAGTATTTTGATCGCAGCAGTCCGTGATGGCTTGCTGACACGCAAGCGATTGGAGCAGTCGGGGTATCGGGTACTGCTACAGAAATTTCAACTCGGTTTGTTCGAAAACCCCTATGTCGATGTGGCGAAAGCGGACGCTATCGTGGGAAGCCCCGAGTTTGCAGCAGAAGGGGAGAACGCACAGAGTAGATCCTTAGTGCTACTCGAGAACCATGCCAAGTTATTGCCGTACACCAAACGCGGGAGCAAAGTCTATCTGGTGGGAGTCGACCCGCGAGTTGCTGAAGAGGCCGGCATGATCCCCGTGCCATTGGTTGACTTGGCCGAACTTGCCATCATCCGTGCTAGTACGCCGTCGGAAGTGCTCCACTCCAGATATGCACTGGGCCGATTCCAACACGAGGGCCGACTTGATTTTCGCGCGGGCGACGAAAGTTACGACAAACTTGCGGAGGCGAGCAAAGTTGTTCCGACGGTATTCGTGGTCGACATGAACCGCCCGGCAATCCTTAAGAACATACAGGACAAGGTCACAGCGCTAGTAGCCAGCTTCGGCGTTTCCGACCGGGCGCTATTCGCAATGCTGACAGGGCATACAACAACTCACGCCCACCTCCCCTTCGAGCTGCCATCATCAATGGCTGCAGTTCTGACACAGAAAGAGGACCTCCCGCATGACTCTGACGATCCTCTTTATCCCTACGGCTATGGAATCGAGGACGCGGATCGGACACAATAGCCATTAACTCAGACATGTACGATGAGACTCGAAAAGACACGAATAGGGGCAAACATGACCAGCTGTAAAAAGATGATCAAGCGGGGGGGCTATGCCCTCCTTGGATGCATGGTGTTGGGCGTCGCCTGCGGCGCTAATGGTGACAAGCCGGTTGGACCGCAAAGCCTGCCGGGAGATAACTTGCCGCCGTTCAATATGCTCGACGCGAACGGCTATCTCGTGCCGCCCGCACCGCCCCCGCCGGGGGGCTATCATAAGGGCCCGGGCTCGGCTCCGGAATCAACCGCGCCTGGCCCGTCCTTGGAGGTAGCTATCGCGGCCGCCCGCGCGGCTGTTCACGACTGCACGTCTCGAGGCTATTACGGCGCAGCAACGGTCGTCGACTCGGTCGGTGAAGCTCGCGCGATGTTGAGCGCCAACGGCTCGGACGGAAGTCATGTCTTCGTTGCGCAACGCAAGGCACTAACCGCGCTCGAGTTCAAAATGCCAAGCGCCGACGTGCGTGCGGCCATTGAAAAGGACAAGTCTTTAATGGCCCGCGTGAAACCCAATATGTTCGTTCAGTTCGGTGCCTTCCCGATTGTGGAGAAAGGAAAGGTGATCGGAGCCATCGGATACAGTGGTGGAGATGACGTCGCATGTGCAAAGGCCGGACTCGCCGAGATGGAGCGACAACTGGGCGAGAAAGGCTAAGCGAGGCGACACCAATGACCATTCGTCGATTGCACCGGTGGCTTTCGATCGTGGCGGCGGCGTTTGTGTTGTATGTTGCGCTCACCGGACTGATGATGGCCTTCGATAGCATTTGGATCGGGCGCTACATGGCCACTCATGAAGTGGCGCCACCCGACGGCGGCGGCCCGCCACCGGCTGCTCTCGTTCGATTGTTCGCCGATGATGGCACCGTAGCGGATGCTGATCTTGCGTCCATGTTGCGAACAACGCTCGCTGCCGCAGGGAAATCCTCGTCGGTCGCAGCGCCGCCACGCGTCGTTCGGTTACGTGTGTTCGGTGGAATGCCGCAGGGGGCAATCGTCACCGGTGATGAAGTAGCTGATCAGATCGTCGTGAATGCGAAATCGGGAGCGCCCGCGGGTATGTACGAGCCAGGATATCCGCGCACGCCCATGCCATTTCAGTGGGGCGTGCACGAAACCGTGAAGCGCCTTCATCGCGGCGACTATTTTGGCCTGCTGGGGCGATGGATGGACTTGTTGACGGGGTTGGCCATCCTATTTCTGAGCGGGTCGGGCGTTACGATGTACCTGCAACTTTGCCGAGCCCGCGGCAAGATCGGCCGCCATGGTCTTTTTTGGAACTGAGAGTTGCTTCAGCCCGGTTGTATCCATGACCTTGTCTGGAGCCAGAAGTGCGTACATTCCATCGTTCGGTCTCTATCGTTGTCGCATGCTTCGCACTTTATTTGAGCCTAACTGGCACACTGATCCAAACAATTGACCTTTATACGCTCGGTTCTGGCGCATCGGCAAACGATCCGAATCTTCGCGCGATGCGAGAAAGCATCAATGGACCTCCTAACTTCGAGGTGATATCGGATGAAGATTACTCCGCTGCGCCGCTGCCTTCAGGACTGAATCTTGAAATGCCGATGCTTGCCGCCTTGCAGGCGGCGCGCAGACAGTTGGGCGCGGAACCGATCCGCTATATTGAAGCGCGCATGTCGACTAGTGGACCGATCATTCAAGTACGATCCACAGATAAACTCCTGGCATTCGATGTAGCAACCCAACAGCTACAGCCAGCGTTGTCGCGAGACCACTTAGACCCGTTGCCGGTGCAAACACAGAGCGTTCCGTCAACGCGAACTCAGATCAAGGGTTTACATCGCATGACGGCATTCGGCGATTGGGCACTGTGGATCAATATCGTGGTCGCTATGGCACTAAGCGCCCTGCTGATTTCGGGCTTAATTATCTACGCTCGACTGCTGAAGGCGCGATCTCGCCTGCGGCGCCATGCGCTTTTATGGTATGCCGGTGATTGGTGGCGCACTCTTCATAGATCCATTGCTGTTGTGGCAGCAACATTCTTGTCTATCGCAACTCTTAGCGGACTTATTTTGGCCATCGACAGCCTAGGGCATAGCTTTTACATGGCCGCCATAAAGGCTGATCGAGCTCATGCAGCAAAGATTCGGTTCGCCGACGTATCCTCGCCCCTGTTGGACTCGGAGGTGCCTAGTTTCTTGCAAGCAACTCTCGCGGGGTTTCGCACCAACCGACAAAATTCCCCAATCAAAGCTATCCGTATTCGCTATTTTTCGGGTATGCCGCAGGGGATCATTATCGCGGGCAATGATAACGTCAAACAGCTCGTCTTTAACGCCTTGACCGGCCACCCTGTTGGGATGACGGAGCCCGGATATCCTGAAACCGGGCAGCCGTTCGGATGGCAGGAGCACCAGCTCATGAAACAGATTCATCGCGGCGATTGGCTTGGACTACCCGGGCGCGCAATGGATCTAATTGCCGGACTGTCGTTGATTTACCTTTCGGTCTCTGGGGTCGTCATGTATGTAAGTACATGGCTGCGACGTCGGCACAGAGGCCAGGTGTCAACTGAACCGCGATAGCCACTATGCCCTGACCACAAAATACTGGGGATCTGGAACATGAAACTGACCTTTTCTAAATTGGCGATGGCTCTACTCGCGTTATGCGAGGGATATAGTTTTGCGAGGGCTGACGATCTGACTCTCAAACAAGCCACATTGAGTCACCGATCCGCCCATTATTTGCGCATCGAAGGCTTAAGTTTCAAAGACCTCAACAATAATGGCAGACTTGATCCTTATGAGGACTGGAGACGTTCGCCAGAGAGACGAGCGCGCGATCTCGTCAAACGTATGAGCCTAGAGGAACTGGCGGGTTTGCTGTTCCATAGCAATATACCCAGTACGGAACCTATAAGCCTAAGTGCCAGCGGTCTCTATGATTTCGATAAGACCGGGCAGCTCATTGCATTAAAACACATCAACAGTTTTGTTTGCCGCTCCAACGAAGAGCCTGGATCGCTCGCGGCGTCTAATAATCGACTTCAAGCGATGGCCGAAGCAACGACTCTTGGTATCCCTCTTACGATCAATTCGAATCCGCGAAGTCAAATCGATTTCTCCCCTCTTACGAACCTCAAGGCGGCTACCTTCTCAAAATGGCCAGATCCGGCAGGTCTGGCGGCAATCGCAGATCCGAAGTTAGTTCGAGAGTTCGCGGATATTGTGCGCCAAGAGTACCTGGCTGTGGGCATCCGCAAAGCATCCTCCCCTCAGGCTGATTTGGCGACCGAACCACGTTGGACCCGCGTAAACGGCACGTTCGGTGAGGACGCCCAAGTAGCTAAGGAGATGGTGAAGGCGTATGTCGAAGGCATGCAGAATGGCGACACCGGTTTGCACGTTGGAAGTGTCGCCACCATCGTAAAACATTGGGTCGGCTATGGAGCGCAACGACATGGCTTCGACAGCCACAATTCTTATGGCCGCGATGCAGTGTTTCCTGGGAACAACTTCACTTATCACATCATACCGTTCACGGGTGCGTTCGAGGCGAACACGGCCGACGTAATGCCCGCGTACTCGATTCTGCGCGGCGTCTCCATAAATGGCAGAGCCGTCGAGCCGGTGGGCGCCGGTTTCAACCGTCAGGTTATCACAGAGCTTCTTCGCAATACTTATCACTTCAAAGGCGTCGTCGTCACAGATTGGTCAGTCACCCTCGATTGTGGCCAAAATTGCGAGTATGGAGCCGCGGCCGGACAGACGCCGACATTCGATGCTATCGGAATGCCGTGGGGAGTAGAGGATCTCAACCGGGAGCAACGAATCGCAAAGGCGATCAACGCTGGCGTAGACCAGATAGGAGGTACAGATGAATCCGGTCTGATCATTGCGGCCGTAAAGGATGGTTTACTATCGCGAGCGCGCATCGAGGAGTCTGCATATCGAGTGTTGCTGCAGAAGTTTCAGCTTGGTCTTTTTGAGGACCCCTACGTAGATGAAAAGGAAGCGAGTCGTATAGTGGGCAACGCCGAGTTTGTTCGACTAGGCGAAGAGGCTCAAAGCAGATCGTTGGTGCTGTTAGAGAATAAGCAGCATCTCTTGCCATACGAGCCACAAGCACGCAAGGTTTATATATATGGCATCGACTCTAAGATAGCCGAAAGTTTTGGATTCATCGTCACAGACTCCCCATCGTCGGCTGACCTCGCGATTATTCGGGCATCCGTTCCGTTTGAGACGCTGCATCCGAACTATCCTCTGGGTCGGATGCAGCACGAGGGACGTCTAGACTTTCAATCTGGGGACAAGGGCTATGATGCATTCGAGGAGGCTAGTGCACGCGTCCCGACAATTCTCGTAGTCGATCTCAACCGGCCTGCCATCCTTACGAATGTTCGACAGCAGGCATCAGCTCTAGTTGCAAGTTTTGGGGTAAATGACAGAGCATTGTTGAACGTCTTGACCGGCAAAATTTCCCCTCATGCTCATCTACCATTCGAGCTCCCCTCATCGATGGCCGAAGTTCAGAATCAACGCGAAGATGTACCGCATGATACTGCACATCCGCTATACGCCTATGGGTATGGGTTGTCCTATTGAGCGGTGAGACATTGACCTGTTATTTGTATGAGTATATTGTTGAATCGTAAAATTGGCAGGCGTAGCTGTGGCCTGAGCTTCCACGCACCGTGAGTTTATGGGCGAAAGACTGTTGAGACATTCGGCGGATCAAAAATGCTGAAAGAGATTCGAAATACTGTATTCGTAGCGATAATTCTTGGAATTGTGGCGAGTCCTGCCTACGCAACGGCGTCAAAGGAACCGGCCGGGACAACCTACTCCTCGCTGGCGAAATTGCCCGATTGGACCGGCACGTGGGCGATGTCGGATCGCGAATTCCAAGCGTCCGGCAAGACTGCCGACAAAGCCCCTTATAAGCCTGAGTATCTGCAGACTCAGAAGGCGGCCACATCTGACACCGGCAAGCCCAACCCATCGAAATGCCTTCCGTCCGGCATGCCAGGAATTATGGGCGTGCCCCTAGGATTCGAATTCATATTCTCACCTGGACGGGTCACTATTTTGACGGAAGAAGGCCCAATGATTCGACGAATTTACACGGACGGACGCAAACATGCGGAAGACCCTGTCCCCACTTATGCCGGAGATTCCATAGGTCATTGGGAAGGCCCTGTTCTAGTGGTCGACACGGTCGCGATTACGCCCAAGGCGGAGTTCATCAAGCGGGTGAAAACGAGCGGCCAGACACATGTCACCGAGCGAATTTATCTCGTCGACCATGACCACCTGAGAGTCGACACGACGATAGATGATCCCGTGGCGCTGCGCGCTCCCTGGACCTACAGTTGGACGTACGAACGGTCGAAGATAGGCTTTGAGGAAAGCTATTACTGCGACGATAACCGCGACGCCAATGGTGAACCGGATTTAACGCCGCCGGCGAGCTAATAGCCGGCGACGCTAGGTCGACTGATTTCGATAAAAGCCTCAGCTATGCTTGAGTTTGCTCTCTATCGCGTCCAGACCCGCCTTGGCGCAGGCCTCATCGTCACCGCCGCTGTAGCCAATCGCGCCGATGACCTGTTTGCCATCGGTGATCGGGAACGCGCCAAACTGCACGAACATATTGGGTTTTACACGCGCAACTAAAGCCGGATCTTTGGGCACCTGGTCCCTCGCCTGAGCACTCGAAATCTTGAACTCCAATGCGGTCAGCGCCTTTCGCTGGGCGACGAACACATGGCTGCCGTCCGAGCCGTCGGCGCTCAACATGGCGCGAGCCTGCCCCGCAGAGTCGATCACCGTCGCGGCTCCTTGGTAACCGCGGGCGGTGCAGTTTTCGACGGCGGCGCGAGCCGCGAAAATAGCCAATTCAAGCGTCGGTCCGGGTGCGGTCGATTCCGGTGGTGTGCCCGGGCCGCCGTGATGAAAGCCACCGGGCGGCGGAGGCGGATAGGGAGGTAAGTGACCGGCCCCATCTATCATTCCGAAAGGGGGCAAATTGTCTCCCGGTAGGCTGCGAGGGCTGGCCGGTTGGTCATCGTTCGCAAGCGCCACAACTGACAAAACGCTGCCGCCAATCGCGACCGAACAGATCAAACAGAGCCCCGCTATTTTGCGCATACACCACCACTGGTTGATTTGTACGAGTTATGCAGGCATCGTAAACAGCGGTCCAACGTCCGTCAAGGCCCACAGCGTCTGGACTGCACTCGTCACTTATCAGGAGATTCGATGGGCCGTCTAGGCGCCTTAGCGGCAGAATTGCCTCGTCTTGCGTCGCTGCGGGAATTGTTTATGTCCAGCCGCGCTAAGGCAACGAGTTCTTGCATTGCCCTTTGCGCCGCTTTCGCATCCGCATTGGCTATCGCGCGATGGACGCGTTGATGCTCAGGCAGCGGATCGCGTGGCAACGGTGATTTGCGTTGCTTGAAGATTGTGGTCCATCGCACCGCGGCGCCAATTCCATTCACCAGCGAGGCGAGAAAAACATTGCGGCTCGCTCGGAGCAACGTCGAATGGAAATCCTGGTCAGCCCGCTGCCCGCGCTCATCTGCCAAGGAATACATTTCCATGTCTCTCAGGGCAGCGCCCATTGCGTCAAGCTCGCTATTGGTGCGTCGAACAGACGCCAGGGCAGCGGCGGCCGGTTCGATGATTTGGCGCAAGTCATAAAGACTTGAAAGCAGATCCTCTGGCGGCTCGGATTGAAAAATCCATGAGAGTACATCTGGGTCCAACCAATGCCATTGTTCCTGGGGGCTTATCACGGTCCCGACTTTAGGACGCGGATGAACAAGCCCTTTTGCAGCGAGAATCCGAACAGCCTCACGATACGCAGTCCGGGACACCTTCAGGCGCTCACTTGCGAGTATTTCACCATCTAACAATTGGCCAGGAAGGTACTGGCCCGAAATGATGGCCTTGCCTAGATCCCACGCGATCGAACCATGCAGACGCAATGCCTTGCGTCGCCCTTGAGCGGTCGGTTCAGACTTCGTCGCGGACGTCGCCCGACGCGTTTGTAAGGTCTTTTTTTTCATATTACCGGTAACCAAAGTTCCGCTTGCGAGGCCGAGCAGAGGCCCGGGCACCCCTCGGGCGCCTCGACTCAATCACCCTCGCGTGGGCAGTGTACAACATAACCCACTCTGCCATGCCTGTGGCCGAGCAACTCGCGGACCGCGCAAAGCAATGAAATTGGGTCGTTCGGGAGCCACCACCCATTCCGGCTAATTAAATTGTCTGACAAATATTGCAGCCGGCACCATTTCACCTACACTTGGCAGTGATACGCCTCGCCGTGAAGCGCCAGGGGGAAAAAGTGACAAATTTCACAGACGACGATCAGGTAGGAGTTCGAGGGGAAGACAATAGTGGCGGGACACCCTCCCGGCTCAGCCGGCGCGAATTTCTAGCTGCCGCTGTCGCCACGGGCGCTGCGGCTACTGTTTCTAAGTTCTCTGAGGCTGCCGCCATCCATCGACTCGACCGGCGCGAGACCTCTTTTAACAATGGCTGGCTGTTTAATTGCGGCGCCCTTGCCGGCGCCGAGGCGGTGGCATACCCGGACTCCAGTTGGCGCACCTTGGACCTCCCTCACGATTGGAGCATCGCAGATCTATCCGGGGCGCCATCCGATGAAGCACGCTTAACGACCGACCCTGCAGTTTGGGCTACACCGGCCGCGCCCACATCGATTGGCCCCTTCAGCAAAGAGGCTGGTGAGAGCTCGCAAGCCTTCATGCTTGGCGGCGAGGGCTGGTATCGTAAGCACTTCCACCTTGATCATTTCCAAGCAGGCCAAGAACTCGAATTGCGACTCGACGGCGTGTTCCAAAATGCAGACGTTTGGCTGAATGGGGAACACCTGGGCTTCCATCCCTATGGCTATACGCCCGCCCTGTTTAATTTGACCAAGCAAGTTCATGCCGGCGCGAATGTCATTGCAGTGCGCGTACGCAACATTGGATCGACCAGTCGCTGGTATTCAGGCAGCGGAATCTATCGACACACCTGGCTTATCGCGACGGGTCGAATTCGAATCGCCCCGTTTGGCGTAAGAATTACCACCCGCGAGCTCACCTCGACTGTTGCCCACTTGCAGCTGAGGGTGGACGCCGACAATAGAACAGAAGCGAGCGAGCCAGTCATGCTCGCGGTCAGCATAATAGCTCCGGATGGCCGCGAGGTAGCTCGGCGATCGACCGACTCCGTTGTGCTCCGTAGAACCGGGTTGACGACGATTGATTTAGCGATTGACCTGCTACAGCCGTCGACTTGGTCTCCCGTGACGCCCGCTTTATACACGGCGAAAATCAAATTATTACAAGGCACGCAGACCGCCGACGCGCTCACTCAGCAATTTGGTGTGCGTACTATTTCGATGGATAGTCGAGGGTTTCTTTTGAATGGGATCGCGATGAAGATGCGCGGCGGCTGCGTTCATAGTCAGCATGGAGCGCTTGGCGCAGCCTCATACGATGACGCCGAAGAACGCCGGGTTCGCATACTCAAAGAATGCGGATTCAATGCGGTGCGCACGGCGCACAATCCACCGTCGCCGGCATTTTTGGACGCCTGTGACCGGCTGGGCATGCTGGTATATGCAGAAATCTTCGATGGTTGGGACCAAGCAAAGCGTGCAGACGACTACCACCACTTTTTTCCCGAATGGTGCGAGCGCGACCTGAACGCTGTAATCGCACGCGACTACAATCACCCAAGCATCGTCATTTGGTCCACGGGAAATGAAATTATGGAGACAACAGATCGCGCTGCGGAGTTGGCGCAGTCGATTCGCCGACGTGATCCTAGTCGCCCGGTCACGCAGAGCGCTGCGATGGGCATGGCGGATTTACACGATGCAGTGTTGACCGGTGCCCCATGGGAATATTTGGACGTCGGGGACGTTCACTATCAATCCTCGTACGACAAGCTTCACAAAGCTCAACCTACCAAAGCCATTGTCCAGTCGGAGAGCTGGGTCGCCGACTTCCACGACAACTGGAAGGACGTGCAGGCGAACGAGTGCGCGGTTGGCGATTTTGTTTGGACTGCATGGGACTATCTTGGCGAAACCGGCGTGGGAGCGACCAGAATAGTCGACGTCGGCTCTCTTGCTTTGACTCTTAGAGAGCCTTTTCCGCACGTCGAATACCCCTGGTTTCAAAGTTATTGCGGCGACATCGATCTCATCGGCCAGCCGAAACCGCAAAACTTCTACCGGCGCGTCGTCTGTGGTGATCGACCGCTTGAAATGGCCGTGGAAAGGCCGGCACCGGCAGGCAGAGAACAGCGGGCGCACATGTGGAGCTGGTTTGATGATCTGAAAAGCTGGACCTGGGATGTCGAGCTGGCTCATATCATGCGCGTACGGATTTACGCTAATTGCGAAGAGGTTTCTCTCTCGCTTAATGACCGTGAGGTCGGTTCGAAACGGCTTACCGGGGTTGACCGAAATATGCTTGTCTTCGAGGTCCCCTATTCACCCGGCGTGCTCAAGGCGACCGCACGCACTGCGGGTAAGGAAGTCGCAAGCCAAATTATCGAAACGGTCGGCACCGCAGCTGCGGTGCGGATCACTGCAGAGCCCGGAAGATTGATCGCCGACCGCGGCAGCGTCACTCATCTACTCGTTGACATCGTCGATGCGCAGGGAAGACAGGTCCCTGACGCCGTCGTAAAAGTTGACTTTGCGTTGGTCGGTGAGGCTCAAATCATCGGCGTAACCAATGCCAATCCTAGAAATATAGACAGCTTTAGCAGGCCACGACACTACACCTACCATGGTCAAGCGCAGGTCATACTCCGGTCCACAGGAAAGGCCGGCAAGGTTTACTTGCGAGCGGACTCACCTGGCCTGCAATCGGGCGAAGTTACCGTATTGGCGGTACAGCGACAAAACATTAGGGCCGAGTCATGAAGACGTGCAGAACATTAGTACAACATGCTAGGGGAATGGCGGCGGTCAGGTGTTTGATCACTTTCATGGTGCTGCTTTACAGTGGGCATTCTATAGCGCGCCCTTCGGCGGGAGTCGACTGTCCTTCAGCATACCGAACCTATTCATCTAACACGGTGCTCATGGATTTGCTGATTAATCCGGAAACACACCGCCTCCTCGACAAAAGCCTGCCGGGATTGCTGGCAGGTCTACCAGATCTCGTCACTAGCCCGACGCCCCCGTCGTTTTCCGCTATCTTCGATGTGCCGACGGTGGCCCGGTTCAAGAAAATGCCGCTCTCCGCAACGACGCTGGCAAAGCTCGACTCGGATCTTTCGTCGGTACCGCTAACCGACGATGCTGCCCTGGCGCGCTGTGCGCGTTACGACGAAGGTGCGTCGCAACTACCGAATCATGTTAACAAGCCATCCGTACTTGTGTTCTCTAAGGTCAACGGCTACCGGGACGATAACGCCTTGAACGCGGCGGCCACAGCGCTGCGGCAGATAGGGGCTGCCCGGGGTTGGACGCTGGTCTTCACTGAAAATGGTGCAGCCATGAACTCGGCCGATTTAGCTCATTTTAGCGCCGTAGTATGGAACAACGTCAGCGGTGATGTGCTGACCATGACCCAGCGAAAAGCGCTTCGCGCCTATATCGAGGGCGGCGGCGGATTTGCAGCATTTCATGGGTCGGGCGGCGATCCACGTTACGATTGGGATTGGTACGCAGACACCCTGATTGGTGCAAGGTTTGTAGGTCACCCTCGCTCATTTCAATCAGCCTCTGTTATTGTGGACGATCCGAACGCTTGGGTGAGCCAAGGGTTGCCACCGCAATGGACGATGACGGAGGAATGGTATTCATTCAAGGTCAGTCCTCGCTCCAGCGGCGCTCATATTTTGGCGAGATTGGACGAGAACACTTACGACGCGGCCAACGGGGATGAGAACCTCCATATGGGTGATCACGCCATCGCTTGGACTCGATGCATTGGCAACGGCCGATCGTTTTATTCCGCAATTGGCCACCGGCCTGAAAGTTATAATGAGCCTCATGCGCGGTTGTTACTCGAGCGCGGAATTGCCTGGGCGGCGGGCGAAGCGCCGACAGGTTGTCTCAATGGCGCTGAAACCGCGAACCCTGCAGAGCGAAAATAGCAATGCTGGCCGACAGCGGGACGCCGAGCCTGTACCACCGACCGTTCGAAGGCCCCACTAGTTTACGAAAAGAGCTTTTGAGCTGGATATTGGCGATCCATGGTCAAATCGCGCAGCCGCTGGGTTATTTCTGCATATCATCGTTCAATTTAATATCCAACGAAATACTCAGACATGTATTTTAGTGTGGCATGTGAATGTCAGGCCGCAATCGGGGTGTCACTGATGAAAATAGATCCGCGTCACCTCGCACTTCTTGTGAGCATTGCAAAGCATGGCTCCTTCAATCGGGCTGCGGCCATTTGCGGGATTTCCCAACCGGCGCTATCGAATAGCATCGCTCAACTTGAAAGCAGCCTCGGCGCCCCAGTTCTATATCGTTCACGACGTGGCTCCACCTTGACCGACACGGGAAACATTTTGTTGAAAGCGGCCGAGAACGTCAGCGCAATTCTTACTCAGGCGGCCGAAGAGCTGTCCATGATGCGCTCTGGCGGACTTGCAGGGGCGTTGCGCATAGGAGTCACTCCATCGGTTTCGCTGAGGCATATATCCCAGGTTTCTGCGAAGCTCCTGAAGCAGTATCCTGCGACCGAACTTGTGGTGATAGAGGGCTCGGACGACCATCTACTCTCGTCACTTCAGCTCGGTCAGCTCGACCTTGTGGTCGGACAGGTAACGGGAGCAAGTACGGCACCTGCGAATATCGTGGAGGACCTGCTATTCGATGATACGTTCAGTGTGGGCATGAGGCGAAGGCACCCCTTGAGTAATATCGAATCACTCACGCTCGGCCAGCTGCGGGACGCGTCTTGGGTGCTACCGCCCGTGGACAGTAGCTACGGGCCCCAGATAGAGGCGTTGTTCTCAAGCGCGGGCGTTCCTTGGCCAATCAACTGTCTAACCACGAGCAACGTAACGCTGGTCGAGTCAATTATTGCCCAGACGGATTGTGTCACGATTCTTACGAACCTGACGGTGATGTTCCCGAGTCAGCGTAGATTAAAATCCGTCGCTTTAAAGGGCGGCGGCTCCCACCGACTGAGCATTAAGTGGCGACGGAACGCAAAATTATCCGCCAACGCGTCACAATTTATAAAACTTGCGCATGAGGCGGTCAGTTTAGCGCGCCAGCGGCGCGCCGTCGCCAAGGCGTGAGCTGCAACGCTGCGGAAAAACTAAGCATAGCTGCGAGTGATGAACCAGAACACGCCCAGTCCAACGAGGAACGCAGATGCCACGTCGACCACTAGGCGTCGCGGCAACGAAAGTCTCAGTCGGACAAGCAGCGCCACCAGCAGTGTAGCGCCCAGCACGAGCGTCAACTGACCGAGTTCAACTCCCACGTTGAAGCCCAGGAGCAGTTCCGCCAGGCGGTCCGGAGGAAGTTGGAGCTCGAGCAAATCGGCGGCAAAGCCAAAACCATGGATCAGCCCAAACACTAAGGTGATTAAAATTCGCAGACGACCAGCGTCCCGGAGCTGTCCAGATATCATAATGTAACTAGCAGTGAAAAGTCCTGCGCCAAACAGCAGAAGACTCGGGAGTTCTCCCACACCCATCCAAGCCAAAACCGCCATCGCCACGAGCGACAAGCCCACAGCTGAAGCTACCGGAGCCGGTTTTTGAGTCTGCGCAACAACATTTTCCGCTCCGATCAAGGCAATGGTCAATGCCACCAACGCATCGATATATTCGGCATGCGGCCGCAATACCCCGGTAACCGCGAGCGCTAAGGTCAAGCTATGGCCGATAGTGAAACCGGTGACGACGAATACCAAATCGCGCAGGCGTCGCGATATTAAGACCAGTCCCAATAAAAATGACATATGGTCGACACCCGTAAAGATGTGCATAGTGCCCATGCGGATGAACTCGACAAATCGCGCGCTCTTAAGATGCCCACCCTCGCCTCCCGTCACATCAATGGTTTGTCGATCGATCGTAAACAGCTGCTCGGTAAATTCGCCCGTCACGGCGTTCTGCACTTGGGCGAAGTTGGTGTGGCTCGATACCAAATCAAAAAACGCGCCGGAATGTATCTGGAGATTATCGTCATGTCCGCATTTGAAGGTAAAGTCGTACTTGCGGTATCCGACAGCGGCAGCCAGCGTCTGAATAGGTGGAACAAGCGCGCAGCGGTGGCCGGCGTCGAGAGGATAGACCTTCTCCTGCAAGTAATTTTTTATTTGGTCATCCGATGGGGGACCATGGTCGCCGCCGATGCGGTCAGCCTCCAATACGGGTAATGTCATCACGAGATCGACGTTGAGACCTTTGACCTCCCACACCGAATGCGACTCGCTCCTTGTATGCGCGCCGGCAACCCCACAGAGAAAGAGCAGAACGCTCAGCATTGGAGGCAGAAACTGAGTGGCTCGTATGGCCCGCGTAGCTTGCCTTCGCATCAACGAAGATCGTTCGCAATGAGCACATTCGCTCGCTTACGTAGGAAGGTTTCATCGCCGGCGCGCATGCGGCTGATCGATTCGTTGCGATAGTCGCCAAGAACGCGGTCGCGTGCAGTGGCGAAATCCACCGGGACTGGGTGATGATTTGCAAACATATACAGAACGTGAATCCCATCGTGTCGCATAATCGGCGCGGACGCAGAGGCGTTGCCAAGACCTTTGGCAATATCGAATAGCTGATCGCCGAGGTGGATTTTGGCCGCGAAATAGAACTGCTCATCACCCACCGTTGGCGAGGCCTTCGCGTGCCACTGACTTATAAATTCGGGTGTCGGCGCGGTTGAAGCAAGTGCAGCCGCCGCCCGACCGGCGTCGGCTGGATCGCCCACATCAAAGATCAAGTCGGCCACCGTCATGATTCCCTCGCTCGCGTATCGATCGCGATGCGCGGCGAAATAGTCCATCAACTGCTGATCGCTGGGCTGGGTACTGATGGCATCGGCAGCGATTTCCAATTCAACAGCATTTACCATGGCACTTCGAACTTCAGGGTCAGTCGACGCGACGTCCAGTTCTTTACCGCGCTGCACGAACAATTCCTCGCGAATCATGTCATCGAGCACTTTGCGCCGCTGATCGCTGGTCGCATGTTCGAAGTCGACATCGAACACCGCTCTTAATTGCTGCACATAGTCGATGCGGGAAATGGGTTGCTGATTGACCAGGGCGACGTCCTCGGGCGGTACAACTAGGGTCGACGTGCCACGTGCCGTGAACAACGCGTAGCCAGCTAGCAAAAGCCCGATCGTTGCGCCGCACCCCAGGAAGATGAAAGAACGTCGAGTGCGTACGGGACCCGGACTGCTATCGACTCTGTTCACCCGGATCCCCTCAGAGCCAATCCATACACATAAACTGCCACTTCTCGGACCCCCACCGGCCCCAAGACCGTGATCCATGCCGGGCATACGCCAGCGCGACCATAGGTGATTGATTGCGTGAGCGCCTCTGGCCCGCCGTCCCCGTAGAGGGTAATTCGGTCGGTCAGATTGGGGGCGCCGATCGCGGGATCGCCTTCACCGTCCGGCCCATGACAGTCGTAGCATCCGCCGACGTCTGAAAACAACGCCGCGCCTCGAGCGATCCCTCGCACATCGGCGGCCTTTCCTTGCGCCGAGGAGTGGCCTTGTCGATATAGCAAAAACGATACCAAATCCCGAATGTTAGCGGGCGACAGAGAAGGAATCTTGCTATCGCGCGGACTAGGATGCAGGGTACCGTAGGCGGGCATAATCGCGAGATTCCAGGTCTTAGGGTGGTACGACCGAATGCCGTAATTGACCACCTGTTCAATATCGCTAAGCGACCCCATACCGTACAGCCAGTCGCCGTCCCGCAGGTTAGGGATACCGCGCGTGCTGTCACCCTGCCCATTCGATCCATGGCATGACGCGCAGTTCTGGCCGAAAATCGACCGTCCTCGTTGCCCCGCATACGACATCAAGCCCGCCTCTTTAGGAAGAACTGCCGGATCGGCTCGTAGCAACTGCGCCTCGATCCGGTGCTTTTGCAGCATCGACGAGGTCACCGCACAGACGCACAGCCCCACCGCGACGAACGCCAAGCTCTTGATACCCATGAGGGAAAGAATACGACTGCCGACGGCAATAGCCACGTAATTTACTGTTCTAGCTCACGTTAATTTACGTTAAACTATAATTGGATGGACGCGAACACATTTTTGAAGCATGAAGCGCAACGTATCCAGGCCAGCGGCATCCTTGGCGAAGCCAAAATGCGGCGTCTTTTTGAATATCTCGTGACCACCTCATTGGCTGGCGGATCGCCGAAGGAGATAACGATCGCCATTGCAGTATTCGACAAGTCGACCGATTTCGACGTTGGGCACGATGCCCTCGTTCGGGTCTATATGCATAAATTGCGAAAGACCCTCGTTAAGTACTATGGCGACCGATCCGATAGCAACCTTCCTTCGCTGCATATTCCCAGGGGGGAATATCGCTTAAACGTCAATGGGGCAGTGGCGATACCAGACGCCGAACCGCCCCCGGCTGCACCGCTGCAGCCTCCCCCCGCCAGCGCCAATTTCTCGCCTGTGATCACACGGCAGGGGTGGATTCAAACAGCCGCTCTCATTGGCGTGGGTGGGCTTTTAGGGCTATTGGTCGCGACGGCAGTGAGCCGTTGGCGGTCATCCGACTCCAATTTGGGGCAAGTACGCGCGGATCCTCTTTGGTCGACGATTCTCGCGGACAATCGGCCGATACTCATTGTTGTAGGGGACTATTATCTGATCGGCGAGACCGACGATACGATGGAGATCAAACGACTCATCCGTGAGTACAACGTTAACAACAAGAACGACTTGGACCTTTTCCTCAATCAGCACCCGGAAGATGCTGAGCGATATATCGATGTGGGACTGCGCTACTTACCCACCTCGCTGGCATTCGCCCTGCGCGACATCATGCCTGCGCTCGACGCCGGCAAGCGCCGTATAAACTTGGCGCTGGCATCTGATCTCACGCCACCCGCCCTAAAATCTATGGACATCATATACATCGGCTACGTAAGTGGTCTCGGCATCCTGCAGCAATCAGTATTTGCCGGTTCACGCTTGGCGATCGGACAGAGCTACGATGAACTAGTTGATTCACAAACCAAGCATACCTATATCAGCCAGACGGCCGCGCAAGCGATCGAGCTTCAGCAGGGGTCGGGACAAGAACCCTCCTATCGCGATTACGGGATGCTGGCGAGTATTAGGGGTCCCGAAGGCAATGTTATTTTGGTCATCGCGGGCACACGTGATGAGGGCGTACGACAAACAGCGGAAGCGGCGACGGACCCAATCAAGCTCAGAGAAATAAGGCAGAGGGTAGATACGGGAAAGCCTTTCGAAGCCCTCATGGAAGTAAGCGCACTCAACGGCGTAAACTTGAGCGGAGAAATCCTGTTCGAAGCCAAGCGATAGAAAGTTGATGTTTTGCGCCGGCAATCGGCCGCGCTCGTGGCAACGGCGGCGCCAAGCGATATCGCTTCACGGACGAGGAGCTAGGTCGGGTTCGCCATTGGCGTCTCGATTATCGTCGCAGTAATAACTTTCGATGAAACCGGCTTCAGATCGCCGATAAGTGAAACTATAGTGCCAAGGCTTACTTAATGCACCGGGATCGACGATGACCGTGTCTACCAGCATGTGGTCTTGATCAGCTTTGCGAATTCGCTCTACGACGTGAGCCTGACCGCTCGTCTTGATACCCCGAAAGTACTCGGACTTCTCCCTGATTCCAACGGTATCAATCACCAGCGTGTCTCCCTCCCAATGCCCAATCGAATCTCCCGAATAGGTTGGTTCGGGGTCAGGTTCATGTCCCCGTCCATCCGTGTAAATCCGGCGAATGGTGGGCCCTTCCTCCGCAAGGAGGGTTACGCGACCCGGTGTGAATAAAAACTCAAATCCCAAAGGCACTGCCATGACTCCGGGCATGCCCGTCGTCAAGCACATGGCCGAATTAGCCTTCGGTGGGGTCGAGCGGGCAGCATAGCCGGCCAAATAAGGGGCGGCCGCCGAATCGCTCTTGAGAAATTTCCCGCGCTCTTGGTCAGGCATTGCCCATACACCGGACCAGTCCGGCAGTTTGGCCAACAAGGTGTAGTCAGCATGCGGGGTCCCAGTTGGTCCAGCTGCAGCTGTGTAGGAAACGCCGACCCACGCTACCGATACGACGAAAACTACAGCAAACCTATTCATGGCATTTTCCATGTCGTCAATCTCCATGGCGGATGCGTACCGAACGTCTGATCACGCTTCTTGTACGCAGCTAATCGCCCGTCTGTGCAGCTACAACTCGAGCAAGAAATGCGTAGCGGCTCAGTGCGTGGCTGGAGGAAGCGTCAAGTCTGGCTCGCCATTCGAATCCCTATCGTCGTCGCAATAATAGCTTTCGAGGAACGCTGTCTTCGAGCGAACATAAGCCAATTGGTAATGCCAGGGCCCGGTAAGCGCTATCGGATCCTCGACGACGGTATCGACCACCATATGATCATGGTCAACCAAATGGATCCGCTCGATAACGTGGGTTTTACCCGTTGTCTTCACTCCCATTAGAAACTGCGCCTTGGGTTTGATTCCCACCGTATCCACCACCAAAGTGTCGCCTTCCCAGTGGCCAATAGAATCACCGGAAAACGTGGGCTCAGGGTCATCAGGATGGCCACGGCCGTCCGTGAACACGCGCCTGATAGTCGGACCTTCCTCCACTAAAATGGTCACTCGACCCGGCGTCATGAGAAATTCATAGCCCAAAGGCACGGACATGATTCCCGGCATTCCACCGGGGAGGCACATCTCAGCATTTCCTTTCGCCGTTTTGGCCTTTTGGACTTCGTCTGCATAGCTTGCCCGATACGGAGGGTCGAAAGCCGGATCTTTGTGACCGCGCGGCATCGGAGGATGATCCGGCTTCGCCCATGTGCCCGACCAATCCGGCAACTTCATGATGGAAGCGTAAGTATCCCCCTGAGGTCCGGGCCACGTCGTAGCAGAAATGGCGGCCTGGGTCGCTAGTGACGCAATAGCACACGCAGCCAATAAGTAGCCGACGTTCGTACGCATGAACTTCCTCTTCATATTATTCCAGTCAATTTGCAAGTCCCGCATTTGGATGACGATTGGTAGTGGCACCGATATCCCCCAAGTGCCCAGTACGCTCAGACAATTCACCCAATTTCGAAGATCTCTTTTGGCGTCTTGTGTAAACACTCAGACGGACCGTCCGGCCCGATCAGATAAACATCTGTATTGTGAATGAACATGCGCTCGTTATGTATTCCGGGATGGCAGACGATTAGCATACCCTTCTCGATCGTCATGGTTTCATCCCACCTAATTAAAGGCCGCTCTACCATGTCGTAACCCATCCCGTGGATGCTCAAACGACGTTCTTCCGCAATCCCATTCTGCCGCAGATAGGCATTGTGCAGTTCATAGACCTCACTGCATTGCACACCGGGCCGCAACAATGAAAGTCCATACTTCTGGGCCTCAATGACCTGGGCATGCGCCTCGCGCAATTCTGTAGGAGCGGGACCCAGCGTGAAAATTCGCGAGATCTCTGTGTAAAAGCCGCCTGCGCCATTATTCTCTACTAGTAGAGAATACACGTCGCCATCCTGCAAGGCCCTGCCTTGCATGGACCGAGGTCGAAAGGTCGCCGCCACGCCCCAAGGCGCACCAGAACACAGGAAAATGCCCTGCTCACTGCCCAGCTGTTGCCCAACATATTGCGCATAAGCCGCCACTTCAAATTCATGGAGCCCAGGTCGTATGAACTCTCGGACGCGAGCCATCACTTCATCTTGCATCATGGCCACCTGACGAAGAAGTCCCTGCTCCTCATCACTTTTGATGGCCTTGATTCTATCGACGAGATCGGTCGCATCTACTACGTCCATATCCCGAAGTTGCGCCTTGAGACCTGCGCCGAAACTGTGATACATGGCAGCCGGTGCGACAAGGCCTACTCGCTTGGCACCAAAGCGTCGAAGCTCATTCACCGCCAATTCCGCATCATAAGTACCCGTATATCCGACCGATGGATAACTAGGTGTAGTCAGCTTGCGGGATATCCCCGTCACCTGCGCGATCGCTTCATCGAATTCGACGAGATGCCCAAAGGGCCCTTGTTCGATCAGCGACATCCCACCGACTGCAGGAAAGACGATGCTGGTCGGATAACCATTGGTGGCAGGCTGGTTGCTGAACCATCGCACGTACCCGCCTACCCAATCGCTAGAATTCTGAACGACCAAGGCATCGATGCTCGCTTCCAGCATTCTTGCGCGGACCGCGCGCCACCGACGAGCTAACTCTACCGCAGAAACAGCATTAACCTGACGGGTAGAGAGATTCTTCACAATGATCCTTAATCGAAATTCCTAAACCGCTCATCAGTTCGTCTGCCGGCGCGTACTCGTGTCAATGCATGGAGTCCGTAAACAATCCAGTGGTGAACCATCCAGTTCTTCAGCCTGCAACCAATCTAGCCATTCACATAACCCGGCGAGAATCTCGCCTTGCAGCTAATCACAATTGTCTGAGTATTACTATTTTGGGACAATATGCTATTAAATGGCGGCCTTGTCAACCGCACAACCCGGCGCCGTTATGATAGCGTCTCACGCTATTGCTACCAGCCGCTAAGCTCGGCTTCGATCCTGAAACTCGGCCACTGGAAATTGCGCACGGAAGGTCGATCGTCAATCGGCATCCAGCGTTCCGTCGTTGGTGAAGCGGAACTCGGCCGCGCCGGAGCGCGCGCTCGCCATCGCGCATTGGTCCAACAATCAGTTAAGTGGATGATTACGGAACGATTCTGACATGAAATCTGCGAGAACTCAGATTGTTTGAACGAGAGGGCTGCATGTGTAAGCGCGTGCCGCACGCGAGATATTCAAGGATCGCGCCGCGCCCGCAAAGCTCTCGGACCTAACGACCTCGACAAAGCTTCTCATGGTTATATTAGCCCTGCTCACTGCCTACTAGTGTCTAAGGCCTTTGCATCAAAGGGTCGAACACAAAACAGGCTAAATAAAGGGCCGGCGCGATGCAGCGAGGGGTCCATAATAGCCTTGTACCTCAGCCGCCCATTGGGCGTCGGCCATTACAGGCCAACGATCCTTATCGAATCCGGGCGCATCTTTCAGCTTATCCTTGCTAACGTTCAAAACGAATCGCTCATTGTCCAAGTCGTAAGCCAGCGACCGCCATGGTACTGCGAATAGCTTGTCGCCGAGCCCTAGTAATCCGCCAAACGAAAGCACCGCATAGACAATGCCACCGGAATGAAGATCGATCATTAGGTGCTTAATTTCGCCGAGATGATCACCTACCTCGTTTACTACCTTTGCGGAAGTCAGCTTATCCGCCGCGAGGATATCCGGCCCGGCGCCATCTGGATGATCGCCGCCAATAACTCCGGAGTGGTTGTCTCGATCTGCACTATTCATTTTGCACCTACGAATGGGATCTACTGTCATGCATACGGCAAAAACCAGATCAGCCCTCGATGTGGTAAAAGCCAATCCAACGACCAAACGCCACGATGCCGATCCAGACCACGAGGGATATCGTTCCAGCCGTCCGTCCCTCCCAAGGAACAACACACGGAGTAGTCCATTTCTGCGGCGACCGCGCCATCACGGAATGGAACATCAGCATGTTAATGCCCGCGAGGATCAACAATATCATCTTCATCCTAAACTGAAAGCTTGCCGCATAGCCGACCGCGTGCGAGGCAAACATAAGCCCCCCCGTGATAACCGCCGCCGCAAACGCAATCCATGTAATTGGCAAAATATCGCCGGCGATCGAGGAAACGCTTCGCTCCACCGACGCTACGCCGACCAGACGTAAATCAACTATAGCAATGGAGCCGACCACCAAGGTGATTGCAAGTACGTGCAAGCACTCTATAGCGGGGAAAAGAAACGCGCCCTCTCGAATCGCTGTTGCAAAAGATAAGTCGTGCAGCCAAATCAACAATTGTGAGAGATCCATGTATCAGCTCGACTCCGTGGTCACGTACGCGATCATGCGGCCGGCGCACACAATGGCAACCCACATGAGCAGAGAAATGCTGGCCACGACACGTCCAAGGGTTCGACGAGTCCGATTGCTCTCCCAAAAAGTTGCATTTCCTCGCGCAGCCAATTGAAAGAAAAACGTAATTATTACCACGGCGATAAGCAGGCTCATTTTGAGGATAAAGGCGCCATTCTGCAACGACCGACCAGGCTCACCAATAATCAGAATTACGCCGGTGAAGAGCAGGACTACCAGTGTGTACCAGACCCAGGGCAAGAACCGATGCATGACCTGCTCGACGGATTGTGAGCGGCCAAGCAAACCCATCACGCGCAAATAAACGACCAAGACAGAGGACATCACGACTGAAATGGAGAGTATGTGGATCGTTTGGACGGTAGGTATGACCCACGTGACATTTTGAATCGCCTCACTGAGCGCAGTCGAAGCGAGCCAGTCACTAAAGTTTTGTATCGTCATCGCGACACCATTTGAATCCGCCGCCAGCCCTTTATTACGTGAAGATTCCCCTCAACAGTTGCGAATCTTACTGCTGCCCGCACCCCGGCCATCCCGCAGTACCGCATTAATCTCGGGTAAATAGCCTGTTTCAATACTCGGACAATTGCAGAAATTGGCACTCAAGTCAATGACAATAAGCCAGAAAGCGCGCACTACATTTTCCAAATTGACGTGCGGGGTTGAGTGCCTGAGAAGTACAGCTTCTTCCGCTGTCCTGACACCGATCAACACGTCCGCCGTCGAAACCTTCGATGAGTTTGCCTACATAGGAACGTTTGTATTCGGCCCGGCAGTGACAATGTGACCGATATGCCGGTCCATGACGACGGCAGTTTAGGGCCTGTAGCGTCGAATCAAAGGGATTTCGGCAACGGTCCAACCGCCAGCCGCCCTATCCCGCTGGTTATTCGGGTGAGAAAAGTGCAGCAGAAATAGCAGTTTCGAAACATGGCCGCTTCTGGTGGCGAACCAGGGGTCCGATTCGTTTCGGTGCTCGCGGTAGACAGCGTGAGCGGCAAGTCCAGCGCGACCAGCGAATTTGTGACGATTCCGAATCCAGAAGCCCTTGCTTTCTACCGCACCCCCATCTAGCGCCAAAACACTCCTCGCCGACTTAGCCGGCTGCGTGCACCGTACAATTGCAGGTACATGTTTATTCCCGAAATCGTGAGAAAAAGAATCGCCAATCCGCTGAGAAGATCAATCCAACGACCCGTCAATCCAAAGAAGTCGCCCCGATGCATGCGCTTCCATGTCTCATGTGCGCCCCACTGAAAAGGCATCGGTGTCAGAGGATACCCGCGCTCGTAGAGGCCTGCCGATTCCCCGTTAGTCGCGTTGAACACGAATTGCTGCGCGGTCTCGCCGCCGGTTACCACGGCGCCCTGCGGCATGCCACCGTAGTTACGCAACCGTATTACTCGGGGCGGAGATCCACTCGGATCCGCGTGGGCTTCCGCGTTTAATGTGGTTCTCAAAAGCGACGCAAGCTCTGCATCCGAAACCGTGCCGTTGTCCGCAAACATTTTCACAAGTGCGGGTGGAGGCCCATTGCCTCTACCCGGAATCATCAGACCATGGGTTTCCATATATATGGAGCCCCAGATGTTGTCGAACGCCATCATCAATCCGGTGGTTGCGACATATAGAATAAAGATTGCAGCAACAACGGAAATCCACCGATGGAAACGCCGCATACTCATCTCCAGAACCAGCTGTTTCGCCCTGAGGCGATGCGAGAACCTAGCATTTTGAAATACACAGAGAGCCCGCTTATGACCATAAACAGCAAAGCGAGCCCAACTACAAGGTCGACCCATGCTCCGACAGGGCCGATAACGTTTCCTCGGTGTAAGTTTTTGACCAAATCGTGAGCCGAAGGAGGCCCACGTTCAAACAGGTTGGCGTCTGGGACTGTGCCCATCGCGGATCCCGTAAGCGCATTGAATTTAAGTTGCTGAGGTTGCGCGCCAGCAAATGCAACGATTCCGACGGGTACGCTACCGTCCATTCGGAGCTCAACCCATTTTATCCGATCGGTCGGAACGACCTGACGTGCGGCCGCTCTAGTAGTCTCGAGCATTTTTTGCGCGTCGGCGTCAGCGGGAAGGGGCAACGCGGTATAATCGGCCGTAGTAATGAGCGCGAACCCGGGCGGCCCCATGATTCCTTCCCGAATCGATTGCATGTTTGGGTCCGAGGCAGGAGCTCCGGAATAAATTGCTTTCATATCAATTAGCTGAATGATGATCCCGGTAGTGGCCACATATAAAAAGAAGAGCGCTGCTACCGTCATTATCCATCGATGAAAAGTTCGCATAACGCCTCGTTGAATGCGACTGTGTAAGCGTCGCTGTTTATAAAAGTTTGCTCATATAACATTCTTAGAGATCGAGCTGACCCGATCGATTCAAAATCCCAAGCTGACGTCAACAAATAAGGCTGAAGTCAAGCTTCAGTGACAAACCGGTTGTCTCGGACGGAACCACTATCGACAAACAGACTCGACACAGCAAGCTGACTTCGGAGCTACGGCGCAACGCTTTCGCGAGAGCAATGCACAATTTTCGACTTACGGTTTCTTCTGCGCGTCGGGCGCCGAATCGGGTTGCGAATCCTTAGGTTTGGTGAATCGCGTTGCGAGCACGCGTCCGTCTGCAAGCGTGACTTTCTCGAGTTCCCCTCCGGTGTTCCCGCTTTTCAGCGGCGCATACTCGACGGTCACTTTGTCGCCTGCGTTCACGACATGGCGGTTCCAGCCATAGTCACGTTCCAGCTG
>Ga0302310_10000620_pt1 | contig 32288 bp, 9 predicted proteins | sample III_Palsa_N1_2_FD_200451 | JGI IMG/M metagenome (GOLD analysis project Ga0302310, IMG submission 200451) | Peat permafrost microbial communities from Stordalen Mire near Abisko, Sweden - III_Palsa_N1_2 | ecosystem: Environmental > Terrestrial > Soil > Palsa > Peat permafrost | place: Sweden...
GCCCGATGCCACAGTCGAGCCGTTTCCCTTCGCATCGGCCGGCTGACCAGGGGTCCAATTGTCGTAGAGCAGATAACCGCTGCCGGAGGACGCAGGGACAATCGTCCATACCCAGTTGTCGGAGCCAGTGGTAATTGTCGAGTCCTGCGTAATCATCCCGGGGTTTGCGCCAAAGGTAAGCAGCTCACCACCGCTGTTCACGCTCGTGATGATGTAAGTGCCGTTGCCCTCCGCGGTGAAGGCAAATTGTTGTTCGCTGGCGGCAAAAGTACCGCTGCAACCGGAACCGGTGGGGCAGATATAGATTCCGTCCGCCGAATTATTGAATCCCTGTCCAGTCGATCGCTTGTTATCCCACGCCAGTGCTGGATTGGAAGCAAGGGTGACGGTGTACGTGCCGCTGGCCGGAAGAGACAAAGGAAGGTTCGGTTGGCTGCTGATGATGGGCAGCGTCCAGGCCGAAGGAGCAATCGAGAGCGTCGGCTGAAAGGGCGGGGACGAAGGGCTCAGATTGTAAATCGATGCGACATTCAAGGTCGGGTTGTCCAGAATGTTGACAAGCGCTCCGATGGTGTCGGTCGGGGCGATGCCGCCTGAAGGCGTCGCGTAGGTGAACAGCTTGCCGCAGATGCTTCCGTCGCCGACGGTTCCGCCCGTGGAATTCACGCAAGCAGAGACAGCGTCAGCCAGCGTGTTGATCTCATTGGCGGAGGCGTAAGAGACGCCACTTGCCAACGTGCCTGGGGCTAACCCGCTGCTGGTATTCACATATTCAGCTGCTGCGGCGAACGCCAGTAGCAGCTTCTGATAGTCTCCGCCGCTGGTGGGGCCGGAGAGGCTTACCGTAGGAGTGGAGGTGTAGCCCTCGCCGGCATTCGTGATCGTCACGCCGGTGACCGTCCCGCCACTGACTGTTGCTGTAGCTGCAGCACCTTCGCCGCCGCCGCCGGAGAAGATTACCTCAGGTGCTGAGGTGTAACCGGTCCCACCGTTCATGACCGAAATTCCAGTGACGCAGCTGTCCATCGTTGCTGTGCCGGTGGCTACAGTCGGGCTGGTGCCGGTGGGGGTAGAAAAGGTTACGGTTGGAGCCGACGAATAGCCGGATCCCGGATTCGTCATCACCACGCTCGACACGGTCTCTGTGGGCGATGAACCCGCCATAGTTGCGTAGGCGACGGCTCCACTGCCGCCGCTGGTCGGAGTGAAGGTCACGGTTGGAGCCGCCGTGTAGCCCGAGCCGGCGTATGTCACCGTCACTCCGACAACGTCGCAGGTGCTCACGCTTGCGGTAGCAGTGGCTCCGCTGCCACTGGTATTGCTATAGCCAACCTTGCTGTACGAATTTGGAGAAGTAGAGTTCTGATTCATCCACGGATAGAGCGCAGCGACCGCACCGACCGTCGTCACCTCATCGATGGTGATGAAACTTGAGGAGGACAGCGAGGAGCAGTTTCCCAGAGCAGCCATCATAGCGACGTTGGCATTGGTTCCAGCGCCGGGATTGCCGCCGCTCGCCACAATGTACACAAGCGTGCCCGCAGTGCAGCTCCAATCTCCTGTAATGGAGAAACTTCCCACGAAATTGGTCTCAGGCAGAGCGGTGCAGTTGTTCGGATTGCCAGCTGTATACGTACAGCCGCTGTTTCCATTCGTTGAGCCGATATTGGAGTAATAGTTGTTGCTCGAACCGACCGTCATCGAACCCGCGGAAATTAACGGCGTAGCCGCCGAACCGTCGCCGGTGCTGCCCACGGCATACAGTTGGATCGTTGCGCCAATGATTGGCTGCTGCCCGCCCATGGTTCTGCCGGCGAGCGCAGGTCCGCTCTTGCTTGACGGTGGGGCAGTGCCTTCGGTCGCCTCGGGAAAGTGAGCGGTCTGGCACCCACTCAAGACCAGGAAAGAGAAGACGAGCATCGCTTGCGCAAAACGGCTAAAAGTGTTCATTACCCTTCATTCCTCCGACTGAATGGCCGGGTCGTCTCAAATGACGGCTGCTAAAGCTACCTCCGTAGAGGGGCCGCCATAAACGACTATCGGCACTGACGACGAATGGCTTGAGTTCAGCCGATCCTCACCGTCCAGAAGTAAACGTTTTCTTTGTCGGCAAAAGACTATATTGGCAACGCAAACCTAGTCAAGTTTTTTTTGTGATTTGGTCGAGAACGTTCCACCGGTTCTCGCAAGGTACCGCATGGCTGGTTTTTCGGCGCTCGGGGGCAGAGAAATCTGCCACTCACTTCTTGCCAACGGCGAAAGCGAGCGGCTCGCGTACCAGCCGTGACGACTCCGAGGAAGACCCTACAGGTATTCTCCTCGGAGTTGGCAATCCAGATGTTGTCGGCAAGACAGCGTCCTTCAACGAGTCAGCGCCAACGGCGCGGCAGCTTTGCCATGCCGTTGGACTGCGATTGTTAGAACTGCCAGTAGGCACGCTGGTTGTTGGACAGGTTGGAGACAGTCGTAGCGCTCAGAGCCGAATTCCACACTCCAGCCTCCTGGATAAAGCCCATCATAGGTTGCCATCCGGCACCTACGTTTGATCCCATGGCGATTTTAGGCCCGAAGCTCTGGCCGGCGGTGCCGCCGGTAGCTCCGCTACCCGCAGGGTTGACGTTGGATGTGAGACCGTTGATATACACCGGCGAGAACGGCGATACCGCTACACCGTTGAGCTCCGAGGTCATGCTCTGGAAGACATACGAGTGGGCGGGTTGCAGGTTGGCTTGGCCTCCGTCGACAACTGTCTGTGTGGCCTCGTTGAATGGGGCCGTAAAATTCACCTCATCATAGATGCTTCCGGCATTGTAAGACGAGAGAATAACGCCCAGGCTGGGATAGAGCGCGTTGGTCTTGTTCCAGACGCCATTCAACGTGAAGGGCTGTGGGATGGGCGCGTCCAAGACGGTTTGGAAGCCGGCCTGAGCATTGTCGTTGAGGGTCGAATAGAACGCGCAGACTTTGGCGCCATTGGCGCAGTTGAACAGCAACTGAGGCTGGAAGTCTATGTTGGCCTGGGTCATGTTATGGCCACCGCCGCTCTGATCGTATAACTCCGTGATGACGCAGACTGCGTTAAGGCACGCTGCCTGCGCCGTCGCTACGTTGAGATCGCCCGTGGAGGTCACGGGAATGTTGGTTGTCGTACCGGTGCTGAGATTCTTGACTTGGATTGCGTTCCCAAGAGACGCGGCATAGGCGTTGTTGTAGGCGCGCAGACCCCACCATCCGGAGGCTCCCTGGGCGATGTCGCCGGGTCCCTGATAGTTGCCGGTAGTGGCATACGTGGTGAGCGCTGGCTGCCCGTAGAAGGCCGCGATATTGGCTTGCAACGCGGCATCGGCCGAGATGGTGGAGGGAATGATCGCGCCCTCCTGGAACGACGTGTAGGCAATCTTGCCGTCGCCACCCTCCCCGAGAGAGACGCCTCCGCCAAGGCTGAGAGCCTCGAGAGGCGCGGCGCTGTACAGCGTGTTCAGAGCGCCTTGGGTCGCGTCAGCCATCTCGATGGTGATGGTCGGGCTGGCGTTAGCGTACTTCCCAATCAGGGTGAAGGTCGGCGGAGAGGGCAGACTCGTTGCCGTAGACAGGTCAATGGTCGGCGCCGTTCCGCTGGCCCCGCAATTCAAGACGTAAGCGGAGATGGTCGAGTTGGCCACCGCCAAGGTGGTATAGCCGCCGCCGGTGAATGTCACCGTCGGAGCGGCCGTGTAACCAGATCCAGGATTAGTGATCGTCACGCCGGTGACGGTGGTGCCGGTGGCGCTCATGATCGCCGTGCCAGTCGCCGTGACGCCACTTGTAGGAGCCGAAAAAGTTACTGTTGGAGTAGACGTATAACCAGCTCCGGCGTTCGTGACGGTCACACCTTCGACGCCGCCGGTGACCGAGTTCTCCGTATCCAGGCAATAGTAGGCCCCGGTGTTATTAACTATTTGGTCGTCTGCCGAACTGTATCCGAGTGCAAACCGATGGCCCTGGCCGCTGTTCGCGACGGTGCTGTCCATGTCGCCGAAGTCGCCCTCGGTCGAGACCAGAGCATAATTGGTGCGCACGTAGTACACCGAGATACCGTTGGTCGGAGTCCCGCTAGGGATACCCGCGCTACCGGAAAGATTTCGGTAGTACGTCGTGGTGGCTGTGGCGGAGGGGGTGCTGTAGTTGACCGCGGTCGTGGTCGTGGGCGCTGTGGTTTGCAGGAGGGGGAGGCCGTTGTAGGGCGACGTTTGGTAGAGCGCCATATTGGCGGTCGTGGCTGACGAGGTCAGATTGGCGCCGTTGGCGGTCTGGTCGTAGATCTTGGAGAAGTAGCAGGTCGTGCCGGAGCAGAAACTGGGAATCGGAGCCGTATTTACCTGCCCAGTCGTCGAACTGGTCGTTAGGTCCAGCGTGGTGCTGTCGCTGGCACGCTCGACCTGGAAGATGTTACCGGAATATGCGGCAAACATCCTGCGAGTGAGGCTGTAGGCGGCGCCGCACGGAGTCCCGGCGGTGTTCAGGACATCGCAGGATCCAGCGGTGAGGGTGGGTTGACCGACGGTCACCGTGTAGGTCTGCGTGCTGGGGGTGCCGCAGGAGTTGGTGTAGGTAGCCGTGAAGGTGTTGGTGCCCGCGCTCAATGGAACGTTGGTCTGGGTAATGCTCGTACTGGAGTTGTTGGATCCGGTTCCAGTCCAACTCCAGCTTCCAACGGCGGTCGGCGAGCCGGAGAGGGACACTTCGACCCCAGGCGGCACCGAGACGGAGGAGACGTTCTGCCAGCCGCTGATCGAGGTCCATGTCTCAGGAGTGATGGGAGTCGCCGGGCAGCTGCCGCCGCTCGTGGGGGTGATATTCCAGACCTGCGACGAGCCGCCGGTGTAGGTCTTGACGTAAAGAAGGTTGCCGGAAGCCACGGTCGTGCCTGTGCCTGTCGCATCGACAGGCTGACCGGGCGTCCAATTGTCGTAGAGCAGATAGCCGCTGCCGGAAGACGCCGGAACAATGGTCCATACCCAGTTGCTTGAGCCCACGGTAAAGGCCGAATCCTGTGTGACCATCCCAGGGTTGGCGCCGAAGGTCAGCAGCTCACCACCGCTGTTCACACTCGTTATCACGTAGGTGCCATTGCCCTCCGCGGTGAGGGCAAACTGCTGCTGGCTGGCGACAAAGGCACCACTGCAACCAGTACCTATAGGGCAGATATAGATTCCGGCGGTGTTGTTGTTGACTAGCTGCGCGGTCTCTTGTTTGTTGTCCAGCGCCAGAGAGGGGTTGGAAGCCAGGGTGATGGTGTAGGTGCCGCTGGCTGGCAGAGTCAAGGGAAGGCTCGGAGCACTGTTGATGATAGGCAGCGTCCAGGCAGACGGAGCCGTGGCCAGCGTCGGCTGGAAGGGCGGGGAGCTGGGGCTTAGATTGTAGATCGCCGCAACATTCAAGGTCGGGTTGTTCAGAATGTCGATGAGCGATCCAATGGTGTCGATTGGAGCCGCGCCGCCGGAGGGAGTCGCATCCGTGAACAGCTTGCCGCACGTGCTTGCGTCGCCGGCGGTGCCGCCGGTGGAATTGATGCAGGCCGAAATGGCGTCGGCCAGCGTGTTGATCTCGGTACTGGAGGCGTAGTAGCCCGACGGCAGGGTAGAGCCCGGGGCATACCCTGTGGCGAAGTTCACGTACTCGTTGACCAGGGCGAAGGCATTGACCAGCTTCTGATAGTCGCCGCCGCCGGATCCGGTGAAGGAAATCGCCGGCGCAGACGTGTAGCCCTCTCCCCCGTTCGTGATCGTAACGCCGGTCACAGCTCCGCTGCTAATCGTTGCCGTTCCAGCCGCACCCTCGCCACCGCCGCCGGAGAAGTTCACATCAGGTGCGACCGTGTAGCCCGATCCACCCGCCGTGACCGTAGCTCCAGTGACGCAGCTGTCCATGGTCGCCGTGGCCGATGCGCCAGTACCAACGCTGAAGTTGACGGTCGGAGCGGACGCATAGCCCGTTCCAGGGACAGTTACAGTCACTGCACCGATGCCGTTATCGGCAATGACGGCTGTGCCCAGTGCAGTGGTGCCGCTGGGGGGGGCGGAGAAGGTTACAGCCGGAACGCCCGTGTAGCCCGCTCCGTTGTTCGTCATTGTCACGCCGGTGACAACACCGCTGCCATTGATGACCGCCGTGCCCGTTGCCTGGGTGCCACCGACCGGAGGAGCCGCAAAAGTTACTGTCGGAGCAGTAGTGCCGTATCCAGTTCCACCGTTGGTGACGGTCACTGAGCTTACATCGTAGGTAAACGTCGATACGTAACCCGTCGCTCCTGTGCCTGTTCCCGTAAAGCTCACCGCAGTAGCTGCGGTGTAGCCCGTTCCTTGGGACGAAACACTCACCGCAACCACGTCGCAGGTGTTGATGCCCGCCGTTGCCGCTGCCGAGGCGCCATTCGTGCCGCTCGCATTGGCCCCGATGGCGCTGTACGAAGTCATCCACGGATATAGCGCCGCGGCAGCACCGACCGTCGTCACCTCGTTAACCTGAATGAACGTCGAAGCCGTCACCGAGGAGCAGGCTCCCAGTGCCGTCATCAGCGACAGATTGGCATTGGTCCCAGCGCCTGGATTGCCCCCGGTCGCCACGATGTACAGCAACGGGTTCGGGCCATAGGTGGCCGTGTTTGAGGTGCAGCTCCAATCGCTCGTGATCGAGAAGACGCCCTGCGAGTTCGTCACCGGCAGTGCGCTGCAGTTGTTCGTATTGCCGGTGGTATAGATGCACCCGCTGGCCCCGCTGGGCGAATAGTTATTTGAAGAACCCACGGTCATGGAGCCGGTAGAAATCAACGGATTGGCCGCGGAACCGTCGCCGGTAATGCCCACGGCGTACAGTTGGATCGCCGCCCCGATCACCGGCTGCTGTCCGCCCATGGTCCTGCCGCTGAGCGCGGGTCCGCCCTTGCCCGAGGGCGGCGTAGAGACTTCGGAGTTCGTAGGGAAGTGAGCGGTCTGGCATCCAGTCAAGACCACGAATGAGAAGGCGAGCATCGCTTGCACAAGACGGCTAAAGTGTTTCATTACTTTTCATTCCTCCGGCGGAACTGCCGATATGACGAAATCATTGTGGCGTGAAGCTGCCCTCGCGAGAGGTGCGGCCCTGCATAGCGAATGGATGAGGTTGAACCAATGGAAAAGCCTGCTTGGTTCGAGAGGGATTGGTCAGTAGCACCATAAGGCGAGTGCCAATATCGCGGAAATCGACTGTCAGTGACATTGCGGCTCTACCCACTGAACTCTTCTGAGGTACAAGTGCACTTTCAACACACCCACACTTTTGCCAGACACTCGTCCCTCTGGCGCGCCGAGAATATATCGATGACCCAAACGTCGTCAAGGCATTCTCCTCATTTGGCGGGAACCTTACTTTCAAGGCACTCCGGGTGCAATCGGGCCCCGGTTGACTGGCCATTCGAAACCTGCGCTGCGGGCGGTTCGCGGACAACTCGCGAATTCGATGCGAGCGGTAAACGTTTACTCTGAGCACGCAAAGACTATATGCGCTGCCTGAGCTTCGTCAAGCATTTTTTCGTCTGTCCCCACCCTCGCTCCATTCCTCCGCAACGATCTTGCTATTCCCGAGAGAAGAAAAGAGCAACGCCATTCAATTCAAACTTCTCTCTCAACGGTTGCCGCCAACCGGTCTGACGCATCGGCCCTTGCCGAGCCCTTCAGACCTGTCCGGTCAAAATTGCCAGTAGGCGCGCTGGTTGGCTGTGAGCGCGACAACCTGCGCCGCGGTCAGACCCGTGGACCAGATTGCGGACTCCTGAATGAAGCCCACGAACGGCTGGTACCCGGAATTTAGGTTGGATCCAAGCTCGAGTACCGGGCCGGTCGGATCGGTGCCGGCACCATACATGGAGGAAACCCCATTGATGTATACCGGCGTCGTCGCCGTATTGTTGTACTCCGAGGTGTGGCTTTGGAAGACGTAAGAGTGGGCCGGTTGCACGTCTCCAGCGCCGCCTGGTGTAGTGTTGGCCCCCACATTCTGCGTGGCCTCTCCGGAGGCCGGGCCAAAATTCGCCCAACTGCCTCCCTGGTTATACGAGGAGAGAACGGCGCCCACATTCGTGTAGAGTGCGTCGGTTTTGTCCCATACAGCGTTGTAGGTGAAAGGCTGTGGAATGGCCGCGCTGAACGTGGTTTGATAGCCATTCAAGGCGTTGCTGCTGAGAGGCTCGAAGTTGGCGCAGACTTTAGTCTGGTTGGCGCAGTTGAAAAGCAACGTGGCTTCGTAGTTGAAGTTGCTTCCGAATACCGTCATATTATGGCCGTTGCCAGTCTGGTCGTACCATTCAAAGATGCCGCAGATCGTGTTCTGGCAGAAGGCTTGCGCCACCTGGACGTTCAGGTCGCCCGTGGCGGTCACGGGAATGTTCAGCTTGGTAAGGTCGCTGGCCCTTTGTAGTTGCACCGCGCTCGATCCAGCGGAGGCAAAGGCATTGCTGTAGGCGCGCAGACCCCACCAGGCCGAGGTCGTCAGTGATGAGGTCAAAGCGGTGCAGGTCGTACCGCTGGCTGCTGCGACCGCGTCGCACGGGCCCAGATAGCTGCCCGTCGTGGAGTAATTCGCGAACTGTCCGTAGAAGGCCGCCACATTGGATTGCAACGAAGCGTCGGTCGCCGAGGTGGTCGCGGCGGCAACGATGGCCCCCTCCTGGAAGGACGACATGGCAATATCGCCATTGCCACCTTCGCCAAGGGCGATTTGTCCGCCCCATGCTGGGGTTATCGTCGGTTGCGTGATGGGCAGCGTGCTCAAGCCACCCACGGTCGCGTCTGCCATCTGGACAGAGAAACCAGACGCCGATCCCGTGTACTTCCCAATCAGGGTGAAGAGCGGGGGAGACGGCAGATTAACCGCGACATACTGGCTCGTCGTCGGAGCGGTCCCACTGGCCCCGCACGTCAGCGTGGCGTAAGCTGTCGCCGCTACAGCCGTGTTCTCCACATCGACGCAATAGTAGGCGCCGTTCGTCACCCCTCCCGCGCTGCCGTTTGCCGCGCTGTACCCGAGCGTGAACCGGTCGCCCACTGGTTGGGTTGCCGAGAGAGTCGTATCGCCAAAGTCACCCACGGTCGAGAGAAGCGCAAAGTTCGAGCGCACGTAATACTCCGTGATCGCCGCATTGCCCTTCGGTATGCCAGTGGGAGAAGCGTTCGTGTAGGAGATCGTCGCGACCGTGGTTCCGTTGGTGTAGGTAGTGACCGCCGTGGGCGTAGGCGCGGTAGTTTGCAGGATCGGAAGTCCGTTGTACGGCGACGCTTGGTAAAGCGCCATGGTGCCCGACGTCGCGGTCAGGTTGTTGGCGTTGGCCGTCTGGTCATAGATCGTGGAGATGTAGCAGGCGCTGGGTGCCGTACTGCAATAACTGGCCGCCGCGGCGACGTTCACTTCTCCGGTCGTCGAGCTGGTGCCGATGTTGAGAGTGGTCGGCGAGCAGGAGGCGCAGGAGAGCTGGAAGAGGTTGCCGGTGTAAGCGGCAAACATCCGGCGGGTCAGGCTGTAGGCCGCGGCGCAGGGGGTCCCGGCCGTCTTTAGAACGTCGCAGGACGCCGCGCTGAGGGTCGTTTGCCCCACGTTCACCGTATAGGTGAGCGTGCTTTGGTTGCCGCACGAGTTGGTGTAGGTCAACGTAAAGGTGTTGGTGCCTGCGCTCAAAGGAACGTTATTGTTCTGCAGCGTGCTCGAACTGAAGCCGTTGGAGCCGGTCCAGCTCCACGCCGAGTTTCCAACCACGGCCGAAGGTTCAGCGGAGAGGGAAACCTCGACTCCAGGCGGCAGCGAGAGGGAAGAGAGGCTTTCCCACCCGTAGGTTGAGGTCCAAATCTGCGGTGTGATCGCAGTCGCCGGGCAACTTGAGCCGCCCACGGGGTTCAAGTTCCAAACCTGCGACGTACCGCCGGTGCTCGTCTTTACTTCAAGCTCGTTGCCAGAGGCCACGGTCGTGTTGTTGCCGGTTGCGTCGACCGGCAGGAGGGGCCAATTGTCGTAGATCAGATATCCGCTGCCCGAAGGTGCCGGGACGAGGGTCCATACCCAGTTGTTTGAGCCGCCCGCAGTTTCTGGGCCCTGGTACACAATCCCGCCCGATGCCGTTCCGAAGTTGTACGTTGGATAATTACTGTTCAGGCTCGTGATCGTATATTGGCCCGGGGAAAACTCAGTGAGCGTCCACTCCTGCTCGGTCGCCGCAAAAGTAGGGGCGCCGGTGCAGGCAGATCCAATGGGGCAAAGATAGAGACCAGAGGCAGCAGCGGTAGCCTGTTTATTGTCCCACGCGACCCCCCCATTGGTGATGGTGTAGTTGCCGCTGGGGGGAAAGGCCGACGGGAGGCTTGGAGCGCCGGCGATGATCGGCAGCGTCCAATACGCCGGCGCGTTCGCAAGCGTCGGCACGAACGGAGCGCCTGAGCCCGGGGCCAAACCGTATATAGCCGCAACGTTCAACGTCGGGTTTTTCAGAATGTCAATGATGGCCCCGATAGTATCCGTCGGTGCAGTCCCGCCCGGCGGTGTCGCATCGGTGAATAAATTGCCGCAGGCATTGTTCTGGCCGGCGGTGCCACCGGTCGAGTTGATGCAGGAGGAAATACTGTCGGCCAGCGAGTTGATCTCCGTGCTGGAGGCGTAGTAGCCCGTGGGCAGGCCGCTGCCGGGCGATGCGCCGGTAGCTGTGCTCATGTACTCGGTTGTCGCCGCGGTGAATGCCAGAGCCAGCTTTGCCGCATCACCGATGGCCGAACCTGTGGCGCTATAGGAACTCATGTAGGGATAGAGTGCCGCGATCGATCCTACCGTCGTCACCTCGTCGATGACGATGAACGTGCTGGAGGTCAGCGTATTGCAAAGCCCCAGGGCGGCCATCTCCGAGAAGTTCGCGTTGTTCCCGCCGCCGGGATTTCCCCCGGTCGCCACGATGTAAAGATACGGGTTGGTGCCTGCGGCTGGGGCCTGGTTCGACGTGCAGGTCCCCCAATCGCCTGTGATGTTGAAGACTCCCGAGGAGTTCGTCTGCGGTAGCGCGCTGCAGCTGTTTGGATTGCCGGTGGTAAAGGTGCAGCCGGAACTCCCGTTGGGGTAATAGTTGTTCGACGAGCCGACAGTCATGGAGCCCGTAGGAATCAGCGGATACGCTGCCGAGCCATCGCCGGTGTTGCCCACGGCGTAGAGTTGGAAGGACGCGCCCGAGACCGGCTGCTGTCCTCCCATCACTCGCCCCTGCAGCGAAAACGAGCCCTCACTCGAGGTCGCCGAAGGCGCGCTGTTGATCGAGCACCCAGTCAAGACCACGAACGAACCGACAACCATCACTTGCGCCAGACGACCGACGATATTAATCACGCATGACTCCCCAACTCAACTACCGTTTCGACCCTGACGCGACCGCTCTTGAATGCTACGTTCTCAATCGAAGGGCGTTCTAGATGACTGACTCGAACATCCACGGTAAACGTTTTCTCTGCATCCGTGGATTCGCACGCACAAACGTATACTGACGGCCTGAACTTCGTCAAGGGAGTTTTCCCCCACCGCCAGTCCGCACTAGACGTTACCCCTTACTACAGGGGAGTCAGGGCCCTGCATTTGCCGCCAGCGGCGTCGTCACCGGAACAGCAAGACCGAGAAAAATTGAGACGCTATTCTCTCCCGAATTGGCAGTCCACACGTTTCCGGAAGGGTCGACAGCTACCCCAACCGGGGCGTTCAATGCCCCGAAGCCATTGGCCGGAGAAACCGGCGTCGATCCGCCGGCCTGAAACTCCATCAGCCCTCCCGAGGCCGTTCCATTGGCGATCCACACCGAGGAACCGGATGTCGCGATGCCCCGCGGAAGCGTGCTCGCGTTCAGCACCGGTGTGGCAGCCGCACCGCTCGCAGCGATCTCCGCCACCGAGCCTCGAACGGACGAGGCCGAAGGCACGCTGCCGGTGAACCAGACATTGCCTCCTGCATCGATAGCAACGTAAGCAGGAGCCTGCGTGACGCCGTCGCTCGTGGTCGCGGTCGCGGCACCGGAGTGAGACAGCTCAACGAGGTTGTTCGCTCCCGGGTTGGCGACCCATACATTGCCGCTCGCATCGACTGCGACAGCAGAGGGCGCATTGAGTCCGCTCACGGTATTGATGGCCGCTCCAGCAGTGGAGATTTCGACGACGGTGTTGTTGGTCGAGCTTGCGACCCAGGCGTCTCCAGCCGAGTCGTTCGCGATGGACAATGGCGCGGGAACGCCTGTGGTCAGCGCCGCCTTCACCGATCCTCCGCTGGTCAGCTCCACCACCGAATCGTTGCCCGTGCTCGCGACCCATACGTTGCCTGTCCGGTCGATCGAGAGTCCGCGAGGCCCGAGCAGACCGACCGCGCTGACGGTGCTGAGCAAGGTTCCAGTGGGAGACAGCTTGCTCAGTGTCGTCGCACCCTCGTTGCTGATCCAGGCATTGCCGCTTGCGTCGATAGCCACTCCGTAGGGAGCGCTCAGGCCGCTTGCCGCAACCCGAAGCGACAGCGTCCAGTCCGCCGGCGCCGCGTTCAACGCGGGCGTGAAGGGTGCGTAGGCAGAGGCCAGGGAATAGAGGCCGAGATTGGAGGCAGGCTGGCGCGCGATGTGTAACGCGGCACCCAGAGTATCGGAGGCGGAGGTCGCCGTCAGCAACGTGGCGCAAGCCGGCGCGGACGCCGATCCGGAGTGGATACAGCCGGCGAGGATATTCGCCAGAGTGTCGAGTGTCGCGGCCGGTGCCGTGGCGCCACTCGCGAGCGCAGGGCCGGGAACAGAACCCGACGCCACGTTAACAAGGCTGCCGATCATGGCAAACGCATTCGTCAGCCCGGCGGGGTTGCTGCCGCTCGCTCCGAGGTGGGCCGAATCAGCGAGGAAGGGTGTCAGGGCAAACACGGCTGCTACCGTGGTCGCCTCGTTAACGGTGAACGCACTCGAACTGGTGATCCCAGAACATGGTCCGATCGCGGACAGCAGGTTCGAGGCGCTGTTTGTGCCAGCCCCGCTGTTGCCGCCCGAAGCGCTCAGGTAGACTTCTGTCGCCGTACCGCAGGTGAAGGTGAGCGAGAACGCTCCAGTCGAACTCGTGACCGCTGGGGTGGAGAGCAGAGCAGTCGAAGCGGATTGCAGACCTGCCGTCCCCACTGCATAAAGCTGGACGGTAGCTGACAGTAGCGGCGTCGAACCGTTCATCACAGTTCCGCTGATCGTCGTTCCCGCAGGCGGTGGGGGTGCGCCGCCACCGGAGCTGGGGGAGGTGCCGCTGCCGCAGCCGGCAATGACCGCGGTGGCGAGTGCGAGCGAGATTGGAAGAAATCGTAGGTCTGTCATTGGACTGTAAGAGTACGCGTAACACTGGGGGCTGCTGCGTAGGTTGCATTGCCAGTCTGGATGGCCGAAACAGTGATCGTTCCTGTGCCATTCGCGGTAAGCAGCGAGCCAGAGATTGTGGCAGGCCCGCTGACGACGCTGAAGGTAACCGGCAAACCGGAGCTAGCTGCCGCAGCCACCCGCAGGGTGCTCACCGTCGCCAGCCCTGCGAGTGGCGGAAAGATAATCTGCTGCGGGGCGTTGCCCGTCACCGTAAGCGTGCCGTTAGAAAATTGGAAGAAGTATTTCGCGGAGGTGAGCGTACCGGCCGCCGTCAGAATCGTGTAGCCGCCTGCCGGCGAGTTCTGCACCGCAGAGGTCGTCAGGGAAGGCGCGCCACTGGTGGAGTTCGCCTGGGTATCAGTTCCGGTAAAGCCTGTGATCGTGTACGTGAGTGGGGGATTCGCGGTGTCGAAGAATCGGCTTGGATTCGTGGCGGCGACGGTGAGGGTCGGCGTGCTCGAGCTGCCCGTGAGGCTGATTGTCTGCGGCGTGGTAGACAGGCAGGTCGTCAGCGAGAAGGTCGCAGTGCGCGTTCCGCTTGCGCTCGGCATGAAGGTGATCGTATAGGCGCAGCTCGACCCAGCGGCCAGCGTCGCCGGGCAGGTGGTTTTATAGCTAAAGTCTCCAGAGTTGGTACCGGAGATTCCCGTAGTGACGATCATCAGCGGTCCGGTCCCATCGTTAGCCAGAGACACTGTGATCAGCGTCGCAGAACCCGGCGAGACTGACCCATAATTCAGCGAGGTTGAGCCTAAAGTTGCGGTCGGCAAGTATTGGTAGAGGGCAACGGCGCCCACAGCCGGCACCGAAACGGTTGTGATGGTCGATAGGTTGTAGTTGGTACCCGAGACCAGGTCGGTAGCCGTTCCGCCCGATGTCTGCATATCTGGCGGCAGCGTCATCGTTGCCGCGGTTGATTGCCAGTTGAGGCCAACCAGGTAGTTGCCGTAGCGCGCGACATAGAGGGTATCTGTCGCCCCCGACTTGTAATTGCCGGAAGCGCCGGTGGCAGCGCTGGATGGCATCATGACCGTAGCAATCCGGTCCATTGTGGCCGTCGTGTCATGGACGCGGAGGACGTTGTCCGCGGGCTCGGTCGGGGACAGCGTTATCCCTCCGCCGTAGATCTCGTCCGGACGCCAGTCCAGCACCATGCGGATAGCCTCGCCGTTGTTCTGGATTGCGATCGTACTGCCGGTGGGATCGGCCCACACCCCGTTGCCATGCGAGGGTTCGTTCAGGAAGGTGACTCCGCTCGGGTCGTTAGGCTGCGCCGCCACCATGTTGCACAGCGTCACATAGTCGGCATATTGGTGCATGTAACCTTCTATGCCGTCGTCCCCACTTTGCGGAGTCCAGACAACGCCATTCGCATGTTCCAGGTAAAACCCGTGGAGGGAATAGGGGTCATTCAACTCGGCTGCATTCCAGTACTGCGAAAGCATGTTGATGGGGCCGACGTTTCCGTTATTGCGAAAGGTGAGGGCCTGTTCGGAGCGCAGTGTGGTTTCGTATCCGGTTGAGGTATTCACGGCAACCAGCGACGGGTAAATGAAGTTCGAGAAGGCATGCGACGCGTTCAAGGCCACCGTGCGAACGGGATGCGAGCCGCCGCCGGTTTCGATGCCATAGTCATTCAGGATCTTCGCGAGCCAGGAGAGGTAGCCTACATCGACCAGCCCATAGCCGCCGTCGTAGCCGCCGTTGAAGGTGCCGTTGCGCTCCAGTCCCAGCCCGCCCTGGCTGACCCAATAGCCGTTGTTAGCAATGTTCGCAATGGGGGCGAGGCCGGCGGTTTCGTCCAAGTAGTCGGTGTACATCTGGGCATTGCTGCGCGCCAGGCTGGTGCCGTAGATCTTATCCAGAGCCCTAAGCGCCAGATTAGCCCAGAGGTAGGACTTGGCCGCCAGCATGTCCTGGTTCGGAGCATGCCCATGGTTGGCGATCATGGCTGTGACGAGGTTGGTCAGCATCGTCTGGTAGGCCTGGTAGCGCTGCACGCCCGGTTCCAACGTGCTGTTGATCGGCTGGTTGAGCGCCGCGAGAAACGAAGAATCGTTCTGCATCTCGGTGATTGCGGCGCCGATGCCCCAGTCTCCCTGGCCCTCGATTGGGCTGCACTGCGCGTTCACCCGGCCCTGCGTGGTGAAGGTTGAGCCGCTCTTGACCAGACCATCCCATTGGGCCATATCGCCGTAGCAACCGTTGAGCGCCTGCATGTAGGAGAACGAATCGAGAGCCGCAACGATCCGTTGTTCCGTTCCGGGGTCCTGGTAGAACGTGGCGAGGAAGTTCGGCGTGGTGTAGGCAAACGACAGCATTTCCACTCGCTGCATCGGGAGATTGTTGCCTGAGTTCGTGCCGCCAGTATAGGTGGCGTCGTTGTTCAGCCACTGCGCGACGGTGTAGTTGTCGGTGGGCTGTAGTCCGGTCATGAAAGAGCCAATGATCTGCGCCGGGAGCGTGCCTGCACTCACCGCCGCGTTCCAATTCGAGCCGTAGAACTGGTTCACCTCGATCCCCGCCACATAGGCCGAAATATTGCTGAGGATAGAACCGAAGTAGGCGCTGTTGTAGACCGACGGCACAGGCGCTACGGCTGACGGCGCTATGCCTTGCCGGTCGGTCGGGGCGACGATGAAGTAAGGATTCGTATGAGTGAAAGCCGAGTAGATAGGGCGGGAGGTCTGTCCCGGCGCCAGACTCGCAGCGTCGAGAACCAGTGTAACCGAGGTCTTGCCGCTGGTCATCGACAGCGGAATTGTGACTGTCTCATACACCCACCGTCCCGCCAGAAGAGGGTCAGAATTTGAATCCTGATTGTCGATCTCGGGCATATTGGTGCCAAAGTAGTTGCCAACTACGAAGCCCTGCGTCGAGTTGTAGAGATAGATTTCGTCGACTATCGTGTCCGACCCCCATATCTGGATCGTCAGGTAGTTCTGCAGCGTGGGATTGCACGCCATCGTAAAGGTCAGATACTCATTGTCCGCGTCGATCCCTGCATTGGCGGGGTTGGCGGAAGGCGCGATCTCCCTGTAGGTTCTGCCGAGAGCCCCGGTGCCGCTGGGCTGGCCCAGGTTCACGAAAGCATGGGCCGATTCAGAGTACGCGCCGGTGCTGGTATCGCCGAAGTTGATGCGGTCCAGCGCGTTTGAGCCTACGTTCGGCCCTGATCCATTCACTATCCCAGTCTGTCCCTGCACGCTCAGCGCAGAGAAGACAAACGTCAGAAAAAGATACATGGCCGGCCCAGCCCGCCTGAACAGCCGGGCTGGCAGGATATATGGCGCGTTCGTCGGAATGTAGGTAAACAGTCTCCGCAGGAGGCACATCTGTATTGGCCTCAGAACTGCCAGTACAGGCGTTGGTTGGTTTGCACCGCTGCGACTTGCGCCGCTGTCAAACCGGTGGGCCAGACGGCAGCCTCATCCAGATAACCGATCAAATACTGTGAGGCGTTTGAGTTGCTTCCCATCCAGACGGCGGTACCCAGATTGCCGGTGCCTATCGACTCGGTATAGGTAAAGCCATTCTGATACCCCACAGAAGCCGCTCCGTTGTAGACGCCGGTCAAGCTGACAAATACGTAAGTGGGTGCCGGGAGCAAACCGTTACTGTTGCTGTACATCTGGGCCGTCTCCGCGGCATTTCCCTCAGCCATGTTCGTGCTGCCATTCGTCTCGGGGTACGTCGAAAGGAGAGCGCCGCCAACAACGTCTGTAAAGTTCGTCTTCTGATATACGGCTTGCAACGTGAAGGGTTGCGGGGTTGGGGCAGTGTAGGTCGCGGTATACGCATCGGAGGTTCCGTTGAAGTAGGCGCAGGCCTTGGACATGTTGTTGCAGTTGAAGAGCAGCTGGGCCTGATCGGCCGCGGTGGTCTGTACCATGTTGTATCCGTAGCCGCTCTGGTCGAACCATTCTTCGATGGTGCATGTGGTGCTCGCACAGAAGGTCTGAGCGGCGGTCGCGTTGAAGTCTCCGGTAGCTGTCACGTTGATCGTCTGCAGCGTATTGTCGCTTGCACGCTGTAGGACGACTGCGGGCGAAAGGGTGGCGGCGTAGGCGCTGTTGTAAGCGCGCAGGCCCCACCAGCCGGTGGCTCCCGATGCGAGATCTCCGGGACCCTGATATTGGCCGCCGATGATCGGCTGATTCGGACCGTACTGCGGGAACTGGCTGTAGAAGGAGGCGATATTGGTCTGAATCGCCGCGTCCGAGCTTGCGGTAGTAGCGGAAGCAAGGACTGCGCCTTCCTGGAACGCGCAGTATGCGATGGTTCCATCGCCACCTTCGCACAACGACAGCCCGCCCTCCATAGCGAACGGAAACGGCGGAGAAACGACCGGATACCCCGGCCCTGTGTTGTAAACCGTGGTCAGGGGAGTCGTCTTGCCTGTGGCGTCCGCCATCTCGATCGTCTCAGTTCCTGTGGCCGGTGAGTATTTCGCGATCTCGGTGAAGAGAGGCGGCGATGGCCTTGGCGTGGTGCCGCTGGAGACGGGAGGATTGGTTCCGCCGCTGCCGCTGCTGGTCTGAGGGCCGCAGTCCAAACCGTTCTCCCGGTCGACGCAATAGTACGGGCCGTAGCCGCCATTTTCGCCTCCTCCTGCGACTGCGCCAGCTTCACCCCAGTTGCTGTACCCTAGCGCAAACATATGGCCTATTCCAGTGTCACGGACGGAGGCCTCCATATCGCCGAAGTCGCCGTCGCTGACCCCGAGCCAGTAGTTCCAGCGCACGTAGTAAACGGAGATCGGCGAGTTTCCAGAGGGTATGCCGACAGTGCCGGTGCGCAGCCGGTAATGGGCCGTGGATTGGCCACCTGTGGAGAAGGCATTCCCGACGAGGTATTGCGCGTTTTGGATGATAGGCAATCCGTCAACGACTGCCAGCTGGTAAGGTGCCATCTGGATTATGCCCCCGGCGGCGGGCACGGTTGAAGGCAGATTGTTGCCGTTGCCGGTTTGATCGTAGAGCTGGTAGATATAGCAGGCGTTCGGAGCCTGGGAGCAGTATGCATTGGCCGCAGGTATGTTCACCTCTCCGCCGACCAGACCGCTGATGGCTCCGGGCACGGTTCCGATGTTCATCATCGTTGGGTTGCAGGACGGGCAATAGAGCTGAAAGAGGTTGCCACTATAGGCTGAAACGAGCCTTCGCGTGACGCTGAACGCGGCGGAGCACGGAGTGCCGGCGGTTGAGAGGATGTCACATGGCGCCGGCGGAAGCGGCGGAGGAGTCGCAAGAACCGTCTCGGTCAGTGCGGCAGAGGTCGAGGTGGCGAAGTCCGCAGACGCCACATAGCTTGCCGTGAGAGAGTCGGTCCCCAGGGGAAGTGTCGTGGTTGTCAGTTGTGCGACGCCGGAGCTGTTGAGGGTCGCTGGCCCCAGAGACGCGGAGCCGTTATAGAAGTTCACCGTGCCCGTTGGTGTCCCTGCCGCCGAGGTGACCGTCGCGGTCAAGGTCACGCCTAGCCCGGAGAAGATCGATGTTGCCGAACTGGCCAGCGCGGTCACCGTGGTCGCCGGAGTGACCGAAACGTTTACGGCGGGAGAGGTCGATGCCGCAAAGTAGGTTGATGTAACGTAGCTCGCTGTCACGGCGTCCGTTCCACCTGGCAAGGCTGTCGTCGTCAAGGTCGCCACTCCCGAGCCGTGTAGCGATCCTGTACCCAGCAGTGTGCTGCCGCTATAAAAGCTCACCGTGCCGGACGGTGTCGCGCCTGTCGCGGTCACCGTCGCCGTCAAGGTCACAGGAGTGCCGTAAACAATGCTCGATGTGGCTGAGCTGGTCAGCGAAGTCGACGTGGTATATCCCACCGTCGCGCTCACCACGGCGGAAGTGGATGCCGCGAAATTCGCGGACGCACCATAGGCTGCGGTCAGCCAGTCAGTCCCCGGGGGCAGCGCCGTCGTTGCGAGTGTCGCTATGCCGGCGCCATTCACTATCGCCGTTCCGAGCGAAGTGACTCCAGTGCCCACGGAAGGGCCTCCACTATAGAACGTCACGGTGCCGCCGGACGGCGTTCCGCCATTGGACACTACCTGCGCCGTCAGAGTGACGCTCGAGCCATAAATGGCCGCGGTTGCCGAGGAGCTAAGCACTGTCTGTGTGAGCGCTGGGGTCGCGACCGGAGGCCCGGGAATGGTCGTGCAGCCAGTGAGGAGAAACGAGAGGAAAATGATTGCGGCGGCTGGACGGTACATGAGTGAACCTCGAAAATGGCGAATAGCATGGTGAAACTGGCTAACGGGTGGTGGCGGCATCAGTAATTCGACCTCCTGTATCCTCCGCCGCTCGCATGACCTAACCGAAAAACGAGACCGGGGTTGATGTTGTAACCGTTGACATTCACCTGGCCCCCGTTGAGAGGTCCCGTTATCGGCCCATACGAACAATGAAAATACTCGTAGCTGGCATCCAATCGAATGGCGATAAGCCCGTTCGTCCGAGGCACGGACCATTCGCCGCTAGCCCCAAAGGAAGCGGTAGAAGCCCAGGTCGGCGGATTGCCGTAATAGCCGGTCCCGTTGATGGTTGGGACATTTGGGCCGACGAAGCGCTGTGCGCCCCCATTGGCGTGTATCGTGGGCTTGAATGGAGTGCTGAAACGGTAGACGATACCGACAGCTCCTCCAGTGCTGGTCTCGCTGATGCTAGGTATCTGCGTATTTCCGCGGACTTCAAAGCCGAAGTTCCTGTCCTTGTAGTAGGTGACGCTTGCCATAATTCCCTGGCTGAGTTGCGAGAAGCGAATCCCGTTGACGGTTCCGTAGGGCATCCAGCGCGAGTCGGAGATGAAGACGTCCAGCCGCGAGCCAACTTCATTCGGCCTGGCGGCCGTTGCACGATGGTTGGGGGCCTCGCCAAGATCGTTCGAGGTCGCCTCCAATCCAATCGGCGGCTGCGGCTCGCTTGCAGCGTGAACAGCCGGCATACTTGAAGAGCTGTAGGTCAGCGTGTTCAACAACGCAAGCTGCTGGGGAGCGTCTTGCCCCTGCGCGGCGACCGCTCCATGCAGGAGGGCAAGCAGAATGGCTGCTCTCAACCCGCCTCGTAGGATCATCCCTGGTCTTCCTGGTTTTTGCACTTGCTCTCCTCTACTTCAACGGTGATCGGTCGAACCGGCGATTTCCCTGCGACGCTTCTGAGTTACTTTGTGACTACCACGGTGAGCGGGGTAGTCCGAATGACGTTGTTTGTGGAATCGGTGCCAACGATATTGATTTGGTAGGTCCCGGTCGGTACGCCTGTGATGTCATAGGTGCATCCACTGAGACCGGCCATGCCTCCCAGAATCAAGATTGCAACCACCAGCGTGAGCTGGTGCCGCAGCCCCGGAGCGATGCGGCGACGTTGGAGGCTGAGCAGTCCGGCCAGGAGCACTCCCGGAAGCAGGAAGCTCGCGGCAGCAACGGCGTTTAGCGAGCCAGTCCGCAGACCGGCCGACGAATAAGACCCGAGCGAGCTGATGGTCAAGGACGAATACGGATAGGGGAATGTCGTGGTACCAGGAGCAGGGCATACCCCAGCCCCAGTGCAGTAGCTGTTGACCGCATTCGCAGTGTTGGTGAACGTCTCGAAAGAGGGTGAGAAGCTGCAACCCATGTAGACCGGGAGGCCACTGCAACTCAAGTTCAGCGTGCCTGCGTAAGCGTAAGTAGGATTGAAGGAGGTGCTCGAGATCTCGTATGCGTTGTTGCCTATGAGCCAGACGTTCAGGGTGGTTGACTGACCGTCCGTCAACGAAACGGAGGTGACCGGTGTGCTGGTTGGTTGTGTCACGGTGGGCGTGCTTACCGGCTCCAAAGTGAAGTCCGCAGGCGCGATGGGCTGGCTAAAAACTGCCGAAGTGGATACGGCGAAGTCCGCGCTTCCTGAGTAGACTGCCTTTATCGAATGAGTTCCGGCGGCGAGGACTGCGGGGCAGCTTGAGGGCGTGGACGTCCCATATCCGAAGATAGTGATTGAGGTTTGCCCATTCAGCAGCGTATTGGTGCAGAGCACGGTCGTGCCATCCATGAATGTCACGGTGCCGCCCGGAGGTGCGAGCGGGGCAAGCGTGTTCTGTACCTGCGCGGTGAGGGTAATCACCTGGCCGACATAAGGATCGGCTACGGACGAGGAGACGGTCGTAGTGGTCGGCGCTTGACCCACCACGATCGTCAGGGTCTTGCTCAACGTCTCATCCTGAGTGTTGCCCTGATACGTCACCAGGAGCGTGTGGGTTCCGGCATTCGGCGTTCCTATACTGAACGTGACCGCGCCGGTAGTTTCTTGATAACTCACGGAAGGACCATTGTCCAATCGATAACTTACGATACCGGTTGGTGATGTTCCAGTCGTCGATGTCAAGCCGACAGTTACATTGATTGAAGTGCCATAGGTGGGGTTAGACGGAGTGTAGGTCACGTTCATCGTAACTGCCGCACCTTGTATGACGAAGGTAGATGTGCCGGTTGTCGTGCCTACCCCTGAGCTCCCCGCGTAGGTGACGGTAATGGCGTAGGTTCCTTCTGGAAGACCACTAAGGGTCACAGTCGCCACGCCGCTGACAAGGGGTGCGGTCCCCGGCGTCGTGCCGTTAGCACCGCTAAGGGTATAGGAGACAGTGCCCGTCGCGGCCGTTCCTGAAGAAGTCACGTTTATGGTTGCCGTTGCTTCGGTACCGGTTCCGTAAGGGGCGGGGTTTGGGGATACAGATACAGTCACCGCATCCAGAGTCGACACGCCCTTGCCCGTCAGCGCAATCGACTGTGTCGTTCCAGCAGTGTTGGCCGCATTGTCGGTGATGAGTAGCGAAGCGGAGTTGCTTTGCGCCACAGTGGGAGCGAAGGCCACCAGGATCGAGCACTGCGCTCCGCTGGCGAGACTGGCTGTTCCGGGGGACAGAGGTCCGCAGTTTGGAGCGCTCGATTGCTGCACGAACGGAGAGGGCACCGTGACGCCGGTCATATTCAGGGGCAGATTTCCAAGATTGTCGACTGTCTTGAGCACCGGGTTGCTGGTCGATCCGACCGTTGTGTCGGGGAAGGTAACTGAGGAGGTTGTGGTGAGTGAGACTTCGCGGACAACACTGTTGAGCGAATCGAGAATATAGAGGTTGTCGGAGCCGTCTACCGCGACTCCGGCGGGTTCATTCAAAGTGGCGAGCGTCGCCGCGCCGCCGTCTCCCGTATAGCCCACAGCCCCTGTGCCCGCAGCTCCTGCAACCGTGAAGATGGTCTGCGCGCTGGAACTCACCTGACGGACCACGTTGTTGCCCGTGTCCGCGATGTACAAATCGCCTGCGGCATCCAGCGCCAATGCGGAAGGTCCGCTGAGCAGCGCAGAAGTTGCCGGCCCTCCGTCTCCCGAATATCCACCGTGGGTGTTGCCATTTGTGGGCGGGGTGCCGGCAAAAGTCTTGATGAAGCCCGTCGAGGCCACGATCTCGCGCACCACTTCATTGTTGGTGTCCGCGACGTAGACGTTGAAGGACGGATCAACCACGAGGCCGAGTGGATGATTCAGGGCCGAGGCGACAGCCGCGCCGCCATCGCCGGAATAGGCCCCCGAACCGTTGCCGGCGATTGTCGTTATGGTATTGTTAACCGCAAGGCTATTGCCGCGATTGACATTTACCTCGCGAATCTCGCTGTTGTTTGTATCGGCGATGTAGACGTTTCCAGCGGCATCCACGGCCACTCCTGCCGGGCCGTCCAACTGCGCCGTCGCTGCGGGAACGCTATTGCCGGAGTAACCCGCTGTACCCGTTCCGGCGAGGGTCGAAATGATGCCCGCGGCATTGACGACACGCACTACATTGTTGCCTGTATCCGCGATATATACGTTGCCAAAAGTGTCAACGGCAACGGCGGATGGTCCGTTTAAGGTGGCTGACGTTGCGGGTCCTGTATCGCCGGTGTAGCCCTTTGTTCCGCTGGTGCCGGCGAAGATCGAAATTGCACCCGTCGGCGATATCTTGCGCACGACATGGTTACCCGTATCGGCGACGAATACCGACCCATCGGCGTTGGCGGAGATGGACCCAACCGGTGTCTTCAAGGCGCCGACGGTGGAAGTCACCGAGGTGATCGTGCCCGGAAACAGTCCGGGAACAGGAGCTGTGCCCACGCCAACCAACGGAACCTCATAGAGATTGTTGGCGGCATCCGTGACGATGATCGGCTCGTTTCGCTGTCCCGCGTGCTGGGGATTGAAGGTCACGGGGATGGTGCATCCGGTATCGATCGGATTGATGGTTGTCCCATTCACGGTACAGCCCGCGATGGTGCCGAGAGTGAAGTCCTTTGAGGCTGGTGCGACGGCATCGGTCTTTAGGCTGAAGGAGGAGAGCCCCGCAATGGTGTCAGTCAAGACGATGTAAGCGTAGCCAGACGACGGGGAACCGACCGGGATGGCGCCAAAACCAACCACGTTCAATTTTTGCACCTGGTGGTAGCCGGAATTGCAAAGATAGAGATTGCCACTGGTATCAACGGTGATACCGAGCGGAACGGCCAACTCCTCCGATGTGGCTGGAGCTGGGCCGGAGGTCGGCGGCGTGACTGTCGATCCGCCTCCGGCGATGGTGTAGATATTGCCGGTGGTGGCGATGACTTCGCGCACACGGTCTGCAGGGTTCTCGGAGATGAAGAAATTCCCATATCTATCTACAGTGAAGCCGCTGATGCCATTCAGGGCTGCACCTACGGCCAGCCCACCGTCTCCAGAGTCCGCCGTGACCGCCGTGAGCCCTCCAGCGACCGTCGTGAGCACGTTCAGGCCGCCGGGAGTGACCGGGCCGACCTTCATGATGATGGGGTAGCCACCGCCTACGTAGACGTTGTTCTGGCTGTCCACGGCGACATAGGGCAGGCTACCGAAGTAACACGCGTTGTTACCGCAGTTTGCCGCCACAGTCGACCCCGAAACATAGCCCGAATTGGCGGTACTGTTGGACAGGCCGTTGCCCACGAAGATGGTGACAACTCCCGATGGGGAGATCTCGGCAACCTGCTTACAGTGGCTGCCGGTCATGGTTACATAGGCATTGCCGTAGGAATCGAAGGCGATGTCATATGGGTCCATATTCGACGCCGTCGCCTGCGCGCCGGACGTATAGCAGCCTTCCACGGTCGGTTGTCCGCCATAATTGCTGATCATCCCCGTGCCGCTGCTGGGGTTTGTGACCTTTCGGATGACAAAGTTGTTGACGTCAGCGATATAGAGGTTTCCGGAGGGGTCAATGGCGATGCCGTTTGGGTTATTGAGTAAAGCCGCTGTGGCATAGCAGCCGTCGCCGATCGTGTCGACGGCCGTGCCGCCGGAGCATCTGGACCCCGCTGTGGTCGCGGTCCCGCCGCCCGCGATGGTGGAGATGATTCCCGCTGGGCTGACCATGCGAACCACGTTGGCCGCCGAATCCGCGATGTAGAGATTGCCGGCGGCATCGAAAACGGTCTTGAAAGGAGTTTGAAGCTCGGCTGCGGCGGCAAGGCCTCCATTTCCGGTGTTGCCGGAGGTCCCATTCCCCGCAAAAACGCTTACCCCGTAGCCGGGGATGGCTACCGTCGAAAAGTCCGCCGCGATGGCGTTGACTGTTGTCGGTACGGCAGAGGAGCAACTCGCCACGTAGTTAGTGTTCGTCGGTGCGTAGCACGCCGTCAGCGAGTCAGTTCCCACCGGCAACGTCGCAACGGATAAGGTCACCGTACCGGAGCCGTTGTTCCAGGTGCCAGAGCCTAGCGAGCCGCCGTTGTTATAGAAAGTCATCGTGCCGAAGATGGGTAAACCTACACTCGACGTCGAGGGAACGGTCACAGTTGCTGTGAGCGTGACTTTGGTCCCATAGTTGATCGTCGTCGGGGAGACGCTGAGCGTCGTCGTCGTGGCCACAGCTGTGACCGTGATGGACACGGCAGAGGAGGTCGATGTGGTAAAGCCCGTACCCGCATTCGGCGTGAAGGTCGCTGTGATCGAGTCCACACCCACCGGCAGCGGCGGGATGGTTGAGCCTGTGGGCGTAGTAAGGCTGGCGGCGCCCGTGAGACCGACGTTCGCCGTGCCGATCGCCGAGCTGACACCATTGGCGGTGTAAGAAAAAGTCACGACACCCTGCGGGACTACCGAGGACCCGCTTCCGGTCACCTGGGCCGTCAGCGTTACGGATGTGCCATAGGAAATCGACGTTGGAGCAGAAGGAGAGCTCGTCAGCGTAGTCGTCGTGCCAACCGGGGTCACCGTCACGCTTGTCGCAGGGGAGGAGGTCGATGGCAAGATGTCAGTTGTTCCCGCATAGGTCGCTGTGATCGAGTTGACTCCCACCGGCAGCGCCGATGTGGTCCAGGCATAAACGCCATTGACCAGCGTAAACGGACCAGCCGTGGTCGTCGTGCCGTTGACTGTATAAGAGAAAGTGACCGTACCAGTCGGACTTACGCCACTGGCCGTCACGGTCGCCGTCAGAGTGACGTTTGCGCCGTAAGCAATCGTCGCGGCTGAGCTGGTTAGCTTAGTGCTGGAGACGTTTCCGTTCAGGATCCCGCCCTGCCCGCGCGCGCCCAGCGGAGCAAAGACGAACATCAGTGCGAGCATTGCCAGAGCAGTCACGAACCATACTTTTCCCCGCGCCGCACTCAAGGACCGGAGTATCTTCACACGAACGTCCATCATCTATTTGGCTCCCCGCATACCTATCTACCTGTCTCTTCTTTTATCGTGTGGCAGCGCATCGCCTGCCTGCTTGGATACTTGCTCGAACCTGCGATCGGATCTCTCAATTACCACCGCCCACTCAAATCGAATTGAATGATCCGCCCACGCCGGTAAAAGTTGACAGCATTGCCATTGAGTCCCCCACCGCCGGCGGCCGTGTAGAACGCTGCGTTGCCCTGCAAAGGTGCGCCAATCGTGGCGGGTACCGGGACCAGCGAATTCATGTAGGGACTGTATTTGGTACAGCTGGTGACCACGCAGAGGGACTCCGTATAGCTGTAATTAAGGTCCGTATTGAGAAAGGTTAAGATGCTGTGGTTTGGGATGTTATAGATCTCTGTGCGGAAGAGCACCGAAAGACGCTCCGAGGGGTGGAAGGTGCGGTAGACCGATGCGTCGAGTTGCTGCCAGCTTGGGAGATGCCACTGGTTGAGCTCGGCATTTCCCCAAGTGCCAACCTGGGGTCCAGCAAAAACACCGTTGGCATCGCCAGCCTTCAGCTTCGCGCCCGGATGAACCACCACAGGGCGCGCGCCGTCCCAGGAGCCGGTAAGAATGGCGCTCCCAGCGCCAATCTCGCCATTGCCACCCGCGCCCGGGACGCCCCCCACCAACATATTGGGAGTGAACGGAGCGCCCGTTGAAAAGCGCCAAATAGTCGAAACCGACCAATCCCGGGCTATGCCGCTGATAAACCGCGAGTTCACAGCTCGGCCTGCGTCCGGAACGTCGATGATCGGAAAGAAATTGATGAGATGACGGCGATCGAATCCCTGGGGAGAATAGTAAGAGAGCGGTTCCTGCCCGGGATAGATGGACAAGGCTTGGAATCCCATCGCTTTGCTATACGTCCAGTTCCCGCGCAGTTGGAGATGCCGGTTGAGGTAACGCTTCATCACGGAAACTTGTAAGGAGTTGTAGTTAGAGGTGGAGTTCATCGTCTCCGACAGGATGCCTCCAAAGCCGTAATAGGGGCTCAAATAGTTCCCGGCCACCGAACAGGGAGCTCCGTTGCAGGCGGTAGCGTTGAGTGCAGGATTAATGTTGATTGAGGTGTCGGTGTTCTGCGGATTCATCAAGGTCAACATCGAGTAAATCGGTGGTGCATTGAGCTGTTGCCGGGTGACCTGGTGGTTGTTGTTGTTCCCGACATAGGCGACCCCCAGCAGGCCGTTCCCGATTTGACGCTGGATCTCCACGCTGTACGACGCGGTTGTTGGCAGAGGAAAGTTTCCGAGCGGAAGTGTGGTCAGCGCCGGGGGAGTGGAACTACCCGCAGCAGCCTGGCTTTGCAAATTTGCATAGCTTTCGACGTACTGCAGAAGGACCTGCTGATTGGCTGGGGGATTGCTTAAGCTCTGGAGTTGGTTGTTCAATGGAAATCTGTCAAAGTAGAGGCCAAAGCCACCTTTGACGATGGTCTTTCCGTCCCCCGTCAGCGCGTAGTTGAATCCGAAACGTGGAGCCACGCTAAGCCAGGGGACGGTGAAGCCGGTGCGGGGAATGCCGTTCGTTCCAACTCGAACAATCCCGTTCGTCTCCGGGTTCGGCAAAGGGCTGCTATTAGGCACATACTGGTCTCGCAAATTGTCGGATACGAGGTTTCCCGTCCCCGGATCCTCTGAACAGTAGTCACTTCCAGAAACGGCGAGACAATTCGTGGATGCGACGGGAACATAGAGCCGAGGCGCAGCGGCGCGGCTATAGAGTGCAGGGTCAAAGATCAGATATTGATCCCGAGCATCGTGTGCCGGCGGATCGTGATAAAAGCGCACTCCGCCCGCGAGCGTCAGGCGTGGAGCAATACGCCAATCATCCTGGATGTAAGCCTCATTGTTCTTGAAACGCAGCAGCGCGTAAGGGCGCACGGCGTTGGCATAGTAGGAGTCGATGCATCCGACCAGAATGTTCGCCCAAGGGTCTCCTGTGTCGCATGGATTGGATCCATCGGTCTGGAAGCTGTACGATCCACGATCATTGCTGAAAGTCGGTGTGAAGTTCCGGTGAACGAACTCATAATAAATGCCGGCAACGAAGGAGTGTCTGCCCCATATCTTGGTCAGGTTGTCCGTCAACTGAAACGAATGCAGGTGTTGGTGGTTTGGGAACGTGCCATCCAGGAAGAAACCCGCCAGCGCCTGGTTCTGAAACGCGGTCGAAGGACAAGCACTGTTGTTCGGCAGACCCTGGCAACCGAACCCGATGTTGGGAAGATACCCCCCGGGATTGGCCCCGCCAAAGAACTGCGGCAGATTAATGCCGGTGCCGGCGGCGGTGATTCCCGCAGGATTGAGCGGGGCGCCGGTGGTTCTGGTGGTGGAGGTGCTCAGTCCGATCGTATTCACCAGGCTTGAACTGAACGTATTTGTAATGCTGTAAAGCAAGCCGGTACCGAGAGTCTTTTCCTGAAAGTTCCCGACATTAAACGGCATGTCGCTGAAGCCTGCGTTGCCGTTAGTATTGGGATCCCACGCTGCCTGGGCAGTTTGTGGTGAGTAGAGTAGCCGGAAATACATGGAAACTCGCGTTCCGGGCTGCCAGTCCACGCGGTACATCTGGGATGTCCGATTGAGCTGATTGCTCGTCGAGGAGCTGTAATTGACAAATCCTCCGCTAATATTTTGGGCCGGGATATTGGGCAAAGGAAAGAGGTTTATGAGCGCCTTGCCAATCGGGGAGATGTCCGCAGCATTGATCTGCGTGGGGCAACTCGGGTTGGGTTGATTCGGGGCTAAAGACGGCGCATTCGTGTTCAGACATAAGGGCGAAAAAACGCCTGCGTTGCTCATGATGCTGCTGACCGAGAAATCTCCTTGCCGCTCCGCGAGCGTGGGAACCGTTACTAGCTTGGTAGCGGGAAGGGGGTCTAGACTTTGCACTTGAAACTGCGCTGATAGCGTGAAAAACAGATGCTGCTGTCGCGAGATGACATGAGGGATCAGCAGCGGGCCGGTCACAGTGACGTCGGGCAACACCAGCCTGTACGGCTCCTTGGGCAACCCCTGGCGCTTCCGGTCCGGGTCATTGGCGTTGAACCACTCATTGCGTACGGGTGTGTTGAAGGCTCCATGCAACTGTTCTGAACCGTGTTTGGTGACCATAATGATGCTTGGTCCGGCATTGCGTCCGCTGTCGGCGCGAAAGTTCGATGCGGTAAGTTTCACCTCTTGAATCATCCCGATCGAGGGCAACGTGTTAATGGTTGCACCATCTGCTGGGTCGGTCGACGCAACACCGTCGATCATGACGTTTTCACTGGAAGTCGGCATTCCATTGATGTTGAGGGTGGTACCGCTCGCCGTGCTCGGCGAATCATGCTGGCCAGCGGCGGAATCTACAACGCCGGTCCCTAAGCTGAGCGCCTCCATGATGTCATAGCTGCGGGTTGGCAGATCTTCCAGTTCCTTTGTGCTCAGTTGGAATTCGGTGTTAGGTGTCTCGTGGTCGATTCCAGAAGGGTTTGCAACTACACTGACCGCCGTGTTCACTGATCCAACGGTGAGTTGTAACTGGCCGAGGGACAAATTCTGTTCTGCAGTTACAACAATGTCTCCTTCCGTTAAGGCCTCAAACCCAGCTGCCTCAATCGTGATCGTGTAGGTGGTGGGCTGAAGGTCTGCCAGGTTGAAATAGCCATCGCTGTTCGTTTTGATCTGGCGCACCTTTGGATTGCTGGTGGTGCCGAGCGTAATCGTAGCCCCTTTCACGACGGCCTTCGTCGGATCAATCACAGTTCCAGAGACTGAAGACGTAATAATCTGCGCCTTTGCGGACGTCTGCGGGAGTGCTAGCATGATGCACGTGATTGCAAACGTTAGGCCTCGCGTAAACGTTTTCTCGACTGACTGTGATCGGATTCCCATGGCAGCCCATTCTCCATACCCCACGCTGAGTTGTCAAATCTCAAAAACTTGGCCAATTTTTTTGCAGATTTCGCAGGTCTTGATGCAGGATGCAATCGACTTCCTGGCGAAGCATTGCGGGTGGTCCATCACCGGCGGTAACGTCTCTACCTCGATAGGGGAGAAAACTCATGCGGGTATCCTGCACAACCTCCCCACCTGCAACTCGCCCCGGAGGGGTCCGATGTACTTGCCGATCCGCGTAACGTTGAACCTAATTCTGCTGTTGTTTCCCGCGTATCTTGTCGGTGCGGGTCAAATCAGCACTGCTGCACCTCACCCGGACAAAGTAGAAGCCCAAGACAGCCCTGCCGGTCAGCTGTCCACCCTCCACGTGTCGAGCAAACTTGTTTTGGTAGACGTGTCTGTCACCGACTCTCATGGTGACTTTGTCCGGAATCTCAAGACATCGGACTTCAGTATCACCGAAGACAGCAAAGCGCAGTCCATCCGGTTCTTCGACGAGCACACCCAACCCGCGCCGGGCACGCAACCGCCCGCTGCCAAGTTGCCCAAACTAGGCCCAGACATTTTCACCAACTACACGCCCGTCCCAGCCAGCGGCGCGTTGACGATTCTGCTGCTGGACATGCTGAATACGCCCTTCGCGGAGCAGAGCATCGTACGCAACGAGATGCTGAAATTCCTTAAGACGGTATCGCCGGATCAGCGCATCGCCATCTTCGGCCTCTCCGATCACTTGATCCTTCTGCAAGGATTCAGCAGCGACCCCGAAATACTCAAGAAAGCGCTTCAGGCATCCAGCCGGGGACAGCTCTCGCGTTTGCTGGATGATCCCGCAAACGGCACGCAGGTTGCGGCCGGAGAGGAGGCCAATGCCGACCAATACGGCAACGATCCCACGACGCAACAAGCACTGCAAAACCTGCAGGACCTCGAAACCCAGATGGCCGGCGTTCAGCAACAAGTTCGCACCGAGGAGACTCTTGACGCGCTGGACTTGCTGGCCCGTTACCTCTCAGGCATGGCTGGAAGGAAGAACATTCTTTGGTTTTCGGGCACATTTCCAACCAGCATCTCCTTCAACGACAGCGGCACAGGCAATGCAGTGGATGTAGCCGGCGATCTTCAAGCGCTGATCAAGCGCACCACCAACCTCCTCGCCACAGCCCAGGTGGCAATCTTCCCCATCGACGCCGGAGGATTAGCTGCTCCAAGCGGCTTCAGCGCCGCATCAAGAGGCGCGGTGACGGCCCAAGGTGTCGCGAACGGTTTTCAGCAGACAGCCACAGCTCACGCTGCGATGATCGATCTTGCAGAGGATACTGGAGGACACGCCTACTTCAACACGAATGGGTTGGCGGAAGCCGCAGCCGACGCGATCAATTTTGGCTCCAACTTTTATACGCTCGCCTACGCTCCCACCAACAAAGCGACCGATGGATATTACCGGCGCATTTCAGTCCAGGTTAACGGGAAGAAATACCGCCTGTCCTACCGCCGAGGCTATTATGCCGACAAGCCCGACCAGGATCCAACTGCAAATGCAATCGATCCCCAGGTCCCCACTGCGGGGTCACTCAGCGCAGCGCTCATGCGTGGAGCTCCCAATCCCACAGAGATACTCTTCAAGGTCCGCGCCCAGCCGCTGAACGGTCCGATAGAAACGCCGCCGCCCGGCAACGACATAGACCTGACCAAGGTGAAGGGCCCCTTCCGCAGTTATCTCATCGACTTCAGCGCCGACCTCCACAATGTCCTAATGCAGCCGATGCCCGGGGACGCTCACCACTTCAGCCTGGAGTTCGTCATCATCGTCTACGACGAGGACAATGCCATGATCAACTCCACGACGAAGGGGGTGACGGGGAACTTCTCACCCGAGCAATATCTCATTGATAGCAAGAGCGGTTTCAAGTTTCAGCAGCAGATCAGCCTCCCCGTCAAAGGCCGGTACACCATGCGGGTTGCCGTTCACGACAAACTCGGCAACCATTTAGGCACGGTCGAGATTCCAGTCTGGCAACTGGTGGAGATACCCGCCGATCCCATGCCCGCCACCAAGCCTTGACGACATGCGACGATCAGTGCCGCCGCTGGATCGAGCGCCGTAACATCATGCCCGAGAGGCGAAAGCCGCAGTCTCGTTTGACAGGCACCGATACGGTGATACTCGTCATTGTTGCAATAACGTTTTCTCGAAACTGTAGCGGCTCTTGCAAGAAGAGGAATAAACAGCTTGCCAATCGTGGGGCGAGTGATGTTATCGTTCTCGACGCTCTACGGCAGATCAAATCCTGCGCCCTCAAAACCTGGGTCTCT
>Ga0302310_10000629_pt1 | contig 32023 bp, 19 predicted proteins | sample III_Palsa_N1_2_FD_200451 | JGI IMG/M metagenome (GOLD analysis project Ga0302310, IMG submission 200451) | Peat permafrost microbial communities from Stordalen Mire near Abisko, Sweden - III_Palsa_N1_2 | ecosystem: Environmental > Terrestrial > Soil > Palsa > Peat permafrost | place: Sweden...
ACCAGGCCCACCGTGACCGCGAGTAATTCCAAACGACGCGGATGAACGCCGAAGCAGACATTGATCACGACCAGCAGCAACGGTATGACGGCAATGAAGGCGACGACCAATCCCGATGCAATGGTCTGTTCGGCGTAGGCAACACCACCCATACCGCCGCCCAGCATCAACGTTCCTACGAGCAATGCATTGCGCCACTCGATGGCACTGGGCATGGTGGCACCACGTGCCAACTGCCACGCCATCAACACTGCGCCGGCGCACAGGAAACGGGTCGCCATCAAAAAATACGGCGCAAAGCCCACGAGAGCGAAACGGATTACCAGGTAAGTCGATCCCCAGACCAACCACGTGGCTGCCAAGCAACTCAGTATCAGCAAGGAAATAGTGCGTGGGGATGCACGCCGGTCGGTAGTGATGTTCATCGCATGGAGTATAGCTTGCGGCCCTATGCGGGCCACGCCGATCGCCGCGATCAAGCCTGCGATTGTCGATAGCACGCCGATTACTACCAGAAGGTGAATCGCTGCGAATGCGATCTTGAGCCCCTGTCAGTTACTACCTACTTGCCAAAAGCGATGCGCGATAGTCCTACCTTGACCGGTGCACCCGTCCGATAAGGAGACCGGGTCTCGCGGTGGATAATAGCGGTTCTCGTCCGGTGGCCTGACTTAAGATTGACGTCCCCAGAATGATAACGACCGCACGATTAGTGGATTCCGCTTGACGACCTGGGTCGTTCCTAAGGCGTTGAATAAACAGCGCCAGCGCATATTAAGCGGACGCCGCACGGCAAAAATGGCGGCTTCGGCGCACGCCTACGTACGCGGGAGCACAGCGCAATTCTACCGGTGGCTGGAAGCCGGAGGAACGAAGCTCGTACCCGAGGGGCCGCCTGTGTGGATCTGCGGAGATTGCCACGTCGGGAATTTGGGGCCGTTGGCCGATGCTAACGGCGATATCCATGTTCAAATCCGGGATCTGGACCAAACGGTCATTGGCAATCCCAATCACGATTTGATTCGTTTGGCGTTGTCACTGGCTTCAGCCGCGCGAGGGTCCGATCTGCCGGGGGTGACAACCGCCCATATGCTTGAGCACATGATGGATGGCTACGAACGTGCGCTGCTGGCTAGCACCGCAAAAGCGGTCGCTGAAGAGAAGCCCGAATGCGTACGCATCGTCATGCGGCGGGCCATGAATCGGACTTGGAAGCACCTTGCGCGCGAACGGCTCGAGGATTTAAAGCCCAACATTCCCCGCGGCGAGAGGTTCTGGGAACTTGCGCGCGAGGAGTCGCTGGCGATTTCCGCGCTGTTTGAGGGTGAAGCCGTGCGACGTCTGGTGTCCCAGCTGAAATCTCGAGATAACAAGTCCTCGATCGAAGTCCTAGATGCGGCCTACTGGATGAAGGGCTGCAGTTCGCTGGGAAAACTGCGGTTCGCCGTGTTGCTCAACGTGAGCAGCGGCAAGCGCAAACATGATGACTTTTGCCTCATTGACATCAAAGAAGCGAATCCCCCGGCCGCTCCTCGCGCGTCTAAATCGACGATGCCAAAAGACAATGGGCTGCGGGTGGTGGAAGGTGCTCAGCATCTCTCGCCGGCACTTGGCGAGCGAATGATGGCGGCGACGCTGCTCAACCGCTCGGTCTTTTTGCGCGAGTTGATGCCGCAGGATCTAAAATTGGAAATCGACCGGCTCAGCCGTGATGAGGCGGTCGGTGCGGCCAGATATTTGGCGGGAGTCGTCGGCAAGGCGCATGCGCGGCAAATGGATGCGGCCACCCGCCGAGAGTTTCGCAGAAGCCTAAGGGCTCGGCGCTCCAAACGCTTGGATGCACCGTCTTGGCTGTGGTCGAGCGTCGTTGAATTGGCGGCGGCGCACGAAGCAGCCTATTTGGAGCATTGTCGCCTCTACGCGCTGACTTGAACCGGTCACCCCGCCACGGGGTAACTTACTGAATGGATTGGTTAAATCCATGAGCATTCCAAAGGTATACCCATTTTCGAGGGAATAACGCTCTAATACTAATTGGGGGGGAGAGCCGGCTCGGAGTGAGGGGACGCTGGGATGTCCGGGAATAGAAATTTCGTCGCAACTATTGCCGCTCGGTATGGAACGCGGCTGCGTCGGTTTTTGGCGGTGCGCCTACGCAACGCCGACGACGTCCCGGACTTGGCCCAGGAAGTCTTTTTGCGCCTATTGCGAGTCGAAGGATACGAGAGCATCCGCAGCCCCGAAGCCTACCTTTTTACCATTGCCAGCCATGTGATCCATCAACATGCGGTGCGGCGCTCGAGCGAGCCCATCTCGGTCGACATCACAGAAGTTGTTTCGGAGCTCAGAACCTCCACCAGCGACGACCCGCCCGATCAGGCTGCTCACGCCCAGCAAATCGACGAACTCGAACGCATCCTGGGGCACCTGCCCGTGCGAGTCGCAACTGCTTTGGTGCTGCACCGGGTCGCGGGCTATTCGGTCCAAGAAGTCGGCGATGAGCTGGGCGTCTCGCGAGAGACCGCCAAAAAATATCTGGCACGAGCAGTCGAACACTGCCGAAATCTGCGGGCCGCGGGGAGCGACCAAGGTCTATGAAAATAAGATATTCGAACGGAAAGACTCATGCGGCCGTGGTCGCCGAAGCGTCGGAGTGGTTCATCGATTTCCGCGCCGGCGATGTGAACGGTGAGGCACGATTGCGGTTCATCGAGTGGCTGCGGCGCTCACCGGAACACATCCAAGCGTATCTCGAGGTGTCTGGCGTGTGGTCGGAACTGCCCAGCTCCGATCCCGACGGTAGATTCGACATCGAGTCCCTGATCGCCCGCGCCCGGAATGAATCCGATGTCATTCCACTTTCTCCGGTAAATGCCCGCCTGGCCCCTGCCTCGCCCGCGGCGGCACCGCGTGCCTTTCGCGGGCTCGCGCGACGCCCCCTGCTGGCCGCCGCCGCCGTCGTGCTACTGGCGTCCCTCACGGCCTTATTCGTTTGGGTAGACCATGGGACGGCGCGCGCCTATTCCACGGGGATCGGAGAGCAGAGAACCATTCAGCTCATGGACGGCTCCACCGTCGAGCTCAACGCACGCTCTAAAGTCGAAGTTCGCCTTACCGAGCGTCGGCGCGACGTGGTGCTGATCGAAGGCCAGGCACTGTTTCACGTTGCGAAGGACAAGCAGCGGCCTTTCGTGGTACGGGCGGGCGAGGCCCAAGTACGCGCGGTGGGAACCGAATTCGATGTCTATAAGAAGCAGGCGGAAACCGTCGTGACCGTCATCGAAGGCCGGGTAGAAACCTATCAGGGATCGGAAGGCACCGGCGCCGCAGCCATCGCTCTCTCCGCGGGGGAGCAGCTCACCGTCCTACCACATACCGTGACGAGGCCGAAGCGCGCCGACACTGTCGCAGCCACGGCATGGGTGCAGAAGCGCCTGATATTCGAAGAGACGCCGCTGAGCGAGGTCGCCGAAGAATTCAATCGGTACAATCGCCGGCCGCTGGCCATCGATGGCCCGGAGTTGCAGACGCTCAAGATAAGCGGGGTCTATTCCTCGATTGATCCGGCCTCGCTCATTAACTTCCTGCGCAGCCAGAGTTCGATCCGGATAATAGAAACGGAGAATCAGGTGCGCGTCGTTCGCCGCGAAACGCACTGAGCATACCCATTTTTTATGTGACAACGCTCTACTGTTATGAGGGTCGGCAACCTTATCGGCCAGCCGGCATCAAAAGCCTTTTAAGAGGCGTGGGAGCGTTTTTGCGTCTTGCTGTTATCACGGCTGCTGTCTGCCATTCCATCGTCGACGTTGCGAGCGCCGACGCTGCAGGCGGCTCTGTGCGCAAGCTCACCCACATCGCCGCGCAAGATCTGGGTCCCGCGCTCAAACAGCTCGCGCAAAGCCGCGGTCTGCAAGTTCTCTACCTGTCCACCATGGTTCGTGATGTGCGGACCCGCGGTGCGGCCGGAGATATCACGGCCGACGAGGCCTTCGACCAGTTGCTCGATGGCACGGGCTTGACCTACCGTTATCTGGACGACAACACGGTGACCGTCATTCCGCTGAGCGATGCCTCCGTCTCAGAGGGAGATGGGGCAGCGCCTGCGGGTAGCGCAAGCGCCGGCGAATCACGCGCGCAGCAAGCCAAGGACCTTGGCTCCGACAGAACTTTGTTCGCTCAGGCGGTGCCGGGCTCCGCGCAGCAGGCGAGCCTTGCGCCGGAGGACTCCCAATCGTTACAAGAAATCATTGTCACGGGCTCACGCATCGCCGCGCCCAATGAAGTGAGTACCAGCCCCATACAAGTCATTTCCGCGCGGTCCATTCAGGTATCCGGCAAAACCGACATCAGCGATATCATCAGCCAGCTACCGCAGATACTCACCAATGACTTGGGCCAGGATCTTGGTAACGGCACGTCTGGTCTGGCGACCGCCGGCGGCGTCGCCACCGCGGACCTGCGCGGACTCGGGCCGGGCCGCACCTTGGTGCTCGTCGACGGCCGCAGGCTCGGTGTGGGCTCGCCCAATACGGCCATCGCGCAACCGGCACCGGACCTCGATCAAATTCCGGCCGGCTTGGTGGATCGCGTCGAAGTCGTCACCGGCGGCGCGTCCGCGGCTTACGGCTCGGACGGCATTGCCGGTGTCGTCAATTTCATTTTGAAGCGGGACTTCGAGGGCTTCCAAGTCGACGCCCAAGTCGGGGAGAACTGGCACGACAACGACGACAGTTTCATGCAGGGCTTGGTACGGCAATTCGGCTACTCGCCGCCCACAGGTACGGTGCAGGACGGGCGCAACCGCAATTTTGATATGCTGATGGGCGCGAATTTCCCCGACGGCAAAGGCAATATCACGGCTTACTTGAGCTATCGCCACGCCGACCCGATCGAGAGCAGTCAACGCGATTACGGTGCCTGCCAGCTGAACCCGATCCAAGACGGGCACAACAATGTCACCAGCGTGGCGTGCGGCGGCTCCACCAACTCGAATATCTTCACGCCGGTCACCGGGCCCAACGCGGGTACCCCCTACAGTGTGTATGGGCACAGCTTCGTCCCCTGGGGCACGGTCACGACGACGCCCCCGGCCATTTACAACAGTCAGGGTGACATCTCCTTGACGCGCGAAGACGATCGCTACAACGCCGCCATCATGGCTCACGAAGAGATCGCCGATTTCTTCCAACCGTATGCCGAGTTCTTTTTCATGGACGACAGGACCGAGCAGCAGGTAGCGCCGAGCGCCCTGTTCCAAAACGCCAACCCACTCGACCCTACGGGCGCGGGCAATTACTACACAAATTGCAGCAATCCGCTGTTGAGCGCGCAGCAACAGGCAATCCTTTGCACGCCCGCACAAGTCGCCGCCGACAAAGCGAACCCGGGAGCGGCGACCGCGTCGATTAACATCGGCCGCCGCAACATCGAGGGCGGCGCGCGATACACCAATTTCGAGCACACCAACTATCGCGTCGTGTTCGGCGCCAAGAGCGATTTCGCCGACGCGTGGAGCTATGATGCCTATGGGCAGTACTTTTACACGTCGTTTTTCGATTCCAATCAAAAGTACCTGAACTTCCAGAGCATCACCAATGCTCTGCTGGTGACGGGTACTGCCGCCAACCCGAAGTGTATAAGCGCCGCTCAGGGATGCGTCCCGTACAATATTTTCTCCGACGGCGGCGTCACGCAACAACAGCTCAACTACCTCTATGAGCTCGGTACCGCACAGGGGGCCTCCACCTTGCGCACTCTGCATGCCGACATCACCGGCAAGCTCGGCGAATACGGCGTCAAATCGCCGATGGCCGCCGAGGGTGTGGGAGTGGACATTGGGTTCGAGCACCGCAACGATCACGAGCTACTGCAACCGGACGCCGCCGAGGAGAGCGGATTGCTGTCAGGATTAGGCAGCGCCGTGGCGCCGATCGACAACAGTATTTCCGTGGCGGAGGAATTCGTGGAATTGAGGGCGCCGCTGGTGCAGGACAAGCCCGCCGCCAAGGAACTGCTGTTCGATACCGGCTATCGCCGCTCGGATTATTCTACGATCGGCGTGGCCAACACATACAAGTTCGAGGTGCAATATGCACCCATCTCGGACTACCGCATTCGCGCCTCCTACGACCGAGCCATTCGTGCGCCGAGCGTCGCCGAGGCGTTTACGCAACCCATTGTCGGGATCACCTCAGTCGCTCCCGATCCGTGTGCCCCGCCGATCACCTACACACTTCAGCAGTGCGAACGCACCGGAGTGACGGTCGAACAGTACGACAAGGGCTCGATCCCCCAAGGAACGGCCGCACAACTGTCGGCGGAAACAAGCGGCAACCCGAACCTCAAGCCCGAACAGGCGGATACATATACCCTCGGTATAAATTTTGCGCCCAGCCAGATTCCACATTTCACCGGCAGCATCGATTACTACCATATCCAGATCAAGGATGAGATCGGCGTCATTCCCTACTTGCTGGTTCTGTCCAACTGCGCCGACACCGGAAACCCGCTGTACTGCAGCCAGATACTGCGCCAGCCGAAGACCGGGAGCCTGAACGGCAACAGCGTCGCGGGCGGCGGCTACGTGGTTCAGGAGAATTACAACCTGGGTACCGCCCTGAACAGCGGCATCGACGTGCAGCTGAACTACAAGCTCGCCCTGCCACCGGGCTTCGGCAATCTGGTGTTCGGACTCAATGGAACTTACCTGCTGCACAATGAAACGACGCCGCTGCCGGGATCGCCCACCTACGATTGCGCCGGACTGTTCGGCTTTACCTGCGAAACAGTCAATCCTCGTTGGCGCCATTTTCAGCGCACGACGTGGGAGACCCCATGGCATGTGTCGGCCTCACTTACCTGGCGTTACATCGGCGCCGTCTCGGAGGACAACGACAGCACGGACCCGACGCTGCATTTCTCGACGTTCAATGGATACGACTACGTCAATGCGAGAATCCCGGCGTTCAACTATCTGGACCTCGAGGCCACATGGTATGTCAATGGCGTCCTGCAACTCCGCGCCGGCGCCAACAATTTGCTGGACAAGGATCCGCCCCTGGTCAACACGGATATCGTCGCCGGCGGGGCGGCCAATACCTACAGCACCTACGACCTCTTCGGTCGCCAACTGTTTTTGGCGTTCACGGCACGATTTTAGGTCACTCTATGCTGTCACCCGAGAAACTCTCTCCGCACGGTCCGCGCCCAATGACTCTGCTCATTGTCGATCAGGAGCCGTTGGTGCGCTCCGAACTTGCCCAGTTGTGTCGTCGGGTTGCCGATTTGCGCGTGGTTGGCGAGGTGGAGTCCGGCTGCGCAGCCATCGACGCGGCGGAGAGTCTGTCTCCGGATGTCATGATTATCGACGTCGCGTTGCCAGATATGTCGGGGTTTGACGTCCTACGCGGCGCCGGAAACCTAGGTCGGCTTGGCATCATGACCTCGCGCCAGCCGGGTTTCGCCGAGCGTGCCCTTGCGGAAGGAGCGGTCGACTATTTGCTCAAGCCAGTCAGGGCAGATCATTTTGAGCATGCAATCGGGCGAGTCCGACAGCGCTATATTCTCGAGCAAGCCGCGCAAGCTCAGTTGACACGAGGCATCCTGGAACTTCTGGGAAGGCGGCCGAAAATTCTGGTCGGTGAGCGGCAACATCGGCTGTATCCGCTGGACGTCGAGAAGATTGATTACATCGAGGCGGACGGTAACTACGTGACCATCCGGGCGGGCAATCAGGAATACATTAGCAGAGATACCATCAAGCGCCTGTCCGCAGAACTTACCGCCTTTGGTTTTGTGCGCATTGATCGGTCAATTCTATTGAATATCCGAGCGGTCCAGTTTGCGGAGCCTGTGGGCCACGGCACACTGGCCTTCACCCTGACTTCCGGCACGTGCCTGCACTCCAGCAAGACCTACCGCGAAGCAGTCTTGGGTATATTGCCCTGGCATCATTGTCGCGCCGGCGCGGATCTCTGAACAGTTAGATCGGGCGGCCGTGGTTCTCACATCCGCAATTTCGCGGTTGCTCCCCGTCAGGGAGCGCTCCATCCCATAATTTATCCGCATGCGACTAGACATGTAATCGTACCCGCCATGAGGTTGGCCGACCGCATTACCCAATGTCGAACGCCATTCGTCCTGCAAAGCACGAAAGACGGCACCCTGACGCATTTGAGCGGCGCGGCCACCTTCGCCAATGAGATCCTGGCGTGTCCGACTCGATATGTGCTCTGCGACGATCTGACGCGATTATGCGCTGCCCTTGCCTACTCCAAAGGAACGACAACCTTGGCCTGCGCCGACCTGCTGCATGTGCCGGCCGAGCGGGTTTGGGTCGAATGGTGTGACGGGCCCTGGCTCGCGGAACTTACCCGATATGGGTTCAAGAGTGCGGCTCAATTAAGCGCCGGAGGTCGACGCGGCGCCCTGATCTATTCCTCCGCCACCGGACGCAGCGGACTAATCAGGGCATTTTGGGCAACAGGAAATACGGACTCAGACGTCTTTGCCAGCAGCATGGAGGCGTATTTCGATTTCGACACCCCGGAAGGCGAAGCACCGGTGGCACCGGACGCTGCCAATCGATCGTCGATTAGCGTCGTTGATCACGGCGCCGGCGAGGCGGATATCTTGCGTCGTTGCTTTCGCTTCCGATATGAGCGCACGTGGGCCGAATACTATGCGAACTCGGCTCTCTCCGCGGAGCAGAGAAGTGCGGTCGCCTGCCACGCCTTGGGTACGATTGCCATGGAAATTCCGGTGATGCTGACCTTCTTTCTACTCCTTGCCACACGTCCGGGCCTACCACGGCGACCATTGATGCTCGAGCGGCTCAATCGCGCTCGGTCACGGTCGGGGAAGGCCCCGCTCCTACCCCACATGGAAGTATTTTCTCCATTGATTCCCGAGTATCCGCCTTCGAGGAGTACCGCCTCAGGTGAGCGGCGGCCTTGCAGGTTGCATCACGTGCGCGGGCACCTCGTGCGGCGCGGCAGCCAACTATTCTGGCGAGTTCCGCACCTGCGAGGAAGCCGCCGCACCGGTGTCGTTCGTACGCGAACGGTGACATGGACCCTGGAGAGACCGACCGGCGGATCGCATCAGCCATCCGCGAATCCAGCACGCGAATCGCAATATTTCATCACATAGCCGGTCGCTTCATAACTGTGTCGAGACGGCTCGTCACATTTTTTCCCGTTGAACTTCTCGACGCGTATTTTTCAGACCACAAACGATTAGGCCGTGGAACGCCGACATGGATGGTTGCAACAACGCAACGCAAGCGCGCTTCAGGTCAGACACATCGTGTCCATTACGCTCCAGGGAGACCCTCACCATGTGGACTTTTAGATTCGGAACAACGACATCGCGCCTCTTAGGGCTTACCGCCTGGAAAAAGCGTTTTTTTATAGGGCTCCTGGCCGCGGTAACCGGCCTGCCCGCGTTCGCGCAGCAACAACCCAAGCCGGCTGCCCCCGACGAAGCCTTACAAGAGATCATCGTCACGGGCTCGCGTATCGCAGCGCCGAATGCAGTTAGCACCAGCCCAATACAGGTCATATCAGCCGAGTCCATCGCAACGACCGGTAAGACCGATATCAGCGACCTCATCATGCAGTTGCCCCAGAACCTCAATAACGGTTTGGGGCAGGACCTGGGCAACACCACCAGCGGCCTGACCACGCCCGGCGGTGTTGCCACCGCCGACCTACGCGGCCTGGGGCCGAACCGAACGTTGGTCCTGGTCGACGGACGTCGCCTCGGCCAAGGATCGCCCAATACCGCCATTCAATCGCCGGCGCCCGACATAGACCAGATTCCCGCGGGCTTGGTGGACCGCATCGAAGTCGTCACCGGCGGAGCGTCGGCCGCTTACGGCTCGGACGCCATCGCCGGGGTCATCAACTTCATCATGAAAAAAGACTTTCAGGGCGTGCAGTTCGACGGCCAGTACAACGAGAACCAGCACGACAACAACAACACTTACATGCAGAACCTGGTGAGGGGATTCGGCTACACGCCGGCGACCGGCAACGTCACGGATGGCCGGCAACGCTCATTCGATGTATTGATGGGAACGAATTTTGCGGACGGTGAAGGCAATATCACCGCTTACTTGAGCTGGCGTCACGCCGATGCCGTGCCGAGCAGCGACTACGACTTTGGCGGTTGCGAGCTGTATCCGACGTATGCAACCACTTCGCACGGTAATACCGTGGTGGGCTCGCATTGCGATGGTTCGGCAAACTCGAATCTCTTCTCACCGAACACGGGACCGCAGGCAGGCAATGCCTTTTCCGTGCTCGGCAATAGCTTTGTGCCCTACCCCACGGCGGGTACCAACCCGCCGGGGGCGTTCAACTCGCAGCCCTTTATTTTTATGACGCGCGAAGACGACCGTGCGAACGCGGCAATACTCGCTCATATGAAGGTCACCGACTACTTCCAGCCATATGCCGAGGTGTATTTCATGGATGATCGCACCGATCAGGCAGTGGCGCCCGCCGCGGCTTTTTACGGTGCCAATCCCTTCGATCCTACCGAGAGTGGTGGCTACCCGGTCAACTGCAATAACCCGCTTCTCAGCGCCCAGCAGCAGGCGACTTTGTGTACGCCGGCGCAAATCGCGACCGCCAATGCCAATCCAACGGCGGGCTGCACTTTGGGGGCCGGCGGTGCCCTGTCGGCCAATTGCGTGGATCTCGAGATTGGACGTCGCAATGTGGAAGGCGTAGCCCGGCAATCAGACTTCGAACATGAGAATTATCGCGCGGTGCTGGGCACCAAAGGCGACTTGATCGAAGGCGGTGCGCTGACCTACGACGTGTATGCGCAGTATTACTACACGACCTTTACCAATAACAACCTGAACTATTTCAATTTTCAGGCCCTCGACAATGCCTTCGCCGTTTACAGCAATGGCGGCACGCCCACTTGCGTTAGCGGCTCACCCTGTGTCCCCTACAACGTCTTCAAGGACGGCGGAGTAACTCAGGCGGCGCTGAACTATCTCTACATCAACGGCTTGAGCATCGGTAACTCCACCTTGCGCACCGAGCACGGCGAACTCACGGCACAACTGGGAACTTGGGGCGTCACCTCCCCGCTCGCCCACGAAGGGGTGGCGGTCAACGCGGGTTTCGAGCATCGCAACGACCACGAGTTCTACCAGCCTGATTATGCCGAGGAGAATCAGCTGCTGTCCGGCTTTGGCAGTGCCGCGGTACCCATCGACGAGAGTCTGGACGTAACCGAAGGTTTCACGGAAATTCGTGCGCCGCTGATGCAGGATATGCCCTTTGCGAAGGACCTGCTGCTCGACACCGGCTATCGGTACTCGAACTACAGCAGCGCCAGCGGGGCGAACAATATTGGCTTTGAGGCCCATACGTACAAGTTCGAAGTGCAGTACGCGCCCATTCAGGATGTGCGTTTGCGCGTGGGCTACGACAAAGCGATTCGCGCACCGAGCGTCATCGAATTGTACAACCCGGAAGTCGTCGGACTGATTGCTTCCGGCAACGATCCTTGCGCGCCACCGGTCACCTACTCCCAGGCACAGTGCGCCAACCTGGGAGTCTCGGCCGCGCAGTATGCCGCGAGCGTCGCCGGCCATGCGGTCGGCGGGGTGAACCCCGTCCCGCAGTGCATCGCAGGCCAATGCTCGCAATTGACGGGGGGCAACACAGGCCTACAGCCGGAACAGGGTGAAACCTACACCATAGGCATCAACTTCCAACCCAGCTTCCTGCCGAAATTTACGGCCAGCCTCGATTACTGGCACATCTTGATAGAGCACGAGGTCAATGTATTGCCCGCAGCAAACATCCTCAGCGGGTGCGCCAATACCGGCAATCCGGTGTATTGCAGTGCGATTGTTCGCGCCCCGGCCACCGGGGGCCTCCAAGGGTCCAGCCTGGGGACCGGCGGTTACATCGTCCAAACCAACGTCAACTTAGGGTCGGTGTTGACCAGCGGCATCGACATGCAGATGGCTTACACCCAGGACTTGCCGCCCGGCTTCGGCAATGTGCACTTCGACTTGAACGGCACCTGGCTGCAGCACTCCATCACCACGCCCGTGCCCGGCGGTCCCAGCTATGACTGCGCTGGCTTGTTCGGGTTCACCTGCCAGACAGTGAATCCCCGTTGGCATCACATTTTGCGTACCACTTGGAATACGCCCTGGGACGTGTCGGCTTCTGTCACATGGCGTTACATTGGCGCCGTCGGGCAGGATGCCGATACCGGCAACCCCTTGCTGGCGAACCCCAACTACGACTATGACGCCTACAACGCCCGCATCGGATCCTTCAGCTGGATGGATCTGGAGGCAACCTGGCATCCGACCAAAATCCTCACCGTGCGTGCGGGTGCCAACAATGTTCTCGACAGAAATCCGCCGCTGCTGGTGGCCCAGACGGGAATCATATCGGGCGGCAACGCGAACACCTCGGATGCCTACGATATGTTTGGCCGGCAACTGTTTGTTTCTTTTAGTGCGAAGTTCTAGGCTCAGTCATGATGCAACGGTGGAGAGCGGCCCTCGCGGCCGAGAGGAATATCACTATGAAACTATTGCTTTCCCTGACTGTTCTTGCACTCTCCGCCTGCGCGACAGTGGCGCCACAGCCTGAGCCTGCGGGTAGGAGCGAGTCCCCGCCGAACCCCGGAACGCACACAATCAGCGGCGATGAACTGAGGCAGACCGGTCGAATCGAACTGCCCGACGCCTTGCGCGCCGTATCGCCGATATTCCATTGAGGCGAGCTTGACGGCTCACCGAATACCGTGGCCCGGAGGATAATTCCGGACGCCGGTTTACTCAGGCAAATGGTGGGAGGCTGCTTTAAAGCCTTGAGCATGGCGACGCTTGCGGTGTTGTGCTGCTCGAGCGGCGCGAAAGCCGATCCGCCACCGACGCCCGCACCGGCTGAAACCGAATCAGAGGCGGCACGCGCCGCCCTCGAGCGCCGGGTGGAAGTCTTCATCCGGGTGCTCACGCGGAATCCCGAAGCGCCCGGACACCATGTCGTCCGCTGAGTTGGCATTACACGGAGGGATTGCGCAGAGAGTGACGCTAGACATCTTGCGCTGAACCACCGCATTTCGGCTTGCCTCCGAGCACTACGCGCACCTCGTGGGTACGCCCGTCGTCACACAGCACGATCTGAGTTTCGCCCGTGGGAAGTTTCTTGCCATCCACTTCGAGGTAGGCCACGCCCCGGCTTACACCATCGGGGTTTTCGACCAGAATCTGGTACCGCGCTGACGCGTGCTTGAAATCAATTTCGAACCGGGGCCAGTCAGCGGGAATGCACGGTTCCACCGTTAGCTTGCCCGCGAGCACCCGGAACCCCAGTATCCACTCGAGGCCAGCGCGGTACATCCAGCTGGCCGAACCCGTGTACCAGGTCCATCCGCCACGACCCACATGCGGCGCAACCGAATAGACATCCGCCGCCACGACATAGGGCTCCACTTTGTAGCGCTGCACATCAGCGCGGGTGCCCGCGTGGTTGATCGGATTGAGGAGCGAGAACAGTCTTGCGGCCTGCGCGCCATTCCCAAGTATCGCCTGTGCAATCACCGTCCAGGTCGCGGCGTGTGTGTACTGTCCGCCGTTTTCCCGAATGCCGGGCGGATACCCCTTGATATAGCCTGGATCGTGCGAGGTGTGATCGAATGGCGGCGTGAACAGCAACACCAGCCCGGAGTCACCCAGGACGAGTTGCTTATCCACGTTGGCCATGGCGCGTACCGCGCGTTCATGATCGGCCGCTCCGGAGATCACGCTCCACGACTGGGCGATAGCGTCGATACGGCACTCTGTACTCGAGGCCGAGCCCAGAGGCGTTCCGTCGTCGAAGTAGCCGCGCCTGTACCAATCGCCGTCCCACGCCTGCTCGAGCGCGCTCCGGAGCGCGGCGGCGTGCGCCTGCCACCTGGTTGCGCGATCGAGTTCGCCTCGCGCCACCGCCACGGTCGCGAACGATACCAAGGTCGTTTGCAGGAACCATCCAAGCCAGACACTTTCGCCCTTACCCTTCTCACCGACACGATTCATCCCGTCGTTCCAGTCGCCGGTTCCGAACAGCGGCAGGCCGTGCTCTCCGACGTGCAGCCCAAGATCGAGTGCTCGTGCGCAATGCTCGAATAGCGTCGCGGTGTCCTCTGAGACCCCAGGCATGAAGAACGCGTCGTGCTCCTCGGGCTGCAGTATGCGGCCTTCGAGGAAGGGAATTCTTTCATCGAGTACGGATGCGTCACCCGTCGTTTCAATGTATTGAATGGCGCAATAGGCGAGCCAGACCACATCATCGCTGATGCGGGTGCGAACGCCCTGACCGGTCGAGCCGGCGGTTACCGGAGGCAACCACCAGTGCTGCAGATCTCCCTCGCGGAATTGCCGTCCGCCGGCGCGCAGCAGATGCTCCCTCGTAAGGTCTGGCCGCACGACGGCAAGAGCCATTCCGTCCTGCAGCTGATCGCGAAAACCGTATGCGCCGCTGGCCTGATAAAAGGCACTTCGCGCCCAGATGCGGCAGGCAAGCGCCTGATAGAGCATCCAGCGATTGACGATAATGTCCAAAGACCGGTCCGGCGTTTTCACCTGCACAGCGCCAAGCACGCGATCCCAATGCTCGACGACCTCGCCAAAAACCGCATCGAGATCGGCATTTCTGTACCGGGTGAGCAGCAACTGCGCGCCCGCTGCGCTGTCCGCTTCACCCAAGAGGAAAACGACCTGCACGGTCTGACCTGGTTCCAGCGCAATCAATGTTTGTAGTGCGCAGCAAGGGTCGAGGCCGGCACCCGTTCGCCCGGACAGGGGTATCTGTGCGGCCAGGGCAACCGGCATGTCGAGCGTGCCATGGCGGCCTAGGAATTCGCCTCGGTCCGCGGTCCATTGGGTTTGCCGTCCGGCGAGGTCCGCGAACGCGACTCGAGCGCCGAAGGCGGAATCCCACGGATTACGCGCGAACAGGGCGCCGGTAGCGGGATCGACATCGGTCAGAATGAAAGGCGCCGACGCGCCTCGCGCGGTGCCCAGCACCCATTCCGCGTACGCGGTGATTGACAGTCGCCGCGTGCGCTGCGATGTGTTGCGGAGCGTCAGGCGAGAAATCTTGATCGGGTCGCCCATTGGCACGTACAGGAGTAGATTCAGCTCAATTCCGTGTGCGGCATGTTCGAATCTGCTGTATCCCTGTCCATGCCGCGCAATGTAGGTCGCACTCGGATCGCGGATTGGCGCGGCTGTCGGGCCCCACACATCGCCGGTCTCCTCATCGCGCACATAGAGCACCTCGCCGGGACGATCCGCGACCGGATCGTTCGACCAAGGAGTGAGCTGATGTTCCCTGCTATTGAGCGCCCAGGTGAAACCGCTACCATCGGCGGCCACCTGAAACCCAAAATGCGGGTTGGCGATGACGTTGATCCACGGTGCCGGTGTCGACTGTCCCGGGCCTAGAATAGTCACATATTCGCGGCCTTGTGCCCCAAACCCTCCCAAGCCATTGAAGAATTCGAGATCATGCGCTGCCGGAACGGCCACCGGCACTTCGGGCTTCGGCACCCGCCGCGTCGTCCGCGGGATCGCTACGGCGAGCCTGCGCGCGCGATCGAGTTGATCGGCAAGATCGCCGCGCCGCGCAACCAACACCACTCGCGCAGCGGCCGACAACAGGGTGCGCGTCTGCTCGGATATGAGGTCGGCGCGCAGCACGAACGCCGAGCCGCGCACTCGGTGCGCGCCCGGCTGCGGCGGTGACTGACTCATGCGCACCTGCGTTTCCAACGCGTTTTGCAGATCCTGAATGTAGGACATCGCACGCTCGTTCAAAATCACGAGATCCGCAGCGAGACCCTTCATTCGCCAGTATTCATGCGCTTTCAGCAACTGGTGAGCAATGGCGATATCTTCGACCGCGTCGATTCGCAGCAGGAGAATAGGGAAATCGCCAGAGATACTCTGGGCCCACAGGCCGGCCGGCGGACCGCCGCCGCTGCGGATGGTGTCGGAGGGCGGCCGCATCGAGGCGTCTGCGTACAGCAAATAACCTGCTAGACGATGAAACAGCGCAGCCTCAGCCGAGTCGATCCCCAGATGACGCAACTCTACCTGAGCCTGGGTCCAGGCGAGAGTCGTCGCGCGCACGAACGAGTTGGCTTCGTGGTGTTTGTCCAGCAGGTCGAGCACCCCTTCGCGCGACGACGCGACGCCGGTCCAGAAGGCAATACGCGCGGTCGTACCGGCGGGTACCTTCAGCCGATACCGAAGCGCGAATACCGGATCCAGGACTGTCCCCACCGTGTTGGACAAGCGCCGCCCATCCATCACTGCAACTGGCGACCTATTCTCCCGGCCACGACCCAGGAAGAGCGCCCTATCCGTCTCAAATTCGGGCTCGCCCGAGACGGCACCCTCAATGACTGCATGTTGAGCCGCCCAAATATCGGGCTCGTCGGGCGCGCGTTTGCGGCGCGTCGCGAGAAGCGTGTTGACCTTGGCGACATACTCCGTTTGAACGAAGAGCTTCGAGAAGGTCTGATGTGCCGCGTCCGCCGCGGGGGGAGCGAGCACCAGTTCCAAATAGGACGTGACCTCGATCTGCCGCTCCCGATGACCGCTATTGGTGATCGACACGCGCCGTACTTCGGCGTCGTCCTCGGGCGACACGACGACCTCCAAGATCGTCGTGATCGTGCCATCGGTGCGAAGGAATTCCGCGCGATCCTCGGTAAACGTGACCTGGTAAGACTCGGGTTCGACACCGCTGGGCTGATAACCCGCCGACCATACGGCGCCGCTCTCGGTATCTCTCAAGTATATGTAGCTTCCCGTGTCGTCACGTGTGACGTCTTCGCGCCAACGCGTCACCCCGATATCGCGCCAGCGGCTGTAGCCGGAGCCGGCACCGGTGAGCATCACCGAATAGCGCCCATTCGAGAGCAAATGCGTTTGCGGCACGGCATCGTGCGCGCTGTGCAGACGGCGGACGTCGGGGAGCCGAGCGCCGCTGAACGGCGCGGCTGTTTTCACTTCCTCCGCCCGCGGAAGAACCGCTGAGACATCGCGTGGTGCGCGCTCCTGCAACAGCAGTTCCGTCGCCTGAACGCTGGGCTCAGCATGAAATCGTCCGCGCATCTTGCCGTCGAGCAGTACGTTTGCAATCGCCACGATTGTCATGCCCTGATGATGTGCCATGTACGCCCGAACGATGGCGACCTGGGCGCCGTCCGGAAGTCGCGAGCGTGTGTAATCGAGCGCCTCATGAAAACCGTATCGGCCGCGCGCACCAATGGCGGTGAGTCGCTCGAAATTGCGCACAGCACCTTCCGGATCGACCATCGCCGCAAGTGCGGTTGCGTAAGGCGCGATAACGGCGTTCTCGCGGAGGCCGCGCTTCAGACCCAGGCCTGGAACGCCGAAATTCGAATACTGGTAGGTAAGCTCGAGATCACGCGCATTGTAGGCGGATTCGGAAATACCCCATGGAATACCGAGTTCAGCACCATAGCTGATCTGCCGCTGAACGATCAGCCGGCTGGTCTGCTCCAGCAAGCTTCCGGCCGGCGCGCGCATGACGAGCGACGGCATGAGGTATTCGAACATCGAGCCTGACCAGGAGAGGAGCGCGGCGCCCTTCCCGACCGGTGTGACGGGTCGCCCGAGGCGGAACCAGTGGCGGGCCGGAATGTCGTTCATCGCGATCGCGATGAAGCTCGCCAGACGCGCCTCGGAAGCGAGCAGGTCGTAACAGTTGGAATCGAGAGTGCCGTCGGCGGTGCAGCCGATCGACAGCAGCCGGCGCTGGTGATCGAACAGGAAGTCGAACCGCATCTCTTCAGCCATGCCCCGCGCCGTCGCTTCGATCGCCGCCAGTCGCTTCTTCAGGCTGTGAGACGAATCCTCCGTCAGCAAGACATCCCGGTGCCAACTTTCCATGGACCGCTGCGTCGCTTCGCTCCAGAAGAGTAGATCGCCTCCCGCCTCGTCGCCCCACTCGCCGGCGAGTGTTCGGACGATGTCGACCAGCGTCGCAACAAAGGGCATGGTGACCCCGAGCCGAGTGCCGATATCCGTGCTCGCACCTGCGGCCCGATCGAGCGCCGCGGCGAGAGCAGCGATGGCGTCATCAATCTGATCGCGCGAAGTCGCATGCATCCTGCGGTCATCGGGCAGCTCCAGACGAGCTTCGCGCGCGAGATTCAAAGAGTCGAGGACACCGGCAAAGGACTGAGCGTATACGATTGGCAGATCGATCCAGCCGCGGCACGAATTCGCCAGTGCGATTAGATGGCCCGCAAGATTGCCGCTGTCGACAGTGGATACATATCGCGGGTCCAGGGGTCGCAGATCGCGTGTGTCATACCAATTGTAAAAATGGCCGCGATATCTTTCGAGACGATTCATGGTCGCGAGTGTCGCCTCCACGCGATCGACGAAGTCGAGGGTTCCCGACCAGCCAAAGTCTCGGGCACTGACTGCGGATAGGAGATAGAGACCCATGTTGGTCGGAGAGGTTCGATGGGCCAACACGGCCCGGGGATCCTCTTGGAAGTTGTCCGGCGGCAACATTTGATCATCTGCCGTCACGAAAGTCTCGAAGTAGCGCCAGGTGCGACGTGCAACCAACCTCAAGGCGCGCGCGTCCGATTCCGACACGGCGAGACGGCCCGCCACCAGCGGCGAGACGCTGATCCAGACGGCGACCGCGGGAGATATCGCCCAAAGAATCAAGAAGGGTGCCGACAGCCAGCCGTTGTCGGGCCGGAAGTAAGCGACGAGAATGGCGCCGATCGCGGCGGTCGCAACGGCGCCGGCCATCCGGCGGTAGGAACTGGTCAGAGTAAGGCGAAAGCTTAAGTGAGCCTGTGCCGCGGTGACCCACTGGAGCAAATTCCTGTGGCTCACGAGTAGGCGGAACAGCGTTAAGGCGATCGCATCCAGCATCAAAGTTGCCTGGTGTGCCAAGAAGGTAACCAGGAACGCGGTCTGTGTCGCAGCGAGCCAGGCATCCTTACGTAGCGCGCGCAGATGGCTGCGAATGGTTACGGCGGCACGGCTCGGCGCGATCGCAGCGAACACGGGCAGCAGCGCCGGCATGGTAATCGTGGCGACGATGAAGACGCTCCACAACAAGGCGGAGCCGGCCGGAAGCAACCACCCCGCAAGCAGTGCGGCGACACTGGCGGGCGCTGACAGCGTGCGTCGCAGGTTATCCAACATTTTCCAAAGAGCGATGAAGGGCAGCTTGCCGGTGCCGCGATCGTCACCCGCGGCGTCGCCCCTACCCAGCATCCAAGGCAGCAGTTGCCAATCGCCGCGAGCCCATCGGTGTTGACGGGCGGCAGCCACGTCATAGCGTGATGGGAACTCCTCGACAACCTCGATATCTGAAACCAGACCCGCCCTGGCAAAGGTGCCCTCGAAGAGGTCGTGGCTAAGAAGCGTCCCCTCGGGTACGCGATCGGCTAACGCTGCCTCGAAGGCGTCGACATCATAAATGCCTTTACCGGCATAGGAACCCAGACCAAAGAGGTCCTGGTACACGTCGGAGACCGCCGCCGCGTAGGGATCGATCCCACTCGCGCTGGAGAACACTCGTTGAAACAGAGATCCTTCGCGCCCCATCGGTAACGACGGCGCCACCCGGGGCTGCAGCACCGCGTAGCCCTCGAGGACGTGACCGGTCGCCGCATCGAACCGCGGCCGGTTCAACGCGTGGGCCATCTTGCCGACCAAACGCCGCGCCGCATCTCGCGGCAACCGGGTGTCCGCATCGAGAGTGATGACGTACCGGATATCGGAGGGGATGCTAGGACGGAGGCCGCCGACATCCATGAAAGTCGTGTCCAGTGCGCCGCGCAGCAACCGGTTCAATTCGTGGAGTTTGCCGCGCTTCCGCTCCCATCCCATCCATAGGTCCTGTCCGCTGCTCCAGACCCGACGCCGATGCAACAACACAAAACGGTCGCCCGCCGGAGCCGGTCCATGTAAACGATTCAGGCGCGCAATGCCCTCTGCGGCAATGTCGAGCACCGCCGCGTCCCCGGCAGTGTGTTCGGCCGCCGCATCCGTCCAGTCGGAGAGCATTGCGAAGTACAGCTCGGCCTCCGGGGAGGCGAGGTAGTGGATCTCGAGGCGCTCAATGTGTTCCTCGATGGCCGCACGTGTCGTCAGAAGTGTCGGCACCACGATCATGGTGCGCAAATGCGACGGGACGCCTTCGCGCAGCGCGAGGCCGGGGAGAGTCGTCGCACCCAACCCTCTCGTGACGGCGCGATTCACGAGAGCAATGGCCGCGTCGATTGACGGCACCAGTCCCAGAAGTGCCAGCAGTACGAGGCGGGATCCGCTCAAACCCCACGCATGCAACACAGTCAAAGGCGGGATAAGAACCATGGCGGCGATCAGGGCGATGGCGGAAATGTAGTCGCCGGCCTCGCGGTTGCTGAAACGGCCGAGGGACCTCCATCGGGAAATTCGATAGCCGACGGTCGCTTCGAAGGCCGGCCGCCCCGCGCCGATGAGGTGGTAACCCGGATCGCGCCTGCGATCCGTGACGTCGGCGGCGTCGGTCGCGATGAGCGCGCGTCCCGCCAATAATGCGGCGCGCGCTATGGCGAGTTCCGTCTGGTTGGAACCGCGCGCCAGCTGCTCTATCGCACCGCGGTAAAGATCGCGGCTGGCGAAATCCATGGCCGCGAAATCGCTTTCCGCGCGCAATAATTCGTCGACGAGGCTGACGCTCTCGAAAAACTCCGGCCAGTCCACATCCGAGAGCAATCGCATACTTGTGATGATGTTGCGGACGGTTACGTTCGAGGTGCCCTGACGCTGATGCTCTTCGTGGACGACCTGGTCAGCCGTCGTTCCCTGCTCGATCAAACGCTCGTCCAACCACTGCCGCGCCGGCGTCACCGTGGGATCTTGGTCGCGCAGCCGAAGCACCAGTTGAACCGCGAAGGCGGGATGCAAAGAGACCCCGGTCGCATCGAGGTAAGCCAACGCGTTCGGCTCCGCCGCGTATCCATTCAGACCCAAAAGCCGGTCCGCCACATTGTCCGCCTCCTCGCGTGCCGCACGGCTGCTGACAATGCGCGAGGCGGCGCGCCGCAGGTTTTCGACCAGGACGATGCGCAGCGTGATGGCGACCGCCCAGAGCTCCCCAATGGTCAGTGGCTGAACGCGCTGATAGGCACGTACGAATAGGCGCAGCGTGTCGGGGTCGAATCGGCTGTCACTGTGGGCGACAAACGCCCAGGCCAGTCCGAATACACGGGGATACCCGGCGAACGGACCGTCCGCGAGCTTCGGCAGCTGGCGATAGAAACCCGGCGGCAGATCCTCGCGAATCTCGCGAATCTGCTCTTCGACGAGGTGGTAATTATCGAGCAGCCATTCGGCGGCCGGTGTGATGGGCCGGCCTTCGCCGACCGCCGCGCCGATCGCACGATAGGCAGCGAGTAAAACGGACTCGTTGTCCTTCAATCGCGCATCGAGCGTGCGGCGTGCCGAGCGGCGGCGCGTGACGCCCTGAGCAGCCGCGAGACTCGCGGCATGCTGTTCCAGTCGTTCGCTGCTGAAGAGCTCGGCGCGGAGGATTTCGTCGTTGTCCCAAGGCGACACTGGCGACCCGTGTATTGGCATCGCTACCGTTCCATCTGGAGTTGACTACTATACGAATCGGCCGGCGGCGGGGGGGTGATCACCTCAACTCGCCGGATCTGCTGTCGTCTAATCAAGAAATGGGCTCATGCAGCCGATGACGGTAGCCCGGGCATTAGGACATAGATAACGGACTCCGTGTGCGATTTCGTTGTCGGTTACCGGCTATGTTGCAGCCACAGAAGGGAGCAGTCGATCATATTCTCGCTTGACAACGGCATAGCACTCGCACGTGCGGCCTTCTAGTCCTTTGCGATCCAGGACGGTGACCCGTCCTCTGGAATATTTAATGAGTCCCGCCTTCTGCAACTTGAGCGCCCCTTCCGTCACGCCTTCTCTCCGCACGCCCAACATGTTGGCAATCAACTCTTGCGTCATTATGAGCTCGGTCCCCTGCAGCCTATCTAGACTCAACAAAAGCCATCGACACAGCTGCTGGTCGAGTGAGTGATGTCGGTTACATACCGCGGTCTGTGCCATCTGGGTGAGGAGCGCCTGGGTATACCGAAGGAGCAGATGCAGAACAGGTCCCGCTTTATCGAACTCGCTCTTCATGAGGGGTGCCTTTAAACGGCACCCCACTCCCGCGCTCTGAACCACCGCACGGCTTGGCGTCGACTCTCCGCCCATGAAGAGCGAGATTCCGACAATGCCCTCGTTACCGACCACGGCAATTTCCGCCGAGGCGCCGTTTTCCATCACGTACAACAGAGAAACGATTGAGGTGATAGGGAAATAGACGTAATTGAGGGTCATTCCTGACTCGCAAAGCACCTGCCCGAGCGGCATATCGACTCGCTCCAGCAAAGGAGCCCAACGATTCCATTCTTCCAGCGGCAAAGACGCCAGAAGGAGGTTCTTTTTCAGATCTGTGTATTGCGGCATGGTTGAGCTTGGAAGGGAGGTTCGCCGAATCCGTAGGGTGTAAATTAACAGCGTAGCGTAACCAAAACCAAGGCGCTGGTATGTTCGGTACCGAACAAAGCATACCACCAGCACCCAGGGTCATCTTGGCTGGATTTGGGATATGAACGGATTGCACATGGATGCAAGACGCCGTCACACGACAGGCTGGCGTGAAATCGCACAAATTCTCGTTATTTCAATATCTTGAACGAGATATTCCGCCGAACCTATGGTTGGGGCGATGGGCGGCGTCCGCAACCCGACTTAGCCCGCACAGATGCGCGTATTTGCCTACCGTTTAGCCCATGAGGCGTTCGTACGCATGGGTGTCGTCGGCGTAGCAACTACAGGCGGCCGCTTCCAATCCCCCGCGGTCGAGTACGGTCATTTTCCCGCGATGATATTCGATCAGGCCTTCTTTCTGCAGGGCGCCGGCAGCGGCGGTGATTCCGACCCGGCGTACACCGAGCATGTAGGCGAGGAATTCATGTGTCACGCCGAACGTGTCTCTGTGTGACCGATCCTGCATCATCAGCAGCCAGCGGCCGAGACGCGGGTTGATCTCATGGAATCGCGTACACGCGGCGGCCGAAGCGAGTTGATTCATCAATACACAGAGGTAACGGCCGAGAATCTTTTGAAGGGTGCTATTGCGCCTTAGCTCTTGCTGAAATGGCCGGAGCGGGATTCGCCACGCCGAGCCAGGTCCTTGGACCAGGGCGTGCAAGGGCTGCGCCAAAACACCGAGGGCGACCTGCGCGCCTAGCAAACCTTCGCGCCCAACCATGCCGACCTCAAGCACTGGCTTACCGTCGATCGAAGTCACCAAAGAGATAAAGCTATCGACCGGAAAGTAGACGTAGCGAGTCGGCTGACCGACCTCGCCCAAAACCTCGGATAGAGGCAGCTGCACGTCGTCAGCGAGTCGTAGCAGCCGCTGCCGATCTTTGCGCGGCAGTCGATCGATCAGGTAATTTTGGGAGGTGGACAGACGGACTCTCCAATGACAGAGGCCCAGCCTGCAGCTATTCTTACGAAACCACCGTCTGCCACCGCACATACCACTGCCGTGATGCGGGCGCAGGCCGGTGTAAGCCTTTCAACCTTGTGTTGCCTACCGTACAGACGCTCTCGAGCTGTTGCCCTACCTTGAGCACACCCAGTGTGCCTTTCGCTCAACGGTCGCATATGTGGAAGCCGATGTGGGCCCCACGGACACCAAAGTCTCATGGATCGAACTATCCAGTGTCTCGAAAGCAAATACTCACTGAGGTGAATCGCCCAGCCGATTCCATCCGAAAGCATCAACAAAATATTCGAACCGTTCTGGCGTCACTCAACCTCCACGGCTCGCAACGGACTGGGGTTGGGCCTGCATACATGCTCACAGATTGTGCGTGCCCATGAGGGCCGGATATCAGTGATCTCGACTCGCGAAAAAGGAACGCAATTCACGGCGCGGCTACCTTTGGGTGCGGCGCAGAAGCGGTCGCCATCCAGCCAAGGCGCGTTACTCCACGGGTAACAGTGGAAGCATCGATCCCGGACAAAGACACTCGACATCCACTATCTCGGCGTGAATCTGACCACGCATCTTTACCCATGATATCGAAGTGCCTCCACCATTAGCGCGAACACCGCCGAAGGTTGCCGTCGGCTGGGGTAGTAGAGATGGTAGCCGGTGTACGGCTGGCACCAGTCCTTCAGCACCCGCACGAGGCGCCGCTTGGAGATATGGAGTTGTGCCACATCCTCCGGCAAGTACGCCAGCCCAAATCCAGCCAACGCGGCATTCAACATCTGCGGCGTGCCGTTGAACGTGACCTGTCCTTCGACACGGACCCGCATCTCCCGACCCGCTCTCTCAAACTCCCAAGCGTAGAGACCGCCGTGAGTGGGCAACCGCAAATTGATGCAGCTATGGTTGACCAATTCCTGAGGCACCTTGGGTTCCGGCCGCTTTTTGAAATACGCAGGCGAGCCGACAACCGCCATGCTGATGTCCGGACCGATGCGTACGGCAATCATGTCCTTGGCGATCTGTTCCCCGGCCCGCACACCGGCGTCGAAACGCTCGGCCACGATGTCGGTTAGTCCGTAATCGGTAATGAGTTCCACGCTGATGTCTGGGTATTGCCTCAAAAAAGGCACGAGCCGCGGCCACAGGATGGTATCCGTGGCGTAGTCCGTCGATGAGATGCGAATCGCGCCCCTGGGCTTGTCCCGAAGATCTTGCAAGGAGCCCAGCTCCTTTTCCACTTCGTCTAGACGCGGGCCCACGGTGCCAAGAAGGCGCTCGCCCGCGTCCGTGGGCGACACGCTTCGCGTGGTGCGCGTGAGCAGACGTATGCCCAACCGCTCCTCCAAGTCGCGAATGAGATGGCTGAGTGAGGACTGAGAGATGCCGAGCTTGGCCGCGGCCTTGGTGAAGCTGCGCTCGCGCGCGACAGTCATGAAAGCGACGAGATCGTTGAGATTGGTGCGCTGCATTTATGCGTCCTGGCCATAAGAGCAATCGGATTATAGCGTCTAGTAATAAGCGACGGCGAGACTAAAGTGTCTTGATCGGGCAAAACACGCCCAAGCGAACGAAAAGAGCAGCCATGAACCTCAAACGCAATGGATCTCAAGCATCGATGAAGGGGCCGGAGGAGTATTTCACCGGCACTGTACGCATCGATCCGTTATTTCAGTCCCCCGGCCCCGCGCAGTTCGGCGGCGCGCTGGTCACCTTTGAGCCCGGTGCCCGCTCCGCGTGGCATACCCACCCCTGCGGTCAGACGCTGATCGTTACCGCGGGACTGGGTTGGACGCAGTGCTGGGGCGAACCCAAGGTCGAGATTCGACCAGGAGATGTCGTCACCTGCCCCATCGGCAAGAAGCACTGGCACGGCGCCTCGCCGACCACCGCCATGACTCACATGGCCATCCAGGAATCGATCAACGGCAAGAACGTCGAGTGGCTGGAAAAGGTGACCGACGAGCAATATCTCTCCGGGTTAGCCGACGCGAAGTGAATGACCACGTGCTCTTGGCACCAAAGCACACTGCGTCCCGCCGCCTTGCTGAGCTTGAGCAGTTGTTCGCCGCTCAAGCGGACCGATCGGTGTCGGGCGGCATGACTCAGAATGACGTCAAAAGCGTATCGCCGGCACTCGCGGCATACACCGAAGGCACACTGCTGGGGGACGTGTGGAAGCGCCCTGGCCTGTCCGCACGAGATCGCAGCATCGTAACGGTGTCGGCATTGATCGCGCGAAATCAAACCGCCCAGATGCGCAACTACCTGGACTTGGCGCTCGACAACGGCGTCAAACCCAGCGAACTATCCGAAATCATCACTCATTTGGCGTTCTACTCCGGCTGGGAAAACGCCACGTCCACAGTGGCCATCGCCGAAGACGTGTTTCAACAGCGCGGCATCGGACCCGATCAGTTGCCGCCCGCGAGAGTTCAGTTCCTGCCGCTGAATGAAGCCGCTGAGAAGCAGCGCGCCACCTCCGTCGAGCAGAATTTCGGCGCCGTCGCGCCGGGAGTGGTGCAGTACACCACCGACGCCCTCTTCCGTGACCTGTGGCTGCGACCAGCGCTCGCACCCCGAGACCGAAGTTTGGTGACGGTTAGCGCGCTCATCGCTTCCGGACAGGTGGCGCAAGTCACCTATCACTTGAATCGCGCGATGGATAACGGCCTCACCCAGCCCCAGGCGTCAGAAGTCCTCACCCAGTTGGCGTTCTATGCCGGCTGGCCCAACGTATTTTCCGCGCTTCCCGTGGTCAAGGATGTTTTCGAGAAGCGCCCCAAGTAGATAAGGATGGAAACCATGAATATTTCTTTTGAAAACAAAGTGGCGCTCGTCACGGGCGCAGGCTCCGGCTTAGGCCTCGCGACCGCACAGGCTTTTGCTGAAGCGGGTGCGTCCGTCGCCCTTGCGGATTGGAACGAAAAAGCGGTGCGATCCGCCGCCGATAAATTGGTCGCCTCGGGCCACAAGGCGTTGGCAATTCGTTGCGACGTCTCCAACGACGCCGAAGTGGCAGCCATGGTCCGCGAGACCATCACGAAATTCGGCCGCTTGGACGTGGCCTACAACAATGCCGGGGTACAGAACGAGCTCGCGGAAACCGCGGACACCACGGCGAAGGATTACGACCGGGTCATGGGCATCAACTTGCGCGGTATTTGGAATTCCATGAAATTCGAGCTGCAGCACATGCGCAAGCAGGGCAGCGGCGCCATTGTCAATTGCTCCTCTCTCGGCGGTCTGGTCGGCGGCGCGGAGCGTGGCATCTATCACGCTGCGAAGCACGGTGTGCTGGGATTCACGAAGAGCGCGGCATTGGAATACGGCGCCAAGGGCATTCGCATCAATGCGGTGTGTCCTGGACTCATTCAAACGCCCATGTCGGACCAAATGGTCGCGGCGGGTCAGGGTGAGGCGCTCAAGGCCATGGAGAAAATGATTCCCATGGCGCGGGTGGGCCGCCCCGAAGAAATCGCGAGCGCGGTGCTGTGGCTGTGTAGCGATGCCGCGAGTTATGTCACCGGACAATCCATTTCCGTGGATGGCGGTTTCATCATGCGCTGAAGGCGCGAAGGAGCAGTTATGCGAGGAGCAGTACTACACGGTCCGAACGACCTGCGTTTCGAGGAACGCGAAACGCCGACGATTATCAAACCTACGGATGCGGTCATCAGAATTTCGGCAACCTGCGTGTGCGGATCTGATCTATGGCCCTACCGAGGATTGCAGGCAAGTGCGGGACCGACGCCCATGGGGCACGAGTACTGCGGGATCGTCGAAGAAGTGGGCAAGTCGGTCAATTCCGTGAAGCCGGGACAGTTCGTCATCGGCTCCTTCTTTGCATCCGACAATACCTGTCCTCACTGCCGCGCCGGATACCAGACCTCCTGCGAGCATCGGGAGTTCGTGGGCGGCGCGCAGGCGCCGTTGCTACGGATACCGCTTGCGGATGGGACTTTGGTGGGGACGCCCGAGATGCCGCCTAACGACCTGGTGCCGAGCCTGTTGGCTCCTTCAGATGTTATGGGCACGGGTTGGTTCGCGGCGCAGGCGGCCAACGTGAAACCAGAAGCCACCGTCACGGTGGTCGGCGATGGCGCCGATTCGGTATTGGAATGCGTCGGCACGCAAGAATCAATGACGCAGGCCATAGAGTGCACGCGGCCAGGTGGATCTATGGGGTATGTGGGCGTGCCGCATGGCGTCGAACTCGATGGCCAGAAATTATTTTTCGCGCACGTGCACCTGCATGATGGTCCAGCGCCGGTGCGACGCTTTCTCCCAAAACTCATCGAACAGGCATGGGACAACGAGATCAACCCCGGCAAGGTGTTCGATCTCACCCTACCCCTCGACCAAGTGGCCGAAGGTTACCGCGCCATGGACGAGCGTCGAGCCATCAAGGCACTGCTGCGTCCGTAACACCGAAGAATCGCCGATGATGACTATTTGGCCGGAATGACATGATGGCGCAAAAGGCGGGGCGGCCCACGCCGCGATCCGCTTGTCAGAATCTCATGTTGACGGTCCCCTCACGGCACGTCGTTACTGTCCGATACGCAAAAAAACCGCGCGATACAGTCGAAACTGGCCATCGGTTATTCGTACGTCCAATATCCTCATGCTACAGTTCGAACAATGAAATCCAAATTCGCCGGCCTGTTCAAATCCGCTGCAACAATACCGGCCCCGAACCCGGCGGACGAGATCGAGCGTGCGCGCAAGCTGCACCAACAAGGCGATCATGAATCGGCCGCCACAATTTACCGCGCAATTCTCAATTCGCACACCGACAACGTCGAGGCACATTATCGCCTCGGCAACCTGCTGAAGGACCAAGGGTCCCACGCAGAGGCGGTGGCGAGTTACGATCGAGCCATTTCACTCAAGGCCGATCACGCACACGCCTATTGCAATCGAGCCGTGGTGTTGGGTCTCCTCGATAGATTGCCCGACGCGCTCGAGAGTTACGACAGGGCCATTGCCATCGATCCCACGGACGCGCTTGCTCATTGCAATCGGGCCTTGTTATTAGTCGCGCTTGGGAAAAAGGATGCGGCATTGGCTGGATTCGAAGCGGCCATCGCCCAGGACGGTAATAATTTTACGTCCCATTTTGCGCGCGGAACGCTGCTCCAGGAGCGGATACTTTGGAGGGAGGCGCTCCTTGCCTATGATCGCGCGATTGCCATCCACCCAGGCGAGGCGCTGGTCTTCTACAACCGCGGCACTGTACTCAAGGAACTCAAAGACGCGCTCGCGGCCGTTGCGAGCTACGACAAGGCCATCGCACTGAACCCGCACCTCGCGTTGGCCTACGCCAATCGTGCCACGCTCCTGCAAGAATTGAATCAAAAGCCGGCGGCCCTCACGGATTACGATCGGGCGATCACTCTCAATGACCGCGACGCCGCCACGCACACCAACCGCGCAGTGCTGCTGCAGCAAATGGGGCGGCGAGCAGAGGCTCTCGCAGGATACGACCGCGCCATCGCGTTGGACCCTCAGTATGCCGATGCTTGGTTCAATCGCGGCACAGCGCTATACGACGATGACGACTTGCCGGCAGCGTTGGATAGCTATGAGCACGCCGTCGCGGTAGATCCCGATTTCGGTGATGCTTATGTGAATCGGGGAGTTACCCTGCAGAACATGGGGCATGTGGACCAAGGTATCGAGAGCTACAAACAAGCCATAAGGATCAACCCAAACCTTCCCGAAGCGCACTACAACCTCGCACTGGCATCGCTGACTATCGGCGACTACGCCACCGGCTGGAGCGAGTACGAATGGCGCTGGCAGGCCGAAAGCGGGCCGATATACCGCGAGAAGCGGAGTTTTTCGCAGCCTCTGTGGGTGGGCAAAGAGACCATCGCCGGTAAGACGATAATGTTGTACGGCGAACAGGGACTGGGCGACTCGCTGCAGTTCTGCCGCTACATCGAGTGGGTGGCGAGGCTGGGCGCTCGTGTCATTTTGGAGGTACCGTCGCTACTGACGACGATTTGCGCGACTCTGCCGGGCGTCTCACAAATAATTCCTTACGGCAGCCCATTACCCCATTTCGAGTACCAGTGTCCGCTCATGAGTCTACCACTGGCGTTCTCAACGACGCTGGACACCATTCCGTCGGCATCGGGCTATCTGCGCGCCGATGCGGGCAAAGTCGCCGCATGGCGCAATCGGCTCGGCGCGGCGACCAAGCCTCGCATTGGATTGACCTGGAGCGGCAACCAAGCAGCAGGCACGAACCGCAAGCGCCACTTTGCGCTATCCAGCCTGCTTCCCTATTTATCCCGTGATTTTCACTATTACTGCCTGCAAAAGGAAGTCACAGCCGCCGATCATGAAACGCTGGCGAACACCTCGTGGATATTTCAATTCCAAGATTTGCTGAAGGACTTCAGCGACACCGCCGCGCTCTGCGAATGCATGGACCTGGTGATCAGCGTAGATACCAGCGTTGCACACATGAGCTGCGCCCTCGGAAAGAAAACCTGGGTATTGCTAGCCTATGTCGCCGATTGGCGCTGGCTGCTCGAGCGGGAGGATAATCCCTGGTACCACGCAGCCCGGCTCTTTCGTCAGACCTCGCCTGGCGAATGGAACGGGGCGTTCGAGCGAGTCGCGACGGCGCTTCGCAGTGAACTCACCCGCTAATCGGCGCGGCCGCAATAATGCGGCCCAACGCTAGTTGGCCGCCCCTACCAAGCGTTCCTTCAAATACACGTCGAGAAGTGGCTCCGACATCACGCACGCTTCCGTGCGTGCCGTACACGCTGCGAGGCGCGCTGCGCCGGCCCGTCCAACTCCGCCGCTACGTCGGTCAAGGTCCGTTGATGGCCGGCTGGTCGAATGTGCAGTTCAAGACCCACGGCACGCAAAAGCGATAGGAACTTGACGGCACCCAACTCGGTGACCGCGCCACGCTCAAATGTCGACACCAACAGAGTGCTGACCCCCGCTACCGCCGCGGCTTCGCGCTGTGTGAGCCGACTCGCGAGGCGAGCGCCCTTGAACTGCTCCGCTAAATCATTCAGGCTGGAGACCCACATAACCAATATCCAACTATAAGTTAACGTTAGAAACACGGTATAAAATATAGTATTCTATGTGTTACTTATCTCCATGCACCGCCAACTCGGCGCAGCGCGTTGCATCCCGGATCGGGGTGAAGCCATGATCGCGGTCACCATCTATCACAACCCGAATTGCGGCACATCGCGCAATACTCTCGCGCTCATTCGAAACGCCGGCGTCGAGCCGACCGTCATTGAGTACCTAAAAACACCGCCTGACCGGGCGACGCTTCAATCCTTGCTCGAGCAAACGCACATGACCCCGCGCGAGTTGCTGCGGGAGAAAGGCACCCCGTACGCGGAGTTGAAACTTACGGAGTCCCATTGGACGGACGATGAGCTCATCGATCAGATGCTCAAGACACCCATTCTCATCAATCGGCCCATTGTCGTTACGCCCTGGGGCACGAAACTGTGCCGGCCGTCCGAAGCGGTGCTGGACATTTTGCCGCTGCCGCAGCCAGGCCCATTCGCCAAAGAGGACGGCGAACTCGTGATCGATGCGGAGGGCCGGCGTGTCTCGAACGCTTCCTGACTTACCGAACATTCATGCCGATCTGTTCGAACGCCCAGCTTCGGCTCCGTGCGGCCGACACAGGGCAAGACTCTCGCGGTCATGGAAGTCTCCGGCGGCTCGCAATCGTTCAACGCGGTAAATAAGCTGCGTATCCTCGGGCGTTGGATGCGCATGATCACGATCCCCAATCAATCGTCGGTCGCCTGATTATTCGGCTCATGGAAGACCGGGATTCCAGAGCATCGTGGATAGCGATTCCGTTTGAACGTGGACAGTTGGCGGGTGGAGGCGCAATAGCGTTCACGATGCCGTGCCGCCATGGTGGCTACGGGAATGGCGATGATGCCGGTGATCCATCGAGTTATACGCGCCCCGTACACCCCAATGCGTTGAACCTGCAGAGACGAAGGGGCTGCCCCAGGACCCTATCGCGCCAGCCGCTTCGCGTACGAGGGGCTAGGTTGGATCACCGGTAGTGCTAGATCCCTGTGATCAGAAGATCTAACGCGCCGATGATCTTACCTCGCTCACTTGGGACACTATCGACGAGGGTTCCGAGCTGCCGCACCGATATCCCGGCCAGCTGTGGTGTAAGCATGAGGTATTCTTTGCCGGCTACGGTAATTTTCGGCGTGAGCGCTTGCATCGCGCGTGTCCTTGCCGTCACCGCAGGACTCAAGGGAACAACCACGCGCGTACCGAGAGGCTCCAGAAGATCTGATTGAACGTCCAGCAGCAAGGGAAATCGCCCCCGCGTGGCCTCGTTGCGATTTTTGTAAACAGCAAACTGGGGCATTAGAAGCTGCGAGCGT
>Ga0302310_10000632_pt1 | contig 31911 bp, 34 predicted proteins | sample III_Palsa_N1_2_FD_200451 | JGI IMG/M metagenome (GOLD analysis project Ga0302310, IMG submission 200451) | Peat permafrost microbial communities from Stordalen Mire near Abisko, Sweden - III_Palsa_N1_2 | ecosystem: Environmental > Terrestrial > Soil > Palsa > Peat permafrost | place: Sweden...
CTCCCTACATGCGGACCCGTGACAGTATCCACCGAAAGAGGAGCCCATTCTTTGGCCCCGAGCGTTTCACCTACGAACCGGAAAACAATCGCTATATCTGTCCTGCTGGCCAGTTCCTCAACTACGGTGGCCGAGTTTACCGCAATCGAGCCTTCAACTACATCGGGACACGAAAAAAGTGTGGCCCGTGCTCGCTCCGGCCACAATGCACCAGTGCTGCCTTCCGGGGTCTTATCATCCACCAGAACGAACCAGCCCGACAACGTGCGCGGGAGTTGGTCAACACGCCAGAGTTCGCCAAAGCACAGCGGCAAAGAAAGAAGGTGGAAGCCTTGTTCGCGGAACTGAAGAATCAGATCGGATTGCGGCGCCTGCGTCTGCGGAGACTGAGGTTCGTGCGCGAGCAGTTCTTCCTAGCAGCGGTAGCTCAGAACATCAAGCGACTGGTGCGCTTCCTCAGTCAGCCGACAGCACCGGTTCTGCCGGCCACCACTTAGTCGAACCGAGACAAGAAACCGGCTAAGGCATGCTCGCGAGATGAAAAGTCGTTCCGTTGACGGACTTTTTCAACACCCACAGGCCATTACACTCATCCTCCGACCCGCGCGCTATACAACGACGTACCCCTCGGTCCAGTGATCATGGTTTGTTTCGTACTCCGACGGGTGACTTTCGTTACGAAAGGGTCATGCAGGAACCGCCGTAGTATCTCAATGATGAAACAAGCACTCCTTCGCCTGTGACACGGTTGGTTTTCGCATTCTCCGGATTCCTGAACTTCACTTCGAAGGCTCCAATTCTCTCAGCGCCGCACGCACTTCTGCCAGATTCGGATCAAGGTTGAACGCTTTCTGATATGAGATCAACGCTTCCGGCGCGCGTCCCGCCAACCGCTGCAGATTCCCCAACTGAAGGTAGACCTTCGCGTCTGGATGCTGGGCCGCCGCGCGCGAAAGCGCAATGATCGCCTCCTCCAACGACGGCATCTTCTCTTCTTTATCGACCCGTGCAAGGCCCTTCAGAGCATCCTGATCCCCAGCATCAATCTGCAGGCATTCGTTGTAATAATTTCGCGCGAGAGCAAATTGACGTTTCACCCGGTACACACCCGCCAGATTGATCAATGCTCTCTTCCTCGAAAACTTGCTCCCGCTCACTTCCAGGGCGATCTGATATTCCTTGATAGCCTCCTGCAGATTCCCCTGCGACTCCTGGCAAAACCCGAGGTCGATGTGTCCGAGAGTGTCACCTGGATAAATCCGCACGGCATTCTGAAAATGAAGCATCGCTTCCGTGGTACACTCTTGCCCGGTCGTTCGGGATGCCTCCTCCAGCAGCGCCGTCCCCACAATGTCCTCTCCCACATAATTGTCTGGAGTCACTTGTAAAGAGTGCGTGAATAGTGCGTAGCTGCTTTCCCAGTTTCGCAGCTGCATCCGAGTCAGAAAACATAGTACGAGGAGAACCGCGCAAGCTACCGCCGCGCTCCACCGTGGCTCGATTCGCCACATCTGCGCCAGGTCCGCGAGTCCCCAGACGGCAGCTGTGAAGATTCCCACATAGGGCAGATAGGCATATCGATCGGCCATTCCCTGGTCGCCCACCTGAACGATCCCGATCATCGGTACCATGGTTCCCAAAAACCACAACCACCCGATCAAGAAATAAGGCCGCGACCGCCGCCCCCGCCACACCAGAATGCTGATGGCAGCTAAGAATGCCAGGCACAAAACCGTCTGCCAAATCGCAAGCCGCGAGCCTTGTGGAGCGTAGAAGACCGATAGGTGCACCGGCCAGACAACTTTCCACAAATACATCACATAGGAAAAAAGGGCGTTCACAACGCGGTCTCTCAGCGGAAAAGCCTCAATCGTCTTCATGGCCACGCGGTGCTGTGCGATCACCGTCACCGTGCAACTGGCCATGCTGAGCGCAAACAACGGCAGCTTTTCTCTGAGCAATCGAAGTCGCGGAAACTGAGGCGAAGACAAAGACAGCGGATCCGACGGGGATTGCCCATCCTTCATCCTGTGCAGCTTGATCCGTTGCAGCGGCCAGTAATCCAGCAACAGCAGAATGAACGGAAACGTGACTACCATCGGTTTGGCCGCAAGCGCCAGCGCAAACAGCGCATCCACGCACAAGTGCCGGCCGATGCCAGGCTTTCGCGCGTACCAGAAATACGCCCAGAGTGCGAGCAGCAGAAACAACATACTCAACACGGTTTTTCGCTCAGCCACCCACGCCACGCTTTCAACATTGACCGGATGCAACCCAAACAGTAGGGCTACGATCAGGCTGCGCCCCATTTTGCCCGTCATGCGCGACAACAGCAGAAACAAAATCACCGCGTCGATGGCGTGCAGCAACAGGCTGGTAAAGTGGTGCCCTCCCGCATCGAGGCCGAAAAGTTCGCAATCGAGGGCGTGCGACATCCAGGTCAGCGGATGCCAATTCGAAAACTGCGTGGAAGTCAGCGCCCAGCGCAAGGTCCCGAGCGTAAGCCCCTGCTGAACCTGAAGGTTCTGGCTGACGTAGTCCGCATCGTCATAAATCACAAACGGATGTCTTAATACCGGAAAATACACGGCAAAAACAACGACCATCAGGAGCAGGCACAGCGCCCATTGATGCCACTGATCCCCTTGTTCGGAGCGCCGCGCAATGTCGCTGGCGTTGCGGCGCACAGGCCGTGATCCGGGCGACGCCTTGCGTGAGATTGTTTTCTTAGGCATTGCGCCAGTGAGGAATTACCACGAGTCGGGCCCTGATTCAGTCCTGTTGTAATCGGCCATAATACTCAGCGCGGTCCGCCCTTCGGCAACCACCCGATAGCTGACAGCTAGCCTTTTTTCAACTGCTGCTTCCACCCCAACACTCTCGCCTTGGCGCCCTCCGCCTCAGCCTCCGGAATCATCCCTTTTTTCTGATAGAGCACCGACAAGCTGGTGTGGGCGAGCACGTCATCGGCATCGAGCTCCGTAATTTTCTGCGCCACTGCTATCGCCTCATCGTAACGCTGCAAATCCTGCAAAGCGCGCGCCAGTCCGTGCATCGCTTCCGTAAAAGTTGGATCGACCGCCAGCGATTCCCGGTAAGCCGCGACTGCTTCCTCCAACTTCCCATCCGCCATCAGATCGAGCGCGGCATAGTAGTGGTCTTCGGCTTTCTGGCGGGCATCTGCTTCAGACATGGACGGAAGTTCCTCGGCGGAGAGAGGATTCTAACATGCGGGCAGTTAACAGGGATGTATGCCACAGCGAGCTGTCATCCCGAGCGAAGCGAGGGATCTTGGTTTTGCCTGCGCCATCGCGGCTGCGAGCAAGCACCAAGATCCCTCGCTTAACTCGGGATGACAAGTGTACTGCACGCGCGTAGGCGAAAAGCACTCCTTGTGGTTATCATGCATCTATGCGCCATTCCTTACGCTTCCTGTGGAACGCCACCAAAGGCCATCGTCTGGCTCCGTGGCGCAGTCCCTATCTGCTGTGGCGTATCGAGACCTACTGCGGCGTCAAGATGACGCAAATCGGTTTTCTTGAGTTCTGGGAATTTCTGTGGCGGGAGCGGGCCAGCCTCTGGCGCTTCCTCAAATGGACAGGTGAGATGGAGCGTTACGCCCACCCCAAGCCAAAAAGCTAAGCAGTGGCCAGTGATCAGTGATCAGTGATTAGTGAAAATGGGTGGCCAACCTCTGACCCGTTTCACTGACCACTGATCACTGGCCACTGCCCACTGCTCTACGCGCCCTTGCCAACCGCCGCAGCTTCACCCAGAATGATGCTCACTTCGGATCCCTTGCCCGCGCCGGTCAACTGGGCCGCCGCCCCGCGATTGGCGGCGATCTCCAGAAAGCCCATACTGCCAAGAATTCCGAGCACTTCTCCCGGAGCGCCCTCCGCATAAGCATTGTGGATTTCCGTGATCTCGCGACTTCCAACCACAATCTTGAATCCACTGGCCCCCGCCCCAAAAAGCATAGGCGCGTCCTGCGGCGTGATATTGGTAATAAGATTCCCGAAGCGGTCAACCTTGAGCACCACGCCGCGTAGGCGGTTCGCGTCTACAGCCTTTGGTTTGGGCGCCGAAAATCGCACATACTGCTCGATTTCTTCTCCAAACTTGAGCGAATCGACTTCCTTGGCAAGGTAGGCGGCCACGGGAGCAAAAATGTCCCGCGCATGGAACGTGTTGCTCACCGGCTGCAGAAAATAATGTTCGGAAGTGATATGCCGCACGTGCATGCGGCTCTCTTTCGCGTAGACCAGCGAAAGCACGCCGTTATCGGGCGCGACGAAGTGGTATCCGTCACTCGAGGCCAAAATCGGCCGCCGCGCCGTGCCTACGCCAGGATCCACAACCACAACGTGTACCGTTCGGGTGGGGAAGTAGGAATAAGCCTGCGAAATGGTGAGCGCGCCGTCGAGTACATCGAAAGGCTGCACCGAGTGGCAGATATCCACAATCTGCGCCTCCGGCACGATGTCCAGAATCACGCCCTTCATGACGCCTACAAAATGGTCATTGCTGCCGAAGTCGGTGGTCAGAGTAATGATCGGACGGGCCAAAGCTTCCTCACGATGGAAGACAGAATCTTCCCAGAGAATCGAAAGTAATTGCTGCACGGCGCGGAGTCAAGGCACGGAGGTAATAAGAAAAGAAGTGGCCAGTCAATCGGTGGTCAGTGGCCAGAAAATCCCACTGCACCCGGGGTTACTGACCACTAATAGTCACTGGCCACTGACCACTGCTACTCGATATGAATATCCCCCGAACCCGTGCGCACCGTCAGCAGCGGTCCACCGCCGCGTACTTTGCCGACAATCTGCTTGCGCGTCTCCTGCACCCGCCCTTGCACGGTCATGGTGATCGGTGCGCCGATGTCCAACGTGCCCGAGCTGGTGGAAATATTGGCGTCGAAGGCAGCTTCCCCCGGCAACCGTACATGGACATTCCCCGAACCGGTGCGAATCTCCCACGCCCCAGTTTGTGCCCCTTCCGCCGTGATGTCACCGCTGCCGGCTTCCGCGCGCAGCGCTCCTTCCATCCCGCGGACAGAAACATTGCCGGAGCCGGTATGCAGATCGACATCCCCTGACCCTTTTTCTTCCACTTCAATGTTGCCGCTACCCGCGCTTCCCCGCACCGGTCCAGTGATCTCCAGCGCCCGCACATCGCCAGACCCGGTCTGTAGACGAATCTCTCCCGTCAGCCGCGCGAGTTTCACGTCACCCGACCCAGTCTGCACATCGACATTGCCGCGCGTTCCTTCAATCATCTGATCCCCGGAGCCGCTATGGCTGCGGATCGCCGTCTCCTCGGGCACGGTGATTTCGTAGTCCACTGAGATATCGCGAGCGTCCACATAATCGATGCGGATGCTGTTGCCTTCCTGCCGCAAGGGAGGACGCTGCTCGATGTCCGACACGTCAGTATGCCGGTTTCCGAACAGCCAATGATCGCCGACAAAAATCTTTCCGTGAATCGCCACCGATCCCGCCGGCCCGCTACGCACCGTAACGTTGCCCGAGCGAGTCTGCACCTCCAAATCCACCGGCCCGCTCACCTGGAAAGTTCTATCGAACGTGCCCTGGGGTGTGGAAGCCACTGCCCATGTCGAAGCCAGCAGCACAACCAGCGCGATCGCCAGAGATGACGGTCGCGCCAGAATCGAAGCCGGAGTGGGGAAGATGCGTTGATTATTCATGTCGTAGCCTCTCCATTAGGTTCTTGGCAAAACAGTAAAACTCCGCCATCACTGCGGCGCGACGCCTTCGGCGAGCAATAGGCGGCTGTGGGTTGCGCTCTGCCGGAAGCCCCTGATCGCCTTATACTCCGGCGAATCGTACCACTCACGCGCCTTCTCCACGCTGTCGAAGCCGATTACCACCAGGAAGCCCTTCGGTGGTTCGCCCTCCAGAGTCTCGACCTTGCCGCCACGCACTACGTAGTGTCCGCCGTGAGACGCCACGATTTCCGGCGCCTTCGCCCCATATTGTTTCAAGGTGACCGGGTCCGTTACTTCGACTTCGGCGATGACGTAGCCAGGCCTTGTCTTCTCTTGCTGCGCATGAATCACCTGAGCTCCGGCAACGCCAAGCAAAACCCCAGCCAGCACCGCCAGCGCAACTTTGAGATTCGTTTTCATGGACTCATTCCCCTGTACTGGAAGGCCGAAGCCCGGCACCCTTACTGCAGTACCACCTGGTCTCCCTCTTTCAATCCGCTGAGCACTTCCGTCTTTGCGCCGTTGGAAATTCCAATGTTGACTGCGATCTTGTCTTTACCGTCCTTGCCCTTGGGATTGGGTATTTCCACCGATGCCTTTTTGTCCTTGTCGTAGAGAATCGCGCCTTCCGGAATCTGCAGCACATTCTTGTGTTCTTCGAGGATGATTTCCGCATTCGCAGTCATTTCAGCCTTGAGTTCGCCGCCCGGATTCTGAATCGAAACCCGTACCTCGAACGTCGTGACGTTATCTTTCTCCACGCCCATCGGAGAGATCTTGGTCACCTTGCCGGAGAAAGTCTTGTCCTTAAACGACTCCACTTTGATGCGCGCCGGTTGGCCCAGATACACCTTGCCGATGTCGCTCTCATCCACTTTGCCCTTGACGTAGACTTCGCTGGTATCGCCCAGCGTCATCACCAGCGTGGCCGAAGAACCGAGCACGAGGATCGAACTCACCGCGTCGCCCATCTCCACGTCACGCGAGAGGACGATGCCGTCGATCGGCGAAACAATGTCGGTATAGCTGAGTTGTTCTTCCAGCTGTTTAAGGTTGGCCTGATCCTGCGCCACCTGCGCCCGGGACTGCGCGATCTTCGCTTTCAACACAATCATCTGCGCTTTCGAAACGTTTTGCTTATTCAGCGACAACTCGTAATTCTTCTCCGCATCGTCAAGCGCCGATGCGGAAACCACTCCATCCTTGGCCATGCCCACGGCGCGGTCGTAAGCGCGCTTCAACAGCGGCACGTCGGGCCCTTCCGCATCCACCTTGGAGCGCTCGTAGTCAGCCTGAGAACTCGTCAGGTTGGCCTCGGCCGCGTCCAGCGCGGCACGCGACTGCGCTACCTGCGCCTCAATCTCCACCTTGTCGAGCTGCGCCAGCAGTTGGCCCTTCTTCACCCGGTCGCCGTATTCCACCAGCAATTTCTTGACGATGCCGCTGGCCTTCGACTTCACTTCCACCTTGGTGATGGGCGTCACCTTGCCGGTGGCCACCACGCTCTTGGCCAGATCGCCTTTTTCCACCTTCGCCAGCTTCGAGGGATCAATCTTGGTTCCCCCACGGGTTGCGGCAAAAACGCCGATTGCAATCAGCAAAACAATTCCCACCACAATGCCGCCCCAAATGAACAGTCTGCGCCGCTTTTTCTTGTTATTTCCGTTTCCGTTCACAACAACCTCCCGAATGATCGCTGGAAATGTTTGCCGAATAGAGCCGACTCGCGCTCATTTCTTGGTCTGTCATCCTGAGGCCCGCGTCCTTTGCGGGCCGAAGGACCTATGCATTCTTTTGTACGCAACCCAAGCTGTCTTTGTTCCAGAGATTTTGAAACGGACTCGAATGGTTGAAGCGGCTCAAATGACTTGCCACCTTTCGTTTAGACCATCGTTATGGAAAAAAGGTTAGCCTCGCAATACCAAAAGTTTTACCCTGTGCTCCGGAGCCTGCCCTGAGCGCAGTCGAAGGGTGTCCCCTGTGGTGAAGAACTAAGTCCTTATCGCAACCGGACCCTGGGACTGCAAGCGGCCTTTGGAATGTTAGAATTACCCATCAGAATTGCCCATCAATGATCGCCTTCGTACTGCTCCGCGTGCTGCTTATCCTTCTCCTGGTGGCGGCGAATGCGTTTTTCGCGGCGGCAGAGTTCTCCCTGGTCAGTATTCGCGATACTCGAATCCAGCAGCTCATCCAATCCGGACGCATCGGCGCCCGCACCGTTCAGCGCCTCCATCAGCATCTCGACGAAGTCGTCAACGGCGTCCAGCTCGGCATCACAATCGTCAGCCTGACGCTAGGCTGGATCGGCGAACCCATGGTGGCCCGCCTCGTCGAAGGTTTCAGCTTCGTTCACGAAGTGCCACACGCGGCGGTCTATGCTCATGGCATCGCCATCGTAATCGCCTTCAGTCTCATCACTTACCTGCACGTTCTCCTCGGCGAACTCGTCCCTAAAACCCTGGCCCTGCAGCGCGCCGAGCAGATCGCCCTCGCCGTTGCAGCGCCCATGGAAGCATTCCTCACCCTCACCCGCCCTCTGCTTTTCTTCATGCGCAGTTCCGGTGGCCTGGTGCTGCGCCTCTTCGGCGCCCGCGAAACCCGCCGCGGCGGCTCTGTCCACTCGCCCGATGAACTCAAACTCATTGTCACGGCCAGCCGCCAGTTCGGCCAAATTCCCGAATCGCAGGAAGAGATGATCCACAACGCCATCGAACTCGACAGCATCACCGTCCGCGAAGTCATGGTCGCGCGTCCCGATATTTTTTCCTTGCCCTCCGACCTTACCCTCGATGAAGCCCTCAACCGAGTGGTCGAAGGCCAGCACTCGCGCATTCCAGTCTACGATCTGCAACGCGGCCCCGAGCACATCGTCGGCGTCCTTTACTATAAAGAGCTGGTCCGCTGGGTGCGTCTCCGGTTGGTGAATCTTGGCCAGCCAGTTGCCTCGCGTATCGCCCGCACCCAGATCGGCCAGATCATGCACGATGTTCTGGTGGTACCGGAAACAAAAGTTCTGGCCGAGCTGCTCGCAGAGTTCAAACAGCGCCGCCGTCACCTCGCCGTCGTGGTCGATGAATTCGGTTCCACTGCGGGCGTTATCACCGTCGAGGACATCCTCGAACAACTCGTCGGCGACATCGAAGACGAATTCGATATAGCTGCTCCGGAGCCCGCTTTGGCCGACGAATCAATCCTGTCGCTCGAAGGCGCGGTCAACATCCGCGACCTCGAGACCCAGCACGGCCTGCTGCTGCCTCGCGACGCCGGATTTGAAACTCTCGCCGGATTCGTTCTCGCCCGTCTGCAACGCATTCCGTATCTCGGCGAGTCCTTCGACTACGAAGACCATCGCTACACCGTAGAAGAAATGGAAGGTCACCGCATCGCCCGAGTAAAGATCGAGAAGGTAAAGAATCTCGAGGGCAAAGCCGAGCCCGCAAAGCAGGCCGGAGATTAAACAAATGGGGAGGACCGAGTGCAACCAGCCATAGAACTCCTTAAAGATTTGGTGGACACCGAACCATCGCTGCTAGCGGAACTGGCAGACTCGACGGCTGCGGTCAAGCCGTCTCCTGGAAAATGGTCCCCGAAAGAGGAATTAGGCCACCTGCTTGACTCCGCCGCCAACAATCATCAGCGGATCGTGCGAACGCTGTTGGAAGACAATCCCGCCATGCCCGGCTACGAGCAGCAACGCTGGGTGCAGGTGCACATTTACCAGCAACGCGACTGGCAGGAACTCATCGATACGTGGGTCGCACTCAACCGGCAACTTATCGGCGCCGCTTCCAGCGTGGGCGATTCAGATTGGGCTCGAACCTGCACCATCGCGGGGTCCGAGCCGTTGACTCTGAGCTTTGTAATCGAGGACTATGTCGCACACATGCGTCACCACCTCGCCCACATCAAAGAGTCAAATTCAAAGAGCCAACGACTAACGACTAACGACTAACGACGGTGTCCAAAGCCCTCCTCCAACGCGTCCTCTACACCCTCCCAGTCCTCTGGCTGGTAGTTAGCCTCGTCTTCCTGCTGATCCACCTCGTCCCCGGAGATCCCATCCAGCAAATGCTCGGCGAAGGCGCGCCGCCCGCCGACATCGAGGCCACCCGCCACGCTTACGGCCTCGACGCCCCGCTAGGCGAGCAATACCTCCACTACTGGCGCGGAGTCCTTCACGGCGACCTCGGCCCCTCGTTCCGCTACAACCAAAGCGTGACGCGCCTGCTAACCCAGCGCTATCCCTACACGCTGCAACTAACGCTGGCCTCGCTCTTCGTAGCGATCGTCTTATCCATCCCCGCCGGCGTGCGCAGCGCCCAGCGCCGCAACCGCTGGGACGACCGCCTGCTCAGCGTAGTCAGCCTCTTCGGCCTGTCGTTCCCCAACTTCGCCCTGGGCCCAATCCTGATTCTTCTCTTCGCCATCAAGCTGGGATGGCTCCCCGTCTCCGGCGCCGGATCGTTCGCCAGCCTAATCCTCCCCGCCATCACCATGGGAGGAGCGCTCGCCGCCATCCTCACCCGCATGGTCCGCACCTCCATGCTCGAAGAACTCAGCCAGGATTACATCCGCACCGCCCGCGCCAAAGGCCTGCCCGAGCGCACCGTCGTCTACCGCCACGCCCTGCGCAATGCCATGATCCCCATCATCACCGTCCTCGGCCTGCAATTCGGCGCGCTACTAGCAGGCGCAATCGTGACGGAAACGATCTTCTCCTGGCCTGGTATAGGCCGCCTGACGATCCAAGCCATCTCCAACCGCGACTACTATCTAGTCCAAGGCTGCATCCTCGCGATTGGACTGACGTACGTCGCAGTGAACTTCTTGACAGACGTGTTGTATTCAGTGGCGAACCCGAGGATAAGACAGTAGGGGAACCTTCGGTGCCAACTCCACCGACTGCCTGCAGTAGTAAAATGCCAACCACCAACAATTTAGTGGGAAGGAGATATTTGACCGTGTCGAGACTCACAAGTGCCTTCGTTGGACGGGTGATCTGTCCGAATTGTGGAAACGGGGTTGTAGGGAAACCGACCAAAGGTAGGCCCGGCAACATTGCCGTCCTCCGCCACGTCTTGGAGTGCGAAGAATGCGGCACAGCGATAGCTGAACGTGCTACTGAACGAGAAGAGTGGAGCATAGCGTCTTAGCCTTGTAGCATGGAACCAAAACCGAACATGGCAAGGAGATTGTTCGTTGTGTTGGCGCCCTTTACCGCAATACACGTCGAAACGGGGAATCGGCGAATACTGAAGGCGGACGAAACGCTGTTCGCCGAGCCGCCTGCCAGATCAACGGGCGTTGTGCTTTTTGAGCAGGACGGTGAGGAATTTCAGGTAGAGACGGCGACCTTCATTGCTTCAACCGCGCTGGCCAAGCCCTAGCCACGTGCTCCGTCATTCGGGTTCCTTGCGAAGGGTGGGTTTGCGGCGGCTTGGTCAACCCAACCCAATCGCAACCCGCCGTCCCACTAAAGCCGCCGCCCGCTGCAAACTCGACAGCGTGCTGTCGCGTATCAGTCATCTTGGCCCGTCCACCTCAGTGGCACCGCCCAACTGCATAGGTCCTTCGCGCAAAAACCGCGCTCAGGATGACAAAGCATAGGGGCACGAAGCGCATGAATACAAACTGAATCCCTTGCCCAGTTTCCCACAGCTCAATGCTCATTTGTCACTGACGAGCCATCTCCAGATTTGTCATCCTGAGCCCCGCATGCTCCAGCGCCGCCGGGAACCACCACGCGAAGGACCTATGTATTTTGTCTACATCGGCACAGCCACGCCTCCCGTCTGCCTCAGTGGCGCCGTCCAAATGCATAGGTCCTTCGCGCAAAAACCGCGCTCATGACAAAGCATAAAAGCACGCCCAGTTTTCCGCAGTCCTAAAGTTCATTCGTCACTGACATCTCACCCCCAGATTTGTCATCCTGAGCCCCGCGTGCTCCAGCGCTGCCGCGAGCCATCACGCGAAGGACCCATGTATTTTGTCTACATCATGACGAACCGCTCAATGACCCTGTACACGGGCGTCACCAACAATCTCGTGCGCCGTGTACGCGAACACAAAACAGGAATCGGCTCCGGCTTCACCGCGAAATATAAGCTCGACCGCCTCGTTTACTTCGAGCGCTTCGAAGACGTCCACAACGCAATCGAACGCGAAAAACGCATCAAGGGCTGGCTGCGAATCAAGAAAGTCGCTCTCATCGTGTCCATGAATCCTTCTTGGAAGGATTTGAGCGAGGAGTGGTGCGAGCGTCATCAATATCAACCGCAGAGCGCCTAGATCTCTCAAATCAACTCAATCGCCACCCGCGGCCCAAACAGCGCGATGTTACGTTTCAACGTGAAACGATCGCTTCTCCGTTCCCGTTCTGGGAATCATCCAAATTTAGGCAGTCGTCTCCCATTCAATCCGCTTGACTCTCCTACTTAGGTGTGAGTAACTGCCAAAAAGAAACGAGTTATCGGCATTAACACGAGCAGTAAGCAGGGACAAATCAGACGAAAGGGGCGCCTATAGACCAAATAAATCACAATAAGGAGAAGCAACCATGGATCACGATGAGCAACGTCTCTTCGGCATCAAGCTAACCAAGACGAGTGGAGTCAACTGGCAAAAAACTCAAGCCGCCATTGACAGCAAGAACAGCTGTTTTGAATCGATTCTCCAAACCGCCGCGGCAGAGGGCGGCGTCGACGCACTGGTATCGCAGGTCCTCCAGGGCCCTCCCGAATGGGCCTACAACACGCTTCGTTACGTTCCCAATCTGGGCCAGCACCGCGACTCGCTTCTTAAGAAGGCAGCAGAAGACCGCGAGTGGGCCCTGCACGCCCTCCGCCTTGTGCCGGACCTCGGAAGCCGCCGCGACATGCTTATGAAGAGCGCCGGCCAACTCGCCCAAACTAACGGGAACATCTCCGGAATGAGCCTGCTGGACCAGGGCGGCTATGACTGTAAGTGGACTCTATACTGGACGAACAACGGAGTCGTTCAGCCGAAGAACGCATATCCAGACGGCGGCTGGAACTGGAGTCCGGTGCTTTTGCTGGGACAAAGCAGCGGCAGAATTGATCTTTCCACCTTCGCTTTACCGAATGCCCCGCTCCAAGCGGGCAATGAAGTCTGGATGTACATGTACGTCTATGGAGGATATGACATCGAGTCGCCCATCCACTTCACTTACGACCCGAACACTCCCGGTACCGCCACCTTCACCTCCAGCGGCACCACGACGAGCGATAACCTCGGATACAACGGCATCACGTCGGTCGCTGTAAAAGCAGCGTAGGTTTTGGGGGCGGGAGGCTTTGCCTCCCGCCCGCATTTTCCATCTACTAAGCCGCTGGCATCATCTTCTTCATCCGTTCCTTCATCTCTTCGGGCGATACGTCTTCCACGTGCGTCGCCACTCCCCACAGATGTCCAAACGGATCCTGAAAAAAGCCGGAGCGGTCTCCGTAAAACTGGTCCACCACCGGCTTCAGCACTTTTGCTCCTGCCGCCGTAGCTTTTTTGAAGACTTCGTCGACATCCGGAAGATACACGTACAGGCTCACTGGGCTCGCGCCGATCGTGGTCGCGCTGGTGTGTCCCTCCCCCATGCTGGGATTTTCGTCGGCCAGCATGATGTGCGAATTGCCGATTTTTAATTCGGCGTGACCGACCTTCCCGTCCGGGCCGTTCATACGAACGGTTTCCGTCGCACCGAAAACTTTCTTGTAATACTCAATCGCTTGCGCTGCGCCCTTGATGATCAAGTAAGGCGTAACGGAGTTGTAATCCTCGGGAATATACGAAACTGGACTCATGATTTTCCTCCTGGGTAATGAGCTAGAGGTCCAAACGCGAGCAGGCTAGCCGCGCGCGCCGCAATTTCTCAATGAGAACACAACTTGCGGGCAGCCTCAATACCGCGTAAAAATTAATATTCCTTTCATGTCCGCTCTTGCCATCTCCTTCAGTCGCCGCGTCGCCGGCAATGCCCGGCACAATCCGCTCGCCGCCGTAGGCGTCATCCTCGTCATCATTTTCTTAATCTTCGCCCTCTTCGCCCCCTGGATCGCGCCCCAGGATCCTGCCGCCATCAATCTTCCCACTCGGCTTGACACTCCATCGCCCGCCCACTGGTTCGGCACCGACGAACTCGGCCGCGACATTTTCTCCCGCATCGTCTTCGGCTCCCGCATTTCCATGTTGGTTGGAAGCAGCGTGGTGGCCATGTCGCTCGCGCTCGGACTCGTCATTGGTTCCATCGCCGGCTACTACGGCGGCGGCATCGATCGCTTCGTCAACGTTGTCCTGATGAATGCGTTCCTATCGTTTCCCGGAATCCTTCTTGCCATCGCATTCGTGGCTTTCCGTGGGCCTGGCGTTTTTAATCTTGTTCTCGCGCTCTCCTTGGGGGGATGGGTCGGCTATGCGCGGTTAGTCCGTGGTCAAGTTCTAGCCGCCCGCGAACGGGAATTCGTCGAAGCCGCCCGCGCCCTCGGCGCCAGCGACCTGCGCATCATCGTCCGCCATATTCTGCCAAACATTATTCAGCCTGTAATCGTACAAGCCGCCATCGGCATGGCGGGAGCCATTCTCGCCGAAGCCACCATGAGCTTCCTCGGCCTCGGCGTGCCCCCGCCAACCGCAAGTTGGGGAGCGATGCTGAACGACGGCCGCGCCCATTTGTTCGACGCGCCCCATCTCGTGCTCTTTCCCGCGCTCGCCGTAATGTTGGCCGTACTCTCCTTCAACTTCATCGGCGACGCCCTCCGCGATTATCTCGATCCCCGCTCGCGGATTGAAGCCGGGCTATAGTCCGCCCGCAACCTCCTCAAAACACGGCCAATTTACTTCTTGACATATATCGCATATTGCAATATAACTATTGCGATCTGATATATGAAACTCGGCGAAAAAATCCGTTACCTGCGCGAAGTCGAAGGTTCGTTGCGCGGCCTGGGCCGTCCCATGACCCAGCAGGAGATCGTGCGCGCCCTGCGCGCCGAACTGGGCAAAGGCAAGAGCATCAGCCAGTCTTACCTGTCGCAGATTGAAAGCGGCTCGCGGCCGCACATGACGCAGTCTTCGCGGGCGCTGCTGGCCAAGTTCTTCAAGGTGCATCCCGGCTTCCTGGTGGATGACCCGGAGGGTTATCACACGGAGCTGACTTCAGACTTGCGCACCACAGAGGGACAGCTTGATGTCTGGTTGCTGCAAGGCTCGGAGCGATTTGTCGGCGATCCCGAGGTGAGCGAAGTCCTGATCAAAGCGGCACGCGAAAAAGATACGCGCCGTTGTTTGCTTCTGCTGGGCGCGATTCTGGACACGCCCGGACTGGCCGAGCGCCTGCTGGAAGCTTTGAAGCCGGAGTTAATGGGTCGTCTCAATGGTCAGAAAGATCGCGGTCGCAAAGATCGAGCGCATGCGGCAAATGCGGAAGGGAGGCGAATCCGATGAACCACACGATGACGTGGGCGGATTTCTATTTGATCTGTTTCGCGGTGGGGTTCTGCCTCAGTTTGTTTTCGTTCGTCCTTGGAGGCGCACGCACGGGGCGCTTGCATCTGCCGCACTTCCACGGACACGTCGGCGGCGCGGATGTACCCTCGGCAGCGGTTCCCGCTCCGCATGCACCGATCGCGGGACATGCACCGGCTGCGGCCGGCACAACCAGTCACGCCGCGCAGCACAGTAGCGGAATCTCGCCTTTCAACTTCGTTACGTTGACCGCGTTCCTGGCCTGGTTCGGCGGCACGGGATATTTGCTGACTCGCTACTCCGGCGTATGGGTCGGATTCGGACTGCTGGCTTCCATCACCAGCGGCTTGGTGGGCGGAGGGATCGTGTTTCTGTTCTTGAGCAGAGTGCTGATCTCGGAGAACGAGAACATGGATCCTGCCGACTACGAGATGGTGGGCGTTTTGGGCCGAGTTTCGAGCACAATCCGCGCCGGCGGAACGGGCGAGATGATTTACGCGCAGATGGGAACGCGCCGGGTCTGCGGTGCGCGCAGTGAAGACGCGAGTGCTATCGCCAAGGGAACCGAAGTTGTGGTCACGCGCTACGAAAAGGGAATTGCCTACGTTCGATTGTGGAGCGAAATGTCGGGGGACGAGTAGCGGGCAACCAAGCATGGTCTTTTTCGAGGAACTGCATTCGTAACAGGAGGCGTTATGCCAGAGATGTCACGCATGGTGGAGATTTGGATTTTCGCCGGGCTGGGAGTGATGGTCCTTTTGTTCCTGATGAGCGGAATGGCCAGGCTATATCGCAAAGCGGGGCCGCACGAGGCGCTCATCGTGTATGGCCTGGGCGGCACGCGCGTGGTGCAGGGGCACGGCACGCTGGTGCTTCCCATGGTGCAGGTCTGCAAGGATCTGTCTCTCGAACTGATGTCGTTCGACGTTGCGCCGCAGCAGGATCTGTATACCAAACAAGGCGTCGCGGTGACGGTCGAGGCCGTGGCGCAAATCAAAGTTAAATCGGATCGCGAGTCGGTGCTGACGGCAGCCGAGCAGTTCTTGACCAAAAGCGATCAGGAGCGCGAGGGCTTGATCCGGCTGGTGATGGAGGGCCATCTGCGCGGCATCATTGGCCAGTTGACCGTGGAAGAAATCGTGAAGCAGCCGGAGATGGTTTCCGACCGCATGCGCGGAACCTGTGCCGAGGACATGAACAAGATGGGTCTCGAAGTCATCTCGTTCACCATTAAGGAAGTTCGCGACAAGAACGAATACATCACCAACATGGGCAAGCCAGATGTGGCTCGCATCAAGCGTGACGCCGACGTGGCTACGGCAGAGGCCGATCGCGACACGGCGATCAAGCGGGCCGTGGCACAGCGGGAAGCGGCGGTTGCCAAGGCGCAGGCGGATCAGGAGCGCGTGCTGGCGGAAACCATGTCGCTGGCCAAGCAGGCGGAATCGCAGCGCGACCTGGAAGTGAAAAAGGCGCAGTTCCTGGAAGTCACCAAACGCCAGCAGGCGCAAGCCGACAAGGCCTATGACATCCAGACCAACATCATGCAACAGCAGGTCGTCGCCGAGCAGGTGAAGGTGCAGCAGATCGAGAAAGAGCAGCAGGTCAAGGTGCAGGAAGCGGAAATCAACCGCCGCGAAAAGGAACTCATCGCGACCGTGCTGAAGCCGGCTGAAATCGATCGTCAGCGGATCGAAACTCTCGCTGCAGCCGAAAAGCAGCGCCTGATCGCGGAAGCGGAAGGTCACGCGTCATCGATAAGGGCGCAGGGCGAAGCTGAGTCCGAAATCATTTTCAAGAAGGGCGAAGCCGAAGCCAAGGCCATGAACGTGAAAGCCGAAGCCTATCAGGAATACAACCAGGCCGCGGTAATCGATCGATTGTTCACTGCCATGCCGGAGATCGTGAGAGCGCTGGCCGCTCCGCTGGCGAACGTCGACAAAATCACGATCGTCTCGACTGGAAACGGCGATGCCTCCGGGATGAACAAAATCACCGGCGACATGGCCAAGATGGCGGCGCAGGTGCCGGCATTGTTCGAAACCTTATCGGGCATGCCGCTCTCGGAGTTACTGGGTAAGGTGCGGCAGCTGGGTGACAAGTCACCCAAGCCGCCGGTAGCGGATGTGGCGAAGTGAGAAAGCTCGTGTGGGGACAGCACCCCTAGCTTGCCCTGAGCGCAGTCGAAGGGGCTGTCCCGCGAGCGAAGCGAAGTGCAGGAGTTTGGAGTTGAAATATGAACCGCAAATCGAAAGGAATGGGTTTAGGAATTGCACTGGGCGCGGCGCTGGGCGTGGCCTTAGGGGTAATGGCAGGCCATATCGCCATCTGGCTGGGGATCGGCGTGGCGATTGGCATGGCCATCGGAAGCACGCTGCGACGCACCACCTGCGCCCAATGCGAAGCGGCAAAACAAAATCAGGAGCTTGTATCCAAAAGTTAGAAGCTAAGAGCCAAGAGCTGAGAGCTAAAAGCTGAGAGCTAAAAAAGGAGTCCACCATGGCATTACTAGAGCGTGTTTCCACATTAGTCCGGGCCAACCTCAACGACCTGATCGATAAGGCCGAAGAGCCGGAAAAGATGATCAAGCAAGTAATTCTCGACATGCAGAACCAACTTCTGCAAGTGAAGACGCAGGTGGCGATCGCGATCGCCGACCAGCATTTGCTCGAGAAAAAGAAAAAAGAGAACGAAGACAAAGTGGCCGAATGGATGCGCAAAGCCGAACTATCGGTCGATAAGAAGCAGGACGATCTGGCGCGCGCCTCGCTCCAGCGGGTAGAGAGCTATCGCGAGATGAGCGAGAGCTTCGCGCAACAAGTCAGCGACCAGAAGGCGCAGGTGGAGAATTTGAAATCGGCGCTGCGGCAACTGGAGCAGAAACTTTCCGAGGCACAAACCAAGGCCGATCTGCTGATCGCGCAACATCGCCGCGCCCGGGCCGTTGGCAAGGCCAGCGACGCTCGCTTGGCCATCGGTGATGGCTCGAAGGCCGCAGCCTTCGACCGCATGAAACGCAAAGTCGCGCATTCGGAAGCGCTGGGTCAGGCCAAAGCTGAAATCGCCGGCGACAACATGGAAGACCGTCTAGCGGCGCTGGAGAAGGAAGATCGCATCGAGCAACTGCTGGCGGAGTTGAAGAGCAAGCGGGGAGCGTAGAATAAGAGACAGGAGCTTGCAATGAGCAATCTAACGAATTTACAACGTTGGCAGGTGGAGTTGAAATTTATCGGGGGCTTGGTATTGGCAATGGCTCTGCTCAGGGTCTGCCCGCCGCTTCAGGCTCAGCAAAAGCCAGAACAACTCGCGCAGCAATCCGCGGAATCATGGCTCGTGCTGGTGGATGCGGGAAAATATGACGAGAGTTGGCAAGAGGCCTCGCAGTATTTTAGGGGAGCCGTTACCAAGGACGATTGGCGAAAGGCGCTACAAGGGAGCCGCGATCCGCTCGGCAAACTGCTGTCGCGCAAGCTGAGGAGCGCCACTTACAAAACAACCCTGCCGGGCGCTCCGGATGGCGAGTATGTCGTCATTCAGTACGAGAGCAGTTTTGAGCACAAACAGACAGCGGTAGAAACGGTGACTCCAACGCTGGATAAAGACGGGAAGTGGAGGGTCTCGGGCTATTACACAAAATAAGCTAAAATCTTGGCGTGTGCTATAGTAGCATCACTAAGTATGACAAAGTAACAACATGCGAGAGAGCACAACCTTCACAATTTCCCTCCCGCCCGCAATGGCCAAGGAAATCGAGCGCGCCATGAAAGTGGAGCACCGGACGCGCTCGGAACTCGTGCGGGAAGCTCTGCGGATTTATTTATCGGCGCGGTTGATTCCGACCGAGTTGCCTACACCCGCCGAGGCCCGCGCCTACCGCCGTGGCATGGCCGCCTACGGACGCGGCGATTCCATAACACTGCAGGAGTATCTCGATGGAATGGACCGTCGTCCTCGCCGGTCCCGCAAGAAAGTCTCTTAAGCGGATTCCGGCGAGCGACAAGACGCGTATCCTAAGCGCTTTAGCGGAGATGGAACAAAATCCATTTCAGGGCGACATCCGCAAGCTGCAGGGTCTCGCCGGTTTTCGGCGTCGCGTTGGCAACTGGCGAATCTTATTCGAAGTAGTCCTCGAACAGAGGCATGTTGTGATTGCCGCGATCGAACGGCGTACCTCGACTACTTACTAGAAATAGCAAGAAATTCTTAAACCGACTCCGCCTTACCCACCGCACTGGACTTCGTCCCCGAGATCGAGAACGGATGCCCGTTCTCGCACACCGCGACCGGATCGGCGCGCAGTACGAATTCATACGCTTCGGTTTCCGACATCTGGCTGTTGTCGAGCACGTGCCACCGAGTGCGAGAGCCGCAGCCCGGTTCCCCGCATTCCAATTCGACGCCCAAGAAATCAACCCGGGTCTCTTCTTCCAGCGGACGGGTGTAGGGCGCCCATTGAATATCTTTTTTGTCGTAGATGTACCAGTGGTCACACTCGCGGCAGATCAGTCTTAGCTGCCATCCCTCTCGCGGCCAGTCGGGGGCATCCGCTCCAGTAGCCGGTGGGTTGGCAAAAGGCAGCCGAATACGTGCGGCTGATGGCGTGGGGCAGTCTGGATTCTTGCATCGTACGACGGGCTGCAAATACATGAAATCTTTTCTCCGTGGGACAGTCATTCTGGCTCAAGCGGCGGACTCAGCGCAAGTCCCAAAGGTCCGTTGGGCTCGAACCAGCCTTACATCCATTGACCGTATAGGGCGCATCTCTGTAATCTTGCAATAGATTTTGCGTGGCGATTCTAACTCAAGGGAAATTCATGAAAGAAGTTGCAATCCTGCTGCTGTTCGCGCTTATGCTGAACGGCTGCGGCACTACCAATACAGTGCAAACCGCCTCCGGCACCGTGTGGCAGGCGAAGATGCTGGGCGGAGACGGTACATCGTCCGGGTTTAGCTTCAACACACAGATCACTTTCGGTGGGAACGGAGCGCTGACTCTAACGAATTTAAGGCTGCTCAACGTCGACACTTGTTTCGGAACCACCACGCCTCAGACCGAAGCAGGTACCTTAACCGGTCTGGTTTTCAATTCGGACGATCAAATCACCGGCGGAATACTTACCGTCACGATGACGAGTCCGGCGGGGGACGTAGTCACCCTTACCAGCACGGGTATAAGCGGAACGGTGAACCCTAACACTAGCCCAGCCACGCTGAGTAACGCCTCAATTACTGGTTTTTGGGGGCTGGTGCCCGGAAGCAGCAGTACTTGTGTGGCCACAAGCAACCAGCCTTTTACCATGACTGAGACTACCTCCTGAAACCTACTTGGCTTCTTTCCGGATTCAGAACCAGTCGCTGCGGTAGGCCACCCACCACGCGATAAACAGGCACGGGATGGTCGCGGCCAGACCCCACCAAATCGGCAGCAGGAAATCCGCGAGCAAGCCGAGCACGGTGAAGACCGTCCAGAAGATTTTGCGCTCCATGAAGAGATTGTAGTTCCGCGAATCGAAGCCAGAAAGTCTCACTGGTAACCGGCTTGTAGTATCCTCGGCTTATCGATATTCTGATTCACGCATCGCGCCTCTGACTCCACAATCCATGAACCCCAAACTCACCTCTTATTCTTTTTCTTTCGCGCTGTATTCGCTGTTCTGCAGTGCAACGGTGTTCGGTCAACCGGCAGCGGCGCCTGCGGCTCATACCAGCCAGCAATACTCGGTGCAGGGAGGCGGTTCTTCGCCGCAAGGCGGACCGGTTTCTTATGCGTCAGTCTCGCAATTGAATGGATTGCTGGCGCAGTTGGAGGCGACCTCCAAAAGCGCGCAGGCCGATCTGGCCAAGCTCCGCATCGAGCGCTGGAAGACCGACGGATCCACGAAAAAGCAGTCGCAAAATGATGTCGAATCCATTCAGCGCAACCTGCAGAGTGCGCTGCCGGAGATGATTGGGCAGTTGCGCAGCGCGCCGGAAGACATGCCCGCAACCTTCAAGCTCTACCGCAATCTGGATGCGCTCTACGACGTGCTCAGCGGAGTGGTGGAGTCGGCGGGAGCGTTCGGACCGAAAGACGATTTTCAGGCGATCTCGAACGATTTACAAAGTTTTGAGGGAACGCGCAAACAGTTAGCCGATCGCGTGAACAACCTGGCAACCTCAAAAGAGCAGGAGATCGTGCGGCTGCGCGCCGATTTGAAAACGGCGCAGGCGGCGATCCCAGTTGCGCCTCCGAAAAAAACCGTAGTCGACGATAACGAGCCGGCGAAGAAACCCGCGGTCAAAAAAAAGCCCGTGGCAAAGAAGCCGGCAACGACCACGCCGAATACCACGCCCGCGACGGCCCCGACGACGGCTCCTCCGGCGCAACCGAAACAATAGGAGCGGCTTCCGGCTTCCGGCGTCCGGAAAATCCTCAGCCCAGGCATGAGTGCTTGGTGTCGGGCCTGAAGCCTGAAATCCGGAAACCGGGGACCGGAAGCCGAAAGCCGGAACCCGGACGCCGGACGCCGAATCTGTTACCCTTCCTTCCGCATCAAGATTGCAACTCAAAATCCGCATGGCCTTTCACACCAGCATCCCCGCGCTTATTTCCGGCCTCGTCATTATTGGCGTCGTGCTGCTCGATGCCTTCGAGACGGTGGTGCTTCCGCGGCGGGTCACCCGGCAATTCAGGCTGACTGCTTGGTTCTACCGCCGCACATGGATTCCCTGGAAAAGGGTCGCCATCCATATCCGGACCCCGTCGCGCCAGCAGAGCTTTCTCGGATATTTCGGCCCACTGTCTTTAATCATGCTGATGGCGTTCTGGGCTACAGGCCTGATCGTCGGTTTCGGCCTGCTCCAATATGGCATCGGCGGGCACGAACAACTGGGCAACGAACCCATCACGTTCCCCAGAATCATGTATCACAGCGGGGAAACGTTCTTCACCCTCGGTTACGGCGACATCGTGCCGACTTCCGCCTCCGCGCGCTTCTTGTCGGTATTAGAAGCCGGCATGGGCTTCGCTTTCCTCGGCGTCGTCATCGGATATTTGCCGGTCGTGTATGGAGCATTCTCCCGGCGTGAAATCCAGATTTCCATGCTCGATGCCCGCGCCGGCTCGCCTCCGAGCGCCGCCGAATTATTGGTCCGCCTCGCTGGCAGCTCCGAAAATCCGGCGATCGAGCAAGTTGTTCTCGACGAAGTCCTGCGCGACTGGGAGCGCTGGGCCGGCGAACTGCTCGAAAGCGGTCTCTCTTACCCCGTATTGAGTTTCTTCCGTTCGCAACACAGTAATCAGTCGTGGCTCGGCGCTTTAATGACTATGCTGGATGTGACTTCCCTGGTGATTACGGGCATTGAAGGCATTCATCCCGGTCAAGCCCGCCTGACCTTTGCCATGGCGCGCCATGCGGCCGTTGATCTGGCGCAGGTGGTGAATGCGCGCTACGATCCACAGGCTCCAGAACGCCTGACAGACGCGGACTTCGATACTCTCCGCGATACTTTGGCAGCGGCGGGACTACAGTTGCGCAGTACCACGGAAGCGCGGCTCAAACTGGCGAAGTTGCGCTCCATGTACGAGCCCTACATTCACTCTTCCGCGAGAAATCTTATGGTGGCGCTGCCGCCCTGGAGGCATCCCACGAAGATGCGGGATAACTGGCAGGCTGGTCCATGGGACCGTGCGATTCAAGCGAAAGGTCTGGCTGTGCTGGGTCAGAAGCCGTTGCCGCCGCGGAGCAGCGAAGACCACTTCTAAGGGAGTTAGTAATTGAGTAATTGTGTAATTGGGTAATTTGAAAACCGCAGAGCGCGTGCGGCTTTTTGGTTCTCGAATTACCCAATTACTAAATTACCAAATTACTCGATCGCTGGTAGGATCGCGTGTTCATGAAAAATATTGGCGAGAACGTGGTGCGCATTGAAGCGGAAGCGTTGCGCGCCTTGGCGGACCGCATGGCCGGTCCCATGGCGACCGCGTTTCAGAAAGCCGTGGACTTGCTGTTCTGTTGTGCCGGACGCGTAGTGGTTACCGGGATGGGCAAGAGCGGTCTGATTGCCCGCAAGATTGCGGCGACCTTCAGTTCGACCGGAACCCCGGCCCTGTATCTGCATCCCGTCGAAGCGCTGCACGGAGATTTGGGCATGGTGGTGCGGGGAGATGCAGTGCTGGCGCTTTCCGCCTCCGGGGAAACGGAGGAAATCCTTGCCTTGCTGGCGACGATTAAGCGGCTGCAGGTGCCGCTGATCGCCATGACAGGAGACGCGATTTTTAAGAACTCTGCGGCCGATTCGTCCGCGTCCACACGAACTGCCTCCGCGCGAGTCTCCACCCTTGCTTCGTCGGCCGATGTGACCCTCGATTGCTCCATTGCCGAGGAAGCTTGCTCTCTGGGGCTCGCTCCCACGGCTTCAACTACGACCATGCTGGCCCTCGGCGACGCGCTGGCAGTCGCGCTGAGCGCAAAGCGCGGCTTCAGAGAAGAAGATTTTGCCAACCTGCATCCCGGCGGAAAGCTGGGCAAGCGCTTGGCGCGGGTCGAGTCCCTGATGCATTCAGGCGAGGCCCTGCCCTGCGTTTCCCCGCAAACCAAGATGCCCGAAGTAATCTACGAAATGTCGCGCAAAAAGCTCGGCGTAACGGCGGTGGTGGAAAACGAGAAGCTTGTAGGGATCATCAGCGATGGAGACTTGCGGCGGCTGCTGGAGAAACGCGGCAAAGACGTGCTCGACCTGACAGCGGGCGAAGCCATGACGAGAAACCCGCGAACGATTGGGGCCGGGGAGTTTGCCGCAACCGCTCTTGCTCTAATGGAAGAAAAAAAGATTACCTCGCTGATGGTGGTGGACCGCGGCGGCAAACTGGAAGGAATCGTCCACCTGCACGATCTGTGGAGTACCGAGCTTGTGTAGAAATTTAGTAATTGTGTAATTTAGTAATTGTGTAATTTAAAGCTCCGCATTCGGCGGTGCTTGCAAAATTACCCAATTACTAAATCACCAAATTGCGAAATCCCTATGTATCACTACGATCCCAACACCGCTCTCGAAGAACTCACGGAAGACGCAACCCTCCCCAACCCCGTGCACGTCCGTGACATGATGCTGCGTAAACATCTGTCGGTCGACAAGTCGCTCGAACTGAACCGGCTATTCCTCGAATATCAGAAATTTTTCGGCGAAGCGCAGAAGCTGGGAAAAGAAATTCTGCGGCAGTTGACTTCCTAGTACCGAGTAGCGAGTGCTGAGCACCGAGCGGGGCCGAGTCCGCCTATCTGCCGGCCAAAAAGTCGATCAGTTCCTGGCGCGTGAATCCCGCTTCCCTCAACAAGGACATCAGAGTTCCTCTCGGCAGGTCGCGATTGTGACTGGGAACCACTGCTCGGCGTCGGGACGTTGCATGGAAGAAGATGAAGTGGCTGCCCGAACTGTGGTCCAGTACGAATCCGCTCTGCTCGAGAAAACGGATGACTTGGCGCTGTCTGACGGCAGGTAGCTTGGGCACGTCCCACTTATATCAAGCGCCGACGCTATAAAACCAGTAGTAACAGTAGGCCGCAGCAGAAAGTGGAAAACTTCCCGAACGCGTTGTTTTTCAGAGAGTTGGTCCGAGCCTAGCGTGAATATTCCAAATCCAAAGAGGCTACTAGCGTGTCGTCGTCCGTTGGGATGGGATCCTTGTGCTTACGCAGGCTGGCGATGTATCCGGCTATGGCGTCCTTGGCCATTTCTCGAGCCTCATCAACGGTGCGTCCGTAAGTGACGCAGCCAGGGAGGGCGGGAACGAGCGCGGTATAGCCGCCTTCAGGTTCAGGACGGAGCATGATGTTATAGCGATAGCGTGCTTTAGCCATGAGACTGCAATCATTCTAGCAGGGGCTGGAGTCCGGTCAAAGAATCCGCTGCTACAATAACAGATTCCAGTAAAGGTTCGGCGAGCGTCCTGCGCTCGGTACTCCCAACTCGGTACTCGGTACTTCAAGAAACTCTATGCATCGATGGTCAGAACTCTTCATCCCCACCCTGCGCGAAGCTCCCGCGGACGCGGAAGTCGCCAGCCACAAGTTTCTCGTCCGGGCTGGCTACATTCGGCAACTGGGGGCGGGCATCTACTCGTATCTTTTTCTGGGCAATCGCTCCTTCAACAAGATCATGGCCATCGTCCGCCAGGAGATGGACAAGATCGGCCAGGAGTTTTATTTGCCAGTGCTGCACCCCCGCGAGCTTTGGGAAGCCAGCGGGCGCTGGGACTTGATGGGCGACAACTTGTTTCGCCTGAAAGACCGCAAAGGCGCCGACATGTGCCTGGGCATGACCGAAGAAGAAGTGATGACCTCCATTGCGCTCAAAGACCTGCGCAGCTATAAGCAGTTGCCGCAGATCTGGTACCAGATCGCTCCCAAGTTTCGCGACGAGCCGCGGCCCAAGTCCGGACTGCTGCGCGTGCGGCAGTTCATGATGAAGGACGCGTACTCCTTCGACATTGACGCGGCCGGTCTGGATGTTTCTTACAAGAAACATTACGAAACCTACTGCCGCATCTTCGACCGCTGCGGACTGAAATACATGGTGGTCGAGGCCGATTCCGGCGCCATGGGTGGCAAAGAATCGCACGAGTTCATGGTGCGCACCCCGGCAGGCGAAGATCACATCGTCAGCTGCGATGGCTGCAACTACGCGGCGAACATGGAGAAGGCTGCCTCGAAGCTGCAAACCATCGAAGACCTGTGGCCCGAAGGCGACGGCCAGCCCCTCGAAGTGCACACTCCGGGGCAGAAAACGATTGAAGACGTTGCCAAGTATCTGGGCGTGTCCCCGAAGAACAAAATCAAGACGCTGGCCTTGATGGCGGAAGAAAAAGACGAGAAGACCGGCAAGACCAAGTCGCGTGGAATCGTCGTGCTCATGCGCGGCGATCATCAACTGAACGAAGCCAAACTCAACGGAACGATCGCCGTCGCGACCCGCCCCATGGACGAAGCCGAAATCAAAGCGCTCTTCAAATCTCCCGCAGGATATCTAGGCCCGATGGGCATCGAATGGGCCAAGGACTTGAAGAAGGATACGCACCTGCCGGTCCTCTTGGTGGATAAAGCTCTCGAGGGCCGCGCCAACCTGATCGGCGGAGCGAACAAAGAGGATTATCATCTGAAAAATCTGACGCCGGGGACAAACTTTCACCCCACCGCCTATGCCGATCTGCGCGCCGTAACCGCGGGCGAAGCTTGCCCGAATTGCGGCAACGCCCTGCGCATCGATACCGCGGTCGAAATCGGCCACATCTTCAAACTCGGGGACCGTTATACCCAGAAAATGGGCGCGCGCGTGCTCGATAAAAACGGCAAAGAAGTTACGCCGATCATGGGCTGTTACGGCATTGGCATCGAACGCATTCTCACCGCCGCCATCGAGCAGAGCAACGACGAAAATGGCTTCTGGCTGCCCCCGTCGATTGCTCCCTTCGAAATCGTTGTCACTCCAGTCAATGTGAAGGACGAAAGCCTGCTCAAGGCCGCCATCGACATCGCAACCCGCCTGGAAGCCGCCGGTTTCGATGTGATTCTCGATGACCGCAACGAGCGCCCCGGAGTCAAATTCAAAGACGCCGACTTAGTCGGTATCCCCTTTAGAATCACGGTGGGAAACAAGGTTACCGAAGGTACTGTCGAGGTCGTTCTACGCTCGACTCGCGAGGTGAGCGATGTTACGATCACCGCGGTAGTAGAACATTTTCAAGGGGCTCTGCGAGCCAAGGCCTGAAGTTTGCGCCCTGGTTCTGCGGCGCAATTTCAGACTATGGGAATCATCAAAGCTTGTATCGGATTTCTGGCCATCGCGGCCGTAGTCGTGGGCTTGTTTCAGGTTGCTCCGCCCATGCTGGCGAATTACAGCTTTCAGGACGACCTCAAGACCGTCTCGCTGATGGATAGCGCCAACCTGCAAAAAACCGACGAAGATGTCCGCAACGATGTGCTCCGCAAGGCCAAAGAGCACGATCTCCCGATCGACGGGAAACAGATCACCGTGCAGCGCATCAATTCGCCCGGCCTCTCCGCCATTTATATCGCCGTTAACTACTCAGTAACCATCAACCTGCCCGGCTATCCCTTCGATATGTCCTTCAATCCGACCACCGGAAATAAAGGGTTCTAAATCAGTGGCCAGTAAAGGCAGTGGCCGGTGATCGGTGACTAGTGGCCAGTAAGAATCTCACCTGCCCCGCGATGTCTCGTTGAACGCTGCCAGCTGCCAACTGCCAAATGCCAACTAGCCACTGCCCACTAGCCACTGCCCACTAGCCACTGCCCACTGCCTCATCCCGCCAGTGACATTCGTAACGTTGCCATCGCGTTACCTTCCTCCTAAGATCGCCAAGAGTAAGAGTTTTCTGATGGGCTTTAACGCCCACGCCACGAACAAGTTCCAAAAGTTTGGTTCAAATTCAGAATTGGGAATTCTCCGAAAACGGCAAGCCCTAGCGCAAGGTGGAGGTGGTTTTATGACGATGCGAGTTCGAGCAAGTCTGATGGTGATCCTGGCTGTGGCAATGATGAGTCTGGCCGCTTGCGATCACTATAACTGCAGCAGTGGCGCCAACCTGGGTTCCGGTTGCACCGCCGGCCCCACAGGAATCTCCACCGGCGGCGGCACAACCGGCCAAAGCAGCATCGTCACCCTGGCCTACTATGTAAACAATAATCAAATCGGCAGCGTCGAACTTAACTCTTCCGCCCAATTACTCGACACTCCCAATTTCGTTTTAGAAACGCTTCCTGACGGCTACACCAACTCTGGCGCGGTCATCGCGCAAGAGCAATTCCTTTATGTGCCCTACGTGAGTACGTCGTCAGCAGCCGCAATCTATGGCTGGACGATCGATGGCAGCACCGGCGCCCTTACCGCTCTAACCCCCCTCACCCTCACCGATGTCGCCGGTCTGGCCTTGGCCAGCCAGCCCACCACTTCGGTTATCACCGATCCTACCGGCTCATACCTCTACCTAGCCGATGCGACCGATAGCCGCATCGATGTCTTCACCATCGATTCATCCTCAGGTACCCTCACTCTCCTCCAGTCGTTCTCAACCGCAGGGGTGATCCAGCCCTGGAACCTGGCGATGGATGGGTTAGGAAGATATCTATACGCTACGCAGGGCAACGCCTCCGGCGAAGGTCAGAGCATGGCTGTATTTCCCATTACCGCGGGCGCGCTATCCACTGGCTCGACGCAAGCCTTCAACATGTGGCAACTGCAGGGTGAGCTCACCGGAACATACATGGTCGGCGTCGATGGTCAAACGGGCTTGACGGGAGACAATAAGCCGTCCGATCCAGACGTCTACGTCTTCCAGATCAAGTCAGGCGGCGCTCTCAGTCAATTGGCAAAATATCCGACACCGAGCGGAAACGGTCCGATAGGAGTCGCAGTCAGTCCCAATGGAAAATACGTCTACGACTTTAACCTCTCGACTTCTACCGGCGCCGACGGTCCCTTGGATGGATTTTCTTTCTCCGGAGGCGTTCTCCAGCCTCTTGCCAACGCACCCTTTACCGCGTTAACCAACCCCGGAAGCGGCTATTTCGACCAGAGTGGCGCATATCTTTTCTTTCGCGCGTCCGGCGCCATCGGTGTCTTTAACATCGATACCACGACTGGCGCACCCTCACAGCCCACGGCGGACGTGGGAGTTGGATTGGGCGCCGTGGTTTACCCTTGGGCTGTCACCGATCCACTATAGTTCGACCGCGCTTTACGTTGTTGCTCTCTGAGGGACTCGCACTCCGCGAGTCCCTTTTCATTTCCTTCGATGACGGTACAATAAGATATTCCTCCTGCGGTTCGACGTCTCTGGCGTGTGGCGGGAGATGAGTTTTCGGCGAAGAGGGCGGTGAAACCTTTTCGTGCCTCCTATCGTCTGACCGGCAGGAGTTTTTTCAGCGGACGTTTGAATCAACAGTGGCCATCAAGATAAAGATCCCGAAAAGCGGAGAGAAGGGCGGCAAAACTGCCCGCGGTCTGCCCCGCGATCCCGTAGTGCGAGCCGCGTTGATCGTCTTTCTAGTCGTTGCCGTCGGCCTCGGCGGATTCTTCTGCTACTTCTACATCAAGTACGACCGCATCATCGAGCAGCGCTTCCGCACTCCGGTCTTCAGTAATTCCGCGAAAATCTACGCCCTGCCGCGAACCGTGCACGATGGCGACAAAGCCGATGCCAAAGAAATCGCCGCAACCTTGCGCCGCGCCGGCTATTCCGATAAAGACGGCCAGTCCCCGCTAGGCAGCTTTAAGCTCATTAGCGGAGGCATCGAAATCACGCCCGGCCCCGAGTCCTACCACAGCCCCGAAGCCGCGCACATCACCATCCATGACGGCCAAGTCGAACGCATCGTCAGCCAGGGCAACGACCTCTCCGCCTACGAATTGGAGCCGCAACTCATCACCGCCTTATTCGATGCCGGGCAGCGCTCCAAACGCGAAGTCGTCAAGTACAACGACATTCCCAAAGTGATGGTCGACGCTGTGCTCGCGATCGAAGACCGCCGTTTTTTCGAACACAGCGGTGTCAACTTCACGCGCATGGTCGAAGCCGTCTGGATCGATCTCGTTCGCCAACGGCATGAGCAGGGCGGTTCCACCATCACCATGCAGCTCTCCCGCGGATTTTTTCTGACGCCGGAAAAAACCGTGCGCCGCAAGCTCACCGAAATGCTCATCGCCGAAGAGATGGAACAGAAGTTCAGCAAGCAGCAAATCTTCGAGTTCTACGGCAACTGGGTCAATCTGGGCCAACGCGGGTCGTTCGCCATCAGCGGCTTCGCCGAAGCCTCCCGCGCCTATTTCAACAAAGATCTAAAAGACATCACCCTGCCGGAGGCCGCGCTGCTGGCTGGAATCATTCAAGGCCCCAGCCGCTTGTCTCCCTACCGCCATCCCGAGCGCGCCCTGGAGCGCCGCAACCTTGTGCTGGATTCGATGTTCGACAACCACGCTATCACCCGCGAGCAAGCCGAAAAAGCCAAAGCCTCGCCGCTGAAGCTTGCGCCGCCCAATGTAGAAGCCAGCGACGCACCCTATTTCATCGACATGGTGCGCGACACGCTCATCAACAAGTACAGCGAACACGATTTGAACGATCAGTCCTACCGCATCTACACCACGCTCGATCCCGACCTGCAAAAAGCGGCTGCGCAGGCCGTCGAAACCGGCATCAAGCTGGTGGACGACCAGGTTAAGAAGATGCGCACCAAGCGCAAGAAGGTGGGCAAGAAAATCGAGACGGAAGTCGCGCCGGGCCCACAAGCCCAGGTCGCGATGGTGGTCCTCGATCCCCACACCGGAGCCGTACTCGCCTTGGTCGGCGGCCGCGACTACGGCTTCAGCCAGTTAAATCACGCGCTCTCCAAGCGCCCCACCGGCTCGATTTTCAAACCGTTCGTCTACGCCGCCGCCATGAACACGGCGCTCGACGGTTCTCAAACCGTGATTACTCCCGCTTCAACGGTCACCGACGCGCCCACCAGCTTCGCCTATGGCGATCAAATCTACGAGCCGCGCAATTACAAAGAGGAATATCACGGCGATGTAACCCTGCGCTACGCGCTCGCCATGTCTCTAAATAACGCCACCGTGAAAGTCGCGGAGGAAGTGGGCTACGACAAGGTCGCCGAACTCGCCAAGTCGGCGGGAATCAGTTCGGTGAAAGCCACGCCCGCCATGGCGCTCGGTTCCTATGACGCCACGCCGCTCGACATGGCCGGGGCTTACACCTCGTTTGCCAACAATGGCGAGCGGCTTTCTCCGGTGCTGGTTAACTCGGTACGCAATGCCAAGGGCGATGTCATCTCGAACTTCAAGACGGACCAGCGCCAGGTCCTCGATCCGCGCATCGCCTACATCATGACCAACATGATGGAAGGCGTGATCAACTACGGCCTCGGCTATACCGCCGTCCGCCTGCGCGGCTTCACTCTTCCCGCCGCCGGTAAAACCGGCAGCTCCCACGACGGCTGGTTCGCCGGATACACCTCGAATCTGCTCTGCATCGTCTGGGTCGGTTACGACGACTACAGCGATCTGCGCCTCAGCGGCGCCATGACGGCCGCTCCCATCTGGACCGAGTTCATGAAGAAGGCATCCGCCTTGCCTCAGTACGCCGACATGAAAGGCTTCTCGCAGCCCACCGGAGTCGTAGACGTCCAACTCGATAAAGCCACTAACCGCCTCGCCACCCCCACCTGTCCCGACGACTACACCGCCGCCTTCGTCGCCGGCACCGAGCCCCACGAAACCTGCGACCAGCAAAACGGAGTAGCCGGTCTGTTCTCCCGCTTCTTCGGAGGAGGCCAGAAACCCTTGCCTCCAGTGCAGGGTGCGAACGCCCCCGATAGCCAGGATCCAAATCAAGATCCCAAGAAAAAGAAAGGCTTCTTCGGCAAACTCGCCGGCATCTTCAAAGACGACAAATCCACCACCACCCCCAAACCCCCCGACCCCACCCCCCAACCCGTCCCCCACTGATCCTGGCGCGATTATCATCAAGCTGCCATTCTCAACAAAACTGTCATCCTGAGGACCGCGTCTTTTGCGGTTCGAAGGACCTATGTGTGGTGTGTCAATAGGTTGTTCCGGTCGAGACCGGAACGGCTGATGGGCGGAGCGTGGTCTAGACTAGCATGCGGACGATGCCAGTTGTACTGATGGAGCCAGCGCGGAAGCTCGAG
>Ga0302310_10000638_pt1 | contig 31772 bp, 18 predicted proteins | sample III_Palsa_N1_2_FD_200451 | JGI IMG/M metagenome (GOLD analysis project Ga0302310, IMG submission 200451) | Peat permafrost microbial communities from Stordalen Mire near Abisko, Sweden - III_Palsa_N1_2 | ecosystem: Environmental > Terrestrial > Soil > Palsa > Peat permafrost | place: Sweden...
TGAAGGAAGTTGCCGGCCTCGTGCGCCGCCATCTGGAAGGCATCGTTGCCTGGGCGCAGACCCGTCAGACCAACGGATTCCTGGAAGCCATCAACGGCCTGTTCCAGGCCGCCAAGCGCCGCGCGCGCGGCTTCACCCGTCTGTCCACCATCAAGACCGTCATCTTCCTGATCGCGGGCAAGCTGGACTTCCAGGCCGTCAACCCGCATGCCCGGCAACCCACTTGAATTTCAAGAGAGCCACTACTTTGCGGTAGGTCATTCCAGCAGGTGCTTTGGCTTCATCCAAGACTGGGTGGAAAAGAAAATCAGGCGACACATGATGCGGGCCCGGAAGCGCCACGGATTCAGCTGGACGAGGTGGAGTAGGCAATGGCTATACGAGACACTGGGGCTGTTCAACGGCTACCGCGTCCACAGTCAGATGTCGAAAGCGTCTCCAACTGCATAGGCCCCATAACCCTTGACGCGAAGCGCGCAGGAAAGCGGAGTGCGGGAAATCCGCCTGCTCCGTTTGACGTGGCGGGGGCTGGAAGCGCGGCGATGGTAGCCGGACTGAGGGCCAGGGCGAAAGCACTGTGACAACCACCGGAGCCTAATGCTGGCGCGCCAGTCCTCGACCCTACCGATGAGCGGGGTGTGGAAACGGAGCCAAGGTCTGGCTCATAGGGCACCGCCAACCGAAAGGGGCGGCAACAGCGATGCGCAGACCTACAGTCACCGCGCCACATCTCGACTCTACCGTCTGAACGTGCTGGCCCCGACCTACCGCCGTGGAAAGCGACGAGACGGCGGTTGGGGTACGGGCGTTGGGATTGACGAAAATCGAGCCCAATTCTGAACCACACCGCCGAAACCCGCAGCCAGTTGATGGTTTGCAAAGGGTGAGATCGCCGGCTGAATCGTAGGCATCGGGGGCGCGACATCTGGCAACGTCTCATGCGCAGCGCATCGAGTCATGGCACGTCGAGGGGGCGCTCCCGATACGAGTCCAGCAGGTCCATCAGCGCCTGCGATTGGTAGTTCTGGGCCAGGCCGCGCAGATGTGCGGCAAACGGCCGGTAGCTTGGATCCAGGCGTTCGAGATGATGGGCACGCGCAAGGATAGCGCGCATGCTGCCGACGCGTGCAAGCTTGTGGAGCACCTCGATCTCCATCGACGGAGGAACCAGGAAGCCGCAGTCAGCGCCAGGCGGCACGCCGGCCACTACGGGAACAGGTACCGGTGGGTTCGACCCGAAGATCAGCTCCAGCTTGAGCAGATCTCCGACATGCAGCAGCAGATCGGCCGCGACGATGGGCTTTGACATGAACGCGCTGGCGCCTGCGGCCAGGGCATTCACCTCAGAGTCTGGCATTACGCCGGCTGATGTAGCAATGACAGGAATATGGGCAAGACCCGGAATCTTGCGGATATGACGCAGCGCATTCAGTCCGTCCATCACTGACATTGGCAGATCCATGACGATCAGGTCCGGTACCAAGCCTCGCGCAAGGTCGATGCCCAGAGCGCCATAGCTTGCGTGGGTGACCTCGAATCCCGCGACGTGCAACACCTGTGTCAGCATTTCGCGCAATATCGGCGCATCGTCCACCACCAGGATGCGACGGCGCGGCCCGGCGTAGCCGGTGATTCGCGTGTTGGCGGGCAGCCGGGCGACGGCGCCTTGATGCACGGGCAACTCCAGCTCGAACCAGAAGACACTGCCCACCCCCACATGGCTGCGAACCTGTATTTCGCCGCCCATCAGATTGACGAGTTGCCGACTAGTCGCCAACCCTAACCCGACCCCTTCCGAACGCCAACGCGCTTCGCTCACGTGCTCGAAAGGCACGAAGATGCGCGTCATCTGGGCCTCACTCATTCCCACGCCGCTGTCTTCGATCTCGAAGCGCAGTCGCACTTGCGCTGGCGCTGGCGCGGACGACTCTTGCGTCGAGTCGGGCGAGGCTGACCTGACGCGCAAAGTCACTAATCCGGCATCGGTGAACTTTACGGCGTTGGACAGAAGGTTGAGCAGTACCTGGCGCAGGCGCAGTTCGTCAACCCGTACGGCACCGGGTAGTCCCGGTCCGCGCGCGATCCCGAAGGACAGGCCCTTCTCTTCGGCCTTGACACGGACGACGTCGGCCACGACCTGTAGGCACTGCATGAGGCCAGCCGGCTCCGGATGGAGTTCGATCAGACCGGCATTGATGCCCGCCAACTCCAGCACGTCATTGATCAAGGTGAGCAAATGCTGGCCGCTCTGGCGGACGATCTCCACACTGCGTATTGCCCGTTCGCCCAGATCACGATCATCCATCAATACCTGGGTGAAACCGAGGATCGAGTTCAGGGGCGCGCGCAGTTCATGGCTTACGCGGGCAAGGAAGTCGCTGCGAAGGCGGGCCAGTCGGCGCGCTTCATTGACGGCCGCTTCGGCTGCCTTGCGCTCGCTGATGTCGCGGGCGACACCGACCGTGCCCAGCAAGGTGCCGTCGTCGTCGAATACCGGTGCCTGACAGGTTTCCATCCAGACCGTGCCGTCGACTTGCGTGACCAGTTCCTCCGTCATTCTGCGTTCACGCGAGGCCGCGACCTGCATGTCGTTGGCCAAAGCCGACGCGGCCTGCGGTTGCGGCAGAAGATCGACATCGGCCTTGCCGATCATCTCGTGCGCACAGTGACCGCACGCCAGGGCATGTGCCTGGTTGGTGACAAGATAGCGGTGGTCGGTGTCCTTGAACCACGCCGACATTGGCAAAAGTTCGATCAGCGTACCCAGGTAGCGCTCTTGCTGGCGCAACTCCGCAGTGCGCTCGAGAACGCGCTGCTCGAGTTCCGTGTTCATTGCCGCCAGGGCCCGGTGCGAGCGGCGCAGGAAGTATCCGCTTACCGCCAGCACCGCGACGCTACCTGCCACCACCGTCAACAGCCAGTGTTGCTGCGAGGTGGGTTGCTGCACTTCTGTGGTCTGCTGCTGGTCGCGCCTGGTCAGTTCCTCAACCTCGTACGTCTTGCTTGCGAAAACGTAAAGCTGAACTGGCTCCTGCATGTGTGCACTCACCTTATCGCTTGACACCTTGTTGGTAATCTCGCGGGCTTCGAGGACCAGTTCGTAGGTCCGTCGATGGTCGGCCGCCAAGGCCGCGCTAGCGGCCAGGCGCATGGCGCTGCCGCTCGTGTAGATCGCGAGCCCCAGATCAATCGCGAGCGCATAGGCGCGCTCGGCGTCGGCCCTCGCCGCGGCCACGTTAATCTGGGTCTGGTAGAGCGCACTGTGCGCATTCAGGGAGAACCACAGGCCGAACCGGTTCGGATACTTCTCGTAGATTCGCAACGTATCGTCCAGAAGCTGCATGGCTTCCGCGATGCGTCCTTGCTTGGCGAGGTTGTCGGCTAGTCCGTACTTGCCGAAGCTCTCGCCGAAGGGCGCTCCCACCTCGTGCAGGATGGCGACGGCCTTTCGGCTGTATTGCTGTCCAGCGAGAAGAACGCTGCCGCAACCGTCCGTACTCGCCAGGCCTGCCACGGAAAATGCCTCCAGCAAACGCGAATGCGCCGCGCGGGCCTGGACGCGCATCTGCAGGCAGTGCTCGTGCGATTCCGGGATGCGGTAGCTCTGGTCGAATGCGACCGCCTGTCCCTGATGCGCGTAGGCGAACGCAAGCGGATTGTTCGAACGCTGGGCGATCTCCATCGCCTGCACGGCCACCAGTGCCGATTCCTCGAACTGGTCGAAGCGTCGATACATGACGGTGGTGGACAACAGCGCCTCGCCGAGCAGGTACGGTCGATCAACGCCTTCGAGCACGATCACGCTATGGGTTGTCGCCGTCACCAGGGCGTCGAGTCTTCCCTCGTTGATGGAGTTTTGAGCGACATTGAGATCGGCTTCGGCCTGGCCCACGCGATCACCGTTGCGCGCCGCCAGATCGAAGGCCTGCTGCGCGTGGCTGGCTGTCGGCCCGGGTAAGCCGAGATAGGTTTCGGCTCGCGAGAGCAGGTTGAGCACGAGCGCCTGATCCGTAGCGGGTGCATCCCTGGGCGGGCTGGCCTGCAGGTGCTGGGCACGCGCACAGGCCAGAGGCACATCGTTTTCCGCCAGGGTGCGTACAGAGCTAAGTGCCGTGCCGCCGGCGAGCGCCGCAAGCAGCAGCGCCGCACACGTTGCGCGTCGACCCATGAATCCGGTTTGCATCATTGCTTCCCAGCGCTCGCATGCGGACCAACCAGAGTCCACAATGCTATCTCTTCCGTGAACAACCTTTGTGGAAAATCATGCGACCAGTAGAGAACCCTGAATCGCGCCCGTCAACCATCCTGATCGTTGATGACCGGCCGGCCAACCTCGAACTGATGGCAACCGAACTCGAGGCGCATGGATACATAGCGGTCGTTGCGCAGGGCGGGCAGGAGGCAATCGAACGCGCCCGGTTCGTCAAGCCGGATCTCATCCTGATGGACGTCTTGATGCCCGCCATGGACGGTTTCGAGACCAGCCGGCGATTGAAGGCTTGCGACAGCACGCGCGACATTCCGATCATCTTCATGACAGCGCTCACCGACACCGCACAAAAACTGACGGGGTTTGCGGCGGGCGCCGTCGACTACGTGACTAAGCCGCTGGATGGCGCCGAAGTGTTGGTACGCGTTCAGACGCACTTGACGCTCTCGACGCTGCGACAGCGACTGCTCGCGCAGAACGAGCAGTTGCAGCGGGAGATTTGCGCCCACGAACAGACCCAGGCCGCCCTGTTGCGCTCGAACACGGAACTCGAGCAACTGGCTTATGTGGCTTCGCATGACATGCAGGAACCATTGCGCATGATCGCGAGCTACTTGCAGCTCATCGAGCAACGCTATACGGAAAAGCTGGACGACGACGGACGCGAGTTCATCGGCTACGCGGTTGACGGCGCCAAGCGCATGCAGGCACTCATCAACGACCTACTGGCCTATTCGCACGTGGGGACGAAGGCCAGGCCTTTCGTCCCGGTCGACTGCGCGGCCGTCGTGGACACGGCGCTCCAGCATCTTCGGGTCGCCATCGACGAGTGCCACGCGCGTATCGAGTGCGGGTTGCTGCCCCTCGTGAGCGGCGACACGTCGCAGTTGGTGCAATTGTTCCAGAACCTGCTAGCCAATGCGATCAAGTTTCGGGGCAGCGCCAGCCCGGCGATACGCATCGACTCCGAGCCCTGCGGCGCCGACTGGTGCATCTCCGTCATGGACAACGGGATCGGCATCGACCCGGAATACCACGAGCGAATTTTTGTCCTGTTCCAACGTCTGCACAGGCGCACGCAGTATCCTGGGACCGGCATCGGGCTCGCCCTGTGCAAGAAGATCGTCGAGCGCCACGGCGGCCGCATCTGGGTCGAGCGAGCGCCGACGCAGGGCTCCGTGTTCCGGTTCGTGTTGCCGCGCATCAACGTCGACGCGTGCACCTGATCTTGGGATACCTCGCGCTTCCCGGCCACGACCAGCAGGCGCAAAATCGCACTTCCGACCCTCGTCAGAGCCCGCACGCACAGTGAACACGCCCATCAAGGTATTGCTCATCGAAGACAACCCGGGCGATGTCCGGTTGATCGCCACCCTGCTCGCCGATAAGGGCGGACTGGTGTTCGATTTCGAACTGCAGTGTGCCGACACCCTCGCCGCCGGTGTCGAGCGACTGCGCGCTGGCGGCGTCGATGTCGTTCTCCTGGACCTGGGCCTGCCCGAAAGCCGGGGCCTGGACACCGTGCAGCGCCTGTGTGCGCATGCGCAGCGCATGCCGACGCTTGTCGTGCTCAGCGGACTCGACGACGAAGATGTCGCTGTGCAGGCATTGCAGTCGGGGGCGCAGGATTACCTTGTCAAGGGGCGGGTCGACAGCACGCAGCTCGTGCGCTCCATTCGCTACGCGATGGGGCGCCACCTGGCCGAGGCGGCTCTCACCCGAGAACTCGAGCGCACGCGCGAGCTCGCCGCCGAGCGCGCGAACCTGCGTCAGGCCGAGGGCGAATCCGAACGCCTGCGGCGATTGGTCGACGAGCGCGAACAAATCCTGCGCGAACGCGGGGAGCTGCTCGAACTGCTCGCGCACGAGGTTCGCCAACCGCTGAACAACGCATCAGCTGCGTTGCAGAACGCGTCCGCGGCCATCTTGGGCTCCAGCGAGCTCATGCGACCGGAAATCCGCACGTCGCTCGAACGCGCGCAGCACGTGCTCGATCACGTGATGGGCACGTTGAACAACACGTTGGCGGCGGCCACGTTGCTGGCCGTCGGCGAGCGCGGAACGCTCGCAGAAACTGATCTCGACACTCTGATCGGCCTGGTCGTGCGGGACATCGGCGTAGACGAGCGCACGCGCGTGACGGTCGAGCTGTGCTCCGAATTGCGCACGGCCCAGTTGCAGCCGATGATGATGCGCTTGGCGCTGTGCAACTTGCTGGTGAACGCGCTGGCCAATTCTCCGTCAGACTCGCCGGTACGTCTGCGGGTTAGCGACAGCGAGAATCCGCCCTCGCTGTGCTTCGAGGTGATAGACGTGGGCTCGGGCATCGCACCGTCTCTGCAGCCCACCGTGTTCAACAAGGGTACCCGCGGCCAGAACGCGCGCGCCGGTACCGGTGCCGGGCTAGGACTCTATATCGTGCGGCGGGTGGTGGAACTGCATCGCGGCAGGATCGAGTTGGTGCCGAACGCGCCGCGCGGTACGATCGTGCGCATATGCATTCCACAGGGAGTCGAGGCTTGAACGAGTGACTGCGTTTCCATCCACATTGGCGATCGTCGATGACGATCGGGACTACACCGAGTACCTCGCGCAGTTTCTCCGGCAGCACAATGTTGCCGTTACCGTCTTTGACGACAGCGACGAGTTCCTCACGTCGCCCGGCGCCTTCGAATTCGAGTTCTACCTTATCGACCTGATGCTGCCGGGCGTCGATGGCGTGGACCTGGTACGCCTCATTCGTCGCAAGGGATCGGCAGGGATCATCGTTGTTTCGGGGCGCGCCGGCGCGGACGTGTTCGACTCGGTCATGCGCGCCGGCGCGGACATGCACCTGATGAAACCGGTGCGCTTCGAGCAGGTGGGGCTGGCGATCGAGGCCGTGTACCGTCGCGTCGAGAGCAGCCGTGCGCAGGCAACGGTGTGGCGGCTCGACCGGGCCGTGCACAAGCTGGTCGCCCCCGAAGGCACCCGCATCGAACTGAGCGACCACGACTTGGCGGTGATCGAATGTTTCGTCGCCGCCGAAGGGGCGGTCGTCACTCGCGCCACTCTGTGCCAGCGGCTCGGGCGCGACCCCATGAATGAAGCCGACAATTTGCTACACGCTGCCATCTACCGGTTGCGCCGTCGCATCGAGCGCGCCACGCCGTCGCCCGTGCCGCTGCACTCAGAGCCCAAGCTCGGCTACACCTTCCGTGCCCGACTGGTAGCGGTCTAGCGCCGCAGGTCAGGCGAAAGACTGGTCGTCCTGCTTCAGTTGAGGCCGGAACACCGCGATCACCTCCGTCAGGCCATGCGCCTGCTGGCGCAGGCCGTCTGCAGCCGCGCTTTCCTCAACCAGAGCCGCGTTCTGCGGGGTGCCCTGGTCGGGCGAGATGTCCGCTTGGTTGATTTGCGAGATGTCGCTGGTCTGCTGCAAGCTGGATGCGGAAATCTCGCCGATCAGGTCGTTGACATTGCGAACCTGGCGCACGCCGTCCCGCATCGTTACACCGGGCTAGCTGAAAACGCAAGGATGAGCTGCTTCTTGACAGTGAGGTGGTTCAAGGCAAGTACTCCGGGTGCAGGCGTTGGCAAGTCGCCCGTAGCCCCTCCCCCCGACAGGGTTCCCAGGCGGTGCCGCGCCCAGCATCCTTTGATGATACTATAAGATGTAACATCAGAACTGATCCATATTTTTAGAATGATGTCTTTTGTTTGCAGTTCGATGAGAGTATAGTCAGCCCACTCAGTGGTCTGACGGCCTCGACTCCCGACTTTCGGCGTCGCATCCTGCGGTTCTGTTTCGCGACGCGAAGGAGACTTTCATGGCTGAGCCGAAGGCCGTCCGCGCCATCGAGATCCTGATGGTCGAGGACAACCCTGGGGACATTCGATTGACACAGGAGGCGCTCTCCAACGGCAAGGTCAACAACCAGTTGCACGTCGTCGAGGACGGCGTGGCGGCGCTCGACTACCTCTTTCGACGCGGCAGCTACGAGCAGGTGAAGCGCCCCGACCTGATCCTGCTCGATCTGAACCTGCCGAAAAAGGACGGCCGCGAAGTGCTGGCCGTCATCAAGAAGGACGATTCGCTGCGAACGATACCAGTGGTCGTGCTTACGACCTCGCAGGCAGAAGGAGACGTGCAGCGCGCTTATGCCCTCAACGCCAACTGCTACGTGACCAAGCCGGTCGGCCTGAACGAGTTCAACCGCGTCGCGCAGGCGATCGAGCATTTCTGGCTCGCCGTCGTCACACTTCCCCCCACCTGAGGAGCCGCGCATGGCCGTCACCGTCAAGGTACTGCTGATCGAAGACAACCCGGCGGACGCACGTCTGATCTCCGAGATGTTCGTCGATGCTTGCCGCGCGGGGCCGCAATTCGAGTTGGTCTGGGTTCAGAGCATCGCTGGGGGGCTCGACAGCCTGCGTCGCGGCTGGGCCGATGTCGTGATCCTCGATCTCGGCCTGCCGGAAAGCTCGGGCCTGGAGACCGTGAGCTGCCTGATTGCCCAGAACGTGCCGGTGCCCACCCTCGTCGTGATGAGCGGTTCGAGCGACGAGGAGGTCGCCGAGCAAGCCCTGCGGGCGGGCGCGCAGGACTACCTGGTCAAGGGTTACGTCGACGGCACGCTGCTCGTGCGATCGATCCGCTACGCTATGGGGCGCACGCAGGCAGAGGTCGCGATTCGAGAAGCCAATGCGCGCCTCGAGCGGCGCGTGATCGAGCGCACGGCGGAGCTTGCGCAAGCCGTCGATGCGTTGCGCCAGGAAGCGCACGAGCGTGAACGTGCCGAGTCGGCCAATCTATCGAAGAGCCGCTTTCTCGCCGCCATGAGTCACGATCTGCGCACGCCGCTCAACGGCATCCTGGGTTTTGCTCAATTCCTGCAGGAAGAAAAGAACCTGACGGAGAACCAGCAACTCAGCGTCGCCACGATCCGGAGTTGCGGGGAGCACCTGTTGCTGCTGATCAACGACATTCTGGACCTCGCCAAGATCGAGGCAGGCAAGTTCGAGCTCTGTCCCGACGAAGTCGACGTGGCGAACTTCATGCGCGTCATTGCGGACATCATCGACGTCAAGGTTCGCCAGAAGCCGAACCTGCGCCTGCGGTGCGACGTCGCGCCGGACGTACCCAAGGTCATCCACGCCGACGAGCGTCGCCTGCGTCAGGTCTTGCTGAACCTGCTGGACAACGCCGTCAAGTTCTCCAGCGAGGGCCAGGTCACTGTGCGCATGAGCACGCTGGCGTCCGGGCAGGCGCTATTCGAGATCGAGGACGAGGGCACGTCGTTAAACGAGGTCGAGGCGGCACGCCTGTTCAGGCCCTTCGAGCAGGCCGGCAATGCGTACCAACGCAGCCAGGGTACGGGCCTGGGTTTGTTTATCTGCATGGAGTTCGTGCGCCAGATGGGTGGCGAAATCCACGTGCAGTCCGGGCGCTCCAGGGGCAACCTATTCTGGTTCGCCGTCGATCTCCGCGTGTCGGGGCAGGTGCGCGGTGCGCCGCCCGAGGCGATCCAGGTCGAGCAAATCCGCACCCAGGTTGCGGACAGGGCCGTGGTCGCCGCCGGCGGCTGAACCGTGCGGGACACGGATCCATCGCCAGCCATCCAACCGATCTTCGACAAGTCGTGCGGGTGGGGTCGTCTTGTTCGTCGCGCGCTGCACAACGATTCGGCGGCCCAGTATCCATGCGGGATTGCGGGTAGTGCGACGTTGCAACCCCGCACAAACAATGAATGTTTGACCCCGTCCGGCTCGCAACTCTGCGCCATGTTGCTCCCTGGGAGAGGTCTTGTTCCGACGTGTTTCTCGTCATAGGGTGCACGATAAACAAGACGACTCCGGGTCGGGGGGCTCTCGTGTTGGTCGGCGCGGCGGCCCAATGCGGAGTCAGCGCCAAACTGCAAGGCGACGTGCCCCCCAAGCCCCAACCACCACTTTATATGCGCCTACGTTGAAAGCGCGCATACTTTGATTGGAATTTTGGATCGAAAGCGGGAACTTCAACGAGTCGCGCAGTGAACTCCTCGATACCACCATCAGACCGACAGCTCGATATCATCCAGCGTGGAAAGGAGTTCGTGCTGTATCGGTACCGGGATCCCGACGCGACGACGCCACGACTGGCGAAGGGCCTGAGTTCAGAGCACCCGAACCCGAAGGCTCAGGGACGGCTCGCAAATGAACTTGCGCTGAAGGGAATGCTCGATCCGGGGTGGGCGGTTCTTCCGCTGGAACTGGTGCAATGGAGCGGCCGGCCCACGCTGTTGCTTGCAGATCCCGGCGGGGAGCCCCTCGAAGGCTTGCTCGGCCAGTCCTTGGGAACGGGCCTATTCCTGCGGATCGCGTGCGCGCTGGCAGCCGCGCTGGCGCGGCTGCATGCGCAGGGGATCGTGCACAAGGACATCAAGCCGGCCAACGTCCTGGTCAATCTGCGGACCGGCGCAGTTCATCTGATGGGATTTGGCATCGCCACGCGCCTGCCACGGGAGCGCCACGCGCCCGCGGCGCCCGACGACGTCGCCGGCACCCTGGCCTACATGGCCCCCGAGCAGACCGGCCGCATGAACCGGTCGATCGATTCGCGTAGCGATCTCTACGCGCTGGGCGTGTCCTTTTACCACATGCTGACCGGCGTTCTGCCGTTCGCATCCGTTGACCCGATGGAGCTATTCCATTGCCACCTGGCGCGTCAGGCCACCCCGCCCGCCGAACGCGCGTCCGAAGTTCCCGAACCGCTCTCGGCGATGGTCATGAAGCTCCTCGCCAAGGCGGCCGAAGACCGCTACCAAACAGCCTCTGGACTTGAGGCCGATCTTCGCCGTTGTCTTTCGCAATGGATGGCACGCGGCCGCATCGATGCATTCCCGATCGCCTCGCACGACGCAGCTGCCCACTTGCTGATTCCCGAGAAACTCTATGGCCGGGAGCGCGAGACTGCCAGCCTGGTCGCGGCCTTCAACCGGGTCGCGGCGGATGGTAACTCGGCGCTCGTGCTGCTGTCCGGCTATTCAGGCATCGGCAAGTCGTCGGTCGTCAACGAATTACATAAGGAACTGGTTCCCCGGCGCGGCCTCTTTGCCATTGGCAAGTTCGACCAGTACCAGCGCGACATTCCCTATGCGACGCTGGCGCACGCCTTCCGGGCGATCCTGCGCCAGGTTCTCGGTCACAGCGATTCGCAGCTGAGCGGTTGGCGCGACGCGCTGCAAGCCGCAGTAGGCCCTCATGGACAACTCGTCGTCGCGCTCGTCCCCGAGCTAGAGCTCCTCATCGGGAGACAGCCGGCCATTCAGGAGCTGACCGCCCAGGACGGGCAAAAGCGCTTCCAGGCAGTGTTTCGGCGCTTTGTCGAGGTGTTCGCCCAGCCCGAGCATCCGCTCGTGCTCTTTCTGGATGATCTGCAGTGGCTGGACGCGGCCTCCCTGGAGCTGCTCGAATTCCTGATCATCGAAGGCGATCTCCGACACGTGCTTCTGATCGGAGCGTACCGTGACAACGAGGTCTTGGCGTTTCATCCGTTGATACGCGCCATGGACGCGATCCGCGCGACTGGAAGAATCCCGATGCACGAGATCGTGCTCGCCCCACTCGGCCTCCAGGACATGTGCCGGCTCGTTGCCGATTCGCTTCGCTGCGGGCGGGAGCCCGCCCAGGCCCTGGCGGAGTTGGTTCTGGAAAAGACCGGTGGCAACCCATTTTTCGCGATCCAGTTCATTGCAGCGCTGGGCGAAGAGCGGCTGTTGGTGTTCGAACCGCACGCAATGGCGTGGAACTGGGACATTGCCAGCATACGCGCCAGGGGGTTCACCGACAACGTGGTCGACCTCATGATCGGCAAGCTGAACCGGCTTCCCGCCGCGACCCAGGACGCGCTTAAGCTGCTGGGTTGCCTAGGCGGCAAAGCAACGATCAGCCACCTGAGCCTGATCCACGGACGGTCGCCGGCCAAGATCCAGACGGCGCTCTGGGAGGCCGTTCGCGCTGGCCTCGTCTTCTGCGCGGAGGAAACATACACCTTCCTCCACGATCGTATCCAGGAGGCGGCCTATTCGCTCATCCCGGAAAGCGAACGCGCGGCACAACATCTCAAGATCGGTCGCTTGCTGGCAGCCCGGACCGCACCCTCGGAGATTGAGGAGATCGTCTTTGACATCGTGAATCAGTTCAACCGGGGGGCGGAGCTGATCAGCCTGGCAAGCGAGCGAGAGCAACTCGCCGGATTCAATCTCGCCGCAGGCAGGAGGGCCCAGGAGGCAACCGCGTTTGCCGCGGCGCTCAAGTACCTGGAAGTGGGATGCGCGCTGTTGCCGGACGACCGCTGGGAAAGGCGCTACGAACTCTCGTTCGCGCTCGAACTGCGGCGCGCAGAGTGCGAGTGCCTGGCCGGCGATCCGGTCACGGGGCAAGAGCACTTATCGAAGTTGACGGACCATGCCGCAACTCACGCGGACCTAGCCGCCGTCACCTGCGCACTCGTCAACGTCTTCACGACGCTAGATCGTAGCGACCGCGGCGTCGAGGCCGGCCTCGACTTTCTTCGGCGCGTCGGTATCTCTTGGTCGGCTCACCCGGTGCCGAACGAAGTGCGGGACGAATTTGCCCGGATCTGGCAACAGCTCGGCAATCGCTCGATCGAGGAACTGATCGACCTGCCCCTGATGGACGATCCCGACCGACGCGCGATGATGGACGTCCTCGCGGCCATGCTGCCACCGGCGTTGTTCACTGACGAGAACCTGATCGGCCTCGTCGTCGGCCGAATGGCGAACCTCAGCATGGAGCACGGGCACAGTGCCGGATCCTGTCTGGCCTATGTCTGGCTCGGTCTGCTACTGGGGCCGCGCATCGGCGACTACGAGTCAGCGTTTCGCTTCGGCCGTCTTGGGCTCGATCTCGTGCACGAGCGCGGCCTGGACCGCTTCAAGGCCCGCGTCTACCTGGACTATTCGCACGTCGTCAATCCCTGGGCCCAACACATCCGCACCGGCCCCGACCTGGCGCGGCGTGCATTCCGCGCGGCGAACGACATCGGTGACTACACCTTCGCTGCCTACAGCTGCTGCAACCTGATCACGGCACTCCTTGCTGCAGGCGATCCGTTGTCCGACGTCCAGCGAGAAGCCGAGAGCGGACTCGAATTCGCGCGCAAGGCGCGTTTCGGTCTCATCATCGATATCATGACCGGGCAACTCAAGTTGATCCAGACTCTTCGGGGCCTGACGCCGGAGTTCACCCGCTTCGATGACGCGGAGTTTGATGAAAACAGGTTCGAGGCCCATCTGGAAGAAGGGCGGCGCTTGGCCGTCGCCGTCTGCTGGTATTGGGTGCGCAAGCTGCAGGGCCGGTTTCTAGCCGGCGATCATGCCGGCGCTGTCGAGGCGGCAGCGAAGACAGCGCGCTATCTCTGGACGGTCCCGTCGCATATTGAAGTGGCCGAATATCATTTCTACGCGGCCCTGGCGACGGCGGCGCGCTGCGATGAAGTGACGGCGGTGCAGTTGCCCACGCTCCTGGGCGAACTGGCCGCACACCAACGTCAGATCGAACAATGGGCCAACAACTGTCCGGAGAACTTCGAGAACCGGGCGGCCCTGGTCGCAGCCGAGATGGCCCGCCTAGAAGGACGAGTACCCGATGCGATCCGACTGTACGAACAGTCCGTTCAATCGGCCCGCAAGAGCGGCTTTGTCCAGAACGAGGCCATCGCCCACGAACTCGCCGCAAGGTTCTATCTGACCCTCGGATCGGTGACTGCGGCCCGCGCCCACGTGATCGAGGCCCGCAATTGCTTTGCGCGCTGGGGTGCCGATGCCAAGGTCAGACAGCTCGACGCACTCTTCCCCCAGTTGCTCGCAACGCCGCTCTGGCGCGCCGCCTCGATTTCCGCCGGAAGCGATGCGCACGGGCTCGGGCGCATGGACTTGTTGTCCGTCGCCAGGGCCTCGCAGGCGATCTCGGGGCCAATCGAGCTGGACAAACTGGTCGATGCCCTGCTGCGCATCGTGCTCGAGAATGCCGGCGCGCAGACCGGCTGCCTGCTTCTCGTCCGCGGCGACCGGTTGATGCTGGCTGCTGAAGCAAACGCGGCGCAGCAGACGGTTCAGGTGCTGCTCAAGCTCGGGCAAGAGACGACGGAATCGACCCTGCCGGAGACAATCCTCAACTACGTGCGACGCAGTCAAACGTCGGTGCTTCTGGCCGACGCGGCAATGCCGAACCCATTCTCCGGCGACCCTTGCCTGGTCGCGCGCCGCCCGAAGTCCGTGCTGTGCTTGCCGATTACGCGTCAGTCCACGCTGATCGGGCTCCTGTACCTGGAGAACAACCTCGTCACATACGCGTTCACGCCGGAGCGCCTGACCGTGCTCGATCTGCTGGCGGCGCAGGCCGCGATCTCGTTGGAAAACGCGCTGCTGTACTCCGAACTGCAACGCGAGAACGTCGAGCGTCGGCGCGCCGAGGCTTTATTGCTTGAGCAGGACAGCCGGATCCGCCGCCTGGTAGAGTCCAACATCATCGGCGTGTTCTTCTGGAATTTCGACGGAGAGATTGAGGACGCCAACGACGCCCTCCTGAGCATGGTCGGCTACAGCCGGCAAGACCTTCTGCGCGGGGCGGTCCGCTGGAGCGTGATGACGCCGCCGGAGTACCGGGCGGCCGATGCGCGTGCAACGGAGGAACTGCAGCAGGCCGGGGTCTGTACGCCCTACGAAAAGGATTACGTACGCAAGGACGGGGAACGCGTGTCCGTGCTGATCGGCGCCGCGCTGCTCGAAGGCTCGCGCGACCACGGCGTTGCCTTCGTGCTTGACCTGACCGAGCGCCGGCAGGCCGAGACCGAACGCGCGGCCCGACAGGTGGCCGAAGCGGCCAATGAGGCCAAGAGCGAGTTCCTGGCCAATATGAGCCACGAAATCCGCACGCCGATGAACGCGATCTTAGGCATGTCGCACCTGGCGCTTCAAAGTGGCCTGAACCCGCAGCAATTCAACTATGTGCAAAAGGTGCACCGTTCGGCCGAATCGCTGCTGGGCATCATCGACGATATTCTCGATTTCTCGAAGATCGAAGCCGGGCATCTTCAAATGGAGCAGATCCCCTTCGAGATCGGTGAGGTGATGGACGATCTGGCCAACCTGGTCGGCCTTAGGGCCGAGGAGAAAGGCTTGGAGCTTGTGTTCGAGCTGCCTCCCGCGTTCATCGTACCGATCTTGGGCGATCCGGCCCGCCTCCTCCAGGTGCTGATCAACTTGAGTAACAACGCCGTCAAGTTCACCGAGCATGGCGAGATCATCGCCGCGGTCGAGGTGCTGGAGCGCGATGGGAACTCGGTGTGGCTGCGCTTCGAAGTGCGCGACACGGGCATCGGCATCACGCCCGAACAGCAGAAGCGCCTGTTCCTGCCCTTCTCGCAGGCCGATGCCTCGACTAGCCGGCGTTTCGGCGGCAGCGGCCTGGGTCTGGCAATCAGTCGCCAGCTCGTGCGCATGATGGGCGGTGAACTGGAAGTCGAGAGCACGCCGGGCCTCGGCAGCCGCTTCCGGTTCAGCGCCCGATTCGGCCTCGGGCAGCAGTCCGCCTTGGATGGCCCGAGCGAGTTCGGAGAAGAGCTGCGGGGCCTGCGAGTGCTCATCGTTGACGACAACGACTGCGTGCGCGAACTGCTGCAGACGATGGCCCTCTCACTCGGATTGCGCGCCTCGACGGCCATTGACGGTGGCACGGCGATCGACGCCATTGCCCTGGCAGACGAGCGCGACGAGCCGTACGAACTGCTCCTGCTGGACTGGAAGATGCCGGGCATGGACGGAGTCGCGTGCGCACAGAAGCTAATGCTGACGCCGTTGCGCCACCGTCCACCGACTGTACTGATGTTGACGGCGTTCAGCCGTGCCGACATCGAGCGTCGCCTGGATGCCGACCGGCTGGCCGTAGCCGGTATCCTGATCAAGCCGGTGACGCCGTCCTCACTCGTGGATGCATGCCTGGGGGCGCTGCACCGTCCGCGGCCGCGCCCGTCGCGCAGCGCGCTACGCGAGGAGACCCTGAACAACCATCGGGCTGGCCTGGCCGGCACTCGGATACTGCTCGTCGAGGACAACGCCTTCAACCAGGAGCTTGCCCGCGACCTGCTGAGTCGAGAAGGCATCGTCGTGCAAGTCGCCGGCGATGGCCGCGAAGCCCTGCAACTGCTTTTGCGCGAGCCTTTCGATTGCGTCCTGATGGATTGCCAGATGCCGGTGATGGACGGCTACGCCGCCACGCGCGCGCTGCGCGCGGAGCCGCGCTGGCGCGACCTGCCCGTCATCGCCATGACCGCCAACGCGATGATCGGCGACCGAGAGAAGGTGTTGGCAGCGGGCATGAACGACCACATCGCCAAGCCGATCAGGGTTGAGGAGATGTTCGCAACGCTGGCCCGCTGGCTGCGCCCGCTCGGACGGACGCCCGCTGTGGTGCCGCCCATGCCGGCGGATCTGGAGAAGCTGCCTGGCATCGACAGCCGGGACTCGCTCGCAAACCTCATGGGCGACGTGCAGCTATATCGGCGCCTGCTCGGCATGTTTCGTGATCGCCAGGCAAGCTTCGCAGACCAGTTTCGAGTCGCCGTCGCTGGACGCGACTTGGCCGAGGCGACGCGCCTGGCGCACGACCTCAAGAGCGTGGCCGGCATGCTCGGCGCCCACGGTCTTTCGGAACCCGCCGCGGCGCTGGAACGGGCTTGTTCGAGCGCCGACGGTCAGTCCAATTTCGATGCCCTGCTGGAGGCTGTCTCCTGCCAGTTGGACCCCGTGATCGCAGGATTGCAGTCGTTGGAGCGAGGCACACCTTGATGAGTCCGAGCTGGATGGTACTTTGCATCCTATTGCCCCTGGGCACGCGAACGCTTGCAGCGCCGCCCGTGTGCGACAAGTCGCAGATCCGGTTGGTCAATTCGATGCGCGAGATCGCGCAGCCCTACCACGCGGCGCTGGATAAGGGCGGACGGTTGTTCGCCAAGTGGGCTGGCCTCGAACAGCGCTACGTGCTGCAGCTCAACCAGGGCGACTCCGACAAGCAGGTGTCCCTGATGAGGGAACTGCTGACCTCCAATCCCCAATGCACGGTCTTCAACGTCGAACCGAACGCCGACCTGGTCGTGAGGCCCATGGTCAACGTGGCGGATCGATCCGGCGCCTGGATCGTTTCGCACTGGGCCCACGTTGAAGGCCTGCACCCGTTCGACGGCAACGATCAGTGGATCGCACACGTCGCGGTGAACAGCCTGGACGCCGGAGTCGTCATCTCAAAACGCTTGACGGACGCTATGGGGCACAAGGGTGCCATCGTGGCACTGCAAGGTCGGCTCGACACGGGCCCGGCTCGCAAGCGCTTTGCAGGCTTGCAACAGGTGCTTAAAGATTCCCCCGAGGTCAGGTTGCTCGATCAGCAAACGGCCAACTGGGATCGCACGGCGGCGTTCCCGATCATGCAAGCGTGGCTGGCCAAGTACGGCAGCCAGATCACCGGAGTCTGGGCCGCCAACGACGACATGGCGCTGGGCGCGCTTGAAGCGTTGCGCGCTGTTGGCCTGGCAGGCAAGATCCCGATCGTCGGTGTCGACGGCATTCCCGAAGCGATGGATGCCATCGACAAAGGCGAGATGACAGCGACGGTTTCAAGCGATGCCTATTACCAGGGCAGCATTGGACTGGCCATGGGCGTATGCGTGCTGACCGGACAATTGCCGCCGCCCAAGGACTGGCCGCGGGACAAGCGGGAGTTCTACCTCCGGCTGCAGGTCGTCACGAAAGACAACGTCGCACAACAGCGCGGCGAAGCTCGTGCTTCGAGCTATGCGAAGGAGTGGGAATGCTCCAATTTATGGAGCCGCAGCACTGGCAGGGCGTTTTGAGGAGACATCTTGAGTTCAAAGCGTTGGCGCCATTGGGGGCCTTGTCTCGCACTGATTGTCCTGTGGATCGGTTTCGCGCTCGCAGCACCAGGCTTCGCGAGCGCTGAAAATCTTCGGACGATTGCGGGCCGTTGCGCCGTTCCACTGATCCTGGCCACCGGCATGACCTTCGTTGTACTGCAGGGGGAAGTCGATCTGTCGATTGAAGGCGCCATGGCGACCAGCTCACTCACGTTGGCCCTGCTGGTGCTCAACAGCCGGACCGGACTCACGCTTGGCAGGGCTGGCGTTGTACTGGCCGTGCTGCCAGGCGCATGTGTCGGGATTCTGAACGGGGTAGTGGTCACGCGATGGGGGGTGCCGTCGTTTATGGCGACGCTGGGCGTCTGGTCGGCGGCCATGGGGGTCGCGATGCTCCTATCCGGTGGCGAGCCACCGCTCATTCGCGATCAGAGCCTGCGCGCTTTCGGATTGGGCGAAACCTTGTTCGTGCCGAATCTGACTCTCGTCGCATTGATGGTACTGGCGCTTGGGTTCGTGCTTCAGAACTACACGCGCTTCGGCCGGTACAGCATGGCAATCGGAGGTGGGGAGAATTTCGCCCGCCTTGCCGGAATCCCCGTCGCCCGCTGCAAGCTGGCGGCCTTTGTATTGTGCGGATCGCTCTCCGGCCTCGGCGGTGTCCTGGCATCCGCGCAAATCGGCCTGGGACATGTCGACATCGGCTTCGGCCAGATGTTCACGGCGGTCACCGCCGTGGTAATCGGCGGAACTTCGCTCAACGGTGGTCGCGGCGGCGTTCTCCACTCCGCCGTCGGCACGCTTGTGCTCGCCGTGCTCGCCAACGGCATGATTTTCGTCGGCATCACGCCCGACGTGCAGAAGGCGGTGCAGGGCGCCATCATCCTGATAGCGTCGCTGTTCGCAACGTGGCACCTGCGCACCCGTTTCCGGATTGTCAAGTGAACGAACCCGTCCTGCGCATCGACGGGTTGAGCAAGCGCTTCGAACGCGTCCAAGCGCTCGAAGCCGTCTCTCTCGAGATCCGCGCGCGCGAGGTCGTTGGGGTGATCGGTGAAAACGGTGCCGGCAAATCGACGTTACTCAAAACACTGGCCGGGCTTCATCGGCGCGACGCCGGGCGTATTTTCCTGCGCGGCCAGGAAGTGAACTGGCGCAGCATAGCCCACGCAGCCAAGGCCGGCATCGGCATGCTTTTCCAGGAACAATCTCTGCTGCCCAACCTGAGTGTTGCCGAGAACATCCTGCTGGGCCATGAAGAGGCTGCACTGCGCGCCGGCTTCTACGACTGGCGTACGCTGCGTGCCCTGGCGGCGGCGCAGCTCGACAAGCTCGGCTCGCGCGTCCGGCCCACGGCGCAGACCGACACCTTGTCCTTCGCCGACCGCCAGATCGTCGAGCTGGCCCGGATCCTGTCATTCGAGGAGCGGACCGAATGCGAGTCCGTGATCCTTCTCGATGAGCCGACTTCGGTACTCGACACCTGGCAAACAGAGATCGTCCTCACTCAGATCGAGCGCTTGCGTGCGCGCGCGTCTGTTGTGTTCGTTTCGCACCGCCTCGACGAAGTGCTGCGCGTCTGTGACCGGATCTACGTGATGGTAGACGGCCAGTGCGTCGCGCAACGCTATCGCAAGGGCTATGTAAAGGCCGATTTGCAACGACTCATGCTGGGTCGAACCGTTCGCGTCGATGCTGCGAGGCCGGCGCCGCCACCGCCAGCCGCTAAGCCGGCCACTCTCATAAGCGTGCGTGGGCTCTGTCGTGCCGGCAGTTACCACGCGGTGAGCTTCGAGCTTCGCATCGGCGAAGTTCTTGGCATTGCCGGCACCGAGGGATCCGGGCGCGAGAGCCTGTGCCGGACGCTGTTCGGCATCGAGGTGCCCGATGGCGGCGAGATCTTGCTGGAGGGTCAATCGATTCGACTTCGCGGGCCGGCCGATGCGGTGCGTCTCGGAATCGGCTATGTGCCGGCGGAGCGGTCTGCCGAGGGTATTGTCGGTGATTTCAGTGTGCGCGAGAACCTGACGCTGGTGCACCTCGAGGCGGTGCGTCACGGTCCGGTCATCGATTTGTCCCGTGAGAGCGCGCTTGCCGGAGAATGGATGGAGCGCCTGCGCATCAAGCCTGGCGCGCCGGAGACGGTGGCGCATCACCTCAGCGGCGGCAATCAGCAAAAACTCATGCTCGCGAAGTGGTTGGTCGGGCGGGCACCCAAGGCCTTAATTCTCGAGCGCCCGTTGCGCGGGCTCGACGTCGGAGCCAAGGCAGACATAGTTTCGCTGATCCGCGAGCTCACCAGACGCGGTATCGCCATCCTGTTGATTGCCGACACGCTCGATGAGCTCGTCGCGCTGAGTGACGCGGTCCTCGTGATGAAGGACGGCGCTGTTTCAGGCCGATTCCACGCCTCGTCGGGCCTATCCGAGCAGCAGATTCTCGAGCAAATGGTTTGAAATGAGAGCCTCCAGTTTCAGGCGCATCGCGCCGGTCGCAGTGTTGGCCGCCCTGCTCAGTGCCATCGGAGCGGGCAACCCGTCGTTTTTGTCGTTCGACAATCTCGGCGTGCTGGCCGACGAATCCAGCGTGATCCTGCTTCTTGCGACCGGCCAGACCCTCGTTATCCTGCTCGGCGGCATCGATCTGTCGACGGCGTCGCTCGCCGGTCTGGCATCGGTGTTGATGGCACTCACGCTCCCGTCGCTGGGCGGGGCCGGCGTGATCGGCGTTCTCGCGCTGACGACTGTCGTCGGCGCTTTCCAGGGAGCGGTCCACGTGCAGGCGCAGATGCCGTCTGTCGTGGTAACGCTCGCCGGACAGGGCATGTGGTCGGGCCTTGCGATGGGGATCGCACACGCTACGATCCCGGTCAATGCTGGCTATGACGCCGTGGGTTGGCTTGGGGAATCCAGCCTCCGGGTGCCCCATTCCTTCGCCTTCGCGCTGGCCGTGCTGGCCGTACTCTCTGCGTGCCTGCATTGGTTACCCTTCGGCCGCTATCTCCGCGCCATCGGCCTCAATCCGAGAGCGGCGTTGCTGTGTGGCATTCGTGTGGGGAGGGTGAAGGTCCTCGCGTTCGCGCTGTCAGGCCTCTTCTCCGGGTTGGCGGGTATGCAGATGGTGGCACGCACCGACAGCGGCAATCCGACGATCGCCGACAGCCTGCTTCTTCCGTCCATCGTCGCCGTTGCGATCGGCGGCACAGCGATGATGGGCGGTATCGGTGGCTTGGGTCGCACGTTGACAGGGGCTCTCATCGTCACTGTCTTGCGAGTCGGCATCGCCGCGACGGGCTTCGATCCTGCCTATGAGCCGTTTGTTTACGGGACCTTGGCAGTGATCGGCGCGGCCTTGACCGTCGACCGCTCTCAACGGTCACCGACTTCGCAATCGTAGAGCCAGCAAGGAAACTGAGGTCAACCGCAGAGCCTCGGCCTGCGTACTGCTTGGTCAGATCGTCCAGATCGAGACGGTCGATGACTTCCACAACGAAGCGCGCCAGATGGTCTGCGCGCAACCACTCGCCGATCTCGTGCAGTACTTCCGAGCTCTTCCAGCGTCCTCGTTCCCGATTCGTTGTCAGCCTATCCGAAGGCGGCCCGGCGCAGGCGCCCGCTGGCCGAACGGGGATTTTCTCAGGCTAAAAGCCCCTGCCAGGCCGCACGGGGGCGGCCCCCGGCCGTGTCGCGCATCGACTTCGTGGCTAACCACGTCGTCCACGATGATGCTGAAACAGCGTCCACGACCAGACTGAAACGCCGTCCACGATGGGCTGAAATGCGCATCTTATCTTCAAAGGTGGCGCCGGGTTTCGCGCTTGGCTCAATCTTCTTAACGCGACAGAACCTAGTCCACTGCGTCATTGAAATGGCACCTGGCGAATTCGCCGAGACGGATCGTCATACTTCCATTTGATCGGCTTCGGATCTTTGTTGTTCGCACGGATGTAGCGCATCAACTTGCGATCCAGATCTTTGACTGAGGTGAACACGCCGCGCGTGATCACGTCGCGCTGGATCTTCGAAAACCAGTTCTCGACTTGGTTGAGCCAGGACGAGTAGGTTGGCGTGTAATGGATCTGCACGTTGTGATGCTCGGCCAGGAAGTCGCGCACGCGTTCAGTCTTGTGACTGCTGACGTTGTCGCAGATCACGTGGATCTCGCGCCCCTCGTCCTGGCTCGCAACGACGTCGGTGAGGAAGGCCACGAACTGCTCGCTGGTATGGCGCGGCGCGGTCTTGCCAAGCACTTCGCCGGTGGTCGTGTTGAGCGCGGCGAACAGGCTCAGCGTGCCGTTGCGCTTGTATTCGAAACCATGGCTCTCGGCGCGTCCCGGCGACAGCGGCAGCATCCGATCCTTGCGATCGAGCGCCTGGATGGCGGTCTTCTCGTCGACGCAGAACACCACCGCGTGCGCCGGCGGATTCAGGTACAGACCGATCACGTCGGCCGCCTTGGTCTCGAAGTCCGGGTCGTTGGAGACCATGTGGCGCTCGAGTCGATGGGGTTGCACGCCGTGTTTGCGCCAGATGCGCAGAATGGCCGAGGCCGACACGTTGCCCAACTCCTCGGCCAGCTTGCGGCTGCTCCAATGCGTGGAGCCATCGGTGGGCTGGCGCTTGAGTGTGTAGTTCAGCACACGCGCTTCCAGCTTCGCTGTCGGCTGCGCCGGCTCGCGTCCCGGGTGGCGTGCGTACATGCCGGCCAGCCGCTCTTTCAAGAAGCGTCCCGACCACCGCGAGATGAATCGCGAGTCGCATTCGAGATGGCTCATCACCGCGTCTCGTGACTCGCCGTCTTCCAGCATCAAGATCAACTTCGCCCGCCGCGCCTGCGCAGCCTCCACGGTGCGGCTACGCGTGATCGCCAGCAACTGGTCTCGTTCCGACTCGGTCAGGTTCATCTTGCCCATGCCTCATATCGGACCACAAACGGGGTGCCATTTCAATGGCGCAGCGGACTAGTGGGCTGGCCCCGAAGGTCAAGTTATGTCCGCAGCAGAGCTGTTCTACAGCCTGGCTTTCTGAACTTCCGCAATGCCCCCGGCTTCAGGCTGCCGGTTCTTCGCTATTGCGACAGGGCCTCTATGCGACTGTCGAGTTCTCGAGCAATCGATTTAGACATAAAAGTTGCACTTATTCAAATATTTGCTCAGTTCTGACTTGGCAAATGATGTGACCATCCGATATCGCTGAAGTGACTCAGCACTCGGGGAACCCGGTTGGCGGGAGGCTGCGGCCGAGTTGCCAACGTCCACTGGAGAACCACCTTGACCAACCTCACCATCTTTCACACCAATACCGGGGTTGCATCGCCGCCCCCTGCTCGGCGACTGGCCGACATCGCTTCAGACGCGGCCTCACAGCCATGAGTGCGTTCACTGCCCAGGAAGTCCAGGCACTGACACTCGTCGTCGAGCCCGTAGCGGGCGGCGAGTACCTGAGCTTTCGCCTCGGCGCCGAAGAGTACGGCATCGAGATTCTGCGAGTCCAGGAGATCCGGGGCTTCGAGCAACCCACGTGGATCGCCGGGGCGCCTGAAAGCGTCTGCGGCGTCCTCAACATGTGGGGAGCGGTCGTCCCCGTCGTCGATCTCAGGACGCAGTTCGGCATGGAGCCTCGGCATCACTCACTGACGGCTACGGTCGTCCTGAGCGTGAACGGGCAGACGGTCGGCGTGGTGGTCGACTCCGTCTCCGACGTCATCGTGCTCGGTCCCGATCAGATTCGACCTATCCCTGCCTTCAACGGCACGACCGACACCGAACACATCACGGGGATCAGGGCGCTGCGCCAGGGCGACCAGGATCGCATGCTGATCTTGATGGACATCCAACAACTCCTGCGCAAGCCCGATGTCGGCCTTGCGAACTGAACTCACTACGAGTAGGTCTCCCATGAAATTCGACGAAATGACTGTTCGCGCCAAACTGACGCTGACGTTCGGTGTTCTGGCTGCGCTGGTAGTACTGGTGGCAGGGCTGTCGCTCAAATCGCTGTCGGATGCCAACTACCGCTTCACGAACTATGTGCGAGGAATAAACGCGCGCGCAATGATGGCCAACAGCGTCCGGACTGCCGTCGATCGTCGCGCCATCGCGGTACGCAATCTGGTGCTGGTCACTCGGCCGGACGACCTGGCGGCGGAAAAAGCGGCGGTTACCCAGGCGCACGAGGACGTGCAAACGCGCCTGGCCAAGCTCAAGGAGATGGCGCAGGCACCGGGCGTCCCGGATGAAGTTCGCGCGAATATCGGCACCATTGACCAAGTCGAGCAAGCGTACTCGCCCATCGCGGTTGCGATAGTCAAGCTGGCGCTAGACGGCAAACGCGACGAGGCGATCGTGAAGATGAACGACGATTGCCGCCCGCATCTTGCGGCTCTCGTCAAGGCCTCCGACGACTATCAATCGTTCACGATGAACCGTGAGGACAGCCAGATAGTGCAGGCCGCAGAGACCTACTCCAGCCAGCGCAACCTGCTGGTCGCGGCAAGCCTGACGGCGCTCGTGGCGGCGGTGCTCGCCGGCTTCCTGATCACGCGTAGCCTCACCCGTGCCTTGGGCGCCGAGCCGGCGGAGCTCGGTGCTGCGGCGCAGCGAGTGGCCGATGGTGATCTCGTTCCGATCGCGCGAGCCCAGGGAGCGCCTGCCGGCAGCGTGGTGGCGTCCTTGAGCGCGATGCAATCCAGCCTGGCAAACATCGTCGGCCAGGTACGAGGGGCGTCGGAATCGATTGCGACGGGTACGGCGCAAATCGCGACGGGCAATGCGGATCTCAGCCAGCGCACCGAGGAACAGGCCAGCGCCCTGCAGCAGACGGCTGCGACGATGCACGAGCTCGGTTCGACGGTGCGCAACAACGCAGACAGTGCCAAGCAGGCCAACCAGCTCGCCGCTGGGGCCAGCGAGGTCGCATCGAAGGGAGGCGACGTGGTCTCCCGCGTGGTCGGCACGATGAAGGGCATCAACGACAGCAGCAAGCGCATCGCAGACATCATCGGCGTCATCGACGGGATCGCGTTCCAGACCAACATCTTGGCGCTCAATGCTGCGGTCGAGGCCGCGCGTGCCGGAGAACAAGGACGTGGCTTTGCGGTCGTTGCCGGTGAAGTCCGCAACTTGGCGCAGCGCAGCGCAGAAGCCGCCAGAGAGATCAAGAGCCTAATCACGAGCAGCGTCGAGCAAGTCGAGGAAGGCACCTGCCTTGTCGATGAAGCCGGCCGGACGATGGAGGAGATCGTCGGAGCCATCAGACGCGTCAGCGACATCGTGGCAGAGATCAGCGCGGCCAGTGTGGAGCAGAGTTCAGGCGTCGCCCAGGTCGGCCAATCGGTCTCGCAGATGGACCAGGTGACGCAGCAAAACGCCGCGTTGGTAGAAGAGAGCGCGGCGGCCGCGGAAAGCCTCAGGCAACAGGCGCAGCGCCTGGTCGGCGCGGTCGCGGTTTTCAAGCTGTCGTCTTCACCGTTCTCGACGGACGACGCCGCTCCTGATTCGGCCGTTCGAAACCTGTCATCTGCCGGCAAAGCAAAAGGTGGTTCGCATCAAGTGGAGGGCAGCGCTTCGGTGAACAAGGCAAAGCCGGCCCTTGACCGTGATGAGTGGGCAACCTTCTAGGCGCTCGCGGCCGGACGTGGCAGATGGTGGTATCTGGCGGGTTCGGTTTGGCGAAGCCGATTCGGCGCGATTCACTGTGCGCGCCCGGATGACGGCAACATGCCGCCTTCTTCATTCCTCTTTCCCGTTGCACGAATCATGAAAGTCTCCGATATGAAGATAGGTGTTCGCTTGCGGGTCGCCTTCGGCCTGCTGATCCTACTGCTCGCGGCGATCGTGACAGCCTCGCTCATCCGCATGGGCAGCGCCGAGCAGCACGTTCACAATATCCTGAACGACCGTTACCGCAAGATCGCGCCGGCAACCGAGATCAAGTACAACGTCGCGCGCATTAATCAGCACATGCGCGGCGCCGTGATCGCGGACGATGCCGACGAAGTCGCGCGGCAAGCCGATGTGATGAACGCGCTGCGGGCCACCAACAAGGGCCTGCTCGACACCTTCGACAAGATCATCAACGTGCCGCGCGCCCGCGAGCTGTTCACAAAGATCGCCGCTGCTCGCGCCCGCGACATGGAAGGCCAGAAGGACCTGCTGGCTTTGCTTGCAGCAGGCCACCTTGCCGAGGCCAAGCACCTGCTGGCCGGCAAGATCGCCGAAAGCGAACGTGCCTATGTGAGGTTGTTGTCCGACATGGTCGATCTGCAGGCCGGCAAGATGGACGAGGAGTCGAAGGTGTTGATGCCCGGGTTCTCGAGCGGGCGCGAGCTGATGCTGCTGCTTTCGCTCGGCGCTGCGCTGCTGGCAGCGTTCGCGGCCTGGTACGCGACCCGCAGCATCACCGGGCCCATGACCGAAGCGGTGAGCAGGGCGCGGCGTGTCGCCGGCGGCGACCTCAGCGTGCAGATTGAGGTCAGGTTGCGTGACGAAACCGGGCAGTTGATGGAGGCACTCAAGGACATGAACAGCGCCTTGGTGAAGATCGTTGGCGAGGTACGTATCGGTATCGATTCTATCGCGATCGTATCGAACCAGATCGCCGCCAGCAACATGGACCTGTCTTCGCGCACCGAGCAGCAGGCCACCTCGTTGCAGGAAAGGGACTCGTCGATGGAGCAACTCACCGGTACTGTGCGTCAGAGCGCAGAAAGCGCAAACCAGGCGAACCTGCTGGCCGTGTCAGCCTCCGAGGTGGCCGTCAGAGGCGGGACAATGGTCTCGCAGGTGGTCGACCCGACGGGCTCGATCAATGCGTCAGCGAAGAAGATTGCCGAGATCATCGGCGTGATCGACGGCATCGCATTCCTGACCAACATCCTGGCGCTGAATGCCGCAGTCGAAGCCGCCCGGGTAGGGGAGCAGGGCGGGGGATTTGCCGTTGTCGCCTCCGAAGTCAGAAACCTCGCACAGCGCTCGGCCCAGGCTGCCAAGGAAATCAAGGTACTGATCGGCGACTCGGTCGAGAAGGTCGATGCCGGCATGCGGCTGGTCAACCAGGCCGGCGGCACAATGAACGAAGTCGTCACAAGCTTCAAGCGTGTGACCGACATCGTGGCCGAAATCACCGACGCGAGCCGCGAGCAGACGCGGGGCATCGGGCAGATCAACCAGGCGATCAGCCAGATAGACGACGTGACGCAGCAGAACGTGGCGCTGGTCGAAGAATCTGCAGCTGCAGCGCAGTCGCTACAAACCCAGGTGGGTAACCTGGTGCGCGTGGTCGGTGTGTTCAAGCTGCGACCGACATGCGAGCTGGCGGCGGTGTAGGCCGACCACCTTGCCGCGCCCCATTGGCAGTGTCGCGAGTCAGACCTCGCGACATGGCCTGGAATCCCACGATCCTTGGCAGCACGTTTTCGAGCTGCGCTGTCTGACAAAGTTGGTGGGCTCCATCGCCCTGGTCATAGCAAGCGCTGCGACGCAGGCTGTCAGACCTCCATCGCTGGCCCCTGGCCTCCGCGCCGAAATTGTTACGTTGCTTTGAGCCATGCCCTATCCGTCTTTAGACCCCGCACTACCCGTATGAAAGAAATTCGCAATGCTCACCGTGTCGCCCTGCGAACCTTGCATGAGTTGTCGTTCACGATGCAACAGATTCAAGAGTTAAGGGCGGTGTGTTCGACGCGGATGAAGGCCTTTTTCGCGATTGCGGAGGAAGCGGAAGAAGGTGCTCTGCGAAGCCTGAGCAGCGAGATCTCGTTGCTCGCAGCATCGCTATCCGCCATGTGCTTGGAGGCGGATGCCAGATGCGAATTCGCCAGAATGTCTCTTCTTGACGTATTGAGACGCCTGCTCCTTGTCGAGGCGCGCACGCCCGCCGTCATCTTTGTCACCCGAGCATGTCAGACGGCAATTTCCGGACTGGATCAAGTCGAGGAAATTGTCAAAGATGCACAAAATCAACTTATGGAGGAGCGCGATTCGCTGCTCGAACTTGCGCTCCTCCATGACGCGTCGCCCAAGGTGCAAGCCGTCGCCGAGGCGGTGATTCAACACGCCCGGCACGGTTGCCGAAGCGGCTAGATGCCGCCAGTCCTCTGCTGTCGCTACAGAACCACCGCGGGCAGCTCGACGCATTCAGTCATCCCAACCCTTCCACGCTCTCTGCCAACAGCTCAGTTACCAGCGGCTCCTTGGTGCAACAGAACCATTCTTCGCCCCGCGCCGCCTCCCCGCACCGCATCGACGCCAGATGACATTGCCGTGACTTGTCACTGGATTCCAGCACAGCGTCCGGCTCACGCGTCACACCGGCTAAGACGCGGGCGCGGAAGGCCGAAGTCAACTCATTGAATGTATTTGGCGATGGCTGCCCCCGTATGCGATACCTGCTCCACTCAACCTGCCTGCTTCGCTTGAACGCCGCGTTTAGCGTCGTCTTCTCGTTGCTTCTGATGGCAGTAGCCGCGCGGGCGAACGGGATCGATCCGGGACTGTGGCGCGAGCGGGCCGATCCCGTGTTTCGCCATGTCTCCGTACCCCCCGCGATGCTGACCACGGAGATGGTGCAGGACGACGAGGGCTATCTGTGGCTCGGGACACAGAACGGCCTCGTGCGCTGGGACGCGTATCGCTTTCTCAACCATACAGCCGACAGCAACACCCCCGGTGCCTTGCCAGACAGCTACATCACGGCGCTCCACAAGGATACTGCCGGCCGCCTGTGGGTGGGCACCAGCGCGGGCGGGCTGGCCTGGCGCGATGCGAGGCGCGACCGATTCGAGGTACTTCCCGGCGGTCCGAACGGCCTGAGCCACGTCAGCGTATTCGCGATCGCGGACGATCCGCACGGCGGCCTGTGGGTCGGCACAGGCGCCGGTCTGGACCACTTGGCCGCCGATGGTCTGACCGTGCGGCACCACGCGCAGGACGCGCGACTGCACGGTTTGCCGGATGGCGCCGTTCAAGCGCTCCTGGTCGACCGCGCTGGCGGCCTTTGGGTCGGCACCCGCAACGGCCTGTTCCGACGCGCCCCGGGGCAGGACCGGTTCGAGTCGGTAGCGTTGGAGGGCAAGGAAGCCGAGCAGCCGGCGATTGCCCGCCTGATGCTGGACGCCCAGGCGCGGGTCTGGATTGGCACGCGCGGCCACGGTGCGTTCGTGACGGGCCCCGCCGACGCCATCCCGACGCCCGTGCTCGACAGCGAACGCGGGGGCACATTGGGGCTGAAGAGCGATTCCGTGCTCAATCTGCTCGAGGTCACTGACGGAGAAGTCTGGTTGGGAACCGATGGCGGAGGCATCGTCCGCGTGGATACGCGAAGCTGGCGCACCCGTCGCGTGCGCCACCACGACCATATCGTCGCCAGTTTGGCCGAGGACGAAATCGGGCCGATGTTGCGCGATCGCAGTGGGATCGTCTGGGTCGCTACGGATATGACCATCAGTGCCTATGACCCTTCCCAGAGCGCCGTGAGCTCCTGGCTCGGCTATGCGGGAAGTTCTGGTGGCATTTCCCACACCAACATCCCGTCGCTGCTCGCCCTACCCGATGAGACGGTGTGGTTGGGCCTGGGCGACGGGGGGGTCGACATCGTTGAACCGCGACGCGGTCATATCGGGCAGTTGCGGCCCGATGCATCCATGCCACTCACGGCTTTGCCGAAGGGACGCGTGCTGGCGATGGCACGCTCAGCCAGCGGCGACATCTGGCTCGGCACCCAGCACGGCCTCTATCTCGCGCGGCCGACGGGGCAACGCGTGGTGCGCGTCGACGTGCCGGGACGTTCGTCCACGGCGGCGACATGGGCCATTCACGTTGATGAGGATCGCCTGTGGATCGGCGGCCTGGATGGCCTCTGGGGCCTGCACGTGCCGGCCGTCGGGCCCCTTCAACTGCTCGTCCGCCGCGACTCCGCCACACTTGGCGATCAGCGCGTGACTTCGCTGTTTCGCGCAACTGGTCATGCGCTGTGGATCGGCACGCGAGCTGGGCTCGTGCACTTCGACCCGCAATCCGGCGCTCTCGAACGGTTGCCACAGGACGCTCGCGGCCGGATCGGCTTGCAGACCGGCTACATCTCTTCCGTACTGACCGACCGCCGCGGGCGTCTGTGGGTGGCGTCGTATGGTGGTGGCGTCCGCATCGTCGATCCTGCCAAGCCCGGAGTTGCACCTCTCGTCCGCCGCGTGGACACACGCGACGGGCTGCCAAACGACGGAGTCAACGCCATGCTGCTGGATGCCCACGACGACGTCTGGTTGAGTACCGACGACGGCCTAGCGTGCATCCACGGTGCCGACCTGACAGTGACGGCGTTGCGTAGCGCCGATGGAGTTGGCATCGCCTCCTATTGGACGACTTCGGCAGCACAAACGCCGTCAGGCGCCATGCTGTTCGGCGGCAATGGAGGCCTGACGATCGTAGATCCGAGCCGGCCATCGCCGTGGACATTCAGCGCCCCGCTGGTCATCACGGACGTGGATGGGGCGTCGGGTGGCCACGACGCCAGGCCAACGCAATTGGTGCTCGAGCCGCAGCAACGCAATCTAAAGGTCGAATTCTCAGCGCTCGACTACTCCGCTCCTGAGCAGAATCGTTATGCGTACCGCCTGCGCGGTTTCGACAAAGACTGGAACACGACCGATTCGACCCGGCGCCTGGCGAGATACACGAATCTTCCCCCAGGCGACTATGTACTCGAACTCATCGGCTCCAATCGCCAGGGCGTCTGGTCGAAACCTCTTGACTGGCCCGTGCATGTCGGCGCAGCGTGGTACGAGACGAGTGAGCTCCGCAGCGCAATGGTGGTCTTCGCGCTGCTCTCAATCGCGGGGCTGGTCCAGGCCCGCACGCTGGCGCTGCGACGCCGGCAGCAAATCTTGGAACACTTGGTGACAGAGCGGACGGCCGAATTGCACGAGAGCGAGCGTAGGCTCACCCAGATGGCGTATCACGACGGACTCACCGGTCTCGCGAACCGACGCCTGTTCAACGACAACCTAAAGCACTTGCTCGCAGCGGCGCGGCGCGGCCAGCCCTTCGCACTGCTGTTGATCGATCTCGATCGCTTCAAGCAGATCAACGATACGCACGGCCACGACGCCGGCGACGCTGTGCTCACCATGATTGCCGAGCGTCTGCGCAGCGTCGTGCGGGACATCGACCACATAGCGCGCCTCGGCGGGGACGAATTCGCCGTGCTGCTGAGCAACATCGGTGACCGCGCAGCCGTCGACCTGGTGTGCCGGCGAATCATCGACAGCATCGCCGCGCCGATCGACTACCGGGGTAGTACGTTGCAAACCGGAGCGAGCATCGGCGCAGCTGCCTGTCCGCGCGATGAGAGTAGCGAGGACGCTTTGTATAGGGCTGCCGACCAGGCGCTCTACGAGGCAAAGCGCGCAGGACGCGGCCAATTGCAATGGAGCCGAATGGAGTCAGCGTTGACATCGGTCTGAGTAGCTGCCTGCCTTGTCGATTGAAAACTTTGCGTTGTCGAATGCTTGGCGGTTTCAAGTCCCAAGTGCAACGGGCTTGTGAACCGCCCCGGAAATCTCGGAGGCTCCAACTCTTGAGAAGATGGAGCCATGAGAGCAAGCAAGTTTTCCCCTGAGGTCCGGGATCGGGCCGTGAAGATGGTGTTGGAGCAC
>Ga0302310_10000640_pt1 | contig 31752 bp, 32 predicted proteins | sample III_Palsa_N1_2_FD_200451 | JGI IMG/M metagenome (GOLD analysis project Ga0302310, IMG submission 200451) | Peat permafrost microbial communities from Stordalen Mire near Abisko, Sweden - III_Palsa_N1_2 | ecosystem: Environmental > Terrestrial > Soil > Palsa > Peat permafrost | place: Sweden...
CGAAACAGGACTCTCTTTACCGGTGACCAGACAGATGTGCTGTATCCAGAGCGGCGGCACCACTCCGCCCGGTCGCGACGCTGAAAATCACTATCACTCATCGAACGTAGCAACAACACATCAAGCAACCAATCTTTTCGCCTCACCGGCTGCTGCTAGCCCGCAATAGCGGTAGAAGTCTTTCTGACTCCGCCAAGGATCAAGAGCTCAAGAGGAGGTCGGATTGGACTCGCCCGTCAGGGACATGAGGTCATCGCGGCAGCCCAAAGCTGGCCCCAGGTGACCGCGCTGCGCGCCAAAGTGGAGTCGGACCAAATCCCGCACCTGCGTGTCGAGAAGCTGGACCTTCTCGATCCCTTCGATGTCCAGCATGCCTTCAGTTTCTCCTTCGATATTCTCGTCAACAACGCCGGCATCGCAGAGGGCGGCCCGATCGCCGAAATTCCGATGGATCTCGTGCGTCGCAACTTCGAGACCAATGTGTTCGCGCCGCTCGCCTTCACTCAACAGGTGGTAAAGCGTTGGGTGCGTGAGAAGACGGCCGGCAAATTGTTTCCTTTCCTCGATCGGAAGACTCTTGAGCCCGCCCGGATTTGCCGCCTACGCGGCGACCAAGCATGCGGTCGAGGCTATCGCCGAAGCGATGCAGCCTGAGCTCAAGCCCTTCGGAATCCAAGTGCAGACCATAAATCCCGGGGCCTACCTCACGGGCTTCAATGAGTCGATGGCGGAGAATGCCTTTCGCTGGCTCGACGATGAGGTAAACTTTGCGAGTCGGGGTCGTTCGGGAAATGGTGGCAGGGCTTATCGGAAGCCCCACGCCAACGATGGTGGAGGTCATTCCACAATCCGTGGGGAAGTTCAGAAACCTACACCCCCACCGTGTCGAGGACGCGGTGAAGACTCATCAGAGGGAGATGTTTAAGCGGGGGATTTAGATCGAAGGGTTGTGCGGGGTGGATGATGTAACCACGGTATCGCTTGCGAAGCGTGGCGTGGCGTCAGAAAAGCCATCGACGAACGGGGCGATCCGCGTCATTTAGCTCAATGGTGAATCTTTGCGCAAGTGACGTTCGGATTCCAGTCCGAGAACAAGCCCTTGGGGTTATATCGCCACGCCCACAGATGCAGGTAGAAGCTGTTGCCCTGGCCGTAACGATTTGGCTGGGCCATATAATTCATCTGCTGCCCATCCATGTAAGGCATCTCGGCCCCTTGCGGAGGCGGAGTATTTGGGTCCTTGGACGAATCGCCATTGGTCCAGAGCCCAAGCGGCAGAACATACTCCACCCCGACCAATTCCAGGCTGCCATTCGCCTCAGGCTCGTAAATGAGCAAGGCTGGCTGTGTAAGATTCAGCATTCCGGAGCCGATGATGGTGGGGTTGGCGTAATGGATGCCCATGGCCCCGTGATCGGCGCCGCTGACACAAGCGGTCGCCTGAACGACATAGCCGGCGGCGGTAGCGGCCGACAGTGAACGATATTGCTGCGTCGCGGCGCGTACTGCGACGGCAAACGGCGAGTAGTAGTCGGAACCAGCGGGCGGATTGTCTTCCGCTGACCATTCATCGGCGACGGCCATGAGGGATCCCGCCAGTAAGACCGCTGTAAGGGCAACTGAGTGCAGCAGTTTCATGTGCAATCTCCGCGATGTGCATTCTTGTTCTCAATTTATGCAACAGCGATCTGCACCCCGTACATAGTCAATTCCCAACGCTCATTGAATTTCAGTCACGCAGGCGAGCAACCAACGCGCCGCGCGACCGTACGCCGAATTTGCGAAATACCGCTTGAACCTGATTTGCGACGGTACGGACGCTCGTGGCGCGCCGCTTTGCGATGTCGCGATCGGTGGACCCCGCAATCAGCAGTGCAAGGACGTGCCTTTCTGCCGGACTTAAGCCCACGAGTTTTGTTTCGTCGAGCAGCGGCAGCGAGCCCACCAGTAGCTTCTCATTGCCGACCGCGATCTCTGCCACGTGGGCGCGGAGGCTACGAGGCGCGAAAAAGTCCGTCAGCTCCACCCGTGAATGAAGCCCAAGCTTGGCCTGAGCGCGCCGCAGACTGTTCTCCACCGAGGCGGCAGGCGCCCCCAGCAAATACGCGATTTCCTTCGCAGACCGGCCGAGGCCCGCATAGGCGGCCACTTGGCGCTCGCGCATCGAGAGGCCGCGGGGATCAGAAAAGTGGGGGTCGTTGCGTACCGCCACAATGAACCGGCGCTGGTCCCTGTCGAAGCGATCGACCAGGGACCAGCGGCCGCGAATTAGCGCCTCCCACGCCGCCAACGCTTCGTCCGGACTTCTTCGGCCCTTCGCACTACGCGCTGCTTCTGCCCGACGAACCGCGTTGCGCAGCACTTCGCGCGCGGTCTTACTCGTGGCCGCGTCTCGGGCCTCATGGAGTTTTCCGCTGCCGTCAAAAATCGCCTCGATCGGCTTGCCGTCGAGAGACTCCAGCTCGGACACCATAGCCCGCAGACGCAGCCCAGCTCCAATGTGCGCGGCACAACGTGTCCAGCGCCGGCGCTCATTCTGAGTGCTGCCGCGCACTTCATCCAGCAAGAGTGTGAGGCCAAGGCCGGATCCGGTGCCGCTATGTGCAGCCACCCGCAGGACGTCTGTCGTAAACCCGGCATTGACCTCATTGAACTTCGCTTGGTTGTCACCGAGGTGGAAGATGAGTTCGCTCACCGTGCCAACAGCGGCACTCTTGCTGCCGTAGGCCTGGTTGAGCGCTTCCGGCGATGCCACGTCCAAGCTGCCGCGGAGGTGATCCAGGATCTCAGGAGGGCCATGGAAAGCCACGTCCTTAATAGCCAAGCCGGACGGACGTAGGTCAAACGTGAAGGCAGCGGAACCGCGGTCACGCCAGTGCTCGCACGCAATGCACTTAAGCAATTGCGCCAGCCATGCCGAGTCGTTATGGTCCAGAGAGTATCCGGCTTCAACGACGGAGATCCAATCGCCCGCAGGCTTGTGCGGTGATCGCGCCATAAGCTCCCCCGTCGACTTACCCGACTTTGCCGGAACCTTTTATCGCTTAGACGCCGAGCCGCGGCGGGGCGTCGCAAGAGAGATGCCGCTAAGACGGCATTCCTGAGATGGACATCCGCTAAATTCTCCCGCGCTCTGACCGTCGTTCTGAGTTTGTCACAATTATTGTTATCTATTTAACTGGTTTTTTTCGATATCGTTATTCGACAGGCAGATGCTACACGGTCATCGGGATTCGCCCTGTAACCGTACAGTCTGGGCCTATGGCGCAGTCCGGAATGCGCCAGTTGTCTTTAGAACCAAGGGACCTCCTGCAAGCCGTTGGAACAGGATCAAAGAAGATGGATCTGGAGCGAACCAGAGGCTTGATTCAACCATGAACGCCGCACTGCGATGGGTTTCAAACGTCGGTGCTCCGAAGATGCGCTCACTCTGGGGTAAATGATCCCAGTTGGTGCAAGTCAAAGTGTTGACTAACCAACAATCAATCTGTTACGAGAGGCATGCAGATTGCACACATTACAAAGGCGCCACGGATTGTGCCTATGCAGCAGTTTCGTACAAGGCAACGACGGGAACAGGCTGGATAACGCTGCACCGCAATAATTTCGCATGCATTGGATTCTCTGCACGTCTCCGGCTTGAACTAATCGGATCCAGATCACCAACGGAAACAATCACACGTTGATCTTGGAAGGGGAGATAAATGTTAGTTCCATCACCTAAATGGTTAGACACAGGTAACAACGCCTGGCAGCTGGCGGCGGCGACGTTTGTCGGCCTGCAAAGCATTCCCGGACTGATGGTTCTTTATGGCGGCGTCGTCAAAAAGAAATGGGCCATCAATTCGGCGTTCATGTCGCTCTATGCGTTCGCCTCGGTGTTAGTCGTCTGGATTCTATTCGACTACAACATGGCCTTCGGGCCACAGTGGTTCCCGTTCCTCGGTAAGCCGATGTTGGCCATGTCTGCCGCCTTTACCACCGGTCAGGCGACTATTCCGGCTGCCGCCGCGGGTATGCCGGCCCTGACTTTCCCGATGGCCACTTTGATCTTTTTCCAATTTGTATTTGCTGCCATCACCGTGATCATCCTCGGTGGCTCGGTGCTGGGCCGCATGAGCTTCAAGGCCTGGGTGATCTTCTGCCCGGTGTGGATGACCCTGGTTTATACCGTCGGGGCATTCAGCCTGTGGGGTGGCGGGTGGTTGGCGGGCATGGGTGTGGCGGACTTCTCGGGCGGCTACGTGATCCACCTCGCTGCTGCCGTCTCCGGCTTCGTCGCAGCGGCAATGGTTGGCCCACGCCTGCAACAGGACCGAGAGCATTTTCCACCCAATAGTCTACTGATCACATTGGTCGGCGCGGGCATCCTGTGGCTCGGCTGGAACGGCTTCAACGGTGGCGATCCGTACTTCGCCAACGCCGATGCGGGCGCGGCGGTGCTGAACACCAATACCGCCACTGCCGTGGCGCTTCTGGTCTGGACCATCATGGATAAGATGGCCTACGGCAAGCCCTCGGTCATCGGCGCGGTGAATGGAATGATTGCGGGCCTCGTCGCCATCACGCCGGCCGCCGGTTATGTAGATGGTTGGGGGGCACTGATCATTGGTGTCTGTGCGGGAATCATCCCGTGGCTGGCCATGAACAAGCTCCAGAAGACCAAGCTGATGATGAAGGTGGACGACACGTTGAGCGTGTTCTCCACACATGGTTGTGCGGGCCTCATGGGCGGTCTGCTGACGGGAGTGCTCGCCAACCCGGCGATGCTTCAATACATCGGCACCGACAAGGATGCGCCCGGGGTCAACGTCACCGGCTGGCTCTACGGGAATCCCCATCAATTGCTACTGCAAGCCGAAGGTGCGGCGTTCATCATCGTCTACAACGTGATCGCCACATTCATCATCCTCAAGGTCATCTCATTCATCACGCCGTTGCGTATGGATGACGCGACTTTGAAGGTTGGTGACGATGCGATTCACGGTGAGACGGCCTACGCGATCGGCACCGAGGGCGAATAAGTTCATTCGGCCCGTGACACCGCGGTGTTGCCATCAACACCGCGGTTGTTCCCAGGTCCTGGTCTTAAGTCGAGGGGGCATGAGCCGCAGCGACTACGTGTCGGTTCCCGGCTATTCCGGACTGCGAATCTGCGTGCGATCCTTTGCACCGCACAGTCCGACGGTAGGCTTGTGCTACATCGGATCGATGCCCGAGCTGATCGCCGCCGGGGTCGCATCCCTGGATATGCTGACCACCGTAAAGAGTGGCTTCGATGCGGCCGGCGATCACTACATGACGGATGCGCACTGGAGCGATCCGCGACGCGAGCTGGCACAGCGGTACCGGATCTGGCGCAAGATGAAACGCGTGCGGGCATTGTCGATGCCCGGGGTGCATGAGGCGCTGGCACACGTGGCGGCTCACTCGCGCCGCACTCGTGCCAATCGCCATGATGTGGCCATTTAATGCCGCAGCAGTGATACCACCAGTGCTAGTGCCAATAGTGCCGCCAGTCCCTTCCAGAATCGGAGCGGGGCCCGCTCATAGAGCGTCTGGGGCCGTCGCGCTGCAGCCGGCGCCCGGGCGGGTCCTGCCTCTATCTCCGCCGCCAATTCGCTCATGTCGCGAAAACGCCGGGCGGGATCGATTGCGATGGCTCGTGAGAGCGCATCCTGGAGCCACGAGGGCAGGTCGGGCCGCAGTACGCACAGCTCCTTGGGCTGATGTCGGGTTGCGGTGCCGGCAGCGGCGGGATTGCCGTAGGGAAACTCGCCAGTGAATGAACGAAACAGAGTGACGCCCAGGGCGTAGATATCGGTGGCCACGTTGCCCGGCTCACCGGTGAGCATCTCGGGCGCCACGTAGCCGCTGGTACCGGGAATGTCCTCCGGCGGAAAGTCCTCCAACCCGGGTACGCGTACCACCCCGAGGTCGATGAGCTTCAGCCCACCGCCCGCTTCGAGAATCACATTATCCGGTTTGATATCGCGGTGGATGATGCCGTCGCGATGCAGGGCCGCGGCCGCTCGGGCCAATTTGATCGCCATATTGCGACCTTCCTCCAGGCCCAGCGCCGGGGCCCGTGAGATGCGTGTTTCCAACAGCTCGCCCTGATACAGCGGCATGACCGTGTACAGGCAGGTCTGCCGCCCCTGCGGCAATTCAATGATCCGGCCGAGCCAGGGACTATCGACACGCGCGCCAACCCACGCCTCGCGGACGAACGCGTTTCGATAGGTGGACACCTCGGCCACCTTGGGCTTGGGGAACTTCAGAACCACCTCGCCCCCCTCGATCTCATCGACCGCCGCGAACAGGCGCGTATATCGGCCATCCGACAGCAGCGCTTTGAGCGCGAAACCATCAATCGTCTCGCCGCCCAGAGGGGCGGGAAGGATCGATAGCTGCATGATGCCGCTGCCGATGTCATCCGAGTGGGCGGTCGGAAGCTCGACGACATCCAATACCAATGCCGTGCAGTTGTCGGAGCTGCCCGATTCAATGGCGCCTGCGACCAGCGCTCGGGCCGTATCCGCCGGCGCGGAGCGATCCCGCAAAATGTCGGCCAGACTCTCATCAGTCATCCACCCGTGCAATCCGTCGCTGCACAGCAGGAAGCGGTCGTGCCGCGCCATCGGCTGGGCGACGTAATCCAGACGTGTTTCAGCCTCGACCCCCAGCGCGCGATAGAGAACGGTCGAACGACGGGCACGATCCTCACGCACATGATCCGTGGTGAGGCAGCTCAGGCGATCGCCGGACAGCCGATAGGCGCGCGTGTCGCCGGCGTGCAGGACATGTGCAATGCGCCCACGTAGCACCAACCCTGTGAAGGTACATCCCATGCCCGCCAAATTGAGATCCCGCTGGCCCTGAGCGTGCATCCAAGTGCTGAGTGCGTCCAACACCTTGGCGCCGGAACGGCGCACCTCAGTGGTTTCCGGGAGCTCGCACATGCCGTCCAGGAAACCGCGGACTGCGGTTTCGGCGGCAACGCGACCACCTTTTGCGCTGCCGATGCCATCGGCAATGGCCGCGACGACGTCCCGACGTGGCTCGGGCAGGTCAGTGCCAAATACCGCGCCGGCGAAGTCTTCATTGGAGCTGCGCGGTCCGGTCGCCGTGAAGAACCCGACGCTGGCTTTAATGCCCGACACGCGTTCTGACATTGGGATCTCGGCTTCAACTAGTCCGGCTTGCAGAGATCATATAGAAAATAGCCGCCAGTGCTGGACGCGACGACCACAGTGAGTTTTCCGGACTTGCGGTCCAGGGTGTATTTACCGCCGGCCGTCAGGTCGCGCCACGAGATATTCGCATCGTTGATTCGGGCGGGATTGGAATCCACCGTGCTCTTTGCGAAATCAATTCGGATTTTCCAGTTCGCGCCGCTCACTGGATTGGTACAGGTCATCGTCGCGCTGTTAGGCACCGCGCCGCCCGAGGTTGGAGCGAGAGTGCTCATGGTGATTGCGCCAAGTACGGCCACCAATCGTCGGTTCGATAACGGGATCGTGGACCGCATGCTCGTCACTTGCGCAGAGCCAGCCGAAGCCGATGGTAACATTCGCGGAATGACCCAGCGACTTGTGATTCCGAGCCGGGAGGAAGTGGATAGCGAGCGCCATATTTGGCTATGCCAGCGCACGGCCCACTACTTGCTGCGGTCCTTGGTCCGACATGGTGGTTCTTTCAGTCTGACTCTCGTTCGAGCGGACGCCCCGCGAGCATCGACGGGATCTCGAAGAGATGCCAAATCAAGTAGCCGCCATTTCATCGGTAGGCGCACCGGCATTGGGAGTTGCTGCCATCAAGTTGCCGAACTAAAGATTCGCGCCCCGAATATTCGGGCTTTTCAAGAGGTGTCCCATGCGACTTAAATCAGACAACCTCGACGCCGAGTGCTTTCGAGGTCACCAGTAACCGCAGAAAGGGTTTCCCATCAGAGACTCGGGTTAAGCGGGGAACGCGAATTGTAGGCAGAGGCAAGGAACTCAGCGAAAAGCTCGGCCGCAACGACCCATGTCCCTGCTTGTCAGGGCGAAGATTTCAAGAACTGCTGCATGCTCAGCGGTGAACCCGACGGTTAGGACCGACATCACTTTTTTCAGAGCAGTGAGCTGGGCATCGAGTCTTCAAATGGCAATGTGGTCAATACAGCGCCGCCATCGTAAATCCGCTCGGTCGCGGCGCCTGTCTAACCCTAAAATCTGACCAACGATGGCGATTTTGGCATTTACCATAGATAACCAAGTGATTGATTTATAAATGGTTTTGTCAAAGATGGCCATCACTTATCGCCTGTTGCTAAACGGGACAATGGCGACCACTTAGCTAGACCTCCACCAACGTTTCAGCTAGATTAACCAACTAGATGTTTTGGAGGTTTGGCAATGCGTGCAATCGGGGCCTTCGAGGCCAAGAACAAGCTCAGCATGCTGCTCGATGCTGTCGAACGCGGCGAAGAAATCGTCATCACCCGCCATGGAAAGGCGGTTGCTCGGCTTATTCCCGACCGCCCTGGGCACGACGCCAGCCGTGCGCTGGCGGCCGCCACTCGCATCCGGGCTCGAGCGGAAAAGCTCAAAGGAGAGCCTTTTGACTGGCAGGAGTGGAAACAGCACCGGGATGACGGTCGGCCGTGAGTGTGGTCCTCGACAGCTCCGTCACCTTGGCGTGGCTTTATAGCGATGAGCTGACTGACCCGGTCCGCCAGGTCTTCGAGCGGGTAACAGCCACCCGCGCCTGGGTCCCTGCGCTATGGCGTCTGGAGGTAGCCAACAGCTTGCACATGGCCGTACGCCGGAAACGCATTGATGCCGCATTTCGGGACGCCTCCTTGGCGGACCTCGCACTGTTGAACATTGGCACCGACCCGGACACGGATGCGTTCGCCTGGTCCACGACACTGGAGCTGGCACAGTCCCACGGACTGACCGTGTATGACGCGGCCTATTTGGAGCTTGCGCAACGAATCGCATTGCCGTTGGCCACCCTCGATGAAGAACTGCGCGCCGCGGGCCGCGCAGTGGGTGTTGCACTACTGGGCCGCTGACATGGATCAGGCGCGCCGCGCGTAACGTGTAGAGGTTGCCGCCCTGCCCAGACAGTGCGGCGAAACAATCATAGGTTGGATCATGGCAGACAACGAGTGGAAGCCAGTCACTATTGAGCGTGGCGGGAACCTGCATCAGGGGTCCTACAATATCGAAGGTGACAATGTCGCGGTCATGTATAACGGCCGGACGAAGCGCGTCGAGCTCGGCGGAATCAGTGCTGAAGCGCTCGCAAGAATCGTGCTAGGCGAAATGATCTATGAGGGGTAACGTCCAAGGATGGCGCAGTGAAACTGGTCCTGCACGCATGCGCATCATGTATGCGGGCTAGCCCTGCGGCGGTAGTTCAGCCGGTTTAGTGGCGCGGTACGCCGAAAAGGTACCCAGCTCGATGTGCCGGTGTACGTCGCCGAAGCCTGCCGCTGTGATCGCCGCGATGATGGACGCAGGCGATGCACACGCCTCGATGGTGTCCCAGTAATAGCGCATGAGCTTCGGCATATCACGATGCCGGGCCACGAACCTTGAGGCGAGCGGCACCACGCCGCGCAGGTACAGCTTGAGCAGCGCGCATGACCAGGCGCCTTCGGGGCGGGTGATCTCGAGCAGACATAGCCGGCCGCCGGGCTTCAGCACGCGGTGAAATTCTCGGAAGGCGAGCGATAGATCGCTGATGTGGCGCAGAGCGTACCCCATGCTGAGGAAATCCGCGGAGCCGTCGGTGGCGGGAATTGATTCAGCGCTGCCGCGCGCGAGCTGCACACCTGGCGGGAGCTTGGCGTTTGCAACCATTGCCTGTGACGGATCGATGCCCACAACCAGCGTCGGATCACCGACGATGCGAGCCGCCTCGCGCGCCACCAGGCCGGTGCCTACGCCAATGTCGAGCACCCGCATGCCCCAACGCAGGCCGCTACCCTGCAATGCGCGGCGCCGATACCACGAGCCGCTGCCCAGAGCCATCATGCGCTCGACCCGGTCGTAGTCAGCAGCGGTACGATCGAAAATGTCGAGCACCCAGGCGCGCCGGTCCTCCTCGCGCGGGTAGTAGGCCTTCAATGGGCAGTGTGGAGCCCGCAGAATCTCTTGAGTTGGCATGTGATGAGACTACACACAATCGGAACGGACTCGTATTCGCGCCATTGACGGCGCGGCCAAAACCGTAAGCTTGACAATAATGGCCGCCGGCGAAAACGCGCATCGGCGACCCTTGAAATCAATTCGACTAGCCCTAGTTTCGCCCCATCGCGCGATGTACCGCGCGCCTTATTTTAGTAGCCAACACATAAGGAGTGGTGTCATGAGTACTGTGATGCGACAAAACCCTTGGGACGCGATGCCGCGCCTACAGGATGAGATCAACCGCCTGTTCGGCAACGCCCGGGAAAATGAGAGCAGTTCGGCGACGGCCAGCTGGGTTCCCCTGGTGGATATTCACGAATACGCGGATCGTTTCGAGTTGTATGTCGATCTGCCCGGCGTCGATCCGGCGACCGTTGACCTGACCCTGGATGCTGGCATCCTTACGCTATCCGGGGATCGGCCGCTCATAGCAGGCAAGGCGGGAGAGGAGGCGCAGGGGCGCCGCATAGAGCGTGGACATGGTCCCTTTCATCGCCGCTTTGTCCTTCCTGACACGGTAGATGGCGAAAAGGTGAACGCCGCGGGCAGTCAGGGCGTGCTGACCATCACGATTCCAAAGCAGCAGAAGGCCAGAGCGCGGAAAATCCAGATCGGCCGCTAGGTCAAGAAATCAACGCCGACCTACGGCCTTCCGCCGTAGGTCGGCGGCATCACACGAGGAAAGGATCATCGACGTTCTCGAAAAACTTGCCCAGCTGATTGACGACGGACGTGAGGCCCTGCTCGCTCGATGGCGAGCACAGGTTCGAGTACTTCCGGGCGCCCGCAATCTCGACGTCCCGGCACTCAACGATCATATCCCGGATTTTCTGACGGAAATCGTAGTCGCGTTCCGAACCCGCACAGACGAGACCATCGCTCTGGCCGTCATTAATAGCACTCCACCCGCGCACGGGCTGCAGAGGGTCAAGGACGCATTTGACATCGAGGAAGTCGTCGCCGAGTACAACATTCTGCGAGGCGCTATCCACGACCTGGCCGCGCAGAACGGCGTGCGCATGGAGGGACGCCCCTTTCACGTTCTGAACCGCGTTCTCGACGGCGCCATCGGGGCGGCGGTGCAGACGTTCGCGGCCCAGAAGGCGCTCGAGGTCCGACACCGGCGCGAGGAGTACCTGGCCTTCGTCGCCCATGACCTGCGCACCCCGTTAAGCGCCATCGCGCTCTCAGCACGGGTTCTGGAAATGCTCCTGACCCGGGCGCAACCCGAAACGCCCCAGGTCACGCAAATGTGGAAGGCGCTCAAGCGCAACGTGCAGCACCTGGAGACCCTCGTCGGCAAGGTCATTGAGGAAAATACCAATATCGAAACCGAGGTCGGCGTCAAGCTGCAGCGCCGGGACTTCGACCTCTGGCCTGTGGTCGAAGGCCTCATCCATGACCTCCATCCCGTTGCGGAAACAGGCACCACGCACCTGATCAACGCCGTACCCGAGGACCTGGTCGTCTTCGCAGACGCCAGCCTGGTCAAGCGCATTCTGCAGAACCTGATCGCCAACGCCATCGCCTACACACCGCGGGGAGAGGTCACTATTGGTGCGCGAAAGGCAGACGACACCGATGAGATAGAATGCTTCGTCCGCGACAACGGGGCCGGGATTGCGCCGGAGCGCCTTGCCTCCGTGTTCGACAAGGAGCAAACGGATCCTGATCGGGACGGGGGTCTGGGGCTCGGCCTGGCCATCGTCAAGACCTTTGTCGAAGCCCACAAAGGGACCGTTGCAGTGGAGAGCGATATGGGGGTGGGATCGACCTTTCGGTTTACGCTACCCGGTATACGGACTTAATCAGGGAATCGATGACAGGCTGCGCCACAGTGGCCCGTGACGATGATCGCGCTTCAACCCAGCGTCGTTTCCAGCGTATTCACCCACACAGCATGAAATTGAGCATCAGTTCCCACCCGGCCTCAACCATCTGATCGCCGTTAGCTGTTCTGCACCCTGCCGCGCGCGCCGCGTGCAAGAGCGGGGTCAACCCATGGCCTGCAATGACATCGCCAACGAACATGGTCGCGGTCAAGAGATCTGCGCGCACGGGCAGCGCGTTCCCCATCGCCATCCCCGCGGAGGTCGCATTGCACACCAGCTCGCATCCCTGCGGATCCGGCGGACCGCTGTGCACGCGACCGGCTCCGAGTCCACTGATGACCTTCAGCAGCTTCTGCGTGTGCGATTCATCAGAATCGTGGATGATGAGTTCACTCGCCCCGGCATCCAGCAGGGCTATCGCGATAGCGCTGCCGGCGGCACCGGCGCCGAGCAGCAGGACGCGTGCGCCTTGCGGCTTCGCGCCCTGATCCATCTGCGCCCTCACAAACGCGAGTCCGTCGAGCATGTCGCCATGCCAGGTTCCGTCAGGATTGCGACGCGCTACACTGACGGCTCCCAGAAGCTTCGTCCGGTCAGATACGGTGGAGCAGAACGCAGGCACCTTGAACTTGTGCGGCATCGTTATCAGCAAGCCATCCACATTCCGAATGAGTGTCAATGCGCGCATGACCTCGTATAGCGCACCTTCAGGAACCTCAGCGGGAATACAAATCCCGTTGTGCCCTCGGGCCGCGAACCCCGCTGTCAGGCGCTCCGGCGACCTTGCGTACCTGATGGGGTCTCCGAGGATCGAGAAGAGCCTAGATTCACCATTGATGATTTCGGTCATGGCAGCTCCTTGAAGCTAAATCCGCCGCGATCCGATCCAACGCAACACACGTGCGAACTGAGACGTTCGTTCGAGGAGACCGCCCTCAACTCCGCCAAGCTCAAAAGAGTGCCTGCCGCAGCGCGCCACATCAAGGCGGCCTGATCCGACATCGCCGAGGAATACAAGGCGGGCGAAGCAATAACAAGGGAGGCCGTCAGTCCCGGGCCTGCCGAACGATGTTGCCGACACGCATAGATGCGCACCCGTCTGAAGAACCGTGGGGATCCCCAGCGAAAGGAGCGCTTCGACCGCTCTTGGCGTTTAAACTGCCTCGCTACACCCGGCACCCACACAAGTCAGGAATCCATGCGTTTCAACGGGCTTGACCTCAACCTCCTGTTGGCCTTTCAGACCCTGATGGAAGAGCGCAGCGTCACTCGGGCGGCGCGGCGCATGAACTTGAGCCAGCCTGCCATGAGTGCCGCACTGGATCGGCTGCGTCATTACTTCCAGGACGAGCTGCTGGTCGCACAAGGCAAGCAGATGTTTCCGACCGTCCACGCAGAAAGTCTCATCGGACCCGTTCGCCAGGTCCTGGCGGATCTCGATACACTGCTCATCAGCAGTGCCCTGTTTGATCCAGCCACGACGCATCGCAGCTTTCGCATCGTTGCGTCCGATTACATTACGGCGTCGGTCATCGGTCCGCTGACACAACGCCTTGCCGATACCGCACCCGGAGTGAGATTCGAGATATTGCTGCCGAGCGAGGACGCAGCTCAGCTCGTCATGGCGGGAAAGGCCGACCTTTTGATCTCACCGGATGATTTCGTGACGCAGGACCAACCCGCCGAGCTGCTCTGCGAGGAGCGCCAGCGCGTCATCGGGTGGTCGGGCAATCCGGTCTTCGCGACGGGTCTGGGCGAGCCCGAATTCGACCGCCTGGGCCACGTCGCCGTCCATTTCGGCAGCAACCGCGTGCCTTCCTTTGCCGATCGCCAGATCGATCGCATGGGGCGCCATCGTACCGTCGAGATCACCTGCGGCTGCTTCACCATGGTGCCCTGGTTGATCTGTGGGACCCAGCGCATTGCCGTCATGCACGAGCGATTGGCCGTGCAGATGGCCACCACATTTCCCTTGGCGCTGGCCGCCATGCCCTTCGCATTCCCGGTGATGAGGGAAATGCTCCAATACCACCGGGCACGCGAGACGGATGAGGGATTGCGCTGGCTGCGGAGCGAACTGCGCGCACAGGCGGCGAGGCCCATCGATCATTCCGGTTGATCAATCCTCATCAATTGAATCAGTTTTACTTATAATGAGGCGTCCTCCACCCTTGCCTGGTAGACGGGGTAGGGGGATGAGCTGAATGCGGGATCTGTCGATTCTCATCGTGGGTGGCGGCATCGGGGGACTCACCGCAGCCATTGCACTGCGTCAGCGCGGCTTCGCTGTCACCCTCGTTGAAAAGGATCCTGCCTGGTCCGTCTATGGCGTCGGCATCATCCAGCAGGGGAATGTATTGCGTGCCGTGCAGGCGCTGGGGATTCTCGATCGCTACGTCGATGCGGGCGCTGGATTTGATTTCGTCGAGGTTTACGCGCCGGATGGGACCCGGGTCGCCCGCGTGCCGTCTCCCCGGCTCCTGACAGCCTACTCCGCCAACCTTGGCATCAGCCGCCGAGCCCTTCAGCAGATCCTGAGTGACGCTGCAAGCGAGGCGGGGACGCTCATGCAGCGCGGCGTAACGGTCACCGCCTTCGAAGACGGCGAGGCCGCCCGCGTCCGCTTCTCCAACGGCGAGGAGGCTACCTTCGATCTTGTCGTCGGCGCGGATGGCATTCATTCTCAAACCCGCGCCATGGTGTTCCCCGAGGCGGACACTCCAGCTTTCACCGGCCAGGCGGTCTGGCGCTACAACCTGCGCCGTCCCGCGACTCTCGATGCCCTGCACGTCTACAACGGCCCCATCGGCGCCGGCCTCGTGCCCATCGCGCCAGACACGATGTATCTGTATCTGACGACACCGGAGCCGGACAACCCTCGCTACCCTCGCGAGAATCTCGCCGCGATCATGAGGCAGAAGGCCGGCACCTGTGCTCCGGCCATCCGTGCGCTCTCGCAGCAGATCACCGACAACGACGGGGTCGTCTATCGACCGCTCGAAGGACTTCTGGTCGAAGGTCCCTGGCATCATGGGCGGATCGTACTGTTGGGCGACGCGGTGCACGCAACGACCCCGCATCTGGGTCAGGGCGCTGGCCTCGCCATCGAAGACGGCCTGGTGCTGGCCGAGGAGCTGAGTGGTCATCACAGCCTCGAGAAGGCCCTCAGCGCCTACCGCACGCGCCGTTTTGAGCGCTGCGCGTACATCGTGCGCGCCAGCCTCGCCATCTGCAGGGGCCAGCTTGGCAAAGGGCCGCTGATCGACAACGCCAGGGCCACCGCCGAGATGTTCGCCCTGACGGCACAACCGATCTGAAAGGAACACAGCTGATGAGCCGGGTGACCGAAATCCGTTACGTGGGCTATGGGGTCGTCGACCTCGACACCGAGCGACGCTTTTACCGGCAGACCTGGGCGCTCGAGGAGGTCGCCGCGCGCGAGGACATGGCCTGGTTCAAGACCCCGGGAAGTGATGAACCTCATGTCGTGCGATTGCGCAGGTCCGACACCCATCACCTCGATGTCATTGCCCTGGCGGCCAACACTCGGGTTGATGTCGACGCCCTGCATCACAGGGTGGTGACTGCCGGGTGCCGGATCGTGCATGGGCCGCGCGCAGCCACCGCACCGGGCCAAGGCTATGCCTTTCGCTTCTTCTCGCCGGATGGCCTGCCGTTTGAGATTTCAAGCGATGTGGCCCGCGGCGAATGCCGCCCGATCGGTCGCTGGGAGGGCGTTCCCGTGCGGATCAGCCACATCGTGCTGCACTCACCCGACCCTCGGGCAGCGGCGCGCTTCTTCACCGAGGCGCTTGGCTTCAAGGTCAGCGACTGGCTCGGTGACTTCATGTGTTTCCTGCGGTGTAATTCGGCACATCACCGCATTGCGCTGCTGCCCGGCCCACCCTGCCTCAACCATGTCGCCTATGACATGACGGGCGTGGACGGCATGATGGCAGGCATCTCACGCCTCATGCAGGCCGGCGTTGAATTGCGCTGGGGACCCGGACGCCACACGGCGGGTGACAATGCCTTCAGTTATTTCGTGACGCCCGCCGGATTTGCAGTGGAATACACCGCGGAGCTCGAGGAGGTCGATTTCGAAGGCCACATCGCCCGCGTCTATCAGCCGGCGCCGCGGATCATGGACCAGTGGGGTATCGGTGTTGGGGGACCGCAGAGCATGCCCCACGCTGCCCCCGATCCGCACCTGTTCCAGGCCGCGCCGGTGTAAGACCATGGCCTTATTCGAATACTTTCCCAACTACATCTGGAATCTCTCGGTCGCGATGGCGCTGGAGAGCGGCGCGCAGATCGGAGAGATCGTGGATATGTGCCAGCCCCTGCGCGCGGCGGCGGCCACCGGCGCCGATGCGGGGACCCCGCAGTTCATGGAGCGATGGGTCAGCATGGCCGAGCGCCTCACCGGCCTCGCCGCAGAAGACGAGTCCCGGGGCCGCAGTTTCTCGGCGTCGAACAAGCTCGAACGCGCCGCCCTGTACCTGCTCGTGGCCGAGCGCATGCAGGCCCAGGGTTCGGCCGGCCGCGAGGCCAGCTACGCCAAAGCCCGCGGCGCCTTCGACAAGTCGACCAGCCTGGGGCATCTGAATCGTGAGCGCGTGGAGATTCCACTGACCCAAGGCACGATGCCGGCGCTCTACACCCGCGCACCGGGATCGCAGCGGCATCCCGTCGTGGTGTACTGCAACGGCCTCGACAGCTGCAAGGAACTGCTCTACTGGTCACGCCTGCCCGAGGCGCTGGCGCGTCGCGGTATATCAACCCTCAGCGTCGATCAGCCGGGCAGCGGGGAGGCGCTGCGGCTCCAGGGTCTGCCGGTCGATCCCCACAGCGAGAGTTGGGCGTCGAAGGCCATCGATTGGCTCGAGCAACAGTGCGACTGCGATCCCCGCCGGGTGGGCATCGTGGGCATCAGCCTCGGTGGTCATTTTGCGCCGCGCGCCGCCGCGTTCGAACCGCGCTTCGCGGCCGGGGCGGTATGGGGCGCGAATCACAACTGGGCGCAAGTCCAGCACCGGCGCCTCAAGAAGGAAGGTGAAAACCCGGTCCCGCACTATTGGGCCCATGTGCTGTGGGCGTTTGGCGCGCGCGACCTGGAGGATTTTCTCGCGCGTGCCGCGGACATGCACCTCAATGGCATCATGGACCGAATCCGCGTCCCGTTTCTGATAACCCATGGCGCCAAGGACCGGCAGATTGCTGTCGAGTATGCCCACCAAAGCTATGAGCAGCTCAGCAACGCGCCGGTGCGCGAACTGAAGCTCTTTACCGAGCGTGAAGGGGGGATCGAGCATGTCGGTGCAGACAATATGAGCTTTGCCCGCGACTACATCGCCGATTGGTTCGCCGAACATCTGCGCGGTCACACGGCGCCGGCCCACGAGGACTGAACATGTCACTAGCACCCCTGCGTCGCGTCGTTACCGGCCATGATGCCCAGGGCAGGGCGATCCTCCAGGAGGACGGCCCGCCCGCGCGGGTGCAGCGCATTGGCGGCGCGCAGGGCCCGCTGTTCCACGAGATATGGAATACACGGGAGATGCCCGCGCGAATCGACCGCAGTTCCGGCGAGCCCCCCGAGGAGGGCATCCGCCTCGCCCCACCGAAGCACGGCACTCGCATCCGGGTACTGGACATACAGCCCGATGACGCCAGTTTCGAGGCGCTGACACCGCAGCAGGCCCGCGCCCATTTTGCCGAAGTGGGTGCCACCGAGGCCTCCTCTCACACCGGCACCGGCTCACGCCATGCCTTCATGCACCGGACCGAAACTGTCGATTACGCCATCATGCTCGTCGGGGAGCTGACGCTGATCCTGGACGAGGGTGAGACCGTCGTCCGGGCCGGCGATATCGTCATCCAGCGGGGGACCAACCACGGTTGGGCCAATCGCTCCGGCAAGCCCTGTCGCATCGCCTTTGTACTGATCGACGGCGCCTACGATAAAGGCCTTGCCTTAAAGGTTTAACATGCGACTGGGGACCCGCAACAACGATGCACCTGACGGCGAACTCATGGTCGTCGCAAACGACGCCGGCCGCGCGCTCGCCGCCGGTCCACGCTGGCCGAACCTGCTCGCTGCGTTTCAGGACTGGTCGGCCGCCGAGATCGATTTGAGGGCGCTGGCCCTGAGGCTCGAGGCCGGGGAGGGCGAACCGATCGATCCTGTGACGTTGCGCGCGCCGCTGCCGCGTTCCTGGCAATGGCTGGACGGCTCCGCCTTCCAGACTCATGCCGATCTGATGCAAGTCGCCTTCGGCACCGATCCGCTTCCGAGCGACAGGCCCCTCATGTACCAGGGCCTCTCCGACCGGTTCTACGGCCCCGGCGAACCGGTCGCGTTCCGCAGCGAGGCCGACGGCATCGATTTCGAAGGCGAGTACGGCATCATTGTTGACGCCGTGCCGATGGGCACCCGCGCGCCGGATGCGCTGAAGCACATCAAGCTGCTGGTGCAGATCAACGATTGGTCGCTGCGGAATCTGGCCCTTGCGGAAATGATGACCGGTTTTGGCTGGATCCAAGCCAAGCCGGCCTGTTCCATGGCGCCCTTTGCCGTGACACCCGAGGCTCTCGGGGACGCGTGGCGCGACGGCCGCGTGTGTCTGGACCTCGCCATCGACTGGAATGAGACCCGCTTCGGCAATGCCAACGGCAGGGAGATGCGCTTCGGGTTCCACGAACTCATCGCCCACGCTGCCGCCACGCGCGACCTTGCAGGCGGCACAGTCATTGGTTCGGGAACGATCGCCAATGCCGGCTACGCAACCGTCGGCTCAAGCTGCATTTCGGAGCGGCGCGCAATCGAGATGATTGCCGAAGGCAGGCCAAGAACCGGATTCATGGCCTTTGGCGACCGGATTCGGATGGAAGCGCAGGTTGCGACTGGTGCAAGTTCCTTCGGCGCAATCTCTCAGATGATCATCAGTGCGGCGCGTTAAACGCCGCTCGCGCGCATTTTCGAAGCGCTTAGGCAGACGGCCCGGCCCCCACCGGGCGCGTTTGTCATAATGCTTATTATGCGACTTAAATAATTGTTTTTTAACGATATTATGTCACGGTGAGCCGGGGCCGGGTCCCCGGCTGCGCGAGCTGGAACAGCCAGGCACATGGACGGCGGAGAGTCCGAATGTTACAGTGTAGTCATCTGTGTAGCTGTGGGGAACCCTATGGCACTAAATATCCGCAGCGCTGAAACAGAGGCCCTGGCTGCTGAGCTGGCTCGCCTCACCGGCGAGACCAAGACAGAGGCGGTCACCAAGGCGGTCCGGGATCGGCTCGAGCGCGTGAAACGCGGTCGCCACCGCCGACCCCTGGCCGATGAGCTTGATGCGATTGCCAAAGAATGTGCAGCGCTACCGGTGCTCGATTCGCGAGACCCGGATCAGATACTCGGCTACGACGAGCACGGACTGCCGCGCTGATGGTGCTCGACACCTCAGCGCTCCTGGCAATCCTGCTGGATGAGCCGGAGCGGCGCGCGTTCACCGAAGCGATCGAAGCGGCTGAAGGGCGTCTGCTCTCAGCTGCGAGCTTCGTTGAAGTCTCAATGATCCTGGAATCTCGACACGGCGCCGAAGGCGTGCGGGCTTTGGATCGCCTGCTCGCGGCCGCGCACATCGAAATCGTTCCGGTTGACCCCCCGCAAGGCATGGCGGCACGCGAGGCATTCCGCCAATTCGGAAAAGGTCGCCACCCGGCCGGCCTTAACTACGGAGATTGCTTCTCCTATGCCCTCGCAAAATGTCGGGATGAACCGCTTCTGTGCAAGGGCAGGGATTTCAGTCAGACAGACGTGCTCGTCGCTTAGGCGCTCCGGCAGGCCTGATCGCTGCGCCGACCCACCCAGTTCGATCTACCTCGCCAAGCTTAGGACGCCGCCTACAAAGGGCTGAGCCGGCAGCCGACGGGCGGCTGTCGACGGGGCCCTACATACTCTTGGACGTTCGCATCATGGGGGGACGCATTGTGCGCGATACGCCCGGAAACGCACTCTCAAGCTAACCAAAGGTGTCCTTGGACCAGCGACATCTTGTCCCTTTTTCCAGAGGACGGATAAATGCCTAGTGATTTTGCGACTGGGCCCGGCGGGCCGTCGGCAACGGAAGTTCCGATGACCAAGACGCGCTGGCTAGGACAAGCCGCTCCTTATGGTTTTGCCCTGGCGACCATTGCCTGCGCCACCTTGCTGCGGCTGGCGCTCGATCCGCTGCTGGGAGATCACTACCCATTGGCCACTTTCTACGCTGCCGTGGCAATTGCCGGGTGGTTCTGGGGGGTCAAACCGGCGATCCTCGCTGGACTGCTCGGGTATCCAATTGGGAGCGTGCTGTTCTTATTACCGCGGCACGGCTCCTGGGCATCGCATGTTCATACCCTTGAGTTGCCGGCCTACGTAGCGATCTGCGCGGCCCTGATCGCATTCGTATACCGCATCTTTGACCGGCAACGTCAACTGGCCCAGGCGCTCGAAGCCCAACGGGCTGCGCAAGTCACCATCGCCGAGCGCGACGCCCGCTTCAAGCGATACCTCGATGCGATGCCCGACATCGTCTACACCTGGAATGCGGATGGCTCTGGGGAGTATTTCAACCCCCGCTGGAGTGAATATACCGGCACAGCGTCTACCACCGATTCCGAGATCGCCGAACGCATTTGCGCCGAAGATCTCGCCGGTCTCTCTGAACTGCGCAATCAAGCACTGCGTGAGGGCATTGCGCTCCGTGCGGAGTTTCGTCTTCGAAACCGCGAGGGTCAGCTGCGCTGGTTTCAGACACGATGCGTCCCTATACGGGACACATCGGGGTCAATCGTCGGCTGGGTGGGCCGCTCGATCGATATTGATGACGAGAAGCGCGCCATCGAGGCCCTTGAGCTGAGCGAGCAACGTTACCGCTCCGTCAGCGAAGCCTTTGATTTCGGCATGTGGAGCGCAGATCAGGCCGGCCGACTGACGCTCGTCAGCCCGCGTCTGCTGCAATTTCTGGGAGCGAGCCTCCAGGAAGCTCAGGAACGCTTATGGTCCGCGCTTCTCTCCCCTAAGAGTGAGCACGAGCTCACCGAGTGGCAACGGGGTATTGCGGCCGGGCGGCCCTGGGATTGGGAGTCCCAACTGGTCGGAGCCGATGGGACCATTCGGCGTGTATGGTCTCGCGGCGTGCCTCTGCGTCGGCCGGATGGGACCGTGCTCAGCTGGGTTGGACTCACGCTTGACGTGACGGAACGCTACGCTGCCGAGCGGGCCCTCGATCAGGCTCGACAGCAGCTCGAAGTGGTCACGGACCGGATGTCGGTCGGCGTGGCGCAGTGTAACCAGAATCTGGAGTTCGTCTGGGTCAATCCGGCTTACGCGCACCAGCTCGGCCGCGCTCCAGATCAGCTACAAGGCCGCCGAATCGAGGATGTCGTGGGCCCCGACACGTTTAAAAGTCTGATGCCACACATTGAACGTGTGCTGGCGGGAGAGACTGTGCAGTTCGAACGCGCTGAGACGCGCGGCGGGTCAGCCATTCACTGGATCAATGAGGCGTACACGCCGATATGGAACGGTCGGGCCACCCCCATCGGTTGGGTCGCAGTCGTGAGCGATCTGACCGAGCGGCGTGCGCTTGAAGAGCAGTTACGCGAAGCGAACAACCAAAAGGACCGATTTCTGGCAACGCTGGCCCACGAGCTGAGAAACCCACTCGCCCCCATCCGCTACGCCACGCGGCTGCTAAGACCAGAGGTGCCGGCGGAGATGGCAGCCGATGCCGGACGCATGATCGATCGGCAGCTCGCACACATGGCGCGGTTGCTCGACGATCTTCTAGACGCGTCGCGAATCACGCGCGGAATGCTCGAAGTGCGACGCGACGCTCTTGATTTGCGCATCCTCCTGCGTCAAAGCGTCGAGGCGGCGCGTCCGATGGCGTCTTCCGTCGAACATCAGCTCGACCTCGAGCTACCTGAGGAACCCCTGCCCATCCAGGGGGACGAGACGCGCCTCATCCAGGTAGTAGGCAATCTCATCAACAATGCGATCAAGTACACGAATCCAGGCGGGCAGATCCGGGTATCCGCGACCCAAAGTAGCTCGCAAGTGATGATCAGCGTGCGCGACAATGGCCGCGGCATCTCGGCGGAGATGTTACCGCGGGTGTTTGATCTCTTTGTCCAAGGTGAACCTGGCGCGCGTGCGCAGACCGGGCTTGGCATCGGTTTGGCGCTGGCCAAACAAATAGTCGAGCTGCATGGAGGCAGCATTGAAGGCCACAGCGAGGGGGTTGCCCGTGGCAGCGAATTTCGAGTCCTCTTACCCAGAGGCAAGGAAGTGGCGGCCATTGCAGACTCGACCACCGCTGCGTCCAACATCGCCGCGCTCGGCGCCGATAAGGTGCGCGTCCTCATCGTCGATGACAATGTGGACGCCGCGAATGCATTGTCGCAGTTGCTCAGCAGCGTCGGTTATCAGCCGCATGTCGCGTACGACGGCCGCAGCGCCATTGAAATGGCAGAGATTCTGCAACCCCGCATCGTTCTTTTGGATCTGGGGCTACCGCATATGAGCGGTCGTGAGGTCGCCCAACATCTGCGTGCATTGCCTTGGGGACGCCCCATGCGCCTGATAGCGGTGACCGGTTGGGGCGGGACCGACGATGTGCAACGAAGCCGGGACGCAGGGTTCGACGAACATTTGACAAAGCCGGTAGATCCCGATGTGCTCATCAGCCACATGGTCCGACTGACAAAGGTTGTAGCCTAGGAATGATCGGCGAAGTTCCTACAGGACCCTTTGCCAGGGACGCCAAAACACCTCACGCACCTTCTGGAGGACAGGACGCGAGTGCCACGTCGCCGGCTCTATTGGCCGCGCTTTCGAAATATCATCGAGAAATAGCGCTGCGAGTCGCTCTGTAGTCTTGGTACCGACGACTATCGCATCGACTTCATCATTGTATCGCACACTGCGGGCGTCAATATTGGACGTACCGACACACGACCAGGACTGATCGATGACAGCGCTCTTCGAATGAAGAATGACCGAGTTACGTTCAAGGATTTTGACGCCCGCGTCCAATAGTCTCGCGTATGTGGAGCGCTGAACTGCCAAGGCGGCTACCGAGTCATTATGCGATGGCAGTAGGAGCTTCACATCGACCTGTCGACTCGCCGCTTGCGCCAATTCATTCATCAGATCGGGTGTTGGCAAAAAGTACCCTGCTGTTATCCATACCCGGCGTTGAGCGGTGCGTAGCACCGCTCGCAACACATCGTAAAAGCGCGAGCCTCCACTCTGGGGGCGACTGGCAATAATGGCAACCTGCTCCTGTCCCAGTTGCGAGAGCGGGGGATAAAATCCGCGTTCTTCCAGCGGCGTACCGCCGCTGGAACACCAATTCTCCAGGAAGAGACGCTGCAAGTGTGCGACCGCCGGGCCTTTCACTTGCAAGTCGGTGTCACGCCAGCGGCGCTGACCCGCCCCCAGAGTCGCAGACTTGGCGGCGGGCGGATGCACCGGGTCGGTCTCATAGGCAACGGCTCATGTTGATGCCACCGACCATGGCAATCATGCCGTCGGCGATCAGAATCTTGCGATGGTCGCGACAATTCACGGAATAGCGCGAGCGCAGTTTAAGCGGATTGAGGGGATTGAACGGCAGGAGGTGAACCCCATGCTTATGCAGCCCAGCAAAAAAATCCGATGGCGTGTTGGACGAACCCACGGCATCGAAAATAATCGCGATCTGAACTCCGCTGTTGCACTTGGCGATCAGTAATTCGGACAAGGATTCGCCGCGACAATGGACATCCTCCATAACGTAGTACTCGAGATGCACATACCGACGCGCAGTCCGAATGGCGTGGAACATGGCGGGCAGCGTCTCACTCCCGTCCCGGAGGACCCGCAACTGATTTCCCGCAGAGAGATGGGCCGATAACAGTTCTGCTGAAGCTCTCGATGGGCCATGTCGCAGCTCTTCGGTCGGATGGGTGTGCCATTTCGGATGATGTGGAGGAGGTTGAACCGATGTCTTGGCGCTCGGGACGGTATGGTTCACGCGCATCGCTCCTCATGCATGGTCATACTCTTGCGGCCTGAGTTTGATCGATCGGCCGAGGCTGTGGTTGTGGGAGTCCGGCAGTAACGCCGTCGGATAGGGCCTACTTGGCCACCAGTTTCGCGCACCTGATCCGCGCCTCGTGGCCCGCGTCCAGGTGCACCGCCGCACGTCCCCCCGATGTGCAGTTGCGCAATCCGCTGACAGATCCTTACCTTACGACCTGTTCGCGATATGGCGTCTGCAACAGATCAGTGCCGTCTTCCCAGTGGGGAATAGGCCGCGGAGCGTCTGCGCCTTCTCGAGCTTCGTCTTGCCGAGCGGCACGCTGCCCCGCTAGAGGTTCGGGCAGATCCTGATGCGCGCCGTCCCACTGGGGCGCCTGAGCCGGAATCTGGCGGATTTCATCAGATCCGCTGCATCCGTTTTCTCAATCTCGACGTAGTAAATGCACGCACAGGCGTATTGACTCATTTCTACAGCGGAGGATCATCACATGTCTCGAATTGGTCACCTAGCGGTGTCGACCGCCGTCATGAGCGCGGTATGCAGCTCGTTGGCGCTGGCATCCAGTCACCGGGAAGCGCCCTTCACGGCCGCCAACCCTACCATCGACGGCACGGACTTCTATATGTTCCGTGCCTATGGCACGGCAGCCACCAATGCAGCCGCGGTCGCGACCGACAGTGTGGTGTTCATCGCCAACTACAACCCGCTGCAGGACCCATACGGCGGGCCGAACTACTTCTCCTTGAACCCCAATGCGCTGTACGCCATCAATGTTGACAACAACGGCGACGCCAAGCCCGAAATCAGCTTCCAGTTCCAGTTCACGAACAACTACAAGGGGGCGGCGCTGAATACGGGCGCGACCGACGCCAATGGCAATCCGGTGACCGTCGCCATTCCGCTCATCAACGCCGGTCCGCTGGGCACCACGGGCAACAACGCCACGGATGCGAATGTGAACCGGTACGAGACCTTTACGATCAACATGATCCAAGGCACCACCGTGACGGCGCTGACGACCGCCGGCGGCAGCACGACCTTTCAGAAGCCGCTGGATAACATCGGCACCAAGTCGATCGCGGATTACAGCACCTACGCCAACAATTTTATTCAAAACGTCAGCTTCGGTAGCTGTGGTACGGGCCAGGTGTTCGTCGGCCAGCGACGCGAGGGCTTCATCATCGATCTGGGTGAAACCTTCGATCTGCTGGACCTCAACCCACTGGGCGGCCGCAACTCCACCCAAAATACGCTGGCGGGCAAGAGCGTGACCAGTATCGTCATGCAAGTTCCCGTAGCCTGTCTGACCAAGGATGGCAAGGGCAGTACCACCACGGCAGACCCGGTCCTGGGCGCCTGGACGACCTCCTATCTGCGTCAGGCACGCATACTCAACCCGACGCCGCAATCCACCAACAATGCCGAGGTGGTCGGCGGTGCGTGGACTCAGGTGTCGCGTCTCGGCCACCCGTTGGTCAACGAACTCGTCATCGGCCTGCCTGACAAGGACCGCTTCAACGACAGCCAGCCCAAGGATGACACGCAGTTCGCCACGTACGTGACCAATCCGACGCTGCCGGTGCTCGTGACTGCCCTGTTCCCCTCCGTGATGGTTCCCGCAGCGCCGCGCACCGATCTGGTGGCAGCCTTTCTGACGGGCCTGTCCCTGAAGGCAACGGGCGGCACGACGCCGATTTTCAGCAACAATCCCTCGGATTATGGTGATACGGTCGCCGCCTCCGAAGAACTGCGTTTGAATACCTCGATCCCACCCGTTGCCACCACAGCGCAGAGCAATCTCGGATTGCTGGCCTGCGACACCTCCGGGTATCCCAACGGCCGCCGGCCCGGAGACGATGTGGTCGACATCGTCCTGACGGCCGCGGAGGGGGCACTGACCACAGCCAATCCCAATAGCCTTCAGACCTGCAGCGTGGCCAGTGGTACACCCACCGTCGTCAATGCGGGTGCAGTGGTCAACGACGGCGCGGCAGCTGATGCGACCGACGCCAACTACTACCTGGCGACCTTCCCGTACCTTGCGCCGCCCCTGCCAGGCGCCCCAAATGCGACCCGGGCAGCGACCGCAGGTCTTCCCACCTCGACCGGTACCGCGGCCGGCGGCGACACACGCTAGTACGACGGAGAGCACACCATGAAAATCGCATTCTGGACGGTACTGGCTCTCGGCGGGCTCACGTTGGTCGCCTGCAGCAGCAGCAAAAACGGCGCGTCTTCGACGGGCAGTGTGTCATCGGGCAGTTCAGCGCCAGCGAGTTCCAGCTCGGCGCCGACGGATTTCGTCAATTTTGTCTACCAGCAAATCGGAACGGAACCGGCTTTTGGCTCCGCGCCGGCAGCGACCACCGCGCTGACCACTGATCTGGAGCTGGGCAACGCATTTGGCGCGGCCACGTTCAATTCGGGAAATGCGTTGCCGGCGGGTACCTTTCAGGCCTCAGTGGCCTGCACGCAGGCGGGTACGACCGCCTGTAATCCGGGCGTCAGCGCAGATCTCAATTCAAACCTGAACTGACCCGGCCACCGGTAGTAAATCCCCCCCACTCAGCCCCGCGCAAGCGGGGCTTTTTTCCCGTGACTCCGGTCGCGGCGAGCCCGCTATCGATGGGCGCTCATGAAGGCGTCAGAAACCCCAGCCCTGGAATCACCAGGTCAAACACGCGCTCGTAAAGCCATAACGCGGCTACTGCGACAATCATCCAGGAACCGATGCGCAGCACGCCAATTCGGTAAAAGGCAGTATTGCGCATGGCAAATGCCAGCATGATCAGCGGCATTACCACCGACTCCTGGCCAATCTCGACCCCGACGTTGAAGCCTCCCAGTGACACAGCCATCGCGACCGGTGGTAATTTCAGCCCGGCCAACGCGCTAGCAAAGCCCAGACCATGAATGAAGCCGAAAGCGAAGGCGACGACCCACGCCCGTCGCGTGACAACCGGGTAGATATTGTTGAAGGCGGCAACGATCACCGACAGGGCGATCCCGGATTCCACCAGCCGGCTGGGCAGGTTCACGAAGCCCAGCACCGACAGTGACAACGTCACCGAGTGTGAGACGGTGAAACCGGAGATCACCTTCACCAGCTCCAGAGCTGCGGGCCAAAAGCGATCCGCCGGCTCCCACACGCCCGACTCGAACGGCGTGCGCGGTCGGCGCCGGCAGATCAGCACCGAGGGCAGAAGCAGTGACAGGATGAACAGTAGATGATCAGGCCCCGTCCAGATGTGCCAGATGCCATCGATCACGAAGCTCTTGAACTGCCGCCAGCGGTCGGGTCGGTTGAGATTCAAGGTCGTGCTCGTATTCTGCGGACCCAGTACCGCGCCGGAGGTCTGCCCGCGCGCGTACACGCTGATGATCCCCCGATGGAAGGGATCGATGTCCTGGAAAAGGTGATAGAGGATCGTGAGCTGATCCGGCACCTCCTTGTCGCACAGAGCTTTGAACAGGATGACATCGTAGGCGCCGTCGCTGTGCGCATCGATCATCTGTCCGGTGGGCGTGATCTGACAGGTCAGACCATCACCCTTGATCGTGAGATTCGGTAGCACATAGCGTTCAATGGCCTCGCGATGCGCCCTCACCTCCCCCCAGGTGATGTTACCGTCATGGTTGCTGTCGATGCCGATGGCGAAATCCAGATCGCGCAGCGCAACATCGAACTGCCCCAACAGCGCGTTGGCATTCGCGGGGTCAATGCGCAGATTCACATAGGCATCGCTCTCCTTGTGCGCGAGGGCGGTGGCAGGCAGCGCAGCAACACTGAACAGCGCCAGCGCGGCAAGACAGCCTCGCAGCCTCACCCGTCCTGCCTGCCGGGCGCGGATGGCGCTGCGGAGTGAGCTTTCGGCACAGGCGGCGCCTGCGGATGTGCTGCCATTTTCGCCCTCGCCTGCGCGGCAAGGTTCACGACAATGGGGTATTGCAGGTGAGTCATCGCCAACTCGTCGAGCACGGGCTGAGCCGCCTCCGGGTTGCCATCCGCGAGCGCCGCTTCCAGGAACACCTGCATGTCTTCAGGCGCATGCTGTACCGTCCAGTTTTGTTGCGCCAATTCCAGCGCCCGATGTGGGTCGCGGTGCAGAAACAGCTCAAAGCCCGCCTGTTCGCGAAGGTAGGTGCGGGTTCCTCGGATCTCCAGCGCCGCGAAACGCCCCGCCATCTGCTGCGTATCCGTCGTGGCCTGTGGCAGGCCCAGGGCCGCTTCGGCATACACCTGCCGCAGAAACGAGGTATCCGATTGCGACTCGCTCTTGAGCAGATCCAGTGCCTCCTGCGGGCGCTTCTGGTCGAGCAGGAAGTCGCCGTAGTCGGCCAGCAGGAAGTTGTCCTCCGGGGTGAGCTGCAGCGCCTGGCGAAAGTGGCGGTCGGCCGCCGCGCCGTCCCCGAGGTATTTGGCGGTGTCCGCCAGGATACCCTGGATCCAGCTCTGCACGGCCACCGGCTCCGCCCTGGCCTGCGGCCACAACGCGGTGAGCACCCGCTGCGCGTTCTCGGCGTTGCCGGTCACCGCATTGAGGGCGGATAGGCAGCCGCCGGGGATTAGTGGATCCGAGGAAGTCAATAGATGGGCGCAGGCCTGGCGTGCCGCGCGCATGTCCCCCTGCACCTGCGCGACGCTGGCCAGGGTCAGCCATGCCTGCGCATTGTCGTTGTCACGCTGGAGAATACTGTGCAGCTGCGCGCGCGCCTCGCCGAAGTAGTGCCTGCTTTGCAAGATCGTGGCGTGCACGAGGAGCGTCGGGATCGGCGCCGGCGGCCGTGCCAACCAGGGGGCAATGACCGCTTCGGCGCGGCCCAGGTAGCGTGCGTCGCCGGTGTCTCGGCCATAGTCAAGGTAGGCCTCGGAGAGTTTCACAGCCCGGGTCGCGTCGTGCGGATCCTGGTTCAGCGCGGTACGCAATGCCGAGAACGCGCGCACCCGCGGATCGCTGATCGAGGCCACAGTCTGCAACACAATGTCGTCACGCGCTGGAACATAGGGCGTTTCCTGCCCTGCAAGGCAGGGCACGGCTAGAAGCCAGCCAATAAGAACGAGCAGTCGACGCATACGGACACTACGCAGCAAAAGGGCGCTTGGATGCACTCAGGCGGAAATTGCCGACCCCTCCCGGGGGGCGGGTGCCGTGCATCCGTATCGCCTTATGCCCCGTAGATAGAGGATGACGAACCTTAAGCCAGCCATCCTGCTGGGCTTCTACCTGCTCGGTCTCTCTGGCGCGGCGGCGGCGGCCGCCCCCTACCCCCCAGCCGGCAGCTGGCGTTTCACGGTGATGCTCGATGGCAAGCGGATCGGTGAACATTACTTCGCGGTGGTCCGGCAGGCGAATGAGGTCGTGGTCGACACCGAAGCGCATTTCAAAGTGAAGGTGGGGTTCATACCCGTTTTTGAATATGACCACAAGGACCACGAGGTCTGGCGTAACGGCTGCCTAGGGCAGATCAACAGTCGCACCCATGACAATGGCAACCCTTTCGCCGTGCAGGGGGTTCTGGTAGGCGATGGATTCGAAGTGCAGGGTGCGCACGGTGCGGTGATCCTGCCAGCCTGCATCAGCACGTTCGCGTACTGGGATCAGCACTTTCTTACCGAGCAGCGACTCCTCAACTCGCAGAGCGGCGAGTATCAGCCGGTGACAGTGACCCGCGAGGGCATTGAGAATCTCAAAGTGGGCGCGCAGACGATTCCGGCGCAGCGCTATTCGCTCCAGGCCCCGAAGCTCGACATCACCCTGTGGTACTCGGCGGCTGGAGACTGGGTCGCATTGGAGTCGAAACTTGAGAACGGTCGGACACTGCGCTATGAAATTCAATAACCTCAGTCGAGTCCTCTGCCCGGTCTTGGTCGTGCTGGCATTGCAGGCTTGCCAGACACGGGCCTACCCGCCCCTAGTGCGGGCACGGTCAGTGGAGATCCCGCGATTCATGGGAGACTGGTACGTGCTCGGCTGCATTCCCAGTATCGTCGAGCGGCATGAGTTCAACGCCGTGGAGTCTTATCACCTGGATCCGGCCGGCCGGATTCTCACTGTGTTCACTTTCAATGAGGGGAGTTTCGACGGTCCCTTGAAGCGCTATACACCCGTCGGTTTCGTGGCTCCCGACACGCAGGGAACGATCTGGGGAATGCGCTTCATCTGGCCGATCAAGGCAGACTATCGGATACTGTACGTGGCGGCGGACTATAGTGAGACCGTCATCGGCCGCGAGAAACGCGACTACGCATGGATTATGGCGCGCGCTCCCACTATCCCTGATGCCGACTATCAACGCCTGCGTACCCTGCTGAGCACCCAGGGTTACGACATCACGCAGTTACGGAGAGTACCGCAGCAGGCGCCCCGCGCGGCGGAGCGTTGAGGAATGCCTGAGACAGGTGCCGACTCGTTGGAAGCGCTGCTGACGCAGGTTGCGATGGGCAATCGGGCGGCTTTGATGCGCTTTACCGGGCGACGTCGAGTCGGCTGTTTTCGCCTGTCTCGGCGCTTCCAGTGTGCAGCGCTGACACCTTCGCGGATCAATGTTTCGGACGCGGTTCCCGATCGGCGTCGCGGTTGGCGAACTGACAGGAAAAGATGAAGATCGAGAGGATGTCGCGGATTCTTCCGTTCCGCTGCGAACAGGTTTTCGACCTTGCCGCTGATATCGAGCGCTATCCCGACTTCCTGTCCGGATGGATCTCAGCCCGAATCCTGAAGCGGGAAGCCACTGTGCTTCATGTCGAGCAGGTTCTGGGTCTCGGCCCTCTGCGCATTCAATTCGGCTCCGAAGCAGTTCTGCATCGTCCAGAACGGATCGACGTAACCTCATCTGAGCCGCCCTTCCGACATTACCATCTGAGATTGCTAGTCACGCCGTACTCCGCGGCTTCGTGCAACCTAAGCGCCACCGCAGACTTGGAACTGGGGTCCCGATTGATGCAGCACATCGCCGATCAGATTCTGCCGGCGTCGATCGATCAAGCGATTGCGGCGTTCGAGACGCGTGCCCACAGTCTGTACGCACCCCAGAAACCCCCGATAGACGGTGGCGGTGGCCTCAATTCCCCGTGATCTGCTAGCCTGCCGTCGTCGGCTTGTCGCTATACTTGGCACGTGAAAGTATTGTCCAGATTTGAGCCCATCAACTGGCCTTCCGACAGCGCAGCGTGAGTCGGTCCGGAAGCGAGAAAAGCAGCATGTTTGGATGGTTGCAGGAGCGCCACCGCCGACAGATCCTGGAACACCCCTTTCCTGACAGTTGGAATACAATCCTTGAGCGCAACGTCGCGCACTGGAAGCTTCTCGACGATGGGGAGCGTGTCCAGTTGCGCTCGCTCGTCCAGGTATTCGTCGCGGAGAAACAATGGGAAGGCTGCGGCGGCCTGGAGCTGACCGAGGAGATCCGGGTCACGATCGCTGGGCTTGCCTGTCTTCTGGTGCTTGGCCTGGATCATATGCTTTACAGCAACGTTAAGTCGATCTTGGTCTATCCCTCAACTGTCATCGCACCTGGACAGCACTCGGCGCTCTCCTCCGAGATCACGATACAGGGGCCGGGGATGCCGATCTACGGCCAGTCGGTCATGCGCGGTCCGGTTGTGCTGGTCTGGGACGCCGTATTGCGCGGCGCCACCCATCCCGAGCGCGGTCACAACGTTGT
>Ga0302310_10000641_pt1 | contig 31712 bp, 23 predicted proteins | sample III_Palsa_N1_2_FD_200451 | JGI IMG/M metagenome (GOLD analysis project Ga0302310, IMG submission 200451) | Peat permafrost microbial communities from Stordalen Mire near Abisko, Sweden - III_Palsa_N1_2 | ecosystem: Environmental > Terrestrial > Soil > Palsa > Peat permafrost | place: Sweden...
CTGAGCCGCGGTGACGAGCTCACGCTGGGGGCTTGTCGCGACTGCGCGGCCGTCGTGGTTGCCGATCGCTGGTCGCTGCGCATCACCCGCTGCCTGGTGTGCGCGCCGCCGGTCCGAGCAGCGGGGTTGTCGCTGTGACCGCCAAGTACCACGTGACTTTGCGCCAACGCAGGAGAGATGACTCCCTATCGCTCGCCAGCTGGTTTGTCCTGGCTGCCGGGCACTGCCGCTTCCGCCGCCTTAAACCCTGTTCGCGAGTGAGTCCCGTCGCAGAACGGTTTGTTGGTTGAAGCGCCGCAACGGCATAGAGCAAACGGACGCTTGGCAATGACGTAGCTAGCCCCGTTCCAATCGACCGCCGTCACATCGTCACCTTGGACCAAATATGGTCCGTTTTGAATCACCTTAATTGTCGCCATAGAGTGTTCTCCAATTTTAACGAAGGTAATGGTGCATTAGGGCCGTGCCGAAGCGCTGGTGTCGCGAATCGCCTTGAACTCTGAACCGGGCCGCCACTCGGGCCATCGTCGCGAATTTCCCAGCTGCAGTCCGACCCGATAAAACAGGTCGACGTCCTCCGCCGCGCCACGCAGGTCCCAGCTTGAGCCCCAGCTGTCGCAGGTCTGGTGATAGCAATTCGCCGTGTAATCACTGACCCAGGCATCGCCAGCGGCGCGGCCGCCGCTGACCAGATCTACGCCACCGCCGATCGCCATCAACAGCAGCGTGGGAACGCCGCGTTTGGCGAGTGAGAAGTGGTCGGCGCGATAGAACAGGCCGCGCTCTGGCTTGGCATCGGGCGTGACTGTGCGACCTTGCGCAGCAGCGGCACGTGCAAGGTCGTCCTCGAGTTCATTCTGACCGGCTCCGACCAGAACGACGTCGCGCGACGGGCCAGCCGTCTGCAGGATGTCGAGTGTCATGTCCGCAACCGTCTTTTCGGGGCGGTAGAGCGGATGGACGCCGAAGCTTTCAGAACCGAGTGTCCCGCGTTCCTCCGCTGTCCAGGCTGCAAACACGAGGGTACGCTGAGTACGGGGTACCCGCGCGAAGGCGCGGGCAAGTTCAAGCACTCCGGCAATGCCCAGCGCATCATCGTTCGCCCCCGGTCTGATCGTTCGTCCCTGAGAATCAGGGTCGCCGATCCCAAACGCGTCCCAGTGTGCAGCGAACAGGATGGTCTCATCGGGATGTGTCGTACCGGGAAGCTTGGCGAGGACGTTGCGACTCTCCACGCGCTCGGTCTTGATCGCCATATCGATGCTGAAGCTTGCGTCGCCAAGCTGGACCGGCCGGAAGCCTGGGTCGCGCGCCCGCCGCTTGAGCACCTCAAAATCAAGTCCCGCCCTGGCGAACAACTCCACGGTGGCCTCGCGCGACATCCACGCCTGCAGAAGCACGGGTTGCGGTTGGTCGGCGGCCCGGACGATGTCATAAGTGCCCCCCACTGCGTGGGAGACGACGTTCCATCCGTAGCCTGCAGGGACGGTTTCATGCACAACGAATGCGGCGATCGCACCTCGCCGCGCCGCTTCTTCGAGTTTGTAGGTCCAACGCCCGTAATAGGTCATCGCGCGGCCGCCAAACTTACCCGCTACGGGCTCGTCCGGGCCGGCTTCGAAATCGGGATCATTGACGAGGAAGATTGCAACCTTGCCGCGCAGGTCGACGCCCTTGAAGTCGTCCCAATTTCGCTCCGGCGCCGCGACGCCATAACCGACGAACACCATCGGTGCATCGACGATTGTGACGCGAGAAACGGACCGGAGCGTCTCCGGGTTAAGGTCGCGCCCTGCAAGCAAAGGCAGAGTCGAGCTGCCGTTTCGCACCTCAAGCCGAGTGGGCGTGTCTGCGATGTTGTGTAGCAGGGGCACTTGCTGTAGCCAGCCGCCGTTCTCACCACCTGGCTGCAGGCCGAGTGCCCGGAACCGATCGACAAGGTAGGCCACCGTCTTCGCTTCGCCAGGTGTGCCGGGCGCGCGACCCTGGAACGCATCCGAGGCCAGCGTCTTGACCGTCGCCGACATCCGAGTCGGGTTGATCGGCGATAGCGATTCGCCCGTGACCGGTAATGATGCCAGTACAGCCGTGGCGACGATCGGGCCGAGGATCCACTTCAATTTATTCTCCAGCCGTTCCGCGGCCAAGTTGCGATTCGCGCAAGCTACGGCCGCCGGATTATCATTCATTCGCCGAACGACTGCTGTAGCGCGAATGAACATCACGTCAGACTGTCCGCTTGGCCCGACGGTTGCCTCTCGCACCCAGACAAAGGGTATTTCGCCGTGCCTTCCCCATCGGCTGTCTGAGCTGTGAGTAGAATGGCCACAAGGATCATTGCGGAGTACGTTGCATGCCTGTCAGCTCATACCGATTGTATGCAAGGCAGGGCGCTGGATCTCTGGCCCCACAAATGCTGCTCGAGGAGATCGGTGCGGCCTATGAGCTGGTATGGGTCAGCAAGGCGACCGCAGAAATTGAGGCATTTCGCCGTATCAGCCCCGCGGCCAGGATTCCGGTGCTGGTGCTGCCGGATGGCACCGTGGTGTCCGAGTCGGCCGCCATACTCATTCACCTGACCAACGCACATCCTGCCGCAGCGCTGGCACCCGCAGTGGGCAGTGCAGCGAACGCTAAGTTTCTGCAGTGGATGGTCTTTCTGTCTGCAAACGCGTACGAAGCGGCCCTGCGTTTCTATCACCCGGACCGCTATTCCGCTGCCGGCGAGGCTGCGGCAGCGCCGATCAAGAGGCAAGCCTTGGCAGATTGGACCAGCCACCTCGAAATCATCCACGCCGCGCTGTCACCCTATGTGCTCGGCGCGGAGCTATCCGCTGCTGACCATTACTTACACATGCTGGCCAGCTGGTACCCTCCGGACGATCCCGCGCTGGCGGCCCGACTGCCGAAACTCAGACAACACGCCGAGCTACTGCGGCGCCGTCCCGCAACCCGCAAGGCGGAAAAAGACCACAGCGACAGTTAGGTGGCCGATCTCAGTAGGATTCCTGTGACCCTGCCAGAAACGCCGCCTCATCGTCGCTGCACGTCCGACCCAGAATCGGATTGCGGTACGGAAATCGCCCGAAGCGAGTAATGGTCGCCTGGTGCATTCGGTCACCATGCGCATTGATTGTGGACGATACTCGGGCTTGAGTCCTTGGAGATAGGTCAGCTGAAGTCGGATCGCAACGAATAGAGTGATTGTTGCAATGACGAGTATCTCTGCACCCAGTAAGCGTAGCGGTTGACCCGGAACGAGAGGAAGCGAGGCAACGACGACGACCAACAACAGCATGGCGAGCGCCTCCAAGCCTCGATCGGCCATGCTACCCAGCTGCAGGATCCTCGCCTGGTTCACAGATACGCTAACGAATAGAAGTCCGGCAAGCGCCGCGGCCGCGCCAAGTTCGCCGAGACAGAAATTGCTCCAGTCGCCAATCATCGGAGCCTCCGTCCGTTGGTCACAAGTTACGCCGCTCCTGCTGTGGTCATTGGATCCGGGGTCCCACGGGTTCTTGGTTGTCGTTCGCGATAGCCTACCGTAAGCCCTGAGCGTCTGCTTTCGGGCGGCTGTGTCAGGATCGTCACTGTCCGCTTTTTGAGAATCCATTTCACGTCGACCGTGGGGCCTGTCACTCGCACTATTTAAAGCATAGTCTGCGGTCGCTTCCCCGTCGCCCTGGCCTTTGGCAAACTAGGCAAATGAAACAGCGGGCCACCAAAGAGCTCGGTGATTTTTGGCTACTGGACAGGCTAGGCAGGCTGGTCTGGCGCTGGGCGGAGCACACCTATATCGCGTTAGCAGCGGCCGGCAGCGCATTGGCTTTAGTCGCGTGGGTTGTTTGCAGTTGGAGCTGCCTGACAAACGCTCAGTGCAGGGTCACCGGCAGATCTCTGGGCAGTGCACTGTTACTGCTGATCGCCTTCGCCACGACCACCATACTTCTAGCTCGCCGGTTAGGCTCCGCTGACACTACGCATCGGCATGATGGAGATTGATGACACAGGCAGCGCTTTTGACCCAAAGCAGGCGATCGAGTATGTCCGCTACGGGGCAGACCCCGTAACACCTTCCGGGCGGCCTGGAATAGAAAATGAAAAACGCGCGCCCGGGCCATCATTCGGTTCTGCCCATATTCGCCCACGATGACGCTCGACAATCGAGCGACTAACCGAAAGTCCGATTCCCATGCCGCTGGCCTTGGTTGTGTGGAACGGCTGGAACAGGTTGGCAGCAACTTCAGGTTGGATACCAATCCCCGCGTCTTGCACTGTCAGTCGTACATCAGCACCCGCTCGTTCGGTTCTAATCACCAACTGTCGCGGACGATCATCCACATCACTCATTGCGTCTGACGCGTTCAGAACAAGATTTAAGATCACCTGCTGAAGTTGCACGCGATTCCCAGTGACCGCAGGGAGGTCGTCAGCAAGTTCTTGTCGCAGGACCACCCCGCCGCTTTGAAGTTTACTCAACGACAGCGCAATCACCTCCAGTGCAGCCTCATTCACGTCCAGAGGTTCGGCGCTGGGTTCCTTGTTGCTATAAAGCTCGCGCAATCGAGCTATCACCTCAGCCGCACGGCTGACGTCGCGAGTCGCACGACGAGCAGTCTGGCGAGCGCCCTCGACATTTGGTGGATCAGCGGACAGCATCCGCAAGCAGGTGTCGAGGTTGGTGCTGATGCCCGAAAGTGGCTGGTTGACTTCGTGCGCGATCGCTGCTGTCAGCACTCCGAGACTTGCGACTCTGGATGCATGTGCAAGTTCCGACTCAATACGCCGCAATTCCTGCTCAGTCCGCTTCCGCTCCTCTATATTGATTAGGAGCGCATACCAGCCGGTGACAGTGCCGTCTGCGTCCCGCGCGGGAACGACATCAACGTGAAACCAAAGATAGACGCCATCGGCCCGGCGATAACGGATTTCATCCTCGAAGGGAGTCCCAGTTGCGAACGAATTCTTAACGATCGGGGTGATGCGTAACAGATCATCTGGATGAGCCGTGTCGTTGAACTCCCAATTCCTCAATTCGTCCAGCGTCTTGCCGAAGTATTCCAGCATTTGCCGATTGGCGAGATCCATCACGCCGGTCGGGTCAAGGGTACACAAGAACCCGGGAACGTTGTCGACGATCAGGCGGAATTTGATTTCACTCGCCCGCAGAGCCTCCAGGGCACGCTTCTGATCATCAATATCGGTGATCAAGTGGAACCAACGAAGATGCGCGCGTTGGCATCGTGTAAAGGCAGGCCAAGAACGTTGAACAAGCGGTTGACGCCATCCGCGCGCCGGTGGCGGCCATCGACGTTGTACGGACGACCCGTCTCGGAATATCCGTTCACAATGATCAAGTGACGGTCCTGCCACCGCGCCGGCATATATTGACGATGATAACTCTGAAGTTTTCGAGACTTTTTGTCAAAGCCGGCCTTTCGTAGTGTTGTTGCGAGGGCCACTTCAAGATGCCGTGGATCTTGGGAACTGACTGGCCATTCGTCTGCAGCCCAGTCACCGTCGGCGAAGTAATAATTGAGAATTGTAGTCGCGGCTTTGCTAGGCAATACGAACCGCCTGGTCTCGTCAAACTGTGGCCCAGAATAGGCGGCTGTCGAGTGAAACGTGATCAGCAGCGCCGGCACTGCAATTGACCACAGACCAATCGGCGCTGGGTTTATGCGTAGAATTAAGCCGCGAATGTCTGCTTTGGGGCGGTGAGGAATCGCAAGGATTAACTGCGCTGCTCGCGCGCGACCAAGGGCGTGCCGGACGCAATCGATGCGTTAGGACGTACTTTCAGTAATCGGGACGCAACCAGTAACACAGCGAATCCGGCCGCTCCCAGACCAGCGTCCGTCAAAAGCATCGCGCGAGTTCCGTTGCTGTCGTGTATTGATCCCTCAAGCAGTGCAGGGTAAACAACCGCGAAGTTCGCCAGTGACCACATGCCCGCTGCCTTCGTCGAAGCTGCGCCCTTGCCGATCGCGGTCATTACAATACCGAGTAAAGCCGCATAGCAGCCGGATGCAAGAGCGCGGTAGAAGAGTTCTATTACTATAAAGTAGGCAGCATTGCGTGGCGCATACGCAAAACAAAGAATTACGGCTATCATCGTCCAACCCAGTAGCACGTAGACTGTCCAGGGACCGACGCGCGTAGAAAGCCAGCCGGCAAAAATCGCACCAATGATGCTGATTGCCGCGCCAAAAACGCTGAAGCTTGCCAGCTGGTCGGGGGCAACGTTCCATTCGTGTGCAATCGCCCCGATCAGCCCGGCTTCGGTTCCTGCTCCGAACGGAATAACACATAGCACCGCGATCATGACGCCCTCGCGACTACGTACAAAGCTCCATAGGTCCGCGAGCGCGTAGCGCAGCTTCTCCGAAAGTTCGCGCAATGGCACCGGCAGTCCCGGCGATGCGATCAGAATCGCGAGGCCGGAAAGTGCAGCGCAACCCACGCTGAGACTCGCCGCGGGCGTCCGACCGGACAAGTGCGTAAGCAGCCACAGAGTGCCCGCACCGCCCACCGCCTTGGCAAATGTACCGCCGGCAGTATAAAACCCGCTCGCCGAGCCGAGCTGCGTCGTTGGAACGTCGTATGCCATAAGGCCTTTGGCAGCGACGGCTGCTACTGCGGCACCCGAAGATGAGCCGAACGCCAGGGCGGTCAACAGGGGGACCGACGCCGCATCCCACGGTGAGATGAGTAGCATTGCGAGGCACCCACACATCACGACGGCGCCGACGACGTACCAAAGGCGCCGCGTCAGAGAGGAATCCACGATTGGAGCCCAAATGAATTCCAGCGTGAACGCAAGCGTCGAGGCGGCAATGATTGCTGCCGAATGGCGGACGCTCATTCCGGCCGTCACCATGCTGCTGCCCAACGCGAGGCCGACAACTCCAACGGGCCATGCGGTGCAAATGTGGAGAAAGAAAAATGTGATCGGAGGATACGTTCGTCCGCGTGGGTCAGGCATTAGGGTTTACTACAACAGTGGGGTTAGTGTGCTGGATGCCGATGTCGCCTCGAGCGGGGGTGGCGGCTCCGAGGCCTGTACCTCCGGTTGCTCCTCCGCGCAGCCGAGAAAACCTTTAGCCGTGCCGTCTCTTCTTCAACGCTTCGGCGATGCTCGTGGATATTATCGCAGTTGGCAACAAACTCGCGTTCGGTTCCGGGAACGTCGGCTTTGGAGGAGACATTTCAGGAAGCTGAATTTCCGCAGTTGGCTGATAGCCGCCGTAAGTGATCTGTAATCGGTGAACGATGGCTGCTGAGACCCCGAGATGCCGGTGGCGAACGGCAGGTATCGGACAGCTCCTTCAGTGCCACGAGATTTATGTTTATCCGATTAAGACAATCGCCACTCTCGACCAATCGCTTTCGGATGCGATCGACCTCCGTCACGGCTGTACTTCGTATTCGGCCAGCTCCCGTTCCCTTGCCAGAAACTTGTTCACGATGGCATCAACGGCTTTGGTGGCTTCTGCATCCGCAGGCTGATGTGTGATGGCTTCGATGTCCGCTACGGTCGGAGCCTTCGAGAACTCGGGCACTTGGGCGGCGATACCGCGCTGCAAGTATGCGGTTTCCAGATACGCATTGAGAAGGGACGCCGTCAAGGCCACCTGCTCATCGAGCTGCGAGGGCGATAGCAGTGAAGCACTAGGCTGAGCGATCAGATATGCCGTCGCGCGAAACGCCGCGCTAGTCCTGGAGCGCTTTGCGTCAGTTAGTACTTCGAGCCTTCGGTAAATCGCGGCATAACGCCTAAGTTCACCTTCCGGCATGTAGCTAAGTACACCACTCTGCTTCGCCGTCTCCCAAGCATTTGACCAGTACAGGGGGTCGAATGAATACCACGAAAGCGCGCCGGGCCACTGTGTTGGTGCGGCCCCTGGGTGAAGCTTCAGGTACTGGAAGATAGCTAAATTGGTCTGCAGTATCGGCACGTAGCGACGGGTAAGCTCAGTTTCCGCCGCAAAGCGGTCTACGTTAAGGCCAAGTTCCAGTTGGAGTGCCGTCCGGGTCGTTGCAACTTGTCGCTCATGATGGAAATGCTCGACTGTCTGTTCAAGTCCGATTGCAATGAGGAGCCCGATGACAATCGTCGCAATGTGAATGAAGAATCCTTTCCAAGTATGCAATGCTTCATGAGGTGCGTGGACTTCGAGCATAGGCGTTAAGATCTTTTGACTCTTGGTGGGTAGGCCATCAGCTTACCGCATGAAACGAGCGGCCGCTTTCAGGCTGGCTTTTCAGTCGCTCGGACCAACATTGGTTAGTGTAAGGACCCGTCCGTCACGGACTGGATAGCGCGTCCAATAGCGCCGTCAAGCTCCCGCGCGATCGCCGTTACTCTCTCGTCCCCAAACTGCCCGAAAAGGCTCGAAGGCTTGTCGTATTCGAATACCGCGTGCCCCTGCTCGTTCTCGTAGAGGACGATCCGGAATGGGGCATACATTGCGGCCGCGAGTTGGTGCCGGGTCATCTTCGACGCGGTAAGGGGATTCCCGACATCGTACTGGAGCGCCTTGCGCGCGAGGCCGGCGATTTGAAGGAGGCTTCCGTGGTCTCTGCTTTGAAAGATCGCGAGCTCCGGGCCGCGCTCGAGTTCTTCGCTGGCGCGCTGGACCTCGCCGTTGCGGAGCAGGACCATGATTCCCGCGTCAAATTGCGGAAGAATGGATTCGAACGCCTGTCGTGCACTCTCGAATGACTGAGCAAGCTCGATCTTTAAGTGTTGCACGGCTATCGTGGTTTCGATGAGGGTCTTGGTAGTCATTGCAAGCGCTCCTGGTCGCAGTGTCGAACGAGCATTGGGCCGGTAAGGTCGCCCAGCGCGCCGTAGAGCCAAATGTCGCGCTCTTGGTTGCCAAGCAGCGCGACACGTGACGCCCTCACTCAGCCATCCAGAAACGTCACCGCCTGGCGAACGAACTCGCGGTGGTATTGAAAAATGCCACCATGGCTCGCGTCGGGAAAGATGCTGAGTGTGGCATTGGGCAGTTTCTGATACAGCTCAAAGGAGTTGACTGTGGGAAACATGGTGTCGTCATCGCCGTTCGCAACCAGCACAGGCTGGGTGATGGCCTTCAAGTCATTGGCAGGCGAGGCGCCCCATTTGGTGATGGCCACTGCCTGAGCCTGAATGGTCTCGTTACTTACCGTCGCGTCTTTATCGGCGGTCCTTTCACCGAGTCGTGTCAGGAACTCCCCTGCCGACTTCTGGCTGGAGAGCGATGGCGTAAAGAATAGAAAGGTTTTTGGATGCTTCTTTTCGGCTGCGCTGCGCTGCATGGCCGTCTGCAGCACTTCGCCGATCTTGGCAATTCCGGCGCCTCCGGCCGGGCCGGTGCCGGCGAGAATGATCTTACGGACCAGAGTCGGGCGTTCCTCTGCGATCACTTGGGCGACGAAGCCGCCGAGGGAATAGCCGAAGAGGTCCACTTTCTTCAATCCCAGCGCGTCCACGAACGCTTCCGCGTCGTGCGCCATGGCACGCACATCGTCCGGGGTCTGGCCTTCCGAGCTGCCGACGCCACGATTGTCGAATGCGATGACATGATGAGACTCGGCGATGCCATCCACGACGCTGGGGTCCCAGTCGTCCAAGCCCGCGGTCAGGTGATGCAGGAATACCACGGGAACCCCGTTCTTGGGGCCCAGCTCGCGATAGGCAAATGCCAGCCCGTTTACTTTGACGGTCTTCGTTTCTGTCCTTGTGTAGGTACTCATAAGACTCTCCAATGATGCAATGAATGCGGGGCGGTGAAGTTAAATAACGATCGTTACGGTAACGTACGCTATGCTATGATCGGAGCCAAGTCAAGTGGAAGGTCGGTTCTCATGCGGTACTCGACGGATCAAAAACTGAAAGCGCGCCGTTCGATCATCGAGTCGGGCGCCAAGGTATTGAAAACAGGAGGATTTGCCGGCGTCGGGGTCGATGAGGTTGCCGCCGCCGCAGGTGTTACCTCAGGATCGCTTTATTCGAATTTCTCGGGCAAGGAAGATCTTCTTAAAGAAATCATCGGCGAGTATCTCGGTGCGCCCTATACCGACGCGCGAGAGGGCGATGACATCGACTGGCATGCCCGGCTTAAAGGTTTCTTGACAGGCTATATCAGCGCACACCATCGCGACAATCCGGCGGTTGGGTGCGTCATGCCGGCGCTTAGCGCCGATGTATCGCGAGCAAGCGCTGCTGTACGGCGTGTGTATCAGCAAAGAATGAATGGCTTGATCGACAAAATAGCTAAAGCGCTCGAAGGCGGCACGCGACGGCAACGGCGTGACCGAGCGTGGAGCATAGTCGCATTGATGGTGGGATCGTTGACGGTGGCGCGTGCGCTTCCAGACGGAGATGAAGCGAACGAGATGATCAAATCCGCGTTTCAAAGCGCGATGGATTTGCTCTCTCAAATCTAGGGGCGTATGCAAAGTAGGCCCGGGTGATTTCACCGAGCTCTCAGTCTGGAAACTTCACCTCCCGCTCAATCGCCTGAAAGCGCGGCTCCTTGCGCAAAGGGTCCATGAGCGAGTCGGTTTTCAGGTAATTCAGCCCCGGGTCTCTCAGCCGCCACGCCGTCTCGAGCCATTCGAGCGCCTTCGCCCGATCGCCCCACTGCGCATAGATCGTGGCGTACTGATACGCCGCGGTATCGCCCAGTGCCGACTTCAGTTTCGACAGGACGGCTTCCGCATCCGCGTGCCGGCCGAGCTTGTTATAGGCCACCGAGAGGCACCATTGACTCAACCAGTAGTCCCGCTGGATCTCGCACGATGCGCGGGCGCTCTGCAGATCCCCGAGCGCGTAATAGGCGAGCCCGCGAAACCCGTAGCTCGATTTGTAGTCGGGGTCAAGGCTGATGATCTCTCCGAAGGCAGCCTCCGCCTCCGTATAGCGGCGCGCCGCATACAACGCCCGGCCGAGCTGGAAATGGCTGTCGCGAGCGAGCGGGTCGAGCGCCACGGCGCGTCGGGCGGCTGCAAGACCTGCATCGAAGTGCCCCATCAAGGCTTCAAATACGCCGCTATTTCGCAACAGCTCCGCATTGCCCGGCGCGAGGGCGAGAGCCCGCTCGTATTCGTCACTTGCCCGCGTGTAGTCGAAGGTGGTGCTCGAAACAACCGCCTGCGCAAGGTGGGCCTGGGACAGTTCCGGCGCGAGTGCGAGCGCCTGGCTAGCATCCGCCTGCGCCTCGTCAAAGGCTTCACGGACCACCGCTTCGGTGGGGGCCTGCTGCGCGAGGAGGTCAAGGGCGATTGATCGGGCAGCGAAGGCGAGCGCATAGTGCGGATCGAGGCGAATCGCTTCCGTGTAGGCGGCAATCGCGGCGGGGAGGTCTCTGGTGTCGCGTATCGAGTTTGTCGCCTTTGCCCCGCGCAGATACGCATCGAAGGCGGCCGGATTATCCGTCCCGCCGAGCTCGACTTTGGCCGCGAGATCCCCGAGGAGAGTGACTCTCAGAGCGCTGGCCACCGAGGTAGCAATCTCGGTCTGCAGCTTCAGCACATCCCCTAAGCCCCGGTCGTAGGTCTTCGACCACAGGTGAAAGCCCGTGACTGCATCGATCAGCTGCGCGGTGATGCGGATCGTGTGCGCCGATCGCCGCACGCTCCCTTCGAGCACTGTTCCGACATTCAGTTTGCGCGCGATAGTGCCGATGTCGGTGTCTTTGCCTTTGAAGGAGAAAGCTGAGGTGCGAGCGGCGACCTGCAACTCGTTGATCTCGGAGAGGGAGTTGAGCAGCTCCTCCGTGAGCCCGTCGGAGAAATACTCCTGGTCCTTGTCCCCGCTCATGTTGACGAACGGCAGCACCGCGATCGAGTGTGCGGGTGGTGCAAAAGCGGCCACGGCGCTCGCGGGCCTCGGCGCGCTGGCCACGGCAAGCGCCTTCGCGCTGACCGTTACTTGGCGGCTCTCGCGGTATAACGCATAACCTGCCGTGACAAGAATCGCTGCGAGGGCCGCGACGCTGACCGCGAGCAGCGCTCTATTGCGAAGCGCGAACTTGCGCAGACGATAAGCGACTCGCGCTGGCTGCGCCTGGATGGGCTTCCCATCGAGGTGGCGTCTCAGATCCTGCGCCATCGCGGCGGCACTGGCATAGCGTTGCGCGGAAGGCATCGCCAGTGCTTTGAGCACAATGGCATCGAGGTCCCCGCGCAGTTGCCGCGCCAACTGTTCCGTGGTGCCGTCACGGGTAGTGGCTGCCGCGGGCTCGAGCTGCAGGCTAGGCTTCTTCACCTCAAGCGTGGCGATGGCCTGATCGAGCGCCCCGATCGAGGCTGCGCTCCTGAGTCGATAGGGTCGAGTACCGCTCAGCAGCTCGTAGAGCAGTACGCCCAGGGAGTAGAGATCGCTGCGCTCATCGATCGGATCCCCGCGCAACAGCTCGGGACTGGCATAGTCGGGCGTCAGCGCCCGGCCGTAGACACTGGTCAGCGCCGGCTGGTCCGTCTCTTCAGCGTCCAGCAGCCGGGCGACGCCAAAGTCCAGCAGCCGCACCTGCCCAGACTCGGTCACCAGAATGTTCGAGGGCTTGAGATCCCGGTGAATGACGTGCTTGGCATGGGCGTATTGCACCGCCTCGAGCACCTGCAGGAAAAGCCCCAGGCGCTCGGGTATCCCGAGCCGATGGGCGTCGCTCCAGCCCGTCAGCGACTCACCCTGCACATACTCCATCGCCAAATAGGGCAATCCTTGCGGATCGACACCGGCATCGTAGAGACGCGCGATATGGGGATGTTCGAGACTGGCCAGGATGTCGCGCTCGCGCGCAAAGCGCGCCTCAAGACCCGCCTGCGCGTGCGCGAGCCGCGGTAGCTTCACTGCCACTTCGCGCTTGAAAGCCCCATCGGCGCGCCGTGCCAGCCACACTTCCGCCATGCCCCCGGCACCCAGCAGTCGGATCAGCTCATAAGGGCCCACACGGGCGCCGGGCTTAAGGCCGCTCGCGGCCGGCGCGCTCGCCTCACCCGCAGCATCGAGCTTCGACAGGCCCATCAGCGCTTTCAGGTCCGCTGCCTGCTCCGCCCCCGGCAGTAGCGCGTCGCGCAGTGCAGCAGCCAGATCTTGATGCTCGAGGGGGAGAGATGTCAGCCAAGCGCGACGAGCGGTCTCATCCAGCGTCAGCGCCTCGTCCAGGAGCTGGCTCATCCGCGCCATCTGGCGAATTGTTAGGGCCATCGGTCTGTCAAAGTATCGCATCCGCGCGGCTTGCGCCAAAACGCGGACCCGCTTGCTCGCGCGCGCCTGGCGGCGCTTATCCCACTGGGTTTGGCCTGGACCCGATCTAAATCAGCAACGGTTCAGCGCCCGGCCATGGAGTGGCAGCGACGCATGACTAGGCTTGATTACGCGATGAGCCGACGCGAACGATGACTCACAGCGGCACGTTGCGGTGCATTATGCGGATCTCGAAGAGGCGGGAAGCTATACCACCTGCGTGCCGGATGCCATTTCCTGGGCGGTGACTCGGTTCAATCAACCCGCTCTCATCAGTCGCTTACTCGTGACAGTTGGCGTATTCCTCGCGGGTCATGTGACCATCACCCTTCACATTGCATCTGGCAAAGTTCTTGCTGATGTAATCGTCGCTCTTGACGTCTCGCGAAGTGACGTACCCGTGCCGGTGCGTATCCACCTTGTCAAAGTCCCGATGCGCCGCGGGTGCATTATGCATGTCCGTCTTGGCGACATCGTCCGAGTATGCGTTCGTGACTGCAAACAGCATTGCGGCGCATGCCAGTGGGGCGAGGTAAATGGATTTCACAGTATTCTCCTTAACGTACGCAGTCGAATCGCGAGACGCTGGAAATTGCCATCTCGACGTTGCTTTTTATCGCGCGTGGATAGCCCCGTCTGTTCGCTGCCGCACTCAAACGCGGCAGCTACTTTGCCAGCGCTTCGCGCGCCGCCTTCAGGGCTTTCCAGTTCGGTGCGTTCTTGAGGGCCTGGTCGTACTGGGCGAGTGCGTCCCTGGTCTTGCCCTCCTTCGCGAGCAGGTCGGCCCACACCTTTAGGGGATCTGCCCAATGGGGCCCGCGATTGTTCGCCTCGGCGAGTTTCACTTCGGCACCGGCGAGATCGCCGTGCCTGGCGAGCGCAACGCCCCAGGAGTAGTAGGCCGCTGGCAGGTCGGGAGCGAGCGCAACGGCGTCCGCGTACGCCTTCTGCGCGCCACTCCAATCGCCGCGGCCGTCGAGAATATCGGCGCGGAAGCGGTAGCAATCCACGAACGATCCTCCGGTCCGCAGCACCTGGTCAGCCTTGTCAGGATGACCTGCCGCCTCTTCAGCCGGCGCGATCCAGCAGTTGTAGCCGGGGTTGTTGGTGGACTCCGCGGGATTTGCATACTCGGTCCCGAAGGCTTCCATCTCGCTGGCCGCGGCTTTTACATCGCCAGCTTCGCCAGCCAGGCGACCACGCACGAAATGCGTCATCGCATCGATGGTCAGATCGCCGACCGCCTCCTTCGTGGTCTTCAGGGAGAGTTCTGCTGCTTCCGGATCGTGCAGTCTGCCGTAGATGTCGGCAATGGTCGGTCCGGCGGAGCTTTGCCCCGTTCCCATGCCGGCATTGGCCTCGGCGTCGGCTCTTGTTTCCTCCAGCCACGCAGGCAGATTCCACGTGAGGTAATCCCAGTTCTGATAGTAGATATCAGGCGCCTTCCCTGGACGGCCGCCGGCCGCCGCGCGCATGTCCTCCCCGGTCCTCCATGCCCCTTCCTCATCTTCAACGATCATCAGATCGTTGGTGATGTTGGCCCGGGCGATCCAGTCGCTCGGCTGGAGCCTGATCGCCGTTTGCAATAACGCCAGCGACTCGCGGGTCGAGCCGCCCGAAGAATCATTGGCAACGGCCCACCTCGTCAGCAGCAGCGAGCGATCATCGGGATTAGCGCTCGGGATCGCGGTCCGGCAGAAATCGATGCATTCGGCATAGCGGCCGGAGTTGTTGAGAAAGGTGGCCCAGCGCACTGGCTGCGACATCGAGTAGACGTACTCAGCTGCCTCGACCGTCAGCTTTGCAAGATCGGCACCCGAGGCAGTGAAGGCTCTGGGCGGCACTCCATTGCCGCGTACCGTGAGTTCAAGCCCGCCCGCCGCCGTCTCGACCAGGTCGCCGTCGATGTGAACGTCATGCCCGAAGCGTTCCTTCAGCAGACGGGAGAGCTCGCCGACTGAAATGCCGGTGTCCGGCACATCCAGCTTGATGGTGGCCGACCAGGCGCCCGTGAGGCCGCGGGCGGCGGAGCTGCTGCGGGTGGCATCCTGCAATCGGCTGAGCTGGTCGAGCAGTCCGCTGGCAATGACGGTGCCGTCAATTCCCCGCGTCGCCAATCCGGGCGGCGCATGGAAGGGCTCTATGACTACACGGCGCGAGGTGATCGCGTCGCGAAGCATCAGCACCGCACCCAGGCCGATGGCGGTCGCCGCCAGAACGAAGAACACCTGCAACCCCACTCTGAGCCGCTCGCCCAGGCGCCTGAGCTTGAGCAGTTGCAGATTGACGATGCGCTGCTCGTGCAGGTGCTCGGTCTGGATTTCGACCAGGTGGCTCTGTTTGCGAAAATAGGCGGATGCCGCCTGCGCCAGTTCTGGATTATTCCTGCTGGCCTCGGCGGCCAGCGCTGCGGCCGTCGGATCGAGGGGTGCCGATGTCTCGGGAGTTAAACCTTCAGCAGGGGACTCGCTTTCCGTCCCCAGTATTCCTGACACACCGCCTGATTCGGCCATGCCTCTCCCTCCCTGGGAGTAACCGCGCATAGCTTAAGCCGCGAATGGCCGGCTTGTGTAGGCGAGTCTGGGCACCCCACCAGCACTCGACGACGCCAAGCTGGGCCGTTGTCCTACGCCAATGGGGCCTGCTTCAGCCCTAGAGTGAGGCCGCGCTACTGCCAACACGAACAGTCAGAGGGAGAACTGCCATGGGTCGCGGAATTCTGCTGTGGATGCTCGGTGTGCCGATTCCGGTCATTCTGTTACTCGCCATGTGCTCTCACAGTTAGAGAGCCGCGATGAACAACACATTAGATGCTGTCGCCGGATATGCCGGTGCTGTGGCTGTGGGCAGTGACAAGGCTCGCTCGGCCGTCTCGTGGGGGGCGATATCAGCCGGAGCGGTCGTTGCCGCTTCTACCTCGCTGCTATTGATCGCGCTGGGCGGAGGAGTCGGACTGGCATCGTTGTCGCCGTGGACTCACACCGGCGCATCGGCGGCCACCTTTACCGCCATTACAGCCATCGGGTTGATCGTCGTGCAATGGATTTCCGCGGGAGTCGGCGGCTATATCGCCGGACGCCTGCGTACCCGGTGGCACGGCGTCCACACCCATGAAGTGTTTTTTCGGGACACCGCCCATGGATTTATCACCTGGGCAACCGCGACCCTGCTCGCGTCCGCGGCAGCTGCAGTAATTGCCGGCTCGACGGCGGGCGCGGGACTGCGCGTTGCCTCGTCAATCGGCGCAGGAGCCGCCCTAGGTGCCGCCTCTTCGGCGCCGTCCGGCGCTTCAGTCGACCCCTATGATGTCGATACTTTGCTGCGACCGGGCACGCCAGGCGCTGCCTCTCCCGGCAACACGGCTTATCCCGGCAACGATGTGCGCGCCCAAACGACGCGCATATTGGCAAGAGGACTCACCAACGACGACGTCTCGGCTGAAGACCGTGCCTACCTGACGCAAATTGTCAGCGCCCAGGCCGGCATTTCTGCTGCCGATGCGCAGACCCGGGTCGATAATGGAATCGCCAAAGTCCAGGCAGCCAAGGTCCAGGCGAAGCAGGCGGCCGATAAAGCGCACAAAGCGGCTGAGGCGGCATCGATCTTTACGGCGTTGGCCATGCTCATTGGCGCTTTCATCGCCTGCATCTCGGCGGCGCTGGGCGGAAGACTCCGGGATCTTAATCCTTAAGGACCCGATGGTGCTGCAGCTGGTGAGAAGCCGAGTACGCGAGGGCAGCCCGAACGCCCACGGCGCAATCTGGGATGGCAACGGCACGAACTTTACGATGTTCTCTGCCAATGCCACCAAGGTGGAGGTGTGTCTCTTTGACTCGCAGGGCGGCACCGAACTGGAGCGCATTGCACTGCCGGAGTACACCGATCAGATCTGGCATGGCTACATCCCGGAGGTCGGGCCCAGTTCCGTATACGGCTTTCGTGTGCATGGCCCCTACGACCCCATGGCGGGCCATCGATTCAATCCCAACAAGCTCCTGCTTGACCCGTACGCTCGCGCGCATGTCGGCGAGATCAAGTGGGGGCCGGAATGTTTTGGCTACACGATTGGAGCGGAGGGCGATGACCTGAGTTTCGACGAGCGCGACAGCGCGCCGTTTGTGCCCAAATGCGTCGTGGTCGATCCCAACTTTGACTGGCAGGGTCAGCCACGTGCCGGCGCGGTGCCTTGGGATCAGACGATCATCTATGAAGCGCATGTGCGCGGCTTCACCAAGCTCCACCCCGCAGTGCCGGCCCCGCGACGCGGGACCTTCAAGGGCATGGGAACCGGGGAGGTCATCGCCTACGTCAAATCCCTGGGGGTGACGACCATAGAGCTGCTCCCCATCCACACCTTCATTAACGACAGTCATCTGCTCGAGCAGGGACTCACGAATTACTGGGGCTACAACAGCATTGGCTTCTTTGCGCCTGACCCGCGCTACGCCTCGGAGCCGGAGCAGTGCCTTCGGGAGTTCAAGGAGATGGTGTCCCGCTTCCATGATGCCGGGCTCGAGGTGATTCTCGATGTGGTCTACAACCACACCGCCGAAGGTAACGAACGCGGCCCAACACTATCCTTCAAAGGCATCGACAACGCCTCGTACTATCGCCTGTTGCCCGATCAGCAGCGCTTCTACATCAACGACACCGGGACGGGCAATACACTGAATCTGTCCCATCCGGCCGTCATCCAGATGGTCGCCGACAGCCTGCGCTACTGGGTGAATGAGCTGCATGTGGATGGCTTCCGGTTCGATCTCGGTACCATCTTGGCGCGCGAGCCCGGGGGCTTTGACAACCAGAGCGGCTTTTTGAAAGCCTGCAACCAGGATCCCGTCCTGCGAGGCGTCAAGCTGATCGCCGAGCCCTGGGACGTTGGCCCGGGCGGCTACCAGGTGGGTGGCTTTCCGCCCGGCTGGGCAGAATGGAACGACCGCTATCGGGATGTGGTGCGGGATTTCTGGAAAGGCGCCGCGGGCGCCGCCGATATAGCGCAGCGCCTGTGCGCATCGGCCGACGTTTTCAATCATCTGGGCCGGCGCCCTTCCGCATGCGTCAATTTCATAACGGCGCATGACGGCTTTACGCTCAATGATCTGGTCACCTACAACGACAAGCATAACGACGCCAACGGCGAAGGTAATCGGGACGGCAGCAGCGACAATCGCTCATGGAATTGCGGCGTGGAGGGACCCACCAACGACCCGCAGATCAATGGGCTGCGTGAACGACAGCGGCGAAATTTTCTGGCCACCCTGCTGTTGTCCCAGGGCACCCCGATGATGTTGGCCGGTGACGAATTCGAACGTACGCAGCAGGGCAACAACAATGCGTACTGCCAGGATAACAAGATCAGCTGGCTGAATTGGCAACGGGATGAAACAGCCGAGCGCTTGACCAATTTCGTCCGGCGCCTGACGGCACTGCGCCATAAATATCCCATTCTGCGTCGCAATCGATTCCTCACGGGGGTGGTCGACGAAGAATTGGACGTCAAGGATCTGACTTGGATCAACGCTTCCGGCGCGGAGATGCGCAGCGAAGAGTGGAGCGATGCCAACATGCGGTGCTTTGGCATGCTGCTCGACGGTCGCGCACGGCCTACCGGTGTTCGCCAACGCGGCACCGAAGCCACCATGCTGATCGTGTTCAACGCACACTATGACCTGGTGGAATTCACGCTGCCGGCGAATGCCGGGGGTAATACCTGGACGTTGATTCTCGATACCAACATTCCCGACGGCGAGGTTGCCTACACCGGGAAAGCTGACGACCATTACGGTGTTACCGGACGATCGCTCATCCTGCTGCGACTGAGCGACTGACATTAGAAATGGTGGTGACACACCACCACGCATTTCGTTATATGTACGATAGCGAACAGACCGCACAGCGTTTATGCTCGACTATTAGTCACGATTGGTGAGGGAGTTCATCCAACCGGACCTGTAATAGTTAACAGTTGCGCGAGGTCTCCAATAGTGCAGCATACGGATCATCGAATACTTGCGATTGGTCTTCCTGACGTATTCGGTAAGAGCTGATCCGTGGATCCGCCATCCCTCATAGATCCCGAGCGCAACGGCCTCCTGGCCGCACTCCCGCCTGAGGATCTGGAACGACTCAGACCGCGACTGAGACTGGTCCCCTTGGTATTGGGTGACGCGCTCTACGAATCCGGCGTGGCGCTGCACCACGTCTATTTCCCGATCGATTCGATCGTATCGCTGCTTTGCGTCATGGCTGACGGTGCCTCCGCAGAAATCGCCGTGGTCGGAAACGAGGGCATCGTCGGCGTGTCGCTTTTCATGGGCGGCGAAACCACGCCCAGCCGCGCAGTGGTGCAGAGTGCCGGGTCCGCTTACCGCCTCAAGGCCGAGGTTCTAAAAGCGGAGTTCCTGCAGGGAGGCCCGATGCAGCATGTTTTGCTGCGCTACACGCAGGCGCTCATCACCCAGATGGCGCAGACCGCTGTCTGCAATCGTCATCACTCCCTGGACCAGCAGCTCTGTCGTTGGCTGCTCTTGAGTCTCGATCGCCTGCCGACGAACCACCTGGTCATGACGCAGGTATTGATCGCCAATATGCTCGGTGTGCGCCGCGAAGGCGTCACCGAAGCGGCCAGACAACTTCAGGCAGCCGGCTTGATCCAGTACAACCGCGGGCATATCACCGTGCTTGATCGCCCTGGCATCGAGGCGCGAACCTGCGAGTGCTACGGCGTCGTAAAGCGCGAATCCGATCGGCTGCTTCCGTCCCGGATAGCGGCCTGAGCACGCTCTGAGTGTGATATGTCGCTCAAAACAGGAATATGCCTTTGCCGAGGGGATCGCTGGGTGGGGTGTCGTACATACGCTCCACGATGAGCGTGATGGACTGCTGGTCGGTAGAGCAGTGCACACGCTGGAAATGACCCCATGTTCAAACCCATGTCTGTGAGCCCCGAAAATACCGTCAGAGACGATATTGCCAGAGACGATATTGCTCGAGACATTCGGGATCGGCAGCCTTCCTCGGTGCCCAGTGCCTCCCTGCACGCTCAGCTCGACGCGCTTTTATATGCGCGATGGCTGCCTGGACGATGGGTACAGCGCGTCTGGATGCTCTCCGACCTGCCCCCGTGCCTCGAGCAGCGGGCTCGATCGATATCCTCCGATGCGATTTGGCGCGCGTATACCGACGGCGTACGTCTCTGGTTCGCCGTCGCCGCCGCGGCAGTGTCGTCATACGGGCGCTCTGCGGTTGCCATGGAAGTGCTGTTCTTCGAAAATGACGGGGCATTCTGCTCCGGCGGCTTATGGAGACGTCATCCCAACGGGGACTGGCGCCTGGAAAGACTCCTCGGTCTGTCGGCGCTGACTCGCTTCTATTAGTTTCCAGACGGGAGCCCCTGCGGCGGGGCACCCGCGCGACCTCAGAACACTGCTCTGACGGTATCGTTCATCATGTCCCTGTCAATGTAGCCGATGGCAGCCGGGTTCGCGCTGATGCGCTTCATCATTTCGACCGTGTTCGATACGCTGGGTGGCGGTTGTCCCCTGCCCGTGAATATGATCTTGGACCAGTAGGCTTTGATCTGCGCCGCGGTCTTGCCAACCACTTTGTCGTAGAACTCATTTCGAATCGCTGAGCCCTCCGGCTGGTCTATGGCCACAGCCAGCGCGCCGTCCGGAAAGCGGATGGTCTTACCCAGGAAAATATCCTCCACCTGCGCCTTGCTCAAGGCACCCACCGGACTCTTGGCCGACACCACCACCACGATGTCGGCCGTGGCAACGCGGCAGATGAGGCCCAGCGCCAGCCCGATGAGGATCCATCCGTTGCGGTTGGTCGGAGGCATGGGAGTTGGATCAGAACACGAAGTCGACCACGGAACTGATCAGGAAAATGGTGCTGCCGGGCTCAAACCCGGGTTGCACATTGATCAGGGTGCCGGCCGAACCGGCGCCGAGATTGATGCAGTCCAGCTGCAGCTTGAGATCAAAGTTCTTCATGAAATCCCATCGCATGCCGATTGACCAGGTGTATTGATCGGGACGTGAGTTCAGGACCTGGTTGAGATCCGCGTTGAGGGCGGTGGCAGTCGGGGCGAGGTAAGCAGGCAATCCGATGAGATTCAGACCGGGGGAGGAGTTGTTGCGTTGGGTTATCTGCGCGTAAGTCAGATAGGGAGTAAAGGGTCCCACCCTGTAGCCGCCGCTGACATACCAGCCGTCGTTGACGCCGAGGAAGGATTCTGAGCGGGATGTCGCCCATTCTCCCATGACAAACCACTGGCCTGGATCGTAACTCGCCGCCAGCGTCAGGATCGAGGTGGACTTATCCACGATCTGATACTTGTCCGCTATGGCGGCGCCTTGCGGACCAAACTGCCTGAAGGCGTCGAACAGTGCGCCGCCATCGTTCAATGTGATATCGGAGCTCAGGTAACCCACGCGTACCAGAGCGGCGCCGTATTCTGCGTCGTCGAAAATGCCCCATGCATATCTGGCGTCGAATTTGCTGCCGTTAGCAAAGCTAAAGGCCAGATTTCGGCCGTAGCTGGCCTGCAGGGTATTAGTGACGCGGCCCAGGTGCAGGCGGTAACTGGCGTCCAGGCCATCCACGCTGGTAATCGGATTGGCGCTGTAAACCTCGGTCGGCGGCCGCACCCAGGGATTGCCATATCCCACCTCGCGCGAATCCGAATCCAGAAAAGTCGGCATGACGATTCGGCCCACGCGCACGCTGAAATCCGGCGTGATCAGGTATTTTATATTGGCCCACTCGATGTGGGGCCAGTAGGTGTCGTTGTAATTCTGCTGGGCGATCAGTTGCAGCACCGCGGAGAGCTGCGGAGTAAAAGTCGCGGAAAACTGTCCGCCGATCAGGCTATCGACACTTGCGCTCCAGCTGCGGCTGTAACCGGCGCCGGTGGGCTCAAAGTCGCTGGCGGTGAAATCCGCCTTGTCCTCGCTGGAGTGTACGACTCCGGCAGTACCAAAGCCGTTGAAGGAAAACGTTGATCCATCAGGACCCTGGACGTCGGCATAGGCTGGAAGCCACAACGTCAGCGCGATCAGCGCCAGCGGGATCAGCGCGCGTGAGGGATTCCCCAGGGTCACCCGGTCGCCGATGCGGCGTGCGAACCCGTCAACGTGGGGCCGGGGTCCTGTGCCCACAGCAGCTCCGTGAATTTATGTGCCGACAGCGGCCTGTTGAAATAGAAGCCCTGGAATTCGTCGCAGGCATGCGCTCTGAGGAATTCGGCCTGCTCCTCGTTTTCCACCCCCTGCGCCACCACGGTCACGCGCAGACTCTTGCCCATCTCGATAATCGCTTTTGTCATGCCGCTTTCCTCCCCGCGAGTGGCGATGTCACGGATATAGGAGCGATCGATTTTGATGGAATCGAGAGGAAATCGTTGCAGCGACGCGAGCGAGGAATAACCGCTGCCAAAGTCATCGATCGCAATTTTGACCCCCAATGCCTTCAGTTGCGTCAGGGTCCGGAGCGTCCGGTCGAAATCCCCGATCAGCAGGCTCTCGTGAATTTCAAACTCCAGCAGCCCCGCGTCCATGCGCGTGAATTCCAGTACCGAGGCAATATCGCGCAGCAGATGCTCGTCGCCAAACTGCCGCGCGGTGAGATTCACGGCGATGCTCAGACGCGGCAGCCCCTGCTTCTGCCAGGCCATATTCTGCTGGCACGCTGTCTGCAGCACCCATTTACCGATGGGCACTATCAATCCGGTCTCTTCGGCTACCGGCAGGAACTGCATGGGGGCTACCAGCCCTAATTCCGGGTGCTCCCAGCGCAGCAGCACTTCCATGCCCGTGATCTGACCGTGGACCAGTTCCCGCTTGGTCTGATACTCGAGCCTGAATTCCTTCCTCTCGAGGGCGCGCCTCAAACTCGATTCGAGGGCGAAGCGTCCGAGCGAGTTGGCGTTGAGCTTTTCGGAATAGAACTGAAACTGATTCTTGCCGTCTTCCTTGGCCTGGTACATCGCGATGTCGGCGTTCTTCGTCAACGTCGGCTCATCAACCCCGTCCGTCGGATAGGTGCTGATGCCGATGCTCGCTGTCACGCGAAACTCCTGGCCCAGCAGCGTGAAGGGCTTTGCGATCGCGCTGACTATTTTCTGGGCCACCGTCGCTGCATATTTCTCCTCCACCAGTTCGCTGAGCAGCACCACGAACTCATCGCCGCCCAGGCGGGCCACGGCATCGCTGTCCCGCAGACAGCCCTTGAGCCGGCTTGCCACCTCTGTCAGCAGCTCATCCCCGGCCTCGTGCCCCAGCGTATCGTTGATCTGTTTGAATCCGTCCAGATCGATGAACGCCACCGCCAGCTGCCGGTGATGACGTTGCGCCTGGCTGATGGCCTGGCCGAGCAGCTTATTGAAGAGACTGCGGTTGGGTAAGGCTGTGAGTCCGTCGTGGTAGGCCAGGTATTCGACGCGCTTGGCATACTTCAATTTGGAGGCGCTCTCGCGAGCGCGGCTGCTCGTCAGCTGCCAGCTCAGGCGACCCAGGAGCGCGGTTAACAGCACCAGCAGGGTGCTGGCGGTGGCTGCTCGCCATAAATAGTTGCGGGCATTCTGCTGCACGGCGGCCAGTTGCTCGGCTTCGGATAATCCGGCGACGACTGCCAGCGGAAAGTCATAGAGCTGCTGCGTGCCCGTGAAACGACGCACGCCGTCCCAGCCATTGACCGACAGGGAGACGCCGGGCTCGTCCCGATCGGTGGCGGGAATGGCACTGGCGTAGTCGATTTGCTTACCCGCCGTCACCGTCTCCCCGGTGCGCCTGACCCGAAACACGCCGTCGGTTCCGAGCAGCGCCAGCACGCCGTGTTTGCCTAACAGGGAAGGATCGTAGCCGCTGACAAAATAGGAAGCATCGACCGCGACTACCACGGCGCCGGCCATCCTGCCGTGGACATCGGTCAGTGCGCGTGTGAATCGCAGTGTCCATTCGCCCGTGGTGGCGCTCTCGCGCGGCAGATCCACCCACAGTTCATCGTTGATGAGCCCTTGATGCAGGTCTGGCGGCGCCTCGGTGTGCGCCGGGTCGGGTCGCGTAGTGGCAAGGACCTGGCCGTCGCTGCTCACGACCGTGATGGCGAACAGCAACTCCGGCGGCAATAGGCCCCGGGCTCGCAGCTCGGCGAGGGCGGCCGGGGCGCCTTTCAATTCGCTTAAGTAGTTGACCAATTTCAGGGTCTGATCGATCTCACGCAAGGCGCGTACCACCTGCGCCTCATAGGTGTTCACCAGCTGCAGCGCCGCCGCGGAGGAGACTTTGGTCGCATTGCTGCGTTCGATGTGGATGAGATTCAAGGTGCTGCCCCAGATCAGGCCGAGAAACACCAGGGTGAGGGCCGGAAACAGAATGTGGGCGTCGGCAAGCCATGGCGCCCAGGCGCGTAGTCCCGTAGCCGCTGCGGTCTGCAGGGCGCGTCGGCGCGCCGTGTCCTCGAGCGCAAGCGTGGTCAGGACACTCACAGCAGGGCCAATGGCGCGAGATAGCTCAATTCGAATAGTTCGCTCGGCACCGGTTTGCCAAGCAGATGTCCCTGCGTCTCATCGCAGTCCAGGGAGTGCAGCACAGCCGACTGCTCCTCGGTTTCCACTCCCTCCGCGACGACATTCAGCTGCAGGGAATGGGCCAGTTTAATGATGGTTGAGACCAGTGCCGTTCCCTGCTGCCCAGCCGTCAAGTCATGCACGAAGGAGCGATCGATCTTCAGCGTGTCCAGCGGCAGCTTCGAAAGGTAGCTGAGCGAGGAGAAGCCCGTACCGAAGTCATCGATGGCGATGCTCACACCCATGCCCCGGATGGCCCGCAGGGTCACGCCGCTGTGTCGCACGTCTTCCATGACGACGCTTTCGGTGATCTCCAGTTCCAATCCGCAGGCCGCTGCCGCATCGACCGCCACGGCCCGCTTGACCTGCTCGATGAAGCCGTGACTGCGCAATTGGAGCGCCGACACATTGACCGCGACGCGAACCGCAGGCAGGCCCGAAGCGCGCCAGCGCGCGTAGTCTTCGATGGCCCGGTGCAGTGCCCAGCGCCCGACTTCGTGAATCAGGCCCGTCTCCTCGAGCACGGGAATGAACCTTCCCGGTCGCACCAATCCTGTTCGCGGATCATTCCATCGAAGCAGTGCTTCCGCGCCGGTGATCTTGCCGCTGAGCAGGCTGAATTTGGGCTGGTAGTAGAGTACAAATTGCTCTTTGTCGAGCGCCTGGCGCAGCATATTCTCGAGGTTGAGCCTCGCTACTACCGTTTCGGTCATCCTCGGCGAGTAGAAGAGATATCGATCACCGGCCATCTTGGCCTTTCTGAGCGCCGCCTCGGCGTTTCTGAGCAACATGTCGGCATCGGCACCATCGTCCGGATACAGCGCGATGCCGACCTTGGTGCCGATATGAAACACCGCTTCGTTGAGACGGAACGGATGATGCAGCAAGGCCTCTATTCTCTGCTCGGTCATCCGACCCAGCTCCGATTCCGGCTTGGTGGTGGGAAACACCACCGCGAACTGGTCCGCCCCGATCCGCGCCAGGAAGGCGGTTTCGTGCAGTGTCTGCGCCAGCCAGTCCGCCACCTGCCTCAGGAGCGAATCGCCACTGTCCCGGCCGAGGCTTTGGTTGATATTCTTGAATCGCTCCAGGTCGATGATTCCCAGCACCAGCCTGTCCCCACCCGCAGCGGCGCCGCGCACGAATTGCGCCACGCGCTCCAGGAACAGCCCGCGGTTGGCAAGCCCGGTAAGCTCGTCGTAGCACGCCAGGTAATTCAGGCGCTCCTGCTTTTCCAGATGGTCGAGCGCAAAGGAGATGTTGCCGGCCAGTTCCAGCAGCAGTCGCGCTTCGCCTTCATCAAAGGCATTTGGCTCGGCCGCATAGAAGGTCAATACCGCCGTGGCTCGCCCAGCCGCTATCAGTGGGAAGCAGCCCAGGGACTTATGCCCTCTCGCCAGCAGCTCATGGCGCAGGCCCAGCACTGACGGGTCACCCGCCACATCATTGCAAATGACGGGGCGAGCCAGCCGCAGGGCGCGACACTCCGGTCGCTCGCTGTCGGGAGTGTCCTCCAGCGCTGTCAGGTTGATCTCGCTCACATAGTCCTGCTGTCCGCCGTGCCTGGCGACCACCTTGCCCTGCTGCGATTGCGGGTCTATCACCCCGATCCACGCCATGCTGAAGGTCCCGGCATTCACGGCGATTCGGCAGGTCTCGCTGAAGAGCTCCTGCCGGTCGCGCACTCGCACGATCAGTGCATTGATCTCGCTGAGCACTGTGTAGACGCGGCTCAAGCGTTTGATACGGATATCGGAGCGCTGCTGCTCGGTTAGTTCGGCTGCGATGCGCGCAGACTCGCGCAGCTGGTCCGAGGCCAGCGGCCGTCCGGACAGATCGCGCAGCGTGGCGGTGAAATAGCGGCGTCCGTTGGCGTTGAATGTGGATATGGAGGCTTCACTCTGAAACTTTTCGCCGTTCTTGCGCACGGCTGTGACGTGGCGGGATGCGTTTCCCTGGGCGCTTTCGGAGCCGGGATCGCGGAAGTTCGCAATGGCGAGCGAGCGCGGTGCGCGCAGCGGCTCGGACAAGAGCATGTGAAGCGGCTCGCCGCGCAGCGCGGTAGTGGTGTAGCCGAACATGCTCTCGGCCGCAGGATTGCTGAGCACTACCCGCAGGTCTTCATCCAGCGTCACGATGGCATCCGTCGCCGCCACGACCAGATTGTCCAGGCGCTGGCGGCTGTCCTGCAGTGCCTGCAGCGCCTGCTTGCGGTGCGTGATGTCCTCGATGGTGCCGGTCACGCGGAGCAACACCCCGGCGGTGTCCACGACCGGGGCGCCTCTCACCTCGATCCAGCGCACCGAGCCGTCAGGCCTGAGGATCCTGCATTCGTACACGAATATGCCCGCCAGCATCCCGGTGTCGTACTTGCTCTGGGCGAATTCCCTGTCCTCGGGATGGACATGCGCAATCCACGGTGGTCGATTGGCGTCGAGACTCTCGCAGCTTCTACCCCATATGACCTCGTATGCCGGACTGATGTACAAAAGCTGAAGACTCACAGCGTCGATGAGGAAGAACACATCGCGCATGCTTTCGGCCATCTGCCGAAACCGGAATTCGCTGGCGCGCAAACTGTTTTCAAGCGCTCTTTGGTCGGTGATGTCCCGGTGCATGACGATGGCGCCCCGTGTAGGGCCATCACCCAGTCGCGTGACGGTCAGCGCGAACCAGCGCTGTTCCGAGGAGGTATGGCAGGAGCAGTCCATCGAGAAGATTTCCACCGCGCCGGCCAATACCGACCGGATACCTGCCGCCATCTGCTGTGCTTCGCGCAACCCGAATTCCGACGCGCTGTCGCAGATGTCGAGGTAGTTGCGGCCGACTTTCGCTCCCGGGCCGTGGGTTGGCTCCGCGGCTTCGAACTTCAGCCACGCCTTGTTGACCGATAGGATGCTCCCCTGTGCGTCGAGCACGGCGACATGGGCGGGCAAGGCGTTGATCAGCGCAGTTTGATCACTGGCGCCGCGGTGACGGAGCCAGTCCTGTGCGCGTCGAAAGACCGATATCCGGCCTCTACGCTCTGGAGCCAGATCCTGTGTCGAGCGCGCCCGGAGAAAATGCACCGCGTTCATGGCATGGCTTCCGAGTCAGGCAACCGCCATCTGATCGGCTCCGCACTCCAGGCGACGGCTGAATTGCTCGCTCGGCACCGGTCGGCCGAAGTAATACCCCTGGGCCTGTTGGCAGCCATGCTCCATCAAAATTTCCAGCTGTTGCCGTGTTTCCACGCCTTCGGCCACGACCTGCATGTGCAGATTTTTGCCGATTCCTATCATCGCGCTGACGATGTTGGCGCCATTGCCATCGTTGGCGAGGTCGCGTACGAACGACTGATCGATCTTCAGGGCATCGATGGGAAAGCGCTTTAGATGGGGCAGGCTCGAATAGCCGGTGCCAAAATCATCCAGCGCGAGCCGCACGCCGATCTCTTTCAATTCGCTGAGCACGTTGCCGATGGACCTCGACTCGTCCACCAGCACCGCTTCGGTCAGTTCGAGTTCCAGCAGGCGCGGCTCCAATCCCGATTCCGCCAAAATCGAGCGGACCGCGGCTACAAATCCGGGGCTACGCAACTCTACGGGCGAGACATTGGTCGAGATGCACAGCGCCGACTCCCCGGACACTTGCCAGGTACGCGCCTGCTGGCAGGCCTCGCGAAGTACCCAGCGGCCGATCGGTACGATGAGGCCGCAGTCCTCTGCCACAGAGATGAATTCCTTGGGAGAAACCAGCCCACGCTCCGGGTGGTGCCAGCGGATGAGCCCCTCCGCACCGATGACCTCTCCGGTGGCGAGGTCGAGCTTAGGCTGGTAATGCAATACCAGCTCATTGCGGTCGATGGCATGGCGCAGACTTTCCTCGACGGATCGGCGTTGGATGGCGCGAGCATTCATTTCCACCTTGAAGAACTGAAAACTGTCGCGCCCGGCGTCCTTGGCGTGATACATGGCCAGATCGGCTCGCTTCAACAATGTCTCCGCATCAGTCCCATCATCCGGATATGTGACAATCCCGATGCTGGCCGTAATGTGCAGTTCATGGTCCTCGATGTGGTGAGGCAGGCGCAGTGCTTCCAGTATTTTCGTGGCCGTCAGGGCGGCGTCTTGCGCCTGCCTGACCTCCCAGAGCAGCACCACAAACTCATCGCCTCCCAGGCGGCTGACCGTGTCGGAGGTGCGCACGCAGGTGAATAATCGCCGGGCCACCGATTGGAGCAGGCGATCGCCCACGACGTGTCCCAGGGAATCGTTGATGTGCTTGAAGTGATCCAGGTCCAGAAAAATCAACGCCAGCTTTCTGCGGTAGCGGCTGGAAAGGTGTATCGCTTCATTCAGGCGGTCGTTCAGCAGCACGCGATTGGGCAAGTCGGTGAGGCTGTCGTGCTGGGCCAGATACGACATCTTGAGCGTCATGGCTCGGGCAATACTCACGTCGTGAAACACCATGACGGCGCCGGTCACAGTTCCGTGACGGTCATGAATGGGCGCGGAGGAATCTTCAATGGCGGATTCGACTCCGTCACGGCGAATCAGCACGCAATTCGGCTTGAGCGATACTGTCTTATTGTCCCGGATCGCCAGCGACAGCGGGTTCTGCACCGGGTCGCGCGTCTCCGCATCGACGATGCGGAACACCTCTTCGAGGGAACGACCCATGGCCTCTTCCAATGGCCAGCCGGTCAGCCGCTCTGCGATGGTGTTCAGGTAAGTGAGCTGGCCTGCAACGTCGGTGCTTACCACCGCGTCGCCGATCGAATTGAGGGTAACGACCGCCCGTTCCTTTTCCTCGAACAAGGCGTCGAAATACGAGGCCCGTTCGATCATGCTGCCCAGCGCCTTGGGCAACAGGTAGGCATCGAGACGGGTCTTGAACAGATAGTCCTGTGCGCCACACTGCACCGCCAGCTTGGCCGTGCTCTCATCCTTCGAATCGGTCAATACCAGGATGGGAATTTTGGGCGCCGCGCGAAACAGAAGATCAAATGTTTCTATGCCGCGTGTGTCGGGAAGATATAGATCGACCAGAATGGCATCGATGTCCTTCAGGCTCTCGAGTCCGTCAGAACAGCGCTTCACCCAATCGATGTGAAAGGACCCATCAGTCGAATTGGCGAGTGCCTCCATAATCGCTCTGGCCGAGGCGGGATCGTTCTGGATCAGCAGTATGCGTTGGGGCATATTATGTTATCGCGCTGGTGGCACTCTGAACGGTGCTTTGAAGTCAAATCGATTTAAGGACAACTTTATGTTCGGTACCGCACTCACGCGGCCCATGAGCGGCGTTGGGTTCATAATCTGCGGGGTGTGTCTCGCTATTAGAGCCCATGGTATTGCCAACTCTTTCTCGGGAGTTTGGGCGCTGGCGCCCGCAGATCCAGGCGCGCGTTGATGCGCTATGTTCTTTGGCGAACATAGCCGTATCTGAGTCCAGGCTCGGGTCACGAGCGGCAGCACCGCGGCTAGGAAAGGCGATCAGTTGTTATGTAAAACGCGGAAAGGCGAAAAGGCCGGGCCTTTTGTGACATATTCCGCCGTTATGTACGCCAACGCACGGACCTACCCCCATCTCGAGAGCATAACTCCAGACAGAAGATTATTGATCTGTTAGGGAATTTCCAAAGCCGGCACGTCTTGGGGAAGACGGCTGCCGGGTAAACGAGAAAGTCATGACGTCCGAGCGATGGACATCAACCCGTGTCAGCTAAGTGCCTCGCCGAAGTGCTTGACCAGAGCGAGCGCTTGCAGCTGCTTATTGAGCAATCCTCGAGAGAGCTTTCCGCACAGGCCGTAACCATGCAACTGCGGGACGCGTCGCAGGAGCTGATGGCAGTTATTCAGTCGCTGCGGACTGAGATCAGGGATCGGACCATGGTCGATCATCAACTGGCCGCCGCTGTGGAACAGGAGGAAGGCTCGCGCAATGCGGCCTTGCATGACCATTTGACCGGTCTGCCGAACCGTGTGCTATTCACTGATCGGCTGGAGCATGGAATTGCGCAGGCGAAACGGCATCGATCGATTCTCGCAGTGATGTTCGTCGATCTGGACAATTTCAAGACCATTAATGATACCTATGGTCACGATACGGGTGACGCGGTCCTGAAGATGATTTCGACTCGGCTCAGGCATGGCACACGCGACGATGACACGGTGAGCCGCCATGGCGGCGATGAGTTTCTATACCTGCTGAATCGGGTCCGCGAGGAGAACGATATTTCGACGATTGCAGTAAAGGTGCTCAGGGCGATTCGCGCGCCATGTAACCTGATTTTGCAAGATGTCACTGTCAGTCCATGTATGAATGCCAGTATTGGGATCGCGGTGTTTCCAAGGGATGGGGCCACGGCGGGCGCTTTGATCAAAAGCGCGGATGAGGCCATGTACGTGGCCAAAGAGAGCAAGTCTGGGTTCGCATTTGCACAAACAGGAGTCGGCGCCCTTTGTTCGGTGTTCTCACACGGGGGGCCAATAGAGGGAGGCGTTGCGGCCGATGCTCCATGAATTTCTGACAACGAATCGACTGCTGTTGATCGGCCGTTGCAGGGAGAAAGTCTCCAAACGGTTCGCCTTCGCCGGAACGGCCCCAACGATAGAGCACGGCGTGCCGTTATTCCTGCAACAGCTCGCCGAAACCCTTCGGGGCGAGCAACGTACCTCTGCCAGGGGGGAAGACGGATCAGACGCGACGCCCTCGTCCACGGATATCGGTCGCGCGGCCGCCTTGCACGGCACTGAATTGCTACGTCGCGGCTTCACTGTCGACCAGGTGGTGCACGAGTACGGGGATGTGTGCCAATGCGTTACGGCACTGGCGGTCGAACTGGATGTATCCATCTCCGCGGACGAATTTCGCACCCTGAACCGTTGTCTCGACAATGCGATTGCAGACGCGGTT
>Ga0302310_10000650_pt1 | contig 31517 bp, 32 predicted proteins | sample III_Palsa_N1_2_FD_200451 | JGI IMG/M metagenome (GOLD analysis project Ga0302310, IMG submission 200451) | Peat permafrost microbial communities from Stordalen Mire near Abisko, Sweden - III_Palsa_N1_2 | ecosystem: Environmental > Terrestrial > Soil > Palsa > Peat permafrost | place: Sweden...
ATCGTCGAGCGTGAAGCCTCGATCCATCTCTCCAATGTGCAGCTGTTCAACCCCGCCACGAACAAGGGTGAACGCGTCGGCACCAAAACGCTCGAAGATGGGCGCAAGGTCCGCGTGTTCCGTTCGAATGGCGAGGTCGTGGACGCGTAAGGAACACAAGTCATGACGCGCCTTGAAACATTTTACAAAGACCAGGTACTGGCGAAGCTCACCGAGCAGTTCGGCTACCAGAACGTGATGCAGGTTCCCCGCATCACCAAGATCACGCTGAACATGGGCGTGGGCGAAGCTGCGGGCAACAAGAAAGTGCTCGAGAACGCCGTGGCCGATATGGCCAAGATCGCGGGCCAGAAGCCGATCACGACCAAGGCGCGCGTTTCCGTTGCCTCGTTCAAGATCCGCGACGGCTGGCCGATCGGCTGCAAGGTTACGCTGCGCCGTGCGCAGATGTGGGAATTCCTTGATCGCCTGATCAACATCTCGCTGCCGCGAGTCCGCGATTTCCGCGGTGTGTCGGCACGCGCGTTCGACGGTCGTGGCAACTACAACTTCGGTATCAAGGAACAGATCATCTTCCCTGAAATCGACTTCGACCAGGTTGATGCGCTGCGTGGTATGGACATCTCCATCACCACCACGGCCAAGACCGACGAAGAGGCGAAAGCCTTGCTGGCAGCATTCAGCTTCCCGTTCCGCAACTGATATAGGCGCGTAATCCATGGCTAAGACATCAATGGTGAACCGCGATATCAAGCGGACCAAACTCGTCAAGAAGTACGCCGCCAAGCGCGACGAACTGAAAACGATCGTGCTGAGCACCACCGCCTCCTACGAGGAGAAGATGGCTGCACAGACCAAGCTGCAGAAGCTTCCGCGCGATGCCAGCCCGGTGCGTCAGCGCACCCGTTGCGCATTGACCGGTCGCCCGCGTGCGGTCTATGCGAAGTTCGGCCTGGGCCGTAACAAGCTGCGTGAAGCAACCATGCGCGGCGACGTGCCGGGTCTTCGTAAGGCTAGCTGGTAATACTTTTGTAAAACAATGATTTGCAGGACTGAGTTGTGGGGTGAATGCCTCACGACCGGTTCTCCCGGCTGCATCGTCATGCAGCCGTTGATGCGACTACCGCATTAGATGTTCGCTAAAACCTGGTAAAGCTGATATAGTCGGCGGTCTGCGCAAAGGCAGGCCGGCCATTGGTGTCGGCTCACAATCTAATTGATTTCCGGTTTTATCGGATATCGGTGCACTCTGAAGGACTTTTTCATGAGCATGACTGATCCCATCGCCGATCTGTTTACGCGCGTCCGCAACGCCCAGTCCATGGGCAAGCCGGCCGTCCGTATGCCGTCGTCGAAACTGAAGTTGGCGATCGCCGACCTTCTCAAGAACGAGGGCTACATCCTCGACGCCAAGACTTCCACCGAGGAAGGCAAGCCGGTGCTCGAGATCAAGCTCAAGTATTTCGAGGGCCAGCCGGCCATCGAGACCATCTCCCGTGTCAGCCGCTCCGGCCTGCGTGTGTATCGCGGCAAGGATGAACTGCCGAAGGTTCTCGGCGGCCTGGGTATCTCGATCATTTCGACTTCCGCCGGTCTACTGACCGATGCGCAGGCCCGTGCCAAGGGTCTGGGCGGCGAAGTCATCGGCCAAGTGGCATAAGGAGTCTTTCGATGTCACGTGTAGCCAAAAAACCGATTTCCCTGCCGAAGGGCGTTGAGCTGACCGTCGCTGCTGACGCGATCTCCGTGAAGGGCCCGAAGGGCACGCTGACCGTGCATCACCTGCCGGGCGTTTCCGTCGCCGTGGACAATGGTGTTGCAACCATCAGCCTCGCTGAAGGTACCGACGACAAGTTCGGTGGTACCGCTCGCGCGCTGCTGGCCAACATGGTCCAGGGTGTGTCCACGGGTTATGAGCGCAAGCTTGAGCTGGTTGGCGTGGGTTACCGCGTTGCCATGCAGGGCAAGTCGCTGAACCTGAGCCTGGGCTTTTCCCACCCGGTGGTGTTCGAAGCGCCGGAAGGCATCAGCATCGAAACCCCGACGCAGACCGAGGTCCTGATCAAGGGCGCCGACAAGCAGCGCGTGGGTCAGGTGGCAGCCAAGATTCGCGGCTTCCGTCCGCCGGAGCCCTACAAGGGCAAGGGTGTGCGTTATGCCGGTGAGAAGATCACGCTGAAGGAAGCCAAGAAGGCGTAATGCGGGTCCCTTCGCGAAAGTCTGGTCATGCGTGACCAGACTCTTCCGGGAGTCCCTACTAAGCCGATCCGCTTTCGAGGAAATTATGATGAACAAGAACGAAAATCGCCTGCGTCGCGCCAAGTCCACGCGTTGCCATATCCGCAAGCTGGCCGTGGCCCGTTTGTCGGTGCACCGCACGGGTCAGCACATCTATGCGCAGGTGTTCGACGCCTCTGGCGTGAACGTCGTCGCTGCAGCGTCCACCGTGCAGAAGTCGGTTGCTGAAGGCCTCAAGGGCACCAAGAACCTGACTGCGGCTGCTGCGGTGGGCAAGGCTGTCGCCGAACGCGCGCTGGCTGCAGGTATTGATGCCGTGGCATTCGATCGCTCCGGTTTCCGTTTTCACGGTCGCATCAAGGCCCTGGCCGATGCGGCTCGCGAAGCGGGTCTCAAGTTCTAATAGCCAGATTTTATAAGCGCTACCTGGGAATCAGGTCACCTTGATTCCCGTTGCATCACCTACAACTCCAAGCGGCTCAGCCGCAAGCAAAGTCCCGGATTATCGGGCACATGGAAAAGAACATGTCTTCTAACGATCGCGAAAATTCGGACGGCTTGCTCGAAAAGCTGATTGCCGTCAACCGCGTGGCCAAAACCGTCAAGGGTGGCCGCCAGATGAGCTTCACCGCGCTGACCGTGGTCGGCGACGGCGAGGGTAAGGTCGGCTTCGGCTATGGCAAGGCGCGTGAAGTGCCGGTCGCCATCTCCAAGGCGATGGAGCGTGCCCGCCGCCAGATGGTGAACATCGAACTGAACAACGGCACCCTGTGGTACGCCATCAAGGCGAACCACGGTGCGGCCCGCGTGTACATGCAGCCTGCTTCGGAAGGTACCGGCGTGATCGCTGGTGGCGCCATGCGCGCTGTGCTGGAAGTGGTCGGCGTCAAGAACGTGCTGGCCAAGGCCGTCGGTTCGCGCAACCCGATCAACCTGGTGCGCGCCACCATCAAGGGTCTGCAGGCTGTTGCCTCGCCCAAGAAGATCGCCGCCAAGCGTGGCAAGACTCTGGATGAGGTGCTGGGCAATGGCTAAGTCTCAAGTAACCGCCGACAAGACCGTGCGCGTGCGCCTGGTCAAGGGCCTGCGCGGCGTGCAGGCGCGTCACCGTCTCAGCGTCAAGGCGCTGGGTCTGGGCAAGATCAACGACGTCCGTGAACTGAAGGACAGCCCGCAGGTGCGTGGCCTGATCAACACGGTCTATTACCTGGTCCGGGTCGAGGAGTAAGCATCATGCGTCTTAATGACATTCAGCCGAACGCCGGTTCGCACAAGACGCGCCTGCGCGTCGGTCGCGGCATCGGTTCGGGTATGGGTAAAACCGCTGGTCGCGGACACAAGGGTCAGCACGCCCGCGCCGGTGGTACCCACAAGTATGGTTTCGAGGGCGGCCAGATGCCGCTGCAGCGCCGGTTGCCGAAGGTCGGTTTCCGTTCGCTGAAGAAGGCTGAGAGCCAGGAAGTGTTCCTGTATCAGCTGGCCAACCTCAAGAGTGACGTGATCGACGTCGTCGTGCTGCATCAGGCTGGCCTGATCAGCAGCCGCGCGAAGAAGGTCAAGGTGGTTCTGAAGGGTGAAATCGGTCGTGCGGTGAAGTTGTCTGGTCTGCTGGCTACGGTCGGCGCCAAGGCAGCCATCGAAGCGGCCGGCGGCAGCGTGGAGTAATCGACAGTGGCTGCAGCTAAGGGCACACAGCTCGGCAAGCTCGGCAAGCTGACGGAGCTTCGTCAGCGCATCTTCTTCGTGATCGCTGCGTTGGTGGTGTTTCGGCTCGGTTCGTTCATCCCCGTGCCGGGTGTCAACCCGGAGGCGATGAGCAACCTGGTCAACGGCAATGGCCTGATGGACATGTTCAACATGTTCTCCGGTGGCGCCCTGTCAAGGTTCTCGGTATTCGCGCTCGGCGTGATTCCCTACATCTCGGCATCGATCGTGTTCCAGATGATGGGCTCGGTCATCCCGAGTCTGCAGGGGCTGCGCAAGGAAGGCGACGCCGGCAAGCGCAAGATGACGATGTATACGCGCTTCGCCACCGTGGGTCTGGCGGCTTTCCAGTCGTTCGGTATCGCAGTGGCGTTGCAGAGTCAGGTAGCTGCCGGTGGTGCGCCGGTGGTCTACACGCCAGGGTTCGGTTTCATCATGTCGTCCGTGGTTGGGTTGACGGCCGGCACGATGTTCCTGATGTGGCTGGGTGAGCAGATGACCGAGCGCGGCATTGGCAACGGTATTTCGTTGCTGATCTTCGCGGGCATCGTCTCTGGTCTGCCGGGTGCGGTGGTGCATACCCTTGGTATGTCCAGCAACGGTGAACTGACGTTGCTCAAGCTGCTGATGGTGCTTGGTCTGGTGTTGGCGACGACGGCATTTGTGGTGTTCATGGAGCGCGCCCAGCGGCGCATCACCGTGAACTACGCAAGACGCTCCGGCGGCCAGCGCGCTTACATGAACCAGACTTCGCATCTGCCGCTGAAGATCAATATGGCGGGTGTGATTCCGCCGATCTTCGCCTCGAGTCTGCTGATGTTCCCGGCAACCGCGGTCGCATGGTTCAGCACTGGCCATCAGTCGCGCTGGTTGCAGGATCTGACGCAGTCGCTGAGTCCTGGCAATCCGCTGCATGACATCGTGTTTTCGGTATTGGTGATTGCTTTTGCGTTCTTCTATACGGCGATCGTGTTCAACGCCGAGGAGACGGCCGACAACCTCAAGCGTTCGGGTGCCCTGATTCCGGGTATCCGTCCGGGCAAGGCCACGGCGAACTACGTGGACTCGGTGATGACCCGTTTGACCGGTGTCGGAGCCTTGTACCTGGTGCTGGTCTGCCTGGTGCCGTCGTTCATGCAGAATGCTTGGCATGTACCGTTTTATTTCGGCGGCACGTCGCTGCTGATCGTGGTGGTGGTGGTGATGGATTTCACGGCTCAGGTGCAGGCGCATCTGGTCAGTCACCAGTACGAGAGTCTGCTCAAGAAGGCTAATTTGCGCCGCAGCTGATGCTGTAGCGGATGGTCAAAGTCGGGGAGTGGCGGCACCGCGGTGTCGCAGGGCTTTCCAGTTAGGGTAATTCAGGTTAGAATTGCGCGTTTACCGCGCACGAAACACATCGGAGAAAGTACATCATGGCGCGCATCGCGGGTGTCAATTTGCCGGTCCAGAAGCATGTCTGGGTTGGTCTGCAGAGCATTTTCGGTATCGGCCGCAGCCGAGCCAAGAAAGTCTGCGTGGATGCTGGCGTGGTTCCCACCACCCAGATCAAGTCCCTCAGTGAAGGCGAGGTGGAGAAAATCCGCCACGAAATCGCTAAATACACCGTGGAAGGTGATCTGCGCCGTGAGGTGGGTATCGCCATCAAGCGTCTGATGGATCTGGGTTGCTACCGTGGTCTGCGCCACCGTCGTGGCCTGCCGGTGCGCGGCCAGCGCACGCGTACCAACGCACGTACCCGCAAGGGTCCCCGTCGCGCGATCAAGAAGTAAACGGATTCGAATATGGCTAAGCCGGTCAAGACCAAGAAGAAGATCAAGCGCGTTGTCACGGATGCCGTGGCACACGTGCAGGCCTCCTTCAACAACACCATCGTTACCATCACCGATCGCCAGGGCAATGCCTTGTCGTGGGCTACTGCCGGCGGCGCCGGTTTCCGTGGCTCGCGCAAGTCGACCCCGTTCGCTGCTCAGGTTGCCGCCGAAAAGGCTGGCCGCGCTGCAGGCGAGTACGGCGTGAAGACTGTCGAAGTGCGCATCAAGGGCCCAGGCCCGGGTCGCGAGTCGGCAGTGCGTTCACTGAACGCGTTGGGCTACAAGGTGCTCAACATCATCGATGTCACGCCGATTCCGCATAACGGCTGCCGTCCCCCCAAGAAGCGTCGAGTCTAAGGAGCATACCCATGGCCCGTTATCGTGGAGCTACCTGCAAACTCGCCCGTCGTGAGGGTGCAGATCTCAGCCTGAAGAGCCCGGCGCGCGCGCTGGATTCCAAGTGCAAGCTGGAAAACAAGCCCGGTCAGCATGGCGCGAACAAGCGCATGCGCATGTCCGACTATGCCGTGCAGTTGCGTGAGAAGCAAAAGGTCAAGCGCATCTACGGTGTGCTTGAGCGTCAGTTCAGCAACTACTACACCAAGGCATCGACCTCCAAGGGCAACACCGGTGAAAACCTGTTGCGCTTGCTCGAGAGCCGTCTGGACAACGTCGTCTATCGCATGGGCTTTGCGGTGACCCGCGCCCAGGCTCGTCAGTTGGTGGCCCACAAGGCCATCCTGGTGAACGGCAAGAAGGTGAACATTCCTTCTTACCAGGTTCGCCCGGGCGACGCGATTGCGCTGACCGAGCGTGCACGCACCCAGTTGCGTGTACAGGAAGCGGCAACCGTTTTCGACACCATGGATCTGCGTCCGATCTGGGTCGAAGTCGACGCCAAGAAATTTGAAGGTACGTTCAAGTCGGTGCCGGATCGCGGTGATCTGCCGTCTGACATCAATGAAGCACTGATCGTCGAGCTTTACTCGAAGTAATTACCGGAGCTCTGCATGGCAGTTTCGTCAACTAGTGTGCTGCGGCCCCGAGGCCTCAGCGTCGAACAGCTCGGAGCTAACCGCGCCAAAGTGGTGGTCGAGCCGCTCGAGCGTGGCTTCGGCCATACCCTGGGCAACGCGCTGCGTCGCGTACTGCTCTCCTCGATCCCTGGCAGTGCCATCGTCGAGGTTGAAATCGATGGCGTGCTGCACGAATACACCACGCTTGAAGGCCTGCAGGAGGACGTCATTGAAGTCCTGCTCAACCTCAAGGACGTGGCGATCCGTCAGCATACGGGTGATGAAGTCACCCTGACCTTGTCCAAGAAGGGCAAGGGCGTGGTCACGGCCGGCGACATCGTCGTCGACCACTCGGTGGAAATCATCAACCCCGAGCACGTGATCTGCCACCTGACCAAGGATATCGCGCTCAACATGCGCCTGAAGGTGCGTCGCGGCGTCGGCTACCAGCCGGCCAGCACGCGCCAGCATCCGGATGACGAGGCGCGTCCGATTGGTCGTCTGCAGCTCGACGCGTCGTTCGCGCCGGTGTTGCGCGTGGCTTACGAAGTGGACGCGGCTCGTGTCGAGCAGCGGACCAACCTCGACAAGCTGGTTCTGGATATCGAGACGAACGGCACGATCGGTGCTGAAGACGCGGTCCGCAAGGCCGCTGAAATCATCAACGACCAGCTGTCGGTGTTCGGTGACTTCTCGCGTCGCGAGAGCGCTACCGACAAGGCGGAGAAGAGCGGTTTCGATCCGTTGCTGCTGCGCCCGATCGACGATCTGGAGCTCACCGTGCGTTCGGCTAACTGCCTGAAGGCCGAGAGCATCTACTACATCGGCGATCTGGTACAGAAGACCGAGGTCGAGCTGCTGAAGACGCCGAACCTGGGCAAGAAGTCCTTGACCGAAATCAAGGATGTGCTGGGTGGACGTGGTCTGGCTCTTGGCATGAAGCTCGAGAACTGGCCGCCGCCGGGCCTGTCGCACGGCATGCAGCTGGGTTGATCGTTCTTTTTTGCGATCGTTCATGATCGCAGTAGTACGGCGGACTGGCGAGTTTGAGCTTAGCTCTCTCGCCAGGCGCCAGAAGCGGCCATTCGTGGCTGCTGCTTTATTTTTGCGATCATCCTTGATCGCTGTTTGTCAGCTGCTAGGTGAGCGGGTCATTGACGCCTTCGCCAAGCGCCAGAGGCGGCCATCCATGGCCGCACTTCTCATAAGAGCCCGTTCCATAGAGGCTCCTAATAGCGGGTTTACCGCGGGAAGTCGGACCTGAGTGCCGGCTTTTCATAACAACAGATAGAGAGTTATTGCCATGCGCCACCAAAAATCTGGACGCAAGCTCAACCGCACCAGCAGCCACCGCGAAGCGATGTTCAAGAACATGGCCTCGTCGCTGATCAAGCATGAGTTGATCCGTACCACCCTGCCCAAGGCGAAGGAACTTCGCCGCGTGGCCGAGCCGCTGATCACGCTCGCGAAGGCCGACGGTGTTGCCAATCGCCGCCTTGCGTTCTCGCGCTTGCGTGACAAGGAAGCGGTCGGCAAGCTTTTCGTCGAGCTGGGCCCGCGTTACCGTGAGCGTCCCGGCGGTTACCTGCGTATCCTCAAGTGCGGTTTCCGCCCCGGCGACAATGCGCCGATGGCGTATGTCGAGCTGGTCGGTCGCCCGCAGGTCGAGGCTGTCGACGCTGAGTAATTCAGCGGAGTAGGTCGCCGGCCGGGGGCTCGGTCGACAGAGCGTACGGACGTCCAAACACGAAACCCGGCCGGGCAACCTGCCGGGTTTTTGTTTTGCCTCTCCGGCAGCACCACGAATTCGTCCAGAAAATCGTGATCCCTGCTGACAGCACGCGAGCGAACGGGTAATGTGATTGTTCCGCAACGCAGCAACCGCCATGAATCCATTTCGCTGGTCGTACCGTGTCAGTTTTCTCGTCGGCTTCCTGATCTGTGTCGGGTTGCTCGGTTTCGCGCTGTATGCCGAATACCAGCTGGGCATGAATCCGTGTCCGCTGTGCATTTTCCAGCGCATCGGTTTCCTCGCGATGGCCGTGTTTTTCTTGCTGGGTGCGCTGCATGCGCCGCGCGGCGGAGCACGGTGGGTGTACTCGGGCGGTGCGCTGCTCAGCGCGATTTTCGGCATCGTATGGGCTGCCCGCCACCTGTGGGTGCAGTCGCTACCAGCCGATCAGGTGCCATCCTGCGGACCACCGCTGGATTACATGTTCAGCACATTTCCGTTCGCCAGGGTGATGCACCTGGTGTTCAGTGGCTCCGGTGAATGCGCCAAGGTCGAGCCGATCCTGGGCCTGCCGATGCCGGCCTGGAGCCTGTTGTGGTTTGTCTTGCTGGCCGTGCTGACAATCGTGGCCACACGACGCCGAACCCACTGAAGTGAATGCTCTGACTGCAAGCAAGGTTACCTTGATGAATCACGCTATCTCCGAAGCCATCGCACCCAGCAACTGGGCACCTGATTCGTGGCAGCAACGCGTGGCCCTGCAGCAACCCCACTATGACGATGCGGCTGAGTTGGCCGTGGCTAGCGCGCAGCTTGCCCGGTTGCCGCCGCTGGTCACTTCATGGGAAGTGCTTGCGCTGAAGCAGACCTTGGCCGAGGCACAGGAAGGCCATCGCTTTGTGCTGCAGGGTGGCGATTGTGCGGAGAGCTTTGCCGACTGCACCAGCCCGATCATTTCCAATCGCCTGAAAGTCCTGCTGCAGATGAGCCTGGTGCTGGTGCACGGCTTGAAGCGTCCGGTGTCGCGCGTGGGCCGCTTTGCCGGCCAGTACGCGAAGCCGCGCTCCACCGACCAGGAAGTTCGCGATGGCGTGAGCTTGCCGAGTTTTCGCGGCGACCTTATCAATGGTCAGGATTTCACCGCCGCTGCGCGTCGGGCCGATCCGCAGCGGATGATCCAGGCGCATGCGCATTCGGCGCTCACGATGAATTTCGTGCGCGCGCTGATCGATGGCGGCTTCGCCGATCTGCATCACCCCGAATACTGGGATCTGGCCTGGGTCGAGCATTCGCCGCTCGCTGCCGAGTACCGGAAAATGGTGGCCGGTATCGGCGATTCGCTGCGCTTCATGGAAACGCTGGCGGGCCCGATAGCCGGATTCTCGCGGGTGGATTTCTTCACTTCACACGAAGCCTTGCTGCTGCATTACGAGCAGGCGTTGACGCGGCAAGTGCCGCGCCATCGCGGCTGGTTCAACCTGTCGACGCATTTTCCATGGATCGGCATGCGCACGGCGGCGCTGGACGGTGCACACGTGGAATATTTCCGCGGCATCAGCAACCCGATCGCGGTGAAAATCGGTCCTACGGTGAAGCCCGAGCAGCTGTTGCCGTTGATCGATGCGTTGAATCCCCATGATGAACCGGGCCGGCTCACGCTGATCCATCGCATGGGCAATGCCGGAATCGCAACGGCGCTTCCACCGCTGCTCGAGGCGGTCAAGCGCGAAGGGCGACGCGTACTGTGGATCGCCGATCCCATGCATGGCAATACCGAGAGTACCTCGAACGGTTACAAGACGCGCCGCTTCGACAATATCCGTGGCGAGCTGGACCAGGCGTTCGACATCCATGCCGCAGCGGGTACACGACTGGGCGGTGTGCATCTGGAACTTACCGGTGAGGACGTCACCGAATGTATGGGCGGCGCACGTGATCTGTCCGAAACGGATCTCGATCGCGCCTATAAATCGATGGTCGACCCTCGCTTGAACTATGAGCAGTCGCTGGAGCTGGCGATGCTGATCGTGCGCAAGTCGGTGGGTGGCCCGGGCTAAGCTCGCGGCGCATCATCGGATGAAAAGAAGGCGGCCAGTGGCCGCCTTCTTTATGCCCGAGTCTGGAGAATTCTGACAGGTTCTCAGGGCGTATCTGCGGCGCCGATCGTGGTGTCGTTCACCGTGCTCAGAAACTTCGGCGGTTGCCAGGCATGGGTGTGTTGCTCGAAACCGTAGGCCACCGAAATCAACGTGGGCTCGCTCCATTTCGCACCGAACAGCACGATGCCCACGGGCAGGCCATGCGCCCAGCCTGCCGGCACGGTAATCGAGGGATAGCCGGCTACGGCGGCGGGTTGCGAGGCGCCACCGATCGTGGGATCAGCGCTTGGGATATGGTCGCCAAGCACCGGATCGATCACGAATGCCGGGCCTGCCGACGGCGCCAGCAACGCATCAAGATGATCCTTCGCCAGCGCGGCATCGATGCCTTCTGGGCCTGCCAGCTGCTTGGCTTTCGCCATGGAATCGAGATAGGCCTGCTCGGTCAGCGGCCCCTTCGCCTGAGCCTTCTCCATCGTTTGTTGACCGAACCAGGGCATCTCGCGCGTCGCTTCGCGCTGGTTGAATGCGATCACGTCGGCCAGTGTCTTCACCGCCAATCCGGATCGTGTCGCGAGATAGCTATCGAGGTCGTGCTTGAAGTCGTATGACAGCACCGTCGATTCCGGGGTGCCCAATTCGCTTAGATGGGGCAGAGTAACCGGATCGATGACGATCGCGCCCTGTGCCTTCATCGTCGCAATGGCCTGCTCAAGCACACGATCGGCGTTGGGCTCTGAGCCCGCCAGCTGGCGCACCACGCCGATACGCTTGCCTTTCAAGCCGTCCGGGTCGAGGAAGCGCGTGTAGTCGGTGGCATGCCCGTGTGCCTCGTCGGTGGCTGGGTCGTGTCGATCGCTGCCAGCGATCACACTTAGCAGGGCGGCGGCGTCTGCCACGCTGCGTGCCAACGGGCCGGCGGTGTCTTGATTGTGACTGATCGGCACGATGCCACTGCGGCTGACCAATCCCAGCGTGGGTTTGATCCCGACGATGCCATTCATTGAAGCGGGGCAGATGATCGAGCCATCGGTTTCGGTGCCGATCGCCGCTGCGACGAGCCCGGCCGCTACGGCCGCCGCCGAACCCGAACTGGAGCCGCAGGGACTGCGGTCCAGCGCGTAGGGATTGCGCGTTTGCCCACCGCGACCGCTCCAGCCGCTGCTGGCCTGGTCGGAACGCATGTCCGCCCATTCGCTGAGGTTGCTCTTGCCGAGAATCAGAACGCCAGCTTTTCGCAGACGCGCGACCAGCGCGGCGTCGTGTGGCGCCGGCGCACCGATCATCGCCAGGGAGCCGGCGCTGGTGAGCATGCGATCGCCGGTATCGATGTTGTCCTTCAGCAACACCGGGATGCCGTACAGCGGGCCGCGTGTCTTCGTGCGTTTCCTGTCCAGCGTGCCAGCGAGTTTCAGTGCGTCCGGGTTTATCTCCAGCACCGCCCGCAGCGAGGGGCCTGACTGGTCGATTTGCTGGATGCGCTCGATGAACTGCTGCGCGAGCTGCCGGCTATCGAGCGTGCCGGCATCCATGCGCTGCTGCAGTTGTGCGATCGACGCGTAAGCCACGTCGGGTGTCGTTGCATCGGCGGCGATGGCTGGCGTGACAAGCAGTGCGCAGACGAGTGCGGCGAAACAAACGGAAGGACGGCTCACGGTAACCCCCGGTTCGACCAATGTGGCATGTTGTCGCGATATCCAGCTTAGCCGCATGGCGGACGAATCGCCCGCGCCGACCGCGCCTATACTTCGGCGATGAACATGAGCGTTCGACCGCGTTCAACCAGGACAACCGGTGCTGCGATGCTGCTGGTTGCCGTCACGTTGTTTGGTGCGGCCGGCCACGCCAGCGATGCGCCGACGATACCGGACACCCTTCAACAGCGCATCGTTGCCTGCACCAGCTGTCACGGTGTGCATGGCGAAGGCAAGCCGGGCAGCGAATTCTTTCCGCGTCTGGCGGGCAAGCCGGCTGCCTACCTGGTGCGTCAGATGCAGCATTTCCAGAACGGCCTGCGCAAGTACGCGCCGATGGAATACACCGTGCGTCAGCTGAGCCCCGCCTACATGCAGGAAATCGCTGAGTACTTCGCTGAGCAGCAGGTGCCTTACAGCCGCTCGCCATTGCCACCGGTGACCGCGGAGACCTTGCAACGCGGGGAGCAACTGGTGAGCAACGGCGATCCCACGCGCAAGATTCCCGCCTGCGCCAGCTGCCACGGCACTCAGCTGACCGGCGTCGAGCCATCCACGCCGGGACTGGTGGGTCTACCGTATGACTACATCAGCTCCCAGCTCGGTTCCTGGCGGACGCACACCCGCGCCACGGTGGCGCCGGATTGCATGGCGGAGGTTGCCAGTCGATTGAATGCCTCCGACATCACCGCCGTAGCGGCATGGCTGGCCAGTCGCCAGCTGCCAGCCGACACGCACGCGCAAGCGGCCGGCTCAGTGAAGCCGCCGCTGTCGTGTGGTGTGCTGGGCGCGACGGGAGATGGCGCATGAAATGGCTTCGTCGACTGTTGCTGCTGATGCTTGTGTCTGCCGTGTTGCTGCTGGGCTGGCTCCTGGTCTGGCTGTTTTTTGGCACCGACAGCCAGCAACCGACCACCCCTGCGATGAGCAAGGTAGCTGCGGCGACGCTGCGTGATCCGGCGCTGATAGCCAGCGGCGAATATCTGGTCAAGGTCGGTGATTGTGCCGGCTGCCATGCCGCGCAAGGTGGCGCTGCCTTTGCCGGCGGCCGTTTGCTAGCCACGCCGTTCGGCAATATTCCCGTGCCCAATATCACGCCGGATCGCGAATCCGGTTTGGGTAACTGGAGCTTCGAGGATTTCTGGCAGGCATTGCATAGCGGCAAGGGGCGTCACGGCGAACTGCTGTACCCCGCGTTTTCTTATACCTCGTACACCAAGGTGACGCACGACGACGCGCTGGCGATGTTCGCGTATCTGCAATCGTTGCCACCGGTGCATCAGCCGACCGCTGCGCCGGCGCTGGATTTTCCGTACAGCCTGCGCAACAGCCTGACCGCGTGGCGCGCATTGTATTTCAAGGAAGGTGTGTTCGAATCCGATCCGGGCCAGTCGGCGCAATGGAACCGCGGTGCCTACCTGGTGCAGGGGCTGGGTCATTGCAATGAATGTCACGCGGCCCGCGACACGCTCGGCGGCACGCCGCAGGACGAGCATCTGACCGGTGGCCAGATCCCGCAGCAAAACTGGTACGCGCCGGATCTGAGCACGCAGGGCAACGGAGGCCTGCAAGGCTGGAGCGAACAGGACATCGTCGATCTGCTGAAAACCGGCCAGTCGGCGAAAAGCGTGGCGTTTGGCCCGATGGCGGATGTCGTCGTGCAAAGCACCCAGCACATGACCGACGCTGACTTGCTTGCCGTAGCGACCTACCTGCATTCGTTGCCGGCGCGGGCGCAACCGCTGCAAGAGAAGCCGCCATTCAATGCCACGGCGCTCGTCCAGCATGGAGAGCAGATCTATACGCAGCGCTGCGCGGATTGCCACGGCAAGAACGGCAACGGCGTCACTGGCGTCTACCCGCCGCTCAACGGCAATTCGTCAGTTACCGAACCGACCGGCATCAATGCGACCCGCTCCGTGTTGCTGGGTGGCTTCGCGCCGCTGACCGTCGCGCACCCGCGGCCGTACTCGATGCCGCCGTTCGCTCAGCAACTGAGCGATAGCGACGTCTCGGCAGTAGTCAGTTATATCCGTCAGGCCTGGACGAACAAGGCGCCGGTCGTACAGGAGCGGGATGTAAGCAAGTATCGACAGACGCCGATCGATTGAGTGCTAGACGTACGGCGGTATTCCGTTTCCTGAAATGGGACTAGCTGATTCTGTGTTGTTTTCGGCTAGACTGATTCCGCTTCCGGGGGGAAGCCTTAAGGGATTGAGGGGAACCAGGATATGCATGACGAGACCATGGCCTCGGGTGTGTTCTTTCCCGAGGTTGATGTTGCGCCCGTTCGCGCCGCGGAAACTTCACACCGCTTCGATTTTCGCGGTAATGCCAAAGACTATTTTCGTATCTGGATCGTCAACGTTGCATTGAGCGTGGTGACGCTGGGCATCTATTCGGCATGGGCGTCGGTGCGTACGCGACGTTACATGTACGCCAATACGGTGCTGGCGGATTCGCCATTCGAGTATCTGGCCAAGCCACTGCCCATCCTGCGCGGGCGTTTGCTGACAGGTCTCCTCTTTGCCCTGTACGTCATCGGCGGGCATTTTTCCAAACCATTGCAAGCGGGCGCGGGTCTGGTGCTCGCTGCATTCATGCCGTGGATGATCGTCAAAGGCCTGATGTTTCGTGCCCGCTACACGGGATGGCGAGGACTGCGCTTTTATTTCGTGAGCGATTTCGGCGGCGCCTATCAGTGGTTTTTCGTTGCCTACATACTGATGGGCATTCCCTTCATGCTGATGATTTTCCTGACGGCCAGTGGTCATCCGCTCGTCGGATTGCTCGGCATATTCGCTGGCGTTGGCGGCGTCTATCCGTGGATAAAGGGCAATCAGCAGGTGTGGATGGTCGAACATCACCATTTTGGCGGCAAGTCGTTTCGCTTCGCCAGCAAGATGGATGTTTATTACCGTGTGTATTGGAAAGCGATTGCAGTCGGACTGACGTGGCTGGTCCCCACGTTTATCCTGGTGGGTCTCGTGAGCAAGTTCATGCTTGCAGCGCAAGGTCATCAACCTTTCAATCCCAAGGCGCCGCCGATCGGGTTCATCCTGGCGATATATGCCGTGATGGCGCCCATGTATCTCGGCGTCTGGACGTACGCGCACGTCCGCATGACCAACCTGCTTTATAACCAGGCGCACCTGGGGCAATACAGTTTTCGCTCTTCGTTGAAGTACTGGTCGATGCTGAACCTGTATCTCGGCAACGCGCTGGGCATTATCTGTTCGATTGGACTGGCCATTCCGTGGGCGCGCATCCGGCTTGCCCGATACCGCGCGGAACATCTGGAAATCATCGGCGACGGCGAACTCAACGACTTCGTGCGCGATGCGTTTGCTCACGGTGAAGTAGGTGCGGCCGGCACCGAGATGGATAGCCTGTTGGGCATCGATATCGGGTTGTGATCGCATGATACCCGGGGTCTTTTTCGACGGGCGCTCCAGCCACGCCATACGGGTGGACGTATGGCGTGAGGGAGACAGTCTGAAGTGGCGCGAAACCGACAGGGAATATGTCGTGCCGCTGCTGTTGGTTGAACCCAGTGCGCGAGTGATCGGCGTGCCCTTTGTATTGCGTCTACCCGACGGCGCGCACATCCAGCTCGATCATGACCTGCTGCCCGCGGACTGGTTTGCGGGCAGTCATCGACTCGAGCGCGTGGTGGACTGGCTTGAACGTCGCTGGCCGGCCGCACTGATCGGCATTTTCGTCGTTGTGGCAACGCTGGGCGTGCTGTTCCAGTTTGGCCTTCCATGGGCGGCGGATAGGCTGGCGATGAACATGCCACATGCCATCGAAGTGTCCATGGGGCGACAGTCGCTGGCCGTGCTGGAGGGACGGGCGCTGCTGCCTACGACGCTGCCGCTGGATCGCCGCCAGCACCTGCAGGCAGTATTCCAGCACTTCGCTGATTCCCTCAGCGGCATGCCACCGGTGCAACTTCGCTTTTACGCGTCGCCCATGTTGGGCGCCAATGCTTTTGCGCTGCCCGATGGCAGCGTTGTATTCACGGATGCACTGGTTCGCGCACTTCCCGACGACCAGGCTTTCATCGCCGTCACCGCACATGAGTTGGGGCATCAAGCCCATCACCACATGCTGCGTCTGGTATTGCGCAGCTCGGGTGTAGTCATTGTCGGGAGCATGTTGATGGGTGATGTCGCGTCCATTGGCGGCCTGGCGTCAGGCATTCCGATATTTCTGCTGGACAGCCACTATTCGCGTACGTTCGAGGAAGACGCCGATAGTTTTGCGTTCAGCGCGCTGGAAAGTCAGGGTATCGATCCAGCCGCTTTCGTTCGTGCCATACAGGCGCTAGAACGGATTCGTCCTGACGTGGGGAAGGGAGATCAATTGCGTTACCTCTCCAGCCATCCGCTCACTGCAGAACGTATCGCGCGGGCCAACGCGGCATCGCATGCATTTGAATTGACGCATGCGAGTCATTGAATCGCGTTGCAGGATTTCCAGCGGATAAGCCGTTGGGTTATTCGAAGCGGGTGCGCCGGGTCTACAGCTTCCTTGCGATGACATCCTTGAGGGTGTGGTTCTCCATCGCCAGCTCCGCATACATCCATTTGAGCTTGCTGTGCTCCGTTTCGAGGTCGCGAATCCGCTGCACGTCGGCTGCATTCATACTGCTGTATCTGGACTTCCAGTCGCAGTACATCGCACCGGATATGCCCAATTCCCGGCACACATCTTTGGCCTGCCGGCCGCCTTCGACCTGCCGCAACGTGGCAACGATCTGGCTCTCGGTGAATTCTCTCTTGCGCATCGTGGATTTCTTGGGGCCGGTTGGCCGGTGGACCTCTGGGCGGACCTGGCGCAGGGTCAGCGGGCGATAGTGAAAACGCATGTTCTTGCGTTTTAGTCGCATACTTTTACGCTGCGCCCGGCGTGGCGTCAATCAGCCGGCGCCGCACAGTCAGCGATGATGCGTCAAGCAATCAAAGCGTCCTGACGTAGTCCGACAAGGCCTGCCAGGGCGCCAGACTCCAGTGGCCACGGGCTTGTCCCGACGGCGATGGCAATACGAACAGCTGCGTGTCTGCGATGGTTTTGTCCTGCAAGCCGTAGCTGACAGCGTGGTCGAGCACGGCGCGGGCGGCATGCTTGCTGGTGAATGCGAGCAGGCGCGGGGCATGGCGTTCGATCTTGGCGATCAAGGCCGGTACGTCGAATGCATCGCGCGGCAGTTCGTTGTCGTTGCCGGCGTGGCGTTTGGCGAGGTCGGTAAGGCCGATACCGTAGTCGGGTAGTTGCGGGAACTCTGCTGGTGCCAGCTGGTGCGGGGTCAGGCGTGCTTCGAACAGCGCACGCCAGAACAGATTGCCGGGGTGCGCATAGTAAGCGCGTTCCGCAGCGGAGCGCTTGCCGGCGGCGGTGCCGCAGAACACCAGCCTGAGCCCGGGCCGCAGCACGTCGGGAAGGATGTGCCCTTTAACGGGCCGCGGCATTGTTGTCGAGCAGGAAATCGGTGAATTGGAAGCGCCCGTCGCGCAAGACGCTTTCGCCGCGACGAAGCTTGAGCGGCTGGCGGAACAACGGGCCGGCGTAGCTCAGTGTATGAAACTCGCCGCGTTCGCCGCACGGATCGACGCCGGCCGGCAAACTGTCGAGCAGTGCGGCGTCGTAGTCGCGGCCGCAATAGTCGGCTTGCAGTTGCTGGGTGTCCACGCAGCACAACATCGCGCGATGACCTTCGCTGACGAAGCGCCGCGACAGGGCCGTAGTGTCTTCACCCCATAGCGGGAACACCGCACGCCAGTTTTCGCGGCCGAGCTGGCGCACACGGTAGTCGCGCACGTCTTCCAGGAACAGGTCGCCGAATGCGCAATGGCGGATGCCCGGCCAGCGCATGCGAGCCTCCACGAGTGCCTGCGCGTGGGCCTGCTCGTAGGCTTCGTTGCTGCCCGGCCAGTCCAGCATGACCTCGACCAGCGGCAGGCCGAGCGCGGCGGTTTGCGCGAGCAGCACGTCACGCTGCACACCATGCATGGCGATGCGCTGGTAGTTGCGATTGACCGTGGTGAGCAGGCCGACCAGCTGCCACTGCGGATCGGCGCGCAATCGCTGCAATGCCAGCAGGCAGTCCTTGCCACCACTCCAGGCGAGCAGGATGGGTGTGGTCATAAAGTCACCGTCGTCATGACTCGGGCTCCTGCGTCATCCGGCTCGGCCACGACAGCGTGGCATGCAATCGTTGCGCGGCATCGAGCCGAAAATCCAGCTCCAGGCCGAGCGCGTGGGCTGCTGCGCCGGCCAGTGCCAGGCCCAGTCCGGCATGCCCGGCGTTGGGCAGTTGCTTGCGCCAGAAGCGCTGGCCGAAGTTGCCCAGATCCTCGGCGCCGAGATTGGGCGCGGCATTGTCGATGCTCAGCCTGGTTGTCGTCATGCGCAAGGTCACCGCGTCACCTCTCGGTGCATAGGCACAGGCGTTGCCCAGCAGGTTGCCGATGATCACTTCCAGCAGCGCCGGGTCGGTCTGCAGGCGCGCTGGGGGCGTCCCTTCGGTATGCAGTGTGACGCCGAGGCTCGCGGCTGCGCTGTGTTGCCGCTGCAGCTGGCGGTTCAGCCATGAGGCGAACGGTAGTGCCTGCAGCTGCGGTTGCTCGAGTCCGGATTGCAGTCGGGTCAGCAGCAGCAACGCGGTCACCGTGGCTTCGAGTTCGGCGCCGATGTTGCCGACTTCGGTGAGTATCTCGGGCAGGCTGCGACCGCTGGGATAGCGCATCTCGACTTCGGTGAGCGCGCGCAACTCGGCCAGCCGGGTTCGCGTTTCGTGGGCCAGCCCGCTGGCGAACTGGCGCTCGCGGGCAAGGCCGTCGTCCATCCGTCCAAGTACGTCGTTGAAACGGTTTACCAGGGGATCGAGTTCCCGCATGCCGCTGGCGGCGAGTCGCTGACCGGGCGCGTTCGGGCCGATGTCGTGCATGCGATCCACCAGTGCCGTCATCGGACGCAGGCCGCGGCGCACGATCAATGGCACCGCAATCAGCGCGATAACCAGCGCCAGGGCCGGGCTGAGCAGAAGGATCCAGTCGACTGCCAGGTCGATCTGATAGAGCGCGTGGCGGTCCTGTTCGAACAATAGTGCGCAGGTGCGGGGTGCATGAACCTGCTGGCCGTCCATGCCCACCACATGGCCATCGCCGGAGGCGGCGGGAAATGAGAATTGCACGGAGCCAAGATGCACGTCGCCAAGGCGCAGCCGGGTGAAGCGTGGCTGCGCGCCGGCCGCCTGCGGCCAGTCTGCGGGAGTGGTCGGTGGGGGCGGCGTGCTGCGCAGTGGCGGCATGCCATCGCAGCGCAATTCGTAATACGTAGGGCTGTCGCTTCCAGGTACGCCCGCTTCCAGGGGCTGACCATGGCGGCCAGACGTCGCATCCTGTTCCAGTTCGATGCTGCTGCTCAGCGTGCTGGCCTGGGTCAGCAGGTTTTGCTCAAAGCGCTTTTCCATCTCATGGTCGATGCGCCAGTCCATCAGCTTCGAGCCGCCGCCCAGCACCAGCAGGCTGGTGACGACCAGCAGCGTGGAGATACGCGCGGAAAGGGAGGCCAGCTTCATAAGGTCATGGAATCAGGTAGCCCGCGCCGCGCCGCGTTTCGATCAGGCCGGGCAGGCCAGCCGCGTCCAGCTTGCGGCGCAGCCCGAATACCAGCACCTCAACGCTGCGGTCAGAGACTTCGCTGTCGCTGCCTGCGGTGCGTTCAAGAATCTCCAGCCGGCTGAACGCGCGGCTGCGGTGGCGCAGCAAGAGCCCCAGCACGGCAAATTCGCGTGGGGTCAGCGGCAGCGGCTGCCCATTCACGCTGGCGCTCTGCGAGCGGGGATCCCACGACAGCGAGCCATGGCTGATCGCCAGCGGCTGAGCCTGCTGTGGCCGGCGCGCCAGCGCATGCAGGCGGGCAACCAGCTCGTCGAACGCAAAGGGCTTCATCAGGTAATCGTCGGCACCGGCGTTCAGCGCCTCGATCCGGTCGGGTACCTGGTCACGGGCGGACAGCACCAGCACGCGCGGGCGGCGACCACCCGCCGGCAAGCTGCGCAGCACGCCGATCCCGTCGAGCCGTGGCAGCATCAGGTCCAGCACGACCAGATCGTAGTCGTAACTGGTCAGGAAGCCGCAAGCTTCCACGCCGTCGCCAGCCGCGTCGACGGTAAAGCCGGCGCCCTGCAGGCCGTGCTGCAGGGTCTGGCGCAGGCGCTCGGAGTCTTCGACCAGCAACAATTTCATGCGGAGTCTCTTGTTGATTTGGATCTAGCCTAAAGCATCATTTCCGCGCTGGGGGAGCGTGGATGCCGATACCGCGATATGTGTCATCGACAGTTCGCATATGCAGCCGCTATAAAGATCGTCTAATTGGGGAGTATCTGGTGAGCGAAGAAATCCTGATCAACGTGACCCCACGCGAGACCAGGGTCGGTGTGGTCGAGAACGGCATGCTGCAGGAAGTGCACGTCGAGCGGGCATCCAAGCGTGGTTACGTCGGAAACGTGTACAAGGGCCGGGTTCAGCGGGTGATGCCTGGCATGCAGGCCGTGTTTGTGGAAATCGGGCTGGACCGGGCAGCGTTTCTGCATGCATCGGACATCGTGCGGCCGCCGCTGCCGGCGTCCGCCGAGGGTCTTGAGTCGAACGGCAACGGCAATGGCCACATTCCCTCGATCAGCGAGCTGGTCCACGAGGGCCAGGAAATCGTGGTGCAGGTGGTGAAGGACCCGATCAGCACCAAGGGTGCGCGGCTGTCGGCACACCTGTCGATTCCCTCGCGCTATCTGGTGCTGCTGCCGTATGCGCGCACGCTGGGCATTTCCGCGCGCATCGAGGACGAGGCCGAGCGTCAGCGACTGAAAGACGTGCTGGGCTCGCTGATCGGGGACAACCCGCTCGGCTACATCGTGCGTACCAATGCCGAGGGCCAGAGTGCCGAGTCGCTGGCCTTCGACGTGGCCTACCTCACCAAGGTGTGGCGCGTAGTGCAGGAGAACATCGCCAAGGCAAAGGTCGGCGAGCGCGTCTATGAGGAGCTGTCGCTGCCATTGCGCAGCCTGCGCGACATGCTCAACGACGACATCGAGAAAGTGCGGGTGGATTCGCGCGCCACGTTCGAGAAGGTGGTCAAGTTCGTGCACAAGTTCATGCCGAGCCTGGACGACCGCATCGAACACTACGACGGCGAGCGACCGATCTTCGACCTGTATGGCGTCGAGGACGAAATGCAGCGCGCCTTGCGCAAGGAAGTGCCGCTGAAATCCGGTGGCTACCTGATCGTCGACCAGACCGAGGCGATGACCACCATCGACGTCAACACCGGCGCCTACCTGGGCACGCGCAACCTGGAGGAGACGGTCTATCGCACCAACCTGGAGGCGGCACAGGCGGCGGCCCGACAGCTGCGGCTGCGCAACCTGGGCGGCATCATCATCATCGACTTCATCGACATGATCGATGAGGAACACAAGCGCCAGGTACTGCGCATGTTGAATAAGGGCTTGGCGCGCGACCATGCCAAAACCACGGTCTACCCGATGTCGGCGCTGGGCCTGGTGGAAATGACCCGCAAGCGCACGACCGAAAGTCTGGCCCGCCAGCTGTGCGAACCCTGTGCGACCTGCAACGGTCGTGGGGCGTTGAAGACCGCCGAAACGGTGACCTACGAGATTTTCCGCGAGATCACCCGTGCGGTGCGCCAGTTCAACGCCGAGAAGCTGCTAGTGATGGCAAATCCGCTGGTGGTCAGCCGGATTCTGGAGGAAGAATCCAGCGCGATCGCCGAACTGGAAGAGTTCATCTCCAAAAGCATACGCTTCCAGGCTGAAGAGCATTATTCGCAGGAACAGTTTGATGTCGTCTTGCTGTAAATCTGGCCCGGAATGCGGCGCGTGAACGTGTCGTGGCAACGCGTGCTGCATCGCTGTGCCCGCGCGCTGGCCTGGACCGCCGGTATCGTGGTGATCCTGCTCGCCGTGTTGATGGCGCTGACCCAGTTGCTGCTGCCCACCCTGGCGCGACATCCGCAGTGGGTGGCGGCGCAGATCAGTCAGCGGCTGCAGCGGCCGGTCAGTTTTACCTCGCTGGAGGGTCACTGGACGCCGTCCGGGCCGCTGTTCGTCATGCGCAATGTGACGGTGGGCGCGGCGGCGGGCGAGACGGGCGACATGCTGCGGCTTCCCGAATCCGAGCTGAAACTTGACTTCGGCGGGTGGCTGTTGCCTTCGCGACACATGCTCAACCTGTATGTGCGTGGCCTGCAGCTGGATCTGACCCGTGATGTCGACGGTGGCTGGCACGTCAACGGCATCGGCCTGGCCGGCGATGCGAGTCGGCAGCCGCTGTCGCTGGGCCGATTTTCGATGGACCTGTGGCTCGAGGACCTGCGCGTTGTCATCGCCGACGCCAATCACGGCAAAAGCTACGCGTTGCTGTCCCGGCAATTTCGGCTGAGCTGGCAAGGCACCCAGATCCGGATAGGTGGCAGGCTGCGTCGGGAAGGTGAGGCTGCTGCCTTGCGCACGGCAGGCCGCTTTCGCGTGGATGGCAGCTCTGGCCAACTCTGGATCGAAGCGGACGATGTCGATCTCAAGCCGTTGCTGGATGGCGTCGATCTGGCCGGCTATATACCGCAGGGCCACGGTCAGCTGGCGTCATGGCTCGATTGGCACAAAGGCAAGCTGACCAGCAGCCTGACCCGCTTCGACCTGGACCGGCTGACGGTGACCGCTCCCGGGGGTGCTTACGCCAGCGTGACTGCCTTGCATGGGCTGGCTGGATTGCGCCGGACCGGTGATGGCTACGAGGTGCGCTGGGCCAGTAGCGATGGCGGAGCGTTGGTACTTGCCCTGCATCAGCCCGGCACGCCGCAGCTCAGCGTCGACGTTGCCGCACGCGAACTGCAGCTGGCACCGCTGCTGCCATGGCTGGCGCTGAAGCCGGATCTTGCACCCGCCCTCGCACAGTGGGTTGGCGGTGGCCATCCGCGCGGCGACGTGAGCCGCCTCGCACTGAAGTGGAACCAGGTCGATGGATTGCAGCAGGTCGATCTCGCATTCAGGGGTCTGGGCATCGACGCGGTCGGCAAACTGCCGGGTGTCAACGAACTGCAGGGCGAACTGCGTGGCGACGCCGAGGCGCTGTCGCTGGAGTTACCGGCGCAAGTGAGCACGCTGCAGTTTCCGCATCTGTTCCGTCAGCCGTTCGTGCTGTCGAAACTGGCTGGCACGCTCGCGTTCTGGATGCAGGATGGCGAGCCGCACCTCGGTGCCGACACGCTCGATTTTGTGGGCGCCGGTTACGCCGGTCACGCTCGTGGCGAAGTGACCTTGCAGGCGCAGGGGCCGCCGTTCATTGAGCTGTACGCCAGCGTGGATCGCGCCGACGTGACCGCGGCGAAATTGTTCTGGCCGATCAACGCCATGCCTCCACCGACTGTCGCATGGCTCGATCGCGCGCTGGTAAGCGGCAACGTCGATCAGGCGCAAGTGCTGGTGCGCGGTGATCTGGCGGACTGGCCTTTCCATCACAACGAGGGTCGCTTCGAGGCGCGGGCCGCGATCAGCGATCTCACCTTCGACTACGGCAACGACTGGCCGCGCGCCGAAGGTGTTGCTGCGGTGGCCAACTTCATCAATAGCGGCATGTTGATCGAAGCCAGCAGTGGTCAGTCGCTGGGTGTGAAGGCGGACAAGGCGACCGCCTTGATCCCCGACTTCGGTGATGGGCTGCTTGATCTCAATGTGCAAGGCAATGGCAGCGGCGCCGATCTGATGGAGTTTGTGCGCAAGAGCCCGATCGGCATCCATCAGGCCGATACGCTGGCCAAGCTGAATCTGGGTGGCAGCGGCACGTTTGATTTTCATCTGATGTTGCCGTTGAAGAAAGTCGAGGACATGCAGTTGAGTGGCAACGCGCAGCTGAAGGACGCGGACTTCAGCGCACCCGACTGGAATCTCAAACTCGACAAGCTCAACGGCCCGCTGCGCTTCGATGCGCACGGCGGACAAGCCGGCATGCAGACAAGCTCGCTGGATGCAGGTTTCCACGGCCGCCCGACCAAATTGCAGCTGGCCATTGCGGCTGCCAACAGCAACCCGAACACCGTGCTGTCGGCACAGTTGCAAGGCAGCTACAGCATCGCCGAACTGGTGCAGGACTATCCGGCACTGAAATGGCTGGGTCCGCTGGGCGATGGTCGCAGTGATTTCAGCGTCGGCTATTCACTTGACCATGTAGCGGGCAGCACCGCGCTGGCGCAAACCCTCGTCGTCGACTCGCCGCTGAGCGGTACTTCGCTGGATCTGCCCGCACCGTTGAACAAACCGGCGGCCGCCAGCCTGCCATTGCATCTGAGCATGAGCCTTCCGGTCAGCGGCAGCGATCTGCAGGTTGCGCTGGGCCAGGTCGCACGCGGGCACTTGCGCTTGGCGGCGGGCGCGCAGCAACCGATGGCGGCCACGCTGGCATTTGGTAACCAGCTACCGGACAGCTTGCCCGCGAAAGATCTGCGCATTCGCGGTCATGCAAGTCAGCTGGATGTCACCGGCTGGGTGCAGCACGCCGCTGCCGGCGCCGGTAGTGGTGGTCCCGGGCTGGAGAGCCTGGATGTCAGCACGGATCAGGCCGGATGGTTCGGTCATTCGCTGGGGGTGATGAGGATTCAGCTCAAACCGCAGACCGAAGGGTTGAGCGCGGATGTGGACGGCGCCGCGATGGTCGGCAACTTCACCGTGCCGACCGATCTGGACAAACGAGGTCTTACCGCACGGCTGCAGCGGTTGTACTGGCCGAAGGATACGGCGGCGGAGGCCGCGGCAGCAGCGGGCGCGCCGGCTGAGGATCCCGCCAACACCGGCATCAACCCCGCGGCGCTGCCGCCGTTCCATTTGTACGTGGCGGATCTGCGGCTGGGTGAGGCGAAGCTGGGCGAGGCCCGTCTGGAAACCTGGCCAACCGCGAGCGGCATGCATATCGAGCAGCTGCGCGCGTTGTCCAGCAGCGTGCAGATCAATGCCAGCGGTGACTGGAACGGTAGCCCCAGCAACAGCCACACGCACTTGAAAATTGGTTTTGCCGCCGACGATCTCGGCATGATGCTGGGTGCCTTCGGTTTCGAGGGCATGGTCAATGGCGGCAAGACCAGCGACCAGCTCGACGCCAGCTGGCCAGGCGCGCCCAGCGCGTTGTCACTGGCCAATATGGATGGCACGCTCAGTATTCATGTCAGCAACGGCCACATCCCCGAAGCGACAACGCCCATGAAGGGACGGTTGCTCGGACTGGTCTCGCTGATCGAACTGCCGCGCCGGCTCTCACTGGATTTCGGCGATGTTTTCGGCAAGGGCCTGGCGTTCGATTCGATCACCGGCGATTTTCATCTTGCCGATGGCAACGCAACGACGACCAACCTGTTCATGAAGGGGCCGGCCGCGAACATCAGCATTACCGGTCGCACCGGTCTGCGCGCCAAGGATTTCGACCAGCAGGTGCGGGTAACGCCACACGTCGGCAACAGCCTGCCTTTGGTGGGCGCGGTGGTCGGCGGGCCGATCGGAGCGGCGGCCGGGTTTGCGGTGCAGGGCCTGCTTGGCGGGGGCTTGAACAAGGCCGCCAGCGCGCGCTACCAGATCACCGGTACCTGGGACAAACCCGTGATGACGCTGATCGAAAAGCGCGAAATAGACGCACCGCCCGCGGCGCCGCTGCTCAATCCTGCCAGCAGTCCGTCGGGCGCGGCGAACAACAGCGCCGCACCCGCCAATCCCCGATCGGCCGGTCGATGAGCGGCCCTGCCGTCAGGGTGGTTCCTGCAGCGGTGGCTTGGCAGGCGCGCTGAGGCAGCGAAAGCGGCCGGATAAGACATCCCTGTAGGCAGCCGCCGATCACTCGGAGGTGCCCGCGTCAACGGCCTGCTGACGTTGCCGTGCGGCGTGTTGCGGCTTTAAAGCTGCCGGCGGAAACCCCATGTGGGATAGTTACTGACTGAGCCTTGACGATACCGATACCCATGGATTCCCTGATTGCGCTAGCGCAGAACAAATTGTTGTCCCCCGGCGGCATCGCCACCGGCGACCTCGATCGTGTGTTTACCCAGCTGATGGGGCCGTCAATCGACGCGGCTGATCTGTATTTTCAGCACTCGCGCAGCGAGTCGTGGCTGCTGGAGGAGGGCATCGTCAAGGACGGCAGCCATTCGATCGAGCAGGGCGTGGGCGTGCGTGCGATCTCCGGCGAGAAGACCGGCTTCGCCTATTCCGACGAGATCGTGCTGCCACAGCTACTGGAAGCCTCGCGGGCGGCGCGTGCCATTGCGAACGATGGCAACGGTGCCGGCAAGCCGCTGGCGTTGAACGGCGCGCGTCAGCTGTATCCGGCCATCGATCCGGTCGACAGTCTGCCGAACCCGGACAAGATCGCGCTGCTGCGTGAGGTCGATGCGTATGCACGTTCGCGCGACCCACGCGTGAAACAGGTGATCGTGAGCCTCGCCGCAACCATCGACACGATCCTGATCGCGGCCTCCGACGGTACCCTGGCAGCCGATGTACGTCCGCTGGTGCGGCTCAGCGTGCAGGTGATTGCCGAGCAGGGCGGTCGTCGCGAGCAGGGCAATGCCGGAGGTGGTGGTCGTTACGGTTATCGCGAACTGATCGAAAATGGCCGCGCGCTGGCGTTCGCCGACGAGGCCGTAAGGCAGGCGTTGGTGAATCTGGAAGCGGTCGATGCGCCGGCCGGCAGCATGACCGTGGTGTTGGGCCCGGGCTGGCCCGGCGTGCTGCTGCACGAAGCAATCGGCCACGGCCTGGAGGGTGACTTCAACCGCAAGGGCAGCTCCGCGTTTTCCGGTCGCCTGGGCCAGCGCGTCGCCGCGCCGGGCGTCACCATCGTCGACGACGGTACGCTGTCGGGCCGCCGCGGCTCGCTCAGCATCGACGACGAAGGTACCCCGACCGAGTGCACTACGTTGATCGAAGACGGCATCCTCAAGGGCTACATGCAGGACAAGCTCAACGCGCGACTGATGGGCATGGCGCCCACCGGCAACGGCCGGCGCGAGTCGTTCACCACGCTGCCGATGCCGCGCATGACCAATACCTACATGCAGCCCGGTTCGCACGATCCCGAGGAGATCATCCGCTCGGTGAAGCGCGGCCTGTACGCGCCGAATTTCGGCGGCGGCCAGGTTGACATCACCAACGGCAAGTTCGTGTTCTCCGCCAGCGAGGCCTACCTGATCGAAGACGGCAAGATCACCCGCCCGGTCAAGGGCGCAACACTGATCGGCAGCGGCCCCGAAGTACTCAACCGTGTCTCCATGATCGGCAACGATCTCAAGCTCGACGAAGGTGTGGGCGTTTGCGGCAAGGACGGCCAGAGCGTGCCCGTGGGTGTTGGTCAGCCGACGCTGAAGATCGATGGCATGACGGTGGGCGGCACAGCATCGTAGACGCTGAGGCCGAGTTGTGCGCGTTACTCGGTAATGTCTGCTGCCTGCACAGTCTTCAGTGTGTTGCATCGACCGGTTGAAACCGCCGTCGGAAGCGGACCTCGCAAGATTGCGATCCCTAAGAATGCTCTGATTTATTCCTCGCCTCAGGCATCATAGCGACCAATCTCCAGGAAGCGCCTCCCCCATGAAACAGCGTTCGTTTGCGTCGTTGAGTTTCGAGTCGAAGAAGAAGCCGACGCGGCGCGAGCGGTTCCTGGGCGAGATGGACAAGGTGGTGCCGTGGGAAGCACTGCTGGCGTTGATCGAACCCAGCTATCCGAGGTCGGGGCGTCGTGGCCGCCCACCGATGCCCGCCGCGACGATGCTGCGGATCCACTTCATGCAGCAGTGGTACGCGTTGAGCGATCCAGCGATGGAGGATGCGCTGTACGAGATCGAATCGATGCGTCGCTTCGCCGGGCTGGAATTGAACGAAGACGCGATCCCGGACGAGACGACGATCCTGAAGTTTCGACGTTTCCTGGAGCAGCACGGTCTGGCGGCGAAGATCCTCGACACGGTCAATGCGCATTTGGGCCAGCAGGGGCTGTTGCTGCGTCAGGGCACGATAGTGGATGCCACGATTATCCAGGCACCGTCCTCGACCAAAAATCGCGACAAGCAGCGTGACCCGGACATGCGCCAGACCCGGAAGGGTCAGCAGTGGTACTTCGGCATGAAGGCGCATATCGGGGTGGATGTGGAATCCGGGCTCGTACATACGGTAACCACGACACCGGCCAACGTGGGCGACGTGACCGAAGTGGATAAGCTATTGCATGGTCAGGAGAAGACGGTGTATGCCGATGCCGGCTATCAGGGCGCTGAGAAACGAGCACCCAAGCGTGGCCGCACTTGGCATATCGCGGCCAAGCGCGGCAGCGTCAGGGCGATGCCGGAGGGTGAACTGAAGGAGGTCACGAAGTATGTGGAATACCTCAAGGCAGCGGTACGTTCCAAGGTGGAACACCCGTTCCGCGTGATCAAGCGGCAGTTCGGCTATCAAAAGGTGCGCTTCCGGGGCCTGCTTAAGAACACGGCGCAAGTACTGACGTTGTTCGCGCTCTCGAACTTGTGGATGGCGCGCCGAACCTTGCTGGCTTCTGCAAGTGAGGTGCGTCTGTGAAGCGGGAAATGGCTTGATCAGAAGCAGATCAGCGGCCGCGGCCATAAGAAACAGCTGGTTAAATCGTCATTTTGGCGCAGCCATGCCGAAGTTTCTGCACGGCATATGGACGGCCGTTTCAGCCTCAATAGATCAGAGCATCCCTAAATGGCTTCACAAATACACGCATGGGGGGCTGCCGCAGCTTACTCGACGTGTTGGAAATCGCTGGGTCGAAAGCGATGTGATCATGACTTTGATACGTGCCGACGTGTTCTCAGTCATCGCAGCTAGTCTTGAGACGGTTATAGCCAAAAACGAGGCTATTGGGGCCTACTGTTTTGGCACTCGAGACGACCTGGGAGTGGAGTTGCACGAGAAGTTCGGCAGAGACCTGCCACCTCAGCTGCCGCACTCTCTTCCGCCAGCACCGCTGCTTGAGGATAGGTGCGGGCCACCCTTTGCGTGAGGGATTCCAGATCACCTAGGCTGCGCCGTCTTCGTCGAGTGCATTCCTGAATGCGTAATCGGAGCCTCTGTCCGAATCGGTGGCTCGTATGAGCCAAAGCGTTTTTCGATCACCAGCCAGTTCACGCGCGCCCAGGCATCTAAATGTCTTTTCGCGGCCGTACACTTGGCCAAGGAGGTCTTACTGCTCCCATCTGAGAACCTTCGCAACCCACACTCCATCCGAGTAATGAACAATCGCATCGGCGCTTATTTCTCCGTCAGTGATGCCTAGCTCCAGTCCTTCTTCTAATTGGATTCCGAACCTCTCTAGATCGCTCAACGTGCCTCTGGTAACGAGACGAATAGTGTCGGAGTCGTCTGCATTCCCGAAGTCCACGAATACCTTTTTTTCAGACGACATAGTTACATCTGCTTTGGGTTTGGGTTGGGTACGACCTGGAGTATCGAACTCGCTTTTTCTCCTGATACTCCTGTTACGGTTACATGGTTGCCGACACCTGGAGTACGAATGACGTCGCCACCAGCTGCCCGGAAATCGCCGGCCGTAGCTATGCCCATTTGCTTGTTTGGGATATGCGCGCCCGCCTCAGACAGGCACATTCCGCATTGAGACGAGAAGCCGCTCACGCCGGGTGTTCGGCTAGGTCCGATAGCTATATCAATCTTAGCCGCGGTTTGGTTCGCTAGGGCGCCCCCACGAGCGATGATGGCCGCATCCGGAACTTCGGTGCCTGCTTTGACCCCCGCGCCCACCACCTCAGCGGTCCTGCCAAACGAGAGCAGTTCGCTGAGTCCTGACAAGCCCTCGGAAAGTGCTCCCAATTCCGGTTGCATAAACATCAACGGTTCTGCTGCTTCGTTGAATTTATCTACGGCAATTGTTGCGTTTCGATTTTCTGCCCGAAGGTAGTCATTGATCACCGTGGGGTCGCTGGTACCTAGCTCGTTCGCAAGCGGTACCGTCTGCTTGCCGTCCTTATCGATATTCGCGACAGGGTTATTATTTGCATACGCGTAGCGATTAAAGCCGAATGCATTCCCTGCCGACAAACTTGCGGGATCAATACTGAGGAACCGCCCCACAGCAGGGTCGTAGTATCGAGCCTGCATGTAGACCAATCCTGTGTCTGGGTCGTTCACATGCCCCGTATACCCCGGGCCATTCGGCGCTGTTCCTAAGGCGATGCTGCCGTAAGGTGCGTAATCGTAAGTCGCAGTGATATTGCTGTTCGCGTCGGCCTCCGCCAGCGGAGTGCCTTGCGGATCGGTGTAGACGTAAGTAACGGTGCCTGCGTGCAAGCCGCTCCAGACCAATAGCAACGCCAGGTAACACAGACACCCGCGCATGAATCCCATCCTTTTACGACGATCCATCACTTTCCCCGTCCCCCTTGGAGTCCCCATAGCCTATCAAATCTCCTCCCGCCTAAAAGGTTTCCTGAAGAGTTCGAGCCCCCGCCATGGAAAGAGCTGGCGCCGCAATTCTCACTGGAATGGCGACGGGGTTACGGGTGGCCGTCACGTTCAGCCATCATAACGCGATAGCAAAGGCTGTCGCGATTGTCCGCGCCATCCCCGCCGCCAGGCTCTCGCTCGTCTGCAAGTCGGTCTCACCCGTATGCACCGGCAACTTTTTGTGATGCCAAGGCAGCCGGTAGACCTCCCACGTACCTATCCAGCCGGCGGCTCCCGGCAAGTCGATATGCAAGCTACGGATGCGGACCAAACAGTGGCCGACTGCAGCCTCTTGAAGAGCATCAAACCTCATCTGTCTCGCCTCTGCCGGCGGTCACTGGCGTGTGCGGCTCTGAGAGCCCAGCGATAAAGGCTCTGGCAGCTGAGTCTGCGTCGCGGATGGCATCCATTATGTGAGTGAAAACGCCAGGCGCACGCTTTAGCGATGCTAGGTATTGCTCCCCGTCCTCAGTGGTTTTCGAGACGCTGTAGAGCCCGGTCCACCCTTGCGTCCCTGCGTTGGAAGCGATCGTGTTCACCGAATACTCGCCTACCTTGAGAAAGCCTGGGGGTCACCATTTCGCCGTCCGGGTCAATAGGCACACAAACGCCCAACTCCGGTCCAGCCGAAGTGCATGATGTCCCGTCGTGCAGATGATCGCCAGCCGTTGCGTTTCATGCGGCGCCA
>Ga0302310_10000652_pt1 | contig 31440 bp, 22 predicted proteins | sample III_Palsa_N1_2_FD_200451 | JGI IMG/M metagenome (GOLD analysis project Ga0302310, IMG submission 200451) | Peat permafrost microbial communities from Stordalen Mire near Abisko, Sweden - III_Palsa_N1_2 | ecosystem: Environmental > Terrestrial > Soil > Palsa > Peat permafrost | place: Sweden...
CGAGTATTCGCCGGAGCAGTACCTCAAATCGGCCGAGGAGATGCAGGCCCTGTTCGCCGATCTGCCCGAGGCGGTCGAAAACACCCTGGAGATCGCCCGCCGCTGCACCCTGAGCCTCAAGTTCGGTGAGAACTATCTGCCGGATTTCCCGGTGCCGGAAGGCGTCACCATGGCCGGCTACCTGCGCCAGCTGGCCACCGCCGGGCTGGAGCGCCGCCTGCAGCAGCACCCGCCGGCGCGGCCGCTGGAGGAATACAACAAGCGTCTGGACTACGAGCTGGGCATCATCGAGAAGATGGGCTTCGCCGGCTACTTCCTGGTGGTGGCGGACTTCATCGCCTGGGGCAAGGGCAACGGCGTGCCGGTCGGCCCCGGCCGCGGCTCCGGCGCCGGTTCGCTGGTGGCCTATACCACCGGCATCACCGACCTCGACCCGCTGCCCTACAACCTGCTGTTCGAGCGCTTCCTCAACCCGGAGCGCGTGTCGATGCCGGACTTCGACGTCGACTTCTGCATGGAGGGCCGCGACCGCGTCATCGAGTACGTGGCGCAGCGCTACGGCCGCGATCACGTCAGCCAGATCATCACCTACGGCAGCATGGCCGCGCGCAACGTGGTGCGCGACGTCACCCGCGTGCTGGGCCAGCCCTACGGCATGGGCGACCGCATCGCCAAGCTCATTCCGGGCATTCCGGCGTTCAAGGCCGAAGCCGAAAAGGCCGGACGCTCGACCCTGGAACACGCCCTGCACCTGGAAGAGCTGAAACAGGTCTACGACGCTGACGAGGAAGTGCGCGCCATCATCGACCTCGGCATGGTGCTGGAAGACCTGACCCGCGGCGTCGGCGTGCATGCCGGCGGCGTGGTCATCGCGCCCAAGGCCCTCACCGAGTACACCCCGACCTTCTGCGAACCGGGCGGCGCCGGCCTGCGCTCGCAGTTCGACATGAAGGACCTGGAGACGGTCGGCCTGGTCAAGTTCGACTTCCTCGGCCTGCGCACCCTGACCATCATCCAGGCGGCGGTGGACCAGATCAACGCGCGCTGGCCGGAGCGCCAGCTCGATATCCTGGCGCTGCCGCTGGACGACCCCAAGACCTACCAGCTCTACGCCTCCGGCTTCACCACCGCCGTGTTCCAGATGGAATCGCAGGGCATGCAGCGCGCCTCGGTGGATCTCCGGCCGGACCGCTTCGAGGACATCATCGCCCTGATCTCGCTGTACCGCCCGGGGCCGATGGAGCTGATCCCCGAGTACGTGGCGCGCAAGAACGGCAAGAAGCCGGAATACCTGCACGCGGAAATGGAGCCGGTGCTGGGCAACACCCTGGGCATCTTCATCTACCAGGAGCAGGTGATGCAGATCGCCCAGCAACTGGGCGGCTACACCCTCGGCGGCGCCGACCTGCTGCGCCGCGCCATGGGCAAGAAGAAGCCGGAGGAAATGGCGCAGCAGCGCGATATCTTCGTGCAGGGCGCCTCGGGCCGCGGCATCGACGCCGGCATCGCCTCGCAGATTTTCGACCTGATGGAGAAGTTCGCCGGCTACGGCTTCAACAAGTCGCATGCCGCCGCCTATGCCCTGGTGTCCTATCAGACCGCCTGGCTCAAGGCGCATTACCCGGCGCAATTCATGGCTGCCGTGATGTCGGCGGAAATGAATCACACCGATGCCGTCGTCGTCATGCTCGACGAGTGCAAGCGCATGAAGCTTGAGGTGCTGGCGCCGGACATCAACAGCTCGGTGTTCCGCTTCACCGTCAACGACCAGGGCAAGATCCTCTACGGCCTCGGCGCCATCAAGGGCGTGGGCGAGGGCGCCTTGCAGGGCATCGTCACCGAGCGCGATGGCAACGGCCCGTTCCACGACCTGTTCGATTTCTGCCGCCGCATCGACACGCGCCGGGTCAACAAGCGCGTGCTGGAAGCCCTGATCTTCGCCGGCGCGCTCGATGGCCTCGGCGTCAACCGGCCGAGCCTGCTGAAAACCCTGCCCAAGGCCCTGCAGCTGGCGGAGCAGACCGCCGCCGGCGCCAGCGCCGGCCAGGACGACCTGTTTGGCCTCGGCGCCCCGGCCAGCACCACCAGTGCCACCAGCGCGAGCGTCACCGCCGAGCAGGAGCCGGAGTGGCCGCCCAATGAGCAGCTGGCGCGCGAGAAGGAAGTGCTGGGCCTGTATTTCTCCGGCCATCCGATCGAGGTTTACCGTCCGCTGATCGACCAGATCTGCAGCGGCACCCTCAAGACCCTGATCGCCGAGGCGCCGCCCCCGTTCGGCGGCGGGGGCGGCGGGGGTGACGATGACGACGGCGCGCCCGCGCCCCGTCGTGGTGCACGCAAGACCGTGATGTTCGGTGCCTGGCTGGCCGACATCCGCAATGTCGGCGGTGAACGGCCCGGAAAAATCGTGGTTCTGGACGATCGCACCTCCCAAATCATCTGCTGGTTGGGCTTCGACGAGTGGCAGAGGTTCCAAAACACGCTGCGGAGGGATACGCTGGTGTTCGCAAGCGGCGAGATTCGGGCGGTGCAGCGCGAGGGCCGGGATCTGGAACACCGGCTTTACCCGAAAAGCTTCTGGGATCTCGACGCGGTGATGCGGGAGCGCGCCGATCGCGTCACGCTGAACTGGCAGAAGCCGGCGGTGGAGCCCGCGGCGCTGCGCAGCCGGCTCGGCGCCTGGCGCAGCGACCACGGCGCGGCCGTGACGCTGGAGTACTGGAATGGTCGCGCGCGTGCGACACTGGATTTCGGCCCGCAGTGGCGCATGCGGGTGGACGAGGCGGCGCTGACTGAATTGCGCCGGCTCCTTGGGGACGGGGCGGTACGAGTGGACTACAAGCGCTTTGTGGCGCCGCAGTCTGCCAAAATGGACTATGGCTATGGCGAGTAATACGACTTATCTGGATTTCGAGCAGCCCATTGCGGATCTTGAAAAAAAGATCGAAGAGCTGCGTTTCATGACCGGCGGCAGCGAGCTGAACCTGACCGAGGAGATCTCGCGGCTGGAAGCGCGGATCAAGGAGCAGAGCCAGCAGATCTTCGCCAATCTCACGCCCTGGCAGATCGCGCAGCTGGCGCGCCATCCGCAGCGTCCTTATGCGCTGGACTACATCAAGGCGATCTTCACCGAGTGGGAGGAGCTGCACGGCGATCGCCACTTCGCCGACGACCCGGCCATCGTCTCCGGCGTGGCGCGGCTCGACGGGCGCGCCTGCGTCATCATCGGCGAGCAGAAGGGCCGCGACACCAAGGAGCGCATCTACCGCAATTTCGGCTCGCCGCGCCCCGAGGGTTACCGCAAGGCGCTGCGGGTGATGAAGCTGGCCGAGAAATTCAACCTGCCGGTCATCACCCTGATCGACACGGCCGGCGCCTACGCCGGCATCAGCGCCGAGGAGCGCAACCAGTCCGAGGCCATCGCCCGCAACCTGTTCGAGCTGTCGCGGCTGCGCACCCCGGTGCTGGCCACGGTGACGGGCGAGGGCGGCTCCGGCGGCGCGCTGGCCATCGGCGTGGCCGACCATGTGATGATCCTGCAGTACGGCATCTACTCGGTGATCTCGCCCGAAGGCTGCGCCTCGATCCTGTTCAAGAAGGCGGACCGCGCCAAGGACGCCGCCGAGGCCATGCGCATCACCGCGCGTGACCTGCTGGAGCACAAGCTGATCGACGAGATCATCCCCGAGCCGCTGGGCGGCGCGCACCGCGATCCGGCGGCGATGGCCGCGATCCTGCGCGAGCGCCTGGTCGCGCATCTGGACCGGCTGTGCAAGACGCCGATGACCAAGCTGCTGTCCGACCGCTATCAGCGCCTGATGTCCTACGGCACCTACGAGGAGCCGCAGGTGGTCACGCCGTTCAACCAGGCGGCGGGCTGAATTGTTTTCAGTTCCCCTCCCCTTGCGGGAGGGGCCAGGGGAGGGGTTCGCTTTCAGCGGAGTACATCCGTTTTGAAACCTTTTCAAAAGCTGGACGCGAACAGGTGAAATCGTGTCCGAAAACCCTGACCATCTGACCATCGAAACGCCGTCCTTCGCTCCCGGCGCCGTGGTTCACGTCGCCTACAGCGGCGGCCTCGATTCCACCGTCCTGCTGCACTTTCTCGCGCACTACAACCCGCGCTTCCGCCTGCGCGCGGTGCATATCCATCACGGTTTGCAGGCGCTGGCCGACGACTGGGCGGAAAAATGCGCGCGCTTCAGCGCCACGCTGGGCGTGCAGTTCGAATTGCTGCGGGTGCAGGTGGACGGCTTCGATCCCGCCGGCCCTGAAGCGGCGGCGCGCACCGCGCGCTACGAGGCCCTGCGCGGGCTGATGCAGCCGGGTGATTGCCTGGCCACGGCGCATCACCGCAGCGACCAGGCCGAGACCGTGCTGTTGCGCCTGCTGCGGGGCAGCGGCATACACGGACTGTCGGCCATGCGAACCCTGCGCGCGTTCCCGCCCGGATGGCTGTGGCGGCCGTTTCTGGAACTGCCGCGCGAACGGCTCTACGGCTATGCGCAGGAGCATGGACTGCGCTGGATCGAGGACCCGCACAACCGCGATCCGCGCTACTCGCGCTCCTGGATGCGGACCGAGCTGACCCCCTTGCTGCGCGAGCGCTTTCCCCAGGTGGAGGAAAGCCTGGCGCGCACCGCGCGGCTCTCGGCCGAGGCGGCGGCCCTGCTGGACGAACTGGCGGCCCAGGACCTGGCGCATGCGGCGCGCGGCGAGTCGCTCGCCGTCGGCGCGCTGCAGGACCTGGGAGCCGCCCGGCGCCACAACCTGCTGCGCTACTGGCTGCGCCAGCTCGGCTTCGAGATGCCCTCGGCCGACACCCTGGAGCGCATCCAGGGCGAGGTGCTGGACGCGGCGGAAGACGCCGAGCCGCTGCTGGCCTGGGCCGGTTGCGAATTACGCCGTTACCGGGACCGCCTTTACGCCATGCCGCCGCTGCCCCCGGCGCCTGCCGGCGGGGCGGCGCTGGCCTGGACCGGCGAACAGTTGGCGCTGCCGCCGGGCTGCGGCCTGCTGCGCCTGCAGCAGACTCCGCCGCAGGGGCTGAGCGTGCGCTTCATGCGCGGCGGCGAACGATTCAGGCCGGCGGGCGGGGCGCATAGCCGGACCTTGAAGAACCTGTTCCAGGAAGCCGGCGTCCCGCCCTGGGTGCGCCTGCGCACGCCGCTGGTGGAAGCGGAAGGCGAACTGGTCTATGTCGCCGGCGTCGGCGGCAGCGGGCGCTGGCGCGAACTGTTTCCGGGTCACGCGGCGGAGCCCGCCTGGCTGGAGCCGCCGGTCGGCGCCGGCGCCGGGTAAAATGCCGTGCCGGCATCGGCTTGCCGGCGCAACCCGATTTGCCCGCCAGTCCTGGCTCGATCCGGCTCCTGCCTGGTCGCCGGCCGGCGGCAAAATTATTCCCCCGGACCATTCCCTGAAACCACCCGCATGCCGCCAGTGACCAACTCCCTGCTGATCAGCTCCCATGTCCGCGAGGTCGCGGATTTTCCCAAGCCCGGCATCCTGTTTCGCGACATCACGCCGCTGCTGGCCAATGCCGCCGCTTTCGGCGCCGCGATCGAGGCGTTTGCCGCCCTGATCGTGCCGCACCAGGTGGAGGGGCTGGTGGCGATCGAGTCGCGCGGCTTCATCTTCGGCACCGCCCTGGCGCAGCGGCTGGGCCTGCCGCTGCTGCTGGTGCGCAAGCCGGGCAAGCTGCCGCGGCGCACGGTCAGCGTGGCGTATCAGCTGGAATACGGCACGGATCGCGTGGAAATGCATGCCGACGACGTCATCGCCGGCACGCGTTATGCAGTGATCGACGATGTCATCGCCACCGGCGGCACCGCGGTGGCGGCGGCCGAGCTGGTGGAAAAGCTGGGCGGCGTGGTGGCCTGCTGCGGTTTCCTGATCGAGCTGGACTTTCTCAAGGGGCGCGAACGGCTGGCGGGCAGGGCGGTCGAAACGGTATTGCACTATTGAGGCGTGGCGGCTAACTGCCTGAAATTAACAAAACTTAACTGTAATTTCCGCGTAAGGTCATTGTGACTTATGGAAATTTTGGCGCGGAGCGAGTAAAAATTGACCAGGGGAGTTATGTAACAGCGGGTGGTGCAGCCCATGCCGATTGCGGGGCAGCTTGAACAACATAGGCGGAGTGACGACGGAACGATGCGTCGAGACCGGTGTGCGCCGCGTGCCCAACAGCCGAGGCTGAACCATGGATTTTGAAGCCGGCCTGCCCATTCTTGTGGCGTCCTTCCTGGCCGTGGTGCTGTTCACCTGGCTGCAGCTGGAGCGGCGCGCCATCCAGCACAATCTTTTTGTCTATTCCGGCAGCCGCCAGCTGCCCAATGTGACCGCGCGGCTGGAGCGGACTTATTCCAGGGTGCGGCAGGTGGTGCTGTGGTCGAGCCTGGCGGCGCCCTCGGTGATGGCCTTTTCGGGCCAGCTTGACGAGCATGGCGTGGCCCAGGCCTTCAACGGGGCGCTGCAAATCATCGCGCCTTTCACCTCGGCCTGCTTTTCCGCCGCGGTGGCCTGGCTGATCGTCGTCTCGGCCCTGGTGGTGCATGCCTCCCACCTGCGCCTGCTGGAGCTGTTCCGCTGCCCGCGTCAACGCAAGGAATTCTGGTAGATCCGGCTTAATAGGCGGGGTCAACGGCGAAGGTCTTTCCAAAAGCGGCCGGGGGATACGGATATCCCGATTACCGTGGCAACCATTCTTAACCGTTCGGGCGTGTTGCAGCGCGCTATAATGGAGCTTATTGCTCAAGGCGCGCCGCGGGCTTTGTTGATCCCCGGCCTCGCAGCAGCGCCCATCGACTGAATTTCTCCACATGACCGATACCCCGCTCAAAGACGTCTGGCCCGGTACCGCGGCGGCTTATCAGGATTTCATCCTGCCCCTGGTTTCGCGCACCTTCGCGCTGACCATCCCGCAGCTGCCGGGCGCCTTGCACCAGGTGGTGGCCAATGCCTACCTGCTGTGCCGCGTCGCCGACACCATCGAGGACGATGCCGCCCTCGGCGCCGCCGACAAGCGCCGTTTCGAGGAAGCCTTCGTCGACGTGGTCACCGGCCGCCGCGATGCCGCGCTGCTGGCGGCCGAGCTGAGCCCGCTGCTGTCGCTGGAAACCATTGAGGCCGAGCGTAATCTGGTGCGCCAGCTGCCGCTGGTGATCGAGGTGCTGCGCGGCTTCAACCGCGCGCAGCAGGCGGCAATCGAGCGCTGCGTCACCGTGATGTGCAAGGGCATGCACCGCTTCCAGCAGGAGGCTGCCTTGAGGGGCGGTATCCACGGCCTGGCCACCCAGCGCGAGATGGATCAGTACTGCTACTACGTCGCCGGCGTGGTGGGCGAGATGCTGACCGAGCTGTTCTGCGATTTCGACCCGGCCATTGCCGCCCGGCGCGAGCAGATGCTGCATCTGTCGGTGTCCTTCGGCCAGGCCCTGCAGATGACCAATATCCTCAAGGACCAGTGGGAGGACCGCGCCCGCGGCGCCTGCTGGTTGCCGCGCGAGGTGTTCCAGCGTCACGGCGTCGACCTGTCGGCCCTGCAGGCCGGCCAGTACACGCCGGCCTACGGCGCCGCGCTGTCCGAGCTGATCGGCGTGGCGCATTCGCATTTGCGCAACGCCCTGTCCTACACCCTGCTGATTCCGCAGGAGCACACCGGCATCCGCCGCTTCTGCCTGTGGGCCACGGGCCTGGCGGTGCTGACCCTGAAGAACATCCAGCACAAGCCGGACTTCGCCGGCGGCGCCGACATCAAGGTCAGCCGCGGTGCGGTGGCGCGTACCATCATGGTCACCAACGTCACGGTGAAGCGCGATGGCCTGCTGCGCCGCCTGTTCGACTTCGCCTGGCGCGACCTGCCCAAGGTGGAGCTGGGTCCGGACTGGGAATTTTTGCCTGCCGGAAACGCCGCGGGTGGGTGGTCGCCGCAACTGGCGTTTGCAGGCGCCCCTGGCGCAGCGTTCGAGAACGACAACAATAAAGTGAGCAACCGATACGAATTCCGCGGCCCCTTGCGTGATGGCCTGATCCAGCCGCGCCCCTCGGCGCAGCCGGAGCCCGCTGTCGCCGCGCCGGCGCCGGTGGTGGCGCCGCTGGACCGCGCCATCGACCGCGCGCGCGAGGCCCTGCTCGAGCTGCAGCAGCCGGACGGCCACTGGTGCTTCGAATTCGAGACCGACTGCACCATCTCCGCCGAATACATCCTGATGATGCACTTCATCGACGAGATCGACGCAGTGCTGCAGGAAAAGCTGGCGCGCTACATCCGCTCCAAGCAGCGGCTCGATACGCATGGCGGCTGGCCGCTGTACCAGGACGGCGCCATCGACCTGTCCTGCACCGTCAAGTCCTACTACGCGCTCAAGGCCGCCGGCGATTCCGCCGACGCGCCGCACATGCAGCGCGCGCGCGAGGTGATCCTGTCTCTCGGCGGCGCCGCCAAGAGCAATGTCTTCACCCGCATCCTGCTGGCCCTGTTCGAGCAGGTGCCGTGGCGCGCCGCGCCGTATGTGCCGGTGGAGATCATGCTGCTGCCCAAGTGGGCGCCGTTCCATCTGGACAAGGTGTCCTATTGGGCCCGCGCCACCATGGTGCCGCTGTTCATCCTGTGCACGCTGCAGGCCAAGGCGAAGAATCCGAACAAGGTCGGCGTGCGCGAGCTGTTCGTCAGGCCGCCGGAGGAGGAGCGCAATTACTTCCCCACCGCCGGCCTGATCAACAAGTTTTTCCTGGTGCTGGACAAGGTCGGCCGCAGCTGCGATCCGCTGATGCCCAAGGCCCTGCGCAACAAGGCCATCCGCAAAGCGGAGCAGTGGTTCCTGCCGCGCCTCAACGGCGAGGACGGCCTGGCCGGCATTTTCCCGCCGATGGTCAACGCGCTGGAAGCGATGGACCTGCTGGGCTACGCCAAGGATCATCCGGCCCGCGCCACCTGCCTCAAGTCGCTGCAGAAGCTGATCGTTTACCGCGATGACGGCACCGCCTTCTGCCAGCCCTGCGTGTCGCCGGTATGGGATACCGGCTGGGCGGCGATGGCGCTGCTGCGCGCCGGCAAGGACGAGAAGACCCAGTCCGCGGTGACGCGCGCGCTGGACTGGCTGACGCCGCTGCAGGTGCTGGATGTGAAGGGCGACTGGGCGGTGAACGCGCCGGAGCTGGCGCCCGGCGGCTGGGCCTTCCAGTACGCCAATGCCTATTACCCGGACCTGGACGACACCGCCATGGTGGCCGGCCTGCTGCACGTCGCCTACAAGGGCACGCCGCGGGAAGGCGAGTACCGCGGGCGCCTCGAGCGTGCCGCCGACTGGCTGGTGGGCATGCAGTCGGACAACGGCGGCTTCGCCGCTTTCGACCGCAACAACACCCATTACCACATCAACCACATCCCCTTCGCCGATCACGGCGCCATGCTCGATCCGCCGACCGAGGACGTCTCCGGCCGCGTGCTGGCCGGGCTGGGCGTGCTCAAGCGGGAGCAGGATCGCGACGCCATCCGCCGCTGCGTCGACTATCTCAAGCAGGTGCAGCAGCCGGACGGCTCCTACTGGGGCCGCTGGGGCACCAACTACATCTACGGCACCTGGTCGGTGCTGGCGGGCCTGGCCCTGGTGGGCGAGGACCTGGGCCAGCCCTGGATCCGCAAGTCGATCGACTGGCTGAAGAGCAAGCAGCACGCCGACGGCGGCTGGGGCGAGAGCAACGACAGCTTCGACCGGCCGGAACTGCGCGGCAGCAATGGCGGCGTCAGCACCGCCCATACCACCGCCTGGGCGCTGCTCGGCCTGATGGCCGCGGGCGAATACCAGTCCGACGCGGTGCGGCGCGGCGTCGACTGGCTGGTGGCGGATCAGCAGGAGTCCGGTGAGCAGAATGCCGGCCTGTGGTATCACCCCAGCTACAACGCGCCGGGCTTCCCGCGCGTGTTCTATCTCAAGTATCACGGCTATACCGCCTACTTCCCGCTGTGGGCGCTGACGCGTTACCGGCAGCTCAGTACGCCCAAGTCCTGAACCGCCGCCGCTTCCTCGCATGAGGCACATCGGCGTCGTCATCGCCCTGGAGGCGGAAGCGCGCGCGCTGACGCCGCGCAAGCTGCGGCTCGGCCTGGTCGAAGACCTGGACGGTGGGGTGCGCGTGCAGGTCTGCGGCATGGGTCCGGCGGCGGCGGCTGCCGCCGCTCTGGCCCTGGCCGAATCCGGCGTGGCGGCGCTGGCCATCTACGGCGTGGCCGGCGCACTCGATCCGCAGCTGCTCTCAGGCGCCCTGCTGTGCCCCCGCATGGTGCTCGACCAGCACGGCGCGCGCTACGCCGTCGATCCCGCCTGGCGCCTGCGGCTTGCGGCAAGGTTGGGCGGCCAGACGCTGCTGGATCACACCCTGCTGACGGTGGCCGAGCCGCTGCTGACGCCGCAGGCGAAAGCCGAGGCACGACGCGAGTTCAAGGCTGCCGCCGTGGACATGGAGAGCGCCGCCGTGGCCGAGGTGGCGCAGAGCCAGGGCCTGCCGTTCCTGGCGCTGCGCGCCATCGCCGATGGGGCGCAGGACAGCATTCCGCCGCCCCTGGCCGGCGCCGTCGACCGCTGGGGCAGGGCCAAGCCGGCGGCCGTGGCCACCGCCTTGCTCAGCCACCCGCTGCTGATCCCGCGCCTGCCGCACCTGGCAAGCACCATGAATCGCGCCTGCGCCACCCTGCGCCGCGCCGCCCAGGCCGCCGGCCCCGGCCTGGCCTACGAGGTCTGAGAATCCGATGACTGCAACTTCCGCCGCGCGGCCCCGCGCCCTGGTCACCGGCGCCACCGGTTTCGTCGGCTCCGCCGTGGCGCGGCGCCTGCTCGCCGAGGGCTTCATCGTGCGCGTGCTGGCGCGCCCCGGTTCGGACCGGCGCAACCTTGCCGGGCTGGAAGTCGAGATCGCCGAAGGCAATCTGACCGACGCCGCTTCGCTGCAGCGCGCCTGCGCCGGCTGCGACGCGCTGTTTCACGTCGCCGCCGATTACCGCCTGTGGGCGCCCAATCCGGAAGAGCTGTACCAGGCCAACGTCGAGGGCACCCGCGCCCTGTTGCAGGCGGCGAAGGATGCCGGGGTCGGGCGCATCGTCTACACCAGCAGCGTCGCCGTGCTCGGCATTCCCAAGGACGGCACGCCCGGCAACGAGGACACGCCGGTGACGGTGGACGACATGATCGGCCACTACAAGCGCTCCAAGTTCCTGGCCGAGGAAGTGGCGCAGCAGTTCGCGCGCGACGGCCTGCCGCTGGTGATCGTCAACCCGTCCACGCCGATCGGCCCGCGCGACCTCAAGCCCACCCCCACCGGCCGCGTGGTGCGCGATGCCGCCGCCGGCAAGATGCCAGCCTATGTCGATACCGGTCTCAACATCGCCCATGTCGAGGACGTGGCCGAAGGCCATTGGCTGGCTTATCAAAAAGGCGTCGTCGGCCAGCGGTATGTACTCGGCGGTACCGATATGAGCTTGCGCGAAATCCTCGCCGTGATCGCCGACATCGTCGGCCGCAAGCCGCCGAAAGTGCGCCTGCCGCATGCCGTGGTGCTGCCCATCGCCTACGTTTCCGAGACCCTGGCGCGCATCACCGGCAAGCCGCCGGTGGCGACGGTGGAGGAAGTGCGCATGTCGAAGAAGCACATGTTCTTCTCCAGCCACAAGGCCAGGCGCGAGCTGGGCTACACCCAGCGCCCCGCGCGGCAGGCGCTGGAAGACGCGGTGCGCTGGTATCGCGACAACGGCTACCTGAATTGATCGGGGGGCTGATCGGGTGGGGCTGATCATGCCGGGGCGGAGCGAGCCGTGATGCAACTCCGGTTTTTCCAGGTCGTGCCGGTATTGGCGCTGCTATGCCTTGCCGCCTGCAGCGCGGTGCCCCAGGAAACCAGCGTGGCAGGCACGCAGCAGGCGCAGGAGCCCGCCGCCAGCGTCTATGTGCTGCGCCGCGGCAAGCACACCGACCTGATCCTGCCGGTGGCGCAATTGCACGGCCCGCTCACCGCCCTGACCGCCGGCTTCCCCAACGCCCGCTATCTGACCTTCGGCTTCGGCGACCGTCAGTACGTGCTGGCCCTGCACAAGAACCTGGCGCATGTGCTGCTGGCGCCGCTGCCCGGCGACGGCCTGCTGCTGGTGACCTATTTGCAGGACACGCCGCCCAACGTCTACGGCAGCGAGCACCTGATCGCCCTGCCGATGCGGCAGGAGCAGATCGATGCCATCAGCAGCTTCGTCTGGGATTCATTGCAGCAGGACGACAAGGGTGAGGTGCCGCCCTACCTGCCCGGCAAATATCCGGGCAATGTCTACTACCCCTCCAGCAAGATCTACTACGGTCTCTACACCTGCAACACCTGGACCGCCGAAGCGCTGAAGAAAGGCGGCCTGCCGGTCAGTACGTTCGGCGTGCTGCTGGCCGGACAGGTATGGGATCAGGCGCAGGCGATAGCCGCACAGGAAGCGAAGGCTGGGGTCGATGTGCCGGCCACGAGTGGCCGCTAAAAGGAATTAAGGGCGGCGACTGAAGTCGGCCCCAAGCTGCTGCTGGCGAGAATTCGCTTCGGAGGAGCCAAGTTCAGGATTAACTGATCTGGACGAATTCCCGCTGCACATCCTTCGACTCCAGGTGACTCACTAGTTGAACACGATCCCGCCCCAACTCCTTGAGCGTTCTGCATCCCAATAGGGCCATGCCGAGGGCGAGTTCGTCTTGCAGGAGTCGCAAGGCCAACTCGACGCCTGCTTGTCCACCGGCGGCCAGCCCGTATAGGTATGGGCGTCCGATCGAGCAGGCATTGGCACCCAGTGCCAAGGCCTTGAGAATGTGCGTTCCGCGTCGGATACCGCCGTCAACAATCAATTCCAGGCTGCCTCCCACTGCGTCCCTGATCGGCGCGAGGCACTCAATTGCAGATGATGTACCGTCCAGTTGACGCCCGCCATGGTTGGAGATCATGACCGCCTTGGCGCCGATGTCCAGCGCCCGACGGGCGTCACCGGGCTGCGACAGGCCCTTGATCACAAATGGCCGGCCCCATTCACTGGCCAGCCATTCGGCATCCTTCCATGTCACCGAGCGGTCGAATTGGCTATTGACGTATTCGATGACGCCCAAGGCGCCCGTCTGGCTCAGCGCGTCGACCCGGTGAGCGACATTGGCCAGGCTGAAATTGGGGTCGAGCAGGAAATGCCAGGACCATGCCGGCGACGCGACGAAGCTGAGCAGGCTCTTCAGAGTCAGCTTGGGCGGCATGACGAATCCTGTCCTGCGATCCCGCTCGCGGTTGCCGGCAACCGGGGTATCCACGGTCAGGCACAGAGCGTCATAGTTCGCTTCCTTGCAGCGCTGTACCAGTTCGCGTGTGAGGCCGCGGTCCCTGAAGATATAAACCTGAAACATCTTCGGGCCTTTGGAGCTCCTGGCCACATCCTCAAGGCTGGTGGTGGCCATCGTCGACAAGGAATATAACGCGCCGAACTTGTGGGCGGCACGCGCGACACTGAGCTCCTTGCCGTGATGAAACAGCCGCGACATTCCCGTGGGCGAGAGCAACAATGGTAGGTCAAGCTCGATCCCGAGCAACTTGGTCTTGAGGTTGACATCGGATACATCCGCGAGCACGTTCGGTTGCAATGCGTAGCGATCGAAATCCCCGGTGTTGCTGCGCAGGGTGAGCTCATCGTCCGCACCCCCGTCGAGGTAATGAAAGATCGGCGCCGGCAGTTTGCGGCGCGCCTCCTGCCTCAGATCTTCAATGCTGAAACTGCGCTGCAGAGACACCGGGTCCTCCTGGAAGTGCGACGTGACACCGGCAAGTCTGCGCAACCGAATCTGCTGCCATGACAATGGTCCGACCAGTGCTTGTTTCTTTTGATCGAGCGCCGGAGAATGCCTGGACAGTGGTCAGACCATTTGTGAGGCTAGAGCAATGGAGGCACAACCCGCCCGTAGATCGCAAAAGCTGGCGCGCCGGATCGAGGAAGCCATTCTCCACAACGAATTTTCGCCCAATGAGCGGCTGCCGGCCGAGCGAGCCCTGGCCCTGCGCTGGAAGATATCGCGTTCTAGCGTCCGCGAGGCACTCGGTCTGCTGGTCGCCAAAGGGCTGTTGACCCGCCGCCAAGGCGATGGAACCTACATCAACGACGGTGCACAGCGGCTCAACATCGCCGTCTGGGCGGACATGGCCCAGCACCATCAGGACCTCCAGGCCAATCTGATCGAGTTCCGGCAGATGCTGGAACGCCGCACCGCCGAACTCGCGGCGATGCGGCACGACGCCAGGGACCGCAAGAAACTGGAGACTGCGGCACAGGCCGTCGATGCGGCGTTTGCCACGAAGGATCAGCACCTGCAAATGGAAGCCGACTTTGCATTTCACCGCGCCATCGCCGAGGCCGCGCACAATCCCCTGTTTGCGTACCTGATGGCTTCGCTTCAGGTGCTGCTCAGGGACAACATGCAACTCACCCTGGCGGGGATCGACGCGACCCCCGATCACGTCAAGATGGTAAGAACGCAACACACCACCCTGACCAGGAGCATCCTGAAGCGGGATGCTCCGGCGGCCGCGCTGGCGGCCGAGGTTCACCTGGACTACGTTCGCCGGATCAATCACCTCGATCCGGATTGAGCGCGGTGATGTCGCCAAGGCACAAGGGCAGCCCAATTCGCTCTGCATCTACTGCGGCCAACTCGCGATCTTCAAACATCTTCTCGCGAAATGGTCGGACCATTGTGCGGCTCTCGCAGCTCGTTCGACACACTCCTGCCAGCCTCGTCCGAATCGGACGACGCGGGCGTTAGGGAGGGGGTAGAGAATGTCAATGCGCAAGCTATTGATCGGCGTTGCGGCGGCGTCAGCTGCTGCCGGTGGGGCGGTACAAGCACAACAGGCCACCAGTCCTGGTTCAGCAGGACCGGCGCCTGTCACCATTGCGGCAAGCCCGGACAACGCCTCCTCGACCGGCGCGGTCTCACTTTCCACGGTCTCGAAGGCGCCGCCCGCGCAGGGCAATGGAGGGGGCGCCTCCCAGTTAGCGGAGGTCATCGTCACCGCCACCAAGCGCCCGGAGAGCACGCGGACCATTCCCGGCGGAGTGTCGGCCATAAGCCGCGATCAGCTTGACCAGGCCGGGGCCAGCAGCCTGGGTGAATACCTGTCCTTGGCGCCAGGCGTCAATTTCGACAGCAGTGTTCCGGGATATTCGGTAGTGACAATTCGCGGTATCTCCGCGGACACCATCCCCGGACAAACACAGACCGCTGTAGGCATGTACTACGACGACATTCCGCTGACCGATCCCGGCGACCCTATCGCGGTGCCGGATATCGACGCGTTCGACGCAGCACGGATCGAAGTGCTCAGAGGGCCACAGGGCGCTCTTTACGGGTCCGCGTCCCTCGGCGGTGCGGTCAACTACATACCGGAAGCCCCCGACCCTTCCAAGGTCGAGCTTTCCGCCTTGGGATCCGGCGGCCTGATGAAGGATAGTGCCTGGGGTTACGCCGGCAAAGCGATGCTGAATGCGCCGCTGTTCGGGAATAGCTCGGCGCTCCGGCTCGTGGGTTATGACATCGACCAACCCGGCTATATCGACAACGTAGGCACCAACACGCCGCATGCCAACGATGTGGCAACACGTGGCGGGCGCGCCATGTTCGGTTGGGAAATGTCCCCGGATTCGACGCTGAAATTGTCCGCCCTCTATCAGCGCACAACCATCGCCGATCAGGGATATGTGAACCCTGCACTCCCAAGCTTCGAGAAATCGACGCTGGTTTCAGAGCCGAGCAACAACGACTTCTGGCTTGCAGACGCGCACTATGAGTGGAAGAACCCGTTGGGCTCGTTGATCCTGATCGGTGGATACCAGGAGAAGGCGAGCTACATTGCCTATGACGGCGCAACGCAGCTCGGGATTCAAAGCCTTAAGATACAACTGCCGCTGACCCAGTTTGGCCATACACACGGATATAACGGCGAGCTGCGCCTGGTTTCACGTCCAAGCGAAACCTTCAACTGGTTGGCAGGCATCTCCTACGTCAATCACCAGGAGGTGTTCAACGTGGATCTGGACATTGCGGATTTGGACAGCGTCCCGACTATTTTGGGTCTTCTGGGTCTGAAGCTGCCACCTGGAGTGGCGGCGACTACCAAGCTGTTCGATGAAAATGCGACGATTCGCGCGCCGGAAGAGGCGGTGTTCTTCGACGCCAGCTACCGATTCTTTAAAGACTTCAAGCTGAGCGTTGGGGGACGTGGGTACCGCAACATCATCAATAACAACATCGATTCTGAAGGTCTGCTCCTTCTGCCAACCGGGAGCGTCCAGGCGACGGCTCAGAATGTCCAGAAGGCGGACGGATTCAACCCTAAGGTGTCGCTATCCTATGACCTCACGCGAGGCGCAATGCTTTACGCGACGTACTCGAAGGGGTACCGGCTTGGCGGCCCCAATCTGGCGCCGGTTACACCGCTCACCACGGCCAAGAACTTCTACAACCCCGACAACGTTCGCAATGTGGAGGTTGGTATTAAATCCAGGTGGTGGCGCGGTCGGCTCACAGCTGAAGTGTCCGCCTATGACATCGGCTGGAATGACATCCCCCTGCTCGTACAGGACAGTGCCGGCCTGTTCAAGTACCTCCTCAATGCCGGCAACGCCCGGAGCAAGGGCGTGGAGGGAGCCTTTGCCATTCATCCTGTGAGCTACATCACCTACCGCTCCGCGGTGAGCTACGGCGATGGCCGCTTGAAGAACGAATTCAATCCCAACAACGGCCGCCCCCCGGCCGAACCCGGAGCGCAGCTTCCAGGCGCGCCGGACTGGACCGTTACCAACACCCTGATCGGCCAATGGGATTGGGGAACGCATGAGCCCAGCGTGGCCCTGATCCATCGATATGTGGGGGGTTCCCCGTCCAATATTTCCTATCCCGATGTCAGGGTCGGCAACTACAACCTCCTGGATGCGCGCGCCGGATTCAAGCTGGATGGTTTTGGCATCACCGCCTTCGGCAAGAACATCACCGATACCCATGGGCGGACGGCGGTCAACAACGGATCAGCGGAGCCGCTAACCTTTCTTACGCCGCCACGAACGCTGGGGATCGAGGTTACCTACGGTTTTGGCCAATAGGGCAGCGGAGCATGAACGACAGACTCCTCTTTGGTGTCGCCAGCCCGCTGCGCAAGGCGGCTGGCCGCGGCGGAGCCCGCGTGGTGCTGCTTGATGGAACGCGTTCGATCCGCTGCGCGAGCCAGGTTCCAGCTGATTTGCCGGAGAGCTTCGGTGGTGCGCTCGGCGAACGGGTGGATCTGCAAACGCCAGGTGGTCGCCTGATCGTGGTCGGTTGCGGAAATCCCGGGAACGCCGCCAGCGAGGAGAAATTCTGGGAGGCCTCCGGCGCCGCGGCAGTCGATGCACTGCGGGCCTTCAGGATCAAGTCCGCCGCCCTGAGCGGAGAGCTGCTGCCGGATTCGGTTTCCAGGGAACGCGCCGCCGGGCAGTTCGCCCTGGGGGCGATCCTTTCGTCTTACCAGTGCATCGCCTATCGCGCCACACCGCCGAAGACTTATTTCGAGGTGGAGGCCTTGGGCCTTGCTGCCGCCGATTGGGCCAGCAGCTCCGGCGGCCGCGAGCTCGGCGCGGCCATCAACTGGGCCCGCGCGCTGGTTGACGCCCCAGCCAATGTCCTCACCCCGCAGGCCTTTGCCAACGAGGCCAAAGCGCTGCGCGCCATCGGCGTCGACGTGAAAGTGCTCGATGTACAGGCCCTGGAGCGGCTCGGAGCCCATGGGCTGCTGGCAGTCGGCCGCGCCAGCGAACACCCACCCTGCCTGGCGATCTGCACCTGGACCGGACGCACGGCCAGGCAGGTCGATTTGGGGCTGGTGGGCAAGGGTTTGACGTTCGACGGCGGCGGACTCAACCTCAAGCAGCGCCCGGTCATCGAAAAGATGAAGTTCGATATGGCCGGCGCGGCCGCCGTGGTGGGCGCCATGCGCATGCTGGCGAAGCTCAAGACGCCGCTGAACGTCGTCGCGGCGATTCCGCTTTGCGAAAACTCCATCGACGGCAAGGCCTATCGGCCCGGCGATGTGATCGGCTCGCTTTCGGGTCTCACCATCGAAGTCGACAATACCGACGCGGAGGGGCGCATCGTCCTTGCGGACGCAATGTCCTACTTGATCAAGAAGCACCAGCCCAAGGTGATGGTCGATATCGCCACGCTGACCGGGGCGATCATGGCCGCCTTGCATGAGGAATATGCGGGATTGTTCACTGCGGACGATGAGCTGGCCAGCTTGCTGCTGGAATCCGCGGATGCCACGCACGAATACCTCTGGCGGCTGCCGCTGTCGAAGCGCCAGGATTATCTGGTCGATTCCGAGATCGCGGACGTCAAGAACGTAGCGGCAGCCGGCTTTCTCGGCGTGGGCATGGGTTCCTCGATCGGCGGCGCCAAATTCCTGGAGAAATTCGCCGTCGACACACGCTGGGCGCATCTGGATATCGCGGGGGTGGCTTGGTCTACGCGGCCACACCCTGGAATACCCAAAGGGCCCACGGGATTCGGCGTCCGTCTGTTATACGACTTCGCGAATCGCCTGACAGCGAAAAGCGGACGAGGAGGCAGCAATTGACTCGCGAGGGCTTCATGGCGGTGCCCGGTGCCCAGTTGCGGTTTCGCCTCGCCGGGACTCAGACACACCTCCCTCTGCTGGTATTCGAGAACGGATGGGGTGCGTCCTATGAGTATTGGGCCTGGGTGGAGCGGTGCCTGTCCCCTCACGCGCGCCTGTTGTTCTACAACCGTGCCGGCATCGGCGGGAGCACGCGTTCAGGACCTCAATCGGTCGCGGGCATGAGTGCACAGATGGCCGCGCTTCTTTCGGCGCTGGATATCACCGAGCCGGTGGTGGTCGTGGGGCATTCCTACGGCGGACTGGTTGCCGCTTTGCATGGTGTGCAGCTGTCCGCCGCAGTGCGGGCGCTCATCAGCCTTGATCCATCGCCCTATCTGTCCGATCCAGTCCTCGATAAGCAGATGAAGATGGTCCGGTATGTGGCGCAACTGGCCATCCTCTGCGCGCGGATCGGAATCCCCGACCCGCTGTTTTGCGCGGCTGGCAAGCGCCTCCCGCAACCCGAAGGACGTTTGCTGGTTGAACGCTCCTTTGGCTCGGCGCCCTCATTGCATGCCGCCATTGATGAGTTGAATCTCCTGGAAGGCATCCGAGCGGCGCTGATCGATGCCAAAAGTGACCTGCCGCACCTGATAGTGAGTGCAGGCCAAGCCTCCGAGTTGAAAGGCTGGTTGGGACGCATCCTTGCGCCACCGGAGAGGACACGGGACATCATTAAGCGAATGCAGGCTATCCATCGGCAACAGGCCGCGCGAAGCCAGCGCGGAGCGTGGGACCAACTTCCCCACGATCATGGAAGCCTGGTCTTTTCCGAAAGGGGGGCTTCGGATTCTGGCGCCAGGATCCTTGAGTTTTTAAATGGCCTCTCCTGACAGAAGGAGGGGCGGCGGTGAACCTGAAAGCCAGGACAGCCATGGTTGAGAACGCGTATAAGCGGGCCCCGCAGCATATGGCTCTGATTCTGCTCGGCGGTATGAAAGGCAAGCGCGCCCAAGCTCAAATCCAAGCGCGGCGCGAGCTTGCGCCTACGACCAAGCTCCCCCCTGGCTTGACTTACATTCCTACAAAAACGAGTAACGCAATACGATCAACGTGAGGTGAGAAACATGAAAAAACTTATTCAAATCGGACAGCGAATTACCAAGAACGGCCGCAGCGCTTGCGCATCCATCCATTACCGATCTTGTCCCGATTCGAGCCATGCACGACCCAGCCGATTACTCAGAGCCTGTTGTACGTTGTCTCTTCACGATTGAAGCCGAATTTGATCCCCAGACGCCTGCCCGGGTACTTGGCTTGATCTCGCAAACCAATAAGCTGCCTGCCTCGTTCAGCTCACAGGTGATGGCCCCTGACCTGATCCGTATCGTGATGGAACTCAAGGATTACCCCGATGGGGATTTCGAGCGCCTGGGCAAGCGGATTGCCAACATTCCAAGCGTCCTCGGTGTCTCGCGCACAATCATGAGCCTCCGCCAGAATGCAAAAAACCAACCGCCTTGATCAGGTTGCTCGTCGCCATTTGCGAGTACGAGAGTCTCCTTGTCGGTCGTGAGATTCCGAAAAATAGATGACATGCCAGATTGCATCAGCTCGCAGTTTGGGAGCTGTGTAGCGCCTAGCGCCGCCTGCAGCGGCGGCGCCTCAATCCTTCGGCAGCAGCCTCCGCGCCAGGCGCGCCAGGCGCGGCACGGCCAGCGGCCGCAGCAGGCGCTGGTCGTAGCCGGCCATGCGCCGGTCGTTTTCCGCCAGGCACAGGTCGATCAGCTCGCGCGGCTTCAGTTCGATCCCCACCGAGCTGCTGCCGGTCATGGCGAAAGTCGCGTCCTGCGCCACGCCTTCGGCGTTGATGCCCTTGGCGATGCCGATGCGCTCCCACACCAGGAAGGCCCACACGGCCAGGGTCCTGAAGAAGAACATCGGCTTGCGCCACCACGGCAGGTTCTTGCGGTACCAGGTGGCCCAGTTGACGAAGAACAGGATGTGGCGGCCTTCCTCCTGCATCACCGGCTCGAAGGTTTCCACCAGTTCCGGCGGGAAATAGCCGGAGCGCTTGGCCACTTCGAACAGGCCGAAGGCGAAGAAGCTGTCGATGCACTCGCTGTAGCCGGTGACCATCCAGGCCCAATCGGCGTTCTTCGGCGCGGGGTATGCCGGCTCGGGGGCGAGCTTGATGCCGTAGGCTTCGACCAGCTTGCTCAGCACCACCTTGTGGCGCGCCTCTTCGCCGCCGTCCATGTCCAGCGCCTCGCGCAGCAGAGGATCTCTGACGGTTTCGGCAAAGGTCTTGACGTTGATCGAGGCGCGGCCCTCGGTTTGCACCGCGATATCCCAGATCGGCAGCGAGGTGACGCGATGCAGCGCTTCCGGGCTGAGCTGGGGCCAGTCGATCACCGCCGGCTTGTAGGGGTTGTGCGTATCCAGCAGCATGCGGCAGAACAGGCGCTTGTGCGCGTCCGAGCCGGGCTTGATCCTGCCTGGCTCCGGCCCGGACCAGTTGCGCATCGCATAATCGGCATGGGCAAGAGAGTCGTACATCGGCGGTTTCCGGTTGGTGTGGCGAATCCCCGTAGATCCTGCGGCCCCGACTTCCTCGCCGCGGCGAACCTGGCTGATACCTGCCGGTATCGTGGTGCCCGGTTGCCGCCCGGCGCTGCGGCTATATCGACCTAGCTGGGGGTGAAATGGTTCGGTTCAAGTATCGCACCAGGGTGGTTCAGGCGGAGCCAGGGGCGTCCGGCGCCTGCTGCTTGCCGAGCGACTGGTGCAGGCGGCGCGCTTCCAGCCATTGCCAGCTGAGCAGGGCGGGCACGCCGAACAGCACTTCGCGCATGCGCTTGGTCAGGGACAGCGACAGGGCCACGTCGCTGTCGATGCCGACCATCTGGCCGAACAGCACCAGCCCGGCCTCCTGCACGCCGACTCCGGCGGGCACGATGAAGATGAGGTGGCGTACCGCCTGGGTGCTGGCCTCCACGGCAATGGCGGTCCAGACGCTGACCGGATGGCCCAGCAGGAGCAGGGCCAGCCAGGTTTCGAAGGAGCCGACGATGTAGCCGGAAAGCTGCCACAGCAGCGCCGTCAGCAGGCGTGTGTGGCGGGCGTAGAGGGCGCGGATTTCGGCATCGAGGCTGGAGCCGCCGAGCAGGGCGGCCAGGCGGTTGCTGTCGCCGAGGAGGCGCTCGGCGACCTTCTCCATGCGCTCGAAGATCTTGCCGTAGCGCAGCAGCGCCCCCAGCAGGATCGGCAGCGGCAGGCTCAGGGCCAGGCCGGCGAGGATGGTCCAGGTCTGCTCGGTCGCCTGCGTCGCCGCCACCAGCAGCACAATGCCCAGCGCGGTGAAGATGTACTGGTTGATCAGCGTGAACAGCACTTCGATGATGATGCTGGCCGCCACCGCGGCGCCGTCCGGCACGCGCCACTTGACCAGGCGGATGCCGAGGATCTCGCCGCCGACGTTGGCGGTGGGCAGCAGGCGGTTGACCGCCTCGCGCACCGTCGCCACCCAGAACAGGAAGGGCAGGCCGGCGCGGCCCGCGGGATCGCGCGGCGCCAGCAGCACCCGCCAGCCCTGGGCGTCGAGTAGCAGGGGCAGGGCATGGAACGGCACCAGCCACAGCAGGGCCCAACCCGCCTGCGACAGCAGGTGCAGGATTTCGCCCAGGCCCTGATGCAGCACCAGCGCGGTGAGGATGCCCAGGCCAATCAGGCCGGCGATGGCGCTGGCGATTTTCATGGTGAGACGGTCATGCGTGACGATTCATGTGATGGGGCGAAGATGTCGCGGAAGCCGCCGCGCGGAATGCCGAGCCCGTCAATGGCCGCGCGCACGCGCGGCGACAGCAGGGCGGCCAGCTCCTCGGCATGGCGGTATTCCGGCATGGAGGCGGCGATGACGCTGCCGGAAGTAGTGGCCGGATGCAGGTAGATTTCGGTGACGCCGGCCGGCAGGCGCTGCAAGGCTTCGAGCAGCACCGCTTCGTTCATGCCGCCGCTGTGTTCGATGCCGATGACGCTGTCGTTGTGGGCGATGCCGGCTTGATCCAGGCGCCATGCCAGCAGCCGCAGCCAGGGGCGCAGCAGCGCCGGCGCGCTGGCCTCGGCCGGCAGGCGCACGGCGCGCAGGCCATGCTCGCGGCCGATGCGCAGGATCAGCGACAGCACCGTCGGATGCAGGTGGAAATGCTTGTGCGCGTTGACGTGATCCAGCGGCAGGCCGGTGGCCGCATAGGCTCCGAACTGGGCGCGGATCTCCGCCTCGAGCTGGCGGCGCACCGCCGGCAGGAAGAAGAAGCGCACGCCGTCGCGGGCCATGCGGTCGCCGAAGCGGCCATCGGCGTCAACCAGTGCCGGAATTTTTTCCCGAGGCAACACGGCGGCGCCATCAGCCAGCACCAGGTGCAGGCCCACGCGCAGGCCGGGCAGGCGGCGGGCACGCGCCACCGCATCGGCGGCCGCGGGGGCGCCGACCATCAGGCTGGCGGCAGTCAGCACGCCGTCGCGATGGGCCAGTTCCACGGCCTCGTTGACGGCGGGGTGCAAGCCGAAATCGTCGGCCGTGACGATCAGGCCGCGTCTGGCAGTAGCGGGGGGCATCGGCGAAGAGAGCGGCGGGCTGGGTTAAGGAAGGTCTGATTAAATCGTCATTCCGGCGAAAGCCGGAATCCAGGGAACTCCGTGCAGCGCTTCGGCCCCTGGACCCCGGCTTTCGCCGGGGTGACGATCACGAAATTGATCAGAGTGTCCTTAACCCGCCCGCGGCTGCCGCATCAGGCTTCGTGCGCGCGCAGGAAGCGGAAGAACTCCACACCTTCGCGCAGCCGGCGCTTCATCATTTCCCAGCTCGCCAGCATTTCCTTGACGATCTCCCAGATCTTGCTGGGGCGGAAGTAGAAGCGCTTGTAGAACACTTCCATGCTGTGGAAGATTTCTTCCTTCGACAGGTGCGGGTAGCTGATCGCGGCGAGCTGCACGCCCTTCTCGTTGACCAGGTTGACCGCGTCGTTTTCCTTGAGCCAGCCGTTGTCCACCGCCTGCTTGTACAGGGTGGTGCCGGGGTAGGGCGCGGCCAGCGACACCTGGATGGTATGCGGGTTGATCGACTTGGCGAACTCGATGGTCTTCTCGATGGTGGCCTTGGTCTCGCCCGGCAGGCCGAGGATGAAGGTGCCATGGATCAGGATGCCGAGCTTGCGGCAGTCCTCGGTGAAGCGGCGCGCGATGTCGGTGCGCAGGCCCTTCTTGATGTTGAGCAGGATCTCGTCGTCGCCGGACTCGTAGCCCACCAGCAGCAGCCGCAGGCCGTTTTCCTTCATGATCTTCAGCGACTCGTAGGGCACGTTGGCCTTGGCGTTGCAGGACCATGTCATGCCCAGCTTGCCCAGGCCGCGCGCGATATCGTGCACCCGCGGCATGTTGGAGCTGTCGGTGAAGGTGTCGTCGTCGAACATGATCTCGCGGACTTCCGGCATGTTCTCCTTGATCCATTTCACTTCGGCGATGACGTTGTCGGCCGAGCGCACGCGGTAGCGGTGTCCGCCCACGGTCTGCGGCCACAGGCAGAAGGTGCACTTGGAGCGGCAGCCGCGGCCGGTGTAGAAGCTGACGTAGGGATGCTTGAGGTAGCCGATGAAGTAATTCTCGATTTTCAGGTCGCGCTTGTAGACCGGCGAAACGAAGGGCAGCTCATCCATGTTCTCGAGGATGGCGCGCGGCGTGTTGTGCTTCACCGTGCCGTCCGCCAGCTTGTAGCTGAGCCCGGCGATCTCGCCGAAGGGGCGGCCCTCGGCCACTTCCTTGCAGGTGTAGTCGAATTCCTCGCGGGCGACGAAGTCGATCGCCGCGCTGGCCTTGAGCGAGCCGCTCGGGTCCACCGCCACCTTGGCGCCGACCAGGCCGATCATGATCGAGGGCTTGCGCTGCTTCAGCAGTTCGCCGAACTTGGCGTCGGTGGGGAAGGATGGCGTGCTGGTGTGCATGATCACCAGGTCGTAGCCCTCGGCGATCTTCAGGGTCTCTTCAACGCCGATCTCGTCGGCCGGCGCGTCCAGCACACGGCTGTCCGGCACCAGCGCGGCGGGCTGCGCCAGCCAGGTCGGGAACCAGAACGATTTGATCTCGCGCTTGGCCTGGTAGCGGCTGCCGGCGCCGCCGTCGAAGCCGTCGAAAGAGGGGGCCTGGAGGAACAGCGTTTTCATGGTGGTCATGAAGCAGAGTCCGGATTCGGGAATGAATTGGGGGAAGAAGTCGGCGATGAGTTCGGCGATGAATTCTTGAGTGTCTGTGTCGACAATGGCGGAAGCGTGACACGTTCCGCGGTGGCGTCGAGGATCTGGTTGCGCCAGCGCACCCGCGAGCCGGTCTGGGATACTGCCCATTCCGCCAGCAGCAGGCTCTCGCGCAAGGGAACCAGCATTGCTTCGTAGGCCGGGGTGGGCTCAAGCCGCCACTGGCGCTGCAAATAATGTAGCACAAGCCTGGCGCCGGCCCCAATCACGGAGATGCCCAGGCAAAACGCGTTGTGCGCCAGCACCAGCCCCACCGCCAGCACCGGGAAAGTGAAGGTGACGAAGGTAAAGGCGAAGCCGGCCGGCTCGGCGGCGCGGATGGTGCGCAGCCAGCGCAACTCATGCGCCCACAGCCCGGCCAGGCTGTTGTCGGTGACGTCGGTGGTGACCACCACATCGGACAGCACCGTGCGCAGGCCGCGCAGCCGGGTGAACTCGCCCAGCCAGAAGTCGTCCGCCAGGATGTCGTTCAGCGCTTCGAATCCGCCCGCGGCTTCCAGTGCGTCGCGGCGCAGGGCGATGGTGGAGCCGAATGAAAAACGGGTCGAGCCGAAGGCGTGCGAAACCTGCACCGACGGCGCGAACCAGTCGTCGATGAACAGGGCGCCGAAACGCGACCACAGCCCGGTGCGCGGCACGCCGCGGTACAGGCAGGTGACCACGCCGACGCCCGGATCGGCCAGCGGCGCCGTGACCCGGCTCAAGTAATCGCTGGATACGCCGATGTCGCTGTCGGCCAGCACCAGCCAGTCGTGCCGGGCGTGGGGCAGCATGTTGATCAGGTTGCTGACCTTCAGGTTGGCGCCGTGCACCTGCGGATCGGTCACCAGCTGCATGTCCACCGCCGGGAATTCCGCCTGCAGGCGGCGCACCACCGCGATGGCATCGTCCGCGGCGTCACGCACCCCGAACAGCAGCTGATAGGCCGGGTGGGACTGCACGCAGAAGCTGCGCAGATTGTCGTAAAGCCCGGGCTCGTTGCCGCACAGCGGCTTGAGCACGCTGACCGGCTTCGACACGGCGCAGATATACGCGGCACTGCGCAAGCCCTGCAAGGCGGCATCGCTGGCCCGGCGCACGCCATTCAGCACCGCGTACACCGCGAAGCAGGCGTAACCCGCCGCTGCCGCGGCCAAACCGGTCCCGATCAGGATTGAAAGGTGCGGAATCATGGATACGGACATGGTGTCCAGCGTAAACTTTACAATATGCGCGGCCGTTTTTGCATGATTTTCGTCATGATTTTGTGCATTGCGCCGTATTTGAAAGCAGGGTGTAAGCTTTTGATTGTCATGGCATGTTCCGAATAATTCTGCGGCACGGGCGGGGGTTTTTGGCCGGTTGCCTGATGCTGCTGATCCCCTCGATTTCCTGGGCCGCGCCGGCTGACCCGGCCGACGGCATCGTGGGCTATTGGCTGGTGGCAACCGCCGACGCGGCGATCCGCATCGAGCGCCGCGACGACGGCTATTACGACGGCTATATCGCCTGGCAGTTGCGCAATACCTATGGGCCGGAGGATGGTCCCGAGCTGGATGGGAAAACCGCTGTCGATCGCAACAACCCCGACCCGGCGCTGCGCTCGCGCCCGCTGGACGGGATGCGGCTGCTGTGGGACCTGCACTACGATGCCGCGAACAAGGAGTGGACTGGCGGCCGGGTTTACGACTCCGAAGACGGGCACACCTTTCGCTGCCAGATGCGGCTGCTCGATCCCGACCATCTCAGGCTGCGCGGCTATGTCGGCATCACCCTGCTGGGCGGCAGCAGCACCTGGACGCGCCTCAGCAAGGTTCCCCCGGACCTCGGCTCCGCAGCGGCTGCGGGGCGGGTGCCGCAGCCGGTCGGGGCCGGCGCGATGTCTACCGTGCACTGATGATTGGCATCGAGTCCGTGCACGGGCAGTCCCGCCTTTGCTAAAATACGGGAATCATGATTCCCCCAAGCGACGCAGCGCCGGGCGGCGCAGAGGTGCTGCAAGTGCCTGAATTGCTGCCCCTATCGCCCACCCAATCGCCCGGATCCCGCCTTAATTCCCGCACCATTCCATGAATTCAGAACCCCGCGCCGTGGTTCTCGGTGAGCATTGCGCCGTTGCCCAGGCGCAGCCCAACATCGCCCTGATCAAGTACTGGGGCAAGCGCGACGCCGCCCTCAACCTGCCCGTGGTGGGTTCCATCTCCATCACCCTGGACGCCTTGTGGACGCGCACCCGCGTCGGCTTCGAGCCGGGGCTGGAGCAGGATCAGGTCAGCCTCAATGGCCGCAGCGATGCCGCCGAGGCCAAGCGTGTCAGCGCCTGTCTCGACCTGCTGCGCCGGCGCGCCGGGGTGAACTGGCGCGCCAGCGTCGACAGCCGCAACAATTTCCCCACCGCCGCCGGCCTGGCCTCGTCCGCCTCCGGCTTCGCCGCCCTGGTGCATGCCGGCGCGCTGGCGCTAGGCCTGGATCTCGACGAGGCCGAGCAGTCGGTGCTGGCGCGGCGCTGCTCCGGTTCCGCGGCACGCTCGATTTTCGGCGGCTATGTCGAATGGGCGCACGGTTCGCGTGCCGATGGCACCGATTCGGTGGCCAGCCCCCTGCTGGAGGCCAGCGCCTGGCCGCTGCGCGTGGCGGTGGCGATCACCTCTACCGCGGCCAAGGAAGTCGGCTCCAGCGAAGGCATGCGCCGCACCGCGCAGACCTCGCCGTTCCAGTCCGCCTGGATCGAGACCCAGGAAGCCGATCTGGCGACGGCGCGCAGCGCCATCCTGGCGCGCGATTTCGCGGCGCTTGCCGCCATCTCCGAATACAGCTGCCTGAAGATGCACGCCCTGGCGCTGGCGGCGCGGCCCGGCCTGCTCTACTGGAACGGCGCCACGGTGGAATGCATGCGCCGCGTGCGCGCGCTGCGCGGGCAGGGCGTGCCGGTGTTCTTCACCGTCGACGCCGGGCCGCAGGTCAAGGCGGTGTGCGAGCCGCAGGCGATCGAGCAGGTCAAGGCGGCATTGCGCGACGTCCCCGGCGTGCTGGACGTAGTCGAAACCGGGCTTGGCGCAGGTGTGCGCAAGCTGACCGAAGCGGAGTTCGCGGCATGATGGAAGTAACCGCCAGTACCCCCGGCAAGCTGGTATTGCTCGGCGACTACGCCGTGCTGGAAGGCGCGCCGGCCCTGGTGATGGCGGTGAACCGCCACGCCAAGGTGCGCATCTCGGCCAAGGCCGGCGGCGTCGCCGAAGTCAGCGCGCCGGACATGCAGGTGTCGCAGGTGCCGCTGCGCATCGGCGCCGACGGCAAGCCGGAATGGCTGGGCACGGCCGACCAGGCCGGGCGCCTGCGCCTGGTGGATCAGACCCTGCGCGGCCTGCTGCACGAAGGCCTGGCGCCGGAGGCCGGCCGCGGCTTCAGCCTGCATCTGGATACCTCGGAATTCTTCGATCAGGGCAGCGAGGGCCTGGCCAAGCTCGGCCTCGGCTCCAGCGCGGCGCTGACCGTGGCCCTGGCCTCGGCCATGGCGGTGTTCGTCGGCCGCGGCGCGGCCACCGCCAACCGCCGCGTCTGGCTGGAGCACCTGCTGCAGCTGCACCGCGAGTTCCAGGGCGGGCATGGCAGCGGCGTGGACGTCGCCGCCAGCCTGATCGGCGGGGTGATCTCCTATCGCCTGCTGGAAGGTGGCACCCAGCCCCGGTTCGAGCCGGTCAACTGGCCCAAAGAGGTGCACAGCCTGTTCGTCTGGTCCGGCCGCTCGGCCTCCACCTCGGACTTCCTAGGCCGCCTGGCGCAATGGCGCGGCGGGCATGGCGCGGAGTATGCAAGCCATATGGGGGCGCTTGGCGCCATCGCCCAAAAGGCGTCGGACGCGGTGACCCACGAGCAGGGCAAGGGTTTTGTCGAAGCGGCGGCCGCTTATGCCACGGCCCTGCGTGATTTCGGCACGGCCTGCGGCCTGGATATTTTTTCGGCGGAGCATGTCCAACTGGCGCAGCTTTCGGCCCAGGCCGGCGTCAGCTACAAGCCCTGCGGGGCGGGCGGCGGCGATTTCGGCGTGGCGTTCGCGCTGGAGCCGGAGCGCCTGCAGCGGCTCGAGCGCAGCGTCGTCGCGGCGGGATTCCGCTGCGTGCCGCTGGCGGTGGACGAGCAGGGCTTGCATCTGGAATACACCGGTTATTGATGGATGAACACAGTCCGCCAATGAACGCGAATGAACGCAAATTCAAGACGGCGCGAGCAGTTCATTCGCGTTCATTGGCGTTTATTGGCGGACTGCGTATTGCTGGCTTTCAGGAGTGAAGATTCATGAGCGCTGAACAGTCGTCGGAAAGATCACGCTTCCCCGAGTTCTACAAGCTCTCGGTGTCGGATCGTGTGCGCGTCATCCATGAGCGCGGCTGGGTCTCCGCCGAGGACTACCAGGCGCTGATCTCGGGCGATCACACGCTGAAGATCCACAAAGCCGACAAGATGATCGAGAACGTCGTCGGCGTGATGGGCCTGCCGGTCGGTCTCGGCCTCAACTTCCTGGTCAACGGCCGCGACTACATCGTGCCGCTGGTGGTGGAGGAGCCCTCCATCGTCGCCGCGCTGTCCTCGGCCGCCAAGGTGGTGCGCGGCGCCGGCGGTTTCAGCGTCGAGAGCACCGAGCCGGTGCTGATCGGCCAGGTGCAGGTGGTCGACGTACCGCACGTGGCCAAGGCCAAGGCGGCGCTGCTGCAGCGCAAGGGCGAGCTGCTCAACCTGGCCAACAGTCTGCACCCGCAGATGGTGGCGCGCGGCGGCGGCGCCAACGATCTGGAAGTGCATCTGCACGCGCGCCCGGAAGGCGGCGACATGCTGGTGGTGCACCTGCTGGTCGACACCCGCGACGCCATGGGCGCCAACCTGGTCAACACCATGTGCGAGGGCGTGGCCTCGCTGGTCGAGTCCATCACCGGCGGCCGCGTGTTCCTGCGCATCCTGTCCAATCTCACCGACCGCGCCATGGTGCGCGCCCGCTGCGTCATCCCGGTGGACAAGCTCGGCGGACGCCAGGGCTACACCGGCGAGGAAGTGCGCGACGGCGTGATCCTGGCAAACGAATTCGCCACGATCGATCCCTACCGCGCCGCCACCCACAACAAGGGCGTGATGAACGGCGTCGACGCCGTGGCCCTGGCCACCGGCAACGACTGGCGCGCCATCGAGGCCGCGGCGCATGCCTATGCCGCGCGCGGCGGCCGCTACACCTCGCTGACCCGGTGGTACAAGGGTCCCAACGGCGAGTTGGTGGGCGAGCTGGACATCCCGATGAAGGTCGGCACCGTCGGCGGTCCGCTGCAATCCAACGCCACCGTGGCGCTGAACCTGCGCCTGCTGGGCGTGAAGACCGCGCGCGAGCTGGCCGAGGTGATGGGCGCCGTCGGCCTGGCGCAGAATTTCTCGGCCTTGCGCGCTCTCGTCACCGAGGGCATCCAGCAGGGTCATATGACCCTGCACGCGCGCAGCGTCGCCGTCGCCGCCGGCGCCACCGCCGAGATCTTCGACACGGTGGTCGAGCGCCTGGTGGAAAGCGGCGAGATCAAGATCTGGAAGGCGCAGGAAATCGTGGTGCAGGTGCGCAAGGAAGCCCGCGGCGCCGCCACCGAAGTCATTCCCGAACACGCCGGCCGCGGCTACGGCAAGATCATCCTGCTCGGCGAGCACGCCGTGGTCTATGGCAGCCATGCCATCGCCGCGCCGGTGCCGCTGGCGGTGCGCGCCGCGGTGCAGGACACCAAGTCCGGCGGCGTCGACATGATGATCCCGCGCTGGGGCGTGGAGTACCGGCTGCACCGCGATCCGGCGCACCGCGACTCGTTCCAGCGCTCGCTCGGCATCATCTTCGACACGCTCGGCCTGACCGAGCGCTCGGTGCGAATCGAGGTGTTCCCCAACGTGCCGCGCGCCATGGGCCTGGGCGGCTCGGCGGCGATGGCGGTGGCGATCATCCGTGCGCTGGATCAGCACTTCAAGCTCGGCCTGAGCGATGTGCAGGTCAACGAACTGGCGTTCAACTGCGAGAAGGTGGCCCACGGCACGCCGTCCGGCATCGACAACACCGTCGCCACCTACGGCAAGTTCGTGCTGTACAAGCGCCCCGACCAGGCGGATCAGCAGCCGATGATGCGCGAGCTGCACGTGCCCAAGCCGATCCCCATGGTCATCGGCATCAGCGGCAAGGAAAGCCTCACCGCCAAGACGGTCGGCGGCGTGCGCACTGCCTGGCAGCGTAACCCGGAACTGTACGAACGCATCTTCCGCGAGATCGACCAGCTCACCCTGCAGGGTGTGGATGCGGTACAGGGCAATGACCTGGAGCGCCTGGGCGACCTGATGAACATCTGCCACGGCCTGCTCAACGCGCTGCGCGTGTCGAGCTGGGAAGTGGAGGAGCTGGTGCAGATCGCGCGCGAGCACGGCGCCCTCGGCGCCAAGCTCACCGGCGGCGGCGGCGGCGGCTCGATCATCGCGCTGTGCCCGGAAAACCCGGAGAAGGTGA
>Ga0302310_10000653_pt1 | contig 31431 bp, 25 predicted proteins | sample III_Palsa_N1_2_FD_200451 | JGI IMG/M metagenome (GOLD analysis project Ga0302310, IMG submission 200451) | Peat permafrost microbial communities from Stordalen Mire near Abisko, Sweden - III_Palsa_N1_2 | ecosystem: Environmental > Terrestrial > Soil > Palsa > Peat permafrost | place: Sweden...
TGCCCCCGTTATGATTGGCTATTTGGCGCACCTCCCCGACAAAGACGCGATGCGAACCATAATCCATACGACCGGTAACGTCGCAAACGATCGCGCTCAGACTCGACTTGAGTGCCGGCATGCCGTCCAGTTCGTACCAATCACCTAGGACGAACCGATTCTCGCGGCCGAGCGGGCTGCCGAACGCCTTGGCCACCGTTTCGTCGTCGCGGCTGAGGATATTGAGTGCAAACCTGCCCGATGCCTCAAGGGCCTTCATGAAGGAGTTTGAACGGTTCACACAGATCAGCACTGAAGCGGGATCCAAGCTGAGGGAGCACACGGATGTGGCCGTCATCCCGGCGTTGCCCTCCGGCCCTCTCGTGCTCACCAAGAAAACCGAGGAAGCCACGCTTCGCATTGCCGCCCGAAAATGCGTCTGAATCGTCGACTCCATGGTGCGCACCGCGGCACTCATTCTCGTGCTCCTACAGATCCGGAGTCGGCATAAGACCCATCATGAAGCGACCATGATGCTGCAGTCCAACGTCGTAGTCGGACCCTTGGTGGAGCCGGGTTGTGTGACCGTCACGCCAATACCGTTGCATCGGATTGAAATCGGCTATTGCGCTGGACCCCGCCGCCTCAAAGAGGCGATCTATCACCTGAGTGGCACGAGTCGTGATGAATGGAAATGGCGACTGCAGTTCCAGGGACTTGGCTTCCGTGAGCGGCTCACCCCGTTCACCGTGCCCCTGCATCACACGCAGCAGATGCTGGTAGTAGGCTGTCAGTGAATCCAGCTCGTGTGCCGATTCCGCCAAGCGCATGTAGCCGGCGGGATTCAGTATGCCTTGCGCTCCGGTATAGGCGTTCTTACGTACCCGCTGACGCTTGGTGAATTCATCAATCATCCCATCCGCGCAACCCAGCGCCACCGCCGGCAGAAAAACCGCAAACAACAGCGGGAACGGAACGCGCGCGATCCAACTGTCCACCACGCCGGCCCCGTGGCTATAGTTGAAATAGACTGCGTCCATTCGCTCCATGCGTCGGTACGGAACGAACAGGTTATTGAACAGCAGGTCTTTGGATCCCGAGCCCCGCATGCCCGTGGAAAACCAGGTATCCTCGATCGTGTACTCGCTGCGGTGCACCATGAACATGTAGTCGCGATACTTGCGCTGCGGATACTGAGAATCGCTGGGATCGGGCACTTTGACCCCGACCAAAGCCCACTCCGCATGATCACACCCGCTCGACCAACGCCCGCGGCCCGTGACCAGGATCCCGCCTTCGGCAAGTTTCGCCTTGATCTGGGGCGACCCCGATGAGCACACGATCGTGTCGACACCGGTGGCCAGAATCTCCTTGGCAACGGAAGGGTCGAAATGTCCAAACGCTGCCTGATGAATATTGAGAACACCCGTGACCCAACCCGTGGACGGACACGCTTTAGTTACCGTGCGCACACCATCGCAGTAATCCCACAGATCGCGCTCGTCGCCTCCGAGAGCCGCAGGAAGCAGCGCACGAACGAAGCCTGCCTCACGAATAAGCTCTATGTTCTCCGCGGGCACCGTGCGTGCTGCTTCGGTCGCCGCAGCCCGCTTAGCGATCGTTTCCAGGTGCGGCCGGATTCGCTCCGACAAAGTCTCCCGCGGAGCGGGTTTTCGTAAGCTTTTCAGTTCTGCGACCATATGCGCCCCCCTGGTCGCGATATTCAGGCGGCGAGCCGAGCGATGATCGCTTCGGCATTGCGCACGACGTCCGCCGCCTCATCAACACGCTGGCGCGCCCCCTCCGCACGGATGAACGACACATCAAACATGCCCATGAAACCCAGCAGTATCCGTAACAACGGTTCTTGGAAATCAAAGGCATTCACCGGAACATCGGTGTAGTCGCCGCCACGCGCTTCGATAACGAACACCTTCTTGCCGAACAGAAGACCTTTCGCAACGCCGGGAGCCGAATACTTGAAGGTGCGCCCCACTATGCTCACATGATCGAACCACGATTTCAGCTGGGTGCAAATCGTGAAATTGATCATCGGGGAACCAATAACGATGATATCCGCGGCCTCAAGCTGCTTGATGAGCGAGTCCGACAGCGCCACCGCGGCGCGGGTCTCAGGAGTCCAATCGCCCGGCGGGACAGCACCCGCTGCCAGAATCTCAGGCCCAAAGTGCGGCAGCGGATTGATGACCAAGTCCAGGACTTCCACTTCTACATTCGCATGGTGAGTGGTCCAGGTCTGCACGAACTTCTCGGAGAGCGTCCGAGTTAAGGACTGACCGAGATTTGGGCTCGATTGGATGTGCAAGAGACGCGGCATAGCTTCCCCGCTTGTGGTTTTAGTCTGGTGGAAACATAGCCCTCTCTGTAAGATTCGTAAAATCGATATCTTCGAACTGATACATCGCGGAAACGAATGTGATAGGTCTATGAAGCGTGAGACCTAGCAGGGGACGAGAAGTGGCGATCCGCACGAAAAACCTCAATCTGATTCCGATCCTTCAAGCACTGTTGAAGCAGGTGAGTGTTGCCAAAGCCGCCTCTGAGGTCGGTCTGTCGCAGCCGGCGATGAGCGGTGCGTTGTCGCGCCTGCGCATCCTCCTCAATGACCCACTTCTGGTTCGGGTGGGTCGAACGATGCGCCTGACGCCGCGGGCGCTTCGGATGCGCAAGCAGCTCGACGAGGTGTGCTCGCAACTGGAATCTTTTTTCCAGCCGGAACACTTCGATCCTTCAACGGCGCAACATAACTTCGTCGTCGCAGCGCCCGACTACAACGCGCTGCTTCTGAGCGGCGCACTGATAGAGAAGTTACACACCCAGGCGCCGGGAATTCGTATCCGGTTTGTCGACGTGCCCTACGATCTTCCAGCCTGGCTGGAGAATTCTTCCATCGATCTGGCCGTGTGCGGTGATTTCCGTCTCTGGCCGGAGTTGAAACACGAACACCTCTTCTGGAACCGGGTCGTGGTTGCGGTTGCGACCGATCATCCGCTTCTCAAGCGCAAGCGAGTCACCTCGAAAGATCTGCAAGAATTCCCCTCTCTTCACTACAACACCAGCTTCAGTGCGGCCATGCGGGGCACGAAAATCATCACGGGTGTTCCCAGTTTGGACGAGACGGCGCAGATCAGTACGAGCCAGTTCACCGACGCAGTGTTGCTCGCGGTCCAATCACAGATAGTTGCCAGAGCACCTGCGACGCTCGTTGACCGGCTGAAGGAATTCCTGCCGCTGGCCTCCATTGAGCTTTCAGGTGAGGAAACTGGAGTCGATGAGACCATGTTCTGGGCCCCCATTAATGACTATGCTCAAGAGCATATCTGGCTCCGCACGTTGGTGAAGCAATGCCTTGTCCCGCTCTCTCAGGGAACTACACTTCCATCCAAGTGAATCACTCCGTAGTGCGAAAGGCTTCGTACCCTAAGCCGGAGCTTTAAGCGCAACCATTGGTCCAATCGCTTCACACGTTGATCCCGTTTACCATCCGCGACCGCCACAACCCCGGCCACCCAGGGCACAGCGGCTGAAGCATCGAGCGGGAGCTTCACCAGCAAAGGCGGCTGGCCGGTACTGGATGCCGCATGATGTTGCTCACGTATCCCCTCTATCGAGGCGGGTGTACGATGCGCCAGGCAAAGAGCCCACCAACCGCAAGGGATTCACGTCATGTCCGCGGAAGATCTTACCGACATTAAGCGCCACTACCAGCGGCTCGTGGCGAGGGCCGCGATTGGGGATGACGTACGGGCAACCGCGAATAACCTCGTTGATGCCCTCGTGGAAAAGCACGAGGCACTTCGCACGACGCAAGATGTTGTTGACCGGCTCAGCACCGAGGCAGACGCGCGGGAAAGAGCGGCCGGTGCCGCGGCGGTTCTTACTGCGAGACAAGCCCTCTACGCCGTGAGACAGGACCTCACGCGACTGATAGGTCCAAGCTGAACACTAGCGCATTTCTCATGGCCACTCGAGGACCGCCGCGTCGAGTAGCAGATTGACCGTCATGTCCCAGGATTGATGTTTCGCTGAGGCTTTGGCCATCGGTCTGGGTAACTTCCGAGTGCCAGCAGTTTCTCAACCCAGCTATTCGGTGTACCGACTTTTCCAGAAGTCACTGTACCCCCACCGGTACCCCAGCAAAATCTGGCTGCCCATGAACGCCAGCGAGGGCGTTTTCGTCCCGTCGACGCTAAGTCACTGAATTTATTTCGAAATTAACGACATCTGTGGATGCCGGTGGACCGCTTTGGACGAGCTTGAGAGGCCAAATGGTGGAGCGGAAGGGGATCGAAAACCAGTGTAAGCAGCTGATTGGGTTGCGTCTTTCTGCTGATCCACCGCTCCGTACCCCCAAGCGTACCCCCACTTACAGTTGTTGGACATCGACGCCAGAAGACGCGCATTACCTAGTGCGTATCCAGCGCGCTACTCGCTTGGTCGCTCACGCCGCTGTCCTCGCGTTGGATCCATAGGTGCTCCACAGCCAGGCCGAAGCCTCAGCGCGCCCTACTCGAGCAATGCGAGTCCGTCAATACCGTTCGCAGCTACGCAACCGCACTCAGGTACTGGGCCGCCTGGCTTCAATTGCGGTATCGCCAGCGCATCACCCTGCCCCTGCCCGTCCCTGCAATCCTTCAGTTTCTGGTCGATCACGTGGAGCGCGCCACGGACAGCGGGCCCCTTGCTTACGATCTGCCGCCGGCGATCGACTAAGCTCTCGTGCAGGGGGCTTTAAAGGCGCCATCGGAGCCTCGGCGCTGAATACGGGCCTTCACTTCCTGTCGGTGCTGTCCAAGGCGCATACCGTGCGGGGCTGCCCGAACCCCACCCGAGATGTCGGTGTGCAGGAGCTCGTCCGGCGGATTCGGCGGGCCTATGCGTCCCGAGGGGTTCGGCCCGCCGCCGCCCGCAATCAGCACCGGTATCGCCTCTTCGGTCAAAGAACCCGACCCGTCCCTTGCATCGACGTCGCAAGCCGGCGCGCGGCGCCGCCGCCCAAAATGAGTTCATTTAGGATGATAGGCGGTCAAACCAGGACGCGCTCAATCCCGCCGCTATTCGCCTGGCCTACGTAAGTGGCCATCCACTCCTCCCCCAGCACGTGGTGCGCGATCTCAACGACAATGTACTCTGCTTGCGTACTTGCATCGTCCGAGTAGCGGCTCAGACCCTGCAGGCAAGACGGGCAAGAGGTGAGCACTTTCACGGCACCCCGATGGCCGTCACGCCTAAGCTCATCGACTCCCTTTTTGATCTCCGCTTCCTTACGAAAGCGCACCTGGGTGGAGATGTCCGGCCGGCTGACGGCGAGCGTGCCCGCCTCCCCGCAACAGCGGCCATTCTTCGCGATGGCGCCGTTGATAGCGCTGTTCATGAGCGTATTGACCACTGCAAGTGGCTCATGTTTCTTCATGGGTGAGTGGCATGGATCGTGGTACATGTAGCGCACGCCGCTCACGCTCTCGACCTTAATTCCTTTCTCCATCAGGTACTCATGAATGTCCATGATCCGACAACCCGGAAAGATCTGCTCGAACTCATACGCCTGCAGTTGATCAAAGCAGGTGCCACAACTGACCACCACAGTCTTGATATCCAGATAGTTCAGGCTGTTTGCGACACGGTGAAAGAGGACGCGGTTGTCCATGATGGTTTTATCCGCCTTCTCGAAGTCCCCCGTGCCGCGTTGCGGATACCCGCAACACACATAGCCCGGTGGCAGCACGGTCTGCACTCCCACATGCCAAAGCATTGCCTGCGTCGCAAGCCCAACCTGTGAGAACAAGCGCTCCGAACCGCAGCCGGGGAAGTAGAAGACGGCCTCGGACTCGGACGTGGTTGCCTTTGGGTTTCGTATGATGGGTACGTAATTGCGATCCTCTATATCCAGGAGCGCACGTGCCGTGCGCTTCGGGAGACCACCTGGCATTCGCTTGTTGACGAAATGGATCACCTGCTCCCGCACGGGCGGCTTACCCGTGGTTGCCGGGGGACTGCGGGTCTGCGCCTTTGCAAAGCCGGCAAGCAGCCTATTCGCAAGGCGCTGCGCCCGGTAGCCCCAATCCACCATGACCTTGCGGGCGAGCTTGATGGTGTCCGGATCGGTCGCATTCAGGAAAAGCATTGATGCCGACGTGCCGGGATTGAAGCGCTTCTTGCTCATACGGCGCAGCAAGTCCCGCAACCCCATGGAAACATCGCCAAAGTCGATTTTCACAGGACACGGCGTTACGCACTTGTGGCATACGGTGCAGTGATCCGCCACGTCCGAGAGCTCATCCCAGTGCTTCAAGGAGACGCCTCGACGGGTCTGCTCCTCGTACAGGAATGCCTCGATCAACATTGAGGTCGCAAGGATTTTATCCCGAGGCGAGTACAAGAGGTTCGCACCTGGCACGTGAGTTGCGCACACGGGCTTGCACTTTCCGCAGCGCAGGCAGTCCTTGATGGCATCCGAGATCTTGATGATATCGGACTGCTGCATGATGAGGGACTCATGCTTCAGGAGTCCAAAACTTGGCGTATAGGCGAGACGTAGGCCCGACCGAGGCATGAGTTTGCCCTGATTGAAGTGCCCATCGGGATCGACCTTCATTTTGTACTCGCGAAAGCCTGCAAGTTCGGCATCCGAAAGATACACAAGCTTGGTGATACCTATTCCGTGCTCGCCCGAGATGACCCCATCAAGATCCCGGGCAATCTTCATGATGCGAGCCACCGCACGGTTCGCTGTCTGCAGCATGGCGTAGTTATCAGAATTTACCGGGATGTTGGTATGTACGTTGCCATCCCCCGCATGCATATGAAGCGCCACGAATACGCGCTCTCTTAGCACCCGCGAGTGAATTTTGTCGCATTCTCCCAAAAGTGGTGCAAAGGCATCGCCCACGAAAATACGCGCAAGTTCACCGCGCAGTTCCTTCTTCCAACTAATTCTGACCGTGTGATCCCGGATGCATTCGAACAGAAGATCCATCGGCAGTCGCGACATCGCAAGGCTCGGTTCGCCCAGAGCGTCGCGAACCAACTGCAGCGGCCTGTCCAGGCCATTGAGCAAAATCCGCCAGCGGTTGCTCACGCCCTCAATGAGCTTTTGGGCTCGTGCGTGCGGGTCGACCGCGTTATCCTCCAGTTGCGGCTGACCCTGCGAGGGCTTGGCCTCGTTAAGGTACTGCTGGAGTGCCTGCGCCAATTGCAGCTTGTTCTCAAGCGACAACTCAATGTTTATGCGTTCGATGGCGTCCGTGTACTCGCCAAGCCGATCGAGGGGAATGACCACGTCCTCGTTGATCTTAAAGGCATTGGTATGCTTTGCAATTGCAGCAGTCTTCGCCCGATCAACCCAGAATCGGCGGCGGCTTTCTGCATTGACTGCAATAAATCCCTCGCCCGCCCGAGCGTTCGCAATACGCACGACTTCCGATGCGGCCGCGGCGACTGCTTTTGCATCATCACCTACGATATCCCCAAGCAGGACCATCTTGGGCAAAATACCGCGCTTGGCCTTCGTGGCATACCCAACAGCCCTCAGGTAACGCTCGTCCAGGTGCTCAAGCCCTGCAAGCGTGGTGCCTAGGGTCCGGCCCGGCCCATCCAGATACCCCTTTATCTCAACAATACTCGGGATTGCATCCCGCGCCTGACCGAAGAACTCAAGACAAACAGTACGTGTGTGCGCGGGCATCCGGTGCACCACCCACCGGGCACAGGTGATCAGACCGTCGCAGCCTTCCTTCTGAACTCCAGGTAGCCCTCCTAAGAACTTGTCGGTAACATCTTTACCTAATCCTCTCTTTCGAAATGTGCGCCCCGGAATATCAAGCCGTTGCGTGCGCAAGACCTCGGCCTGTTCCGCCGGGGCGGTCCCGTCTTTCCAGACAAGGGAAAAGCTTGCAATCGCCGTGTCGTGGATCTTGGCAAGGTTGTGATTGAGCCGGGTAACCTCAAGCCAGTTCCCATCCGGATCCACCATCCGCCACCAGCAAAGATTATCGACGGCCGTGCCCCACAGAACCGCCTTCTTACCCCCGGCGTTCATCGCGATATTGCCGCCGATGCACGAAGCGTCCGCGGATGTGGGGTCCACCGCGAATACGTAGCCGGCTTGGCTTACCGTCTCGGATACCCTTCTTGTGACAACGCCGGCACCAGACAGGACGGTTGCAGCCCGAGTGGCGGACTCGGCATCCATCAAGTCACAAGGCAGAGGGCCAACCTCAACCGACCCCAATGCATCGAGCTTCTCCGTGTTGAAAACAGCGGACCAGCGGGTCAGGGGTACCGCGCCGCCCGTATAACCAGTGCCACCACCGCGGGGAACGATCGTAAGGCCCAGTTGGATGCAGGCGCGCACCAGGGCGGGGATCTCGTCTTCCGTGTCGGGGGCGATGACGACGAAGGGTAGCTCGACGCGCCAGTCGGTAGCATCAGTGACGTGGCTCACGCGCGAATAGGCATCAAATCGAACGTTGTCTTTGCGCGTGTGCCTAAGGAATAGCCGCGAGGCGCGCTTGCGCATCGCGGCGAGCTCCGGAACGTAGTCTTCAAACCGCTCCACCGCGCTGTGTGCGGCACTCAGAAGCCTGCCGACCTTGTCATCCCGCCCGCTTTCCCGCGGTTGTCGGCGGTGCTGTACCTCGGCAAGTCCGTGATACAGCTCCTCGATGAGGAGCTTGCGACGCCTGGGATTTGCGATCAGATCTTCCTGAAGGAAGGGATTGCGGTGTACCACCCAGATCTCGCCCAAGACCCCATATAGCATCCGAGCGGATCTGCCGGTGCGCCGTTCACCGCGCAGCTGCTCCATAAGCTCCCACGCCGCCTCCCCGAGCAAGCGGATAACGATCTCCCGATCAGCGAGCGACGTATAGTTGTACGGGATCTCTCGTAGCCGCACATCGCTGCCCTTTTCGTAAGGAGCACCGTTGGCATCGACAGGCAGTTCGGCAATCGCATTCATGTGCGGGAGTCGCCTGAAGTTAGTTGATCAAAAACAAGACGGTCTGTTTACCTTCAAACAAGGCCACCAGAACCGCACGATCTGTATCGACCAGACGGTCCGCATCGTAAGAAAGGCATGCCTTTTGGAATCCGATGTCTATGCCGATGCAGCTACCAGAGCACCGGGCTCGTAGCCTAGGTTCGGACCGAGCCATCGCTCCGCCTCTTGCATCGACAGTTTCTTGCGGCTCGCGTAACTTTCAACCTGGTCCCGGTCGATCTGTCCGAGAGCGAAGTATCGTGAGTCCGGATGGGAAAAGTACCAGCCGCTCACGGCGGCCGTCGGCCACATGGCATAAGACTCGGTGAGTTCAATGCCGACGGCCTTCTTCACCTCCAGCAGTTCCCATATCCTCGCCTTCTCGGTGTGATCAGGACAGGCCGGATAACCAGGTGCCGGGCGGATGCCGCGATACTGTTCATTGACCAGAGCGGTCAGATCGGAGGTCTCCTGGGAGGCGTAGCCCCAGAACTCGCGACGGATCCGTTCATGCAGACGTTCCGCAAAGGCCTCCGCGAGCCGGTCTGCCAAGGCCTTGAGCAGAATGCTGCTGTAGTCATCGTGCAGGCACTCGAACCGCGTCACGTGCTCCTCAATGCCGTGCCCCGCGGTGATTGCAAAAGCGCCTATGTAGTCGGCGCGCGTGGATGTGGTTGGTGCGATAAGATCAGAGAGGCACAACTGCGGGTGTCCATCCGGCTTCGACTTCTGCTGACGTAAATGACACAGGTGTGCAATCGGTGAACGACGCGCCTCGTTGCCGTACACGATGATGTCATCACCATCGCTGTTCGCGGCGAACAGCCCAAACACACCTGAGGCGCGCAGCCACTTCTCGCGCACCAGTTGCTCGAGCATCGCGCGTGCGTCTGTATAGAGGGCGCGGGCCGCCTCTCCCACCACTGGATCGCTCAATATGTGCGGGAACTGCCCTGCAAACTCCCAGGCATTGAAGAATGGCATCCAGTCAATGTAGGGCAACAGCTCCTCTAAAGGATAATCTTCGAAGCTGCGCACCCCCAAGCATGCGGCTACGGGAGGCTCGTAAGTTCCCCAGTCGATGGCCAACCGCCTCCTTCGTGCCTCATCAAGTGACAACTGGGGGCGCTTCACACTTTTATTCCGGTGCTGCTCTCGACGCCGCTCGTGTTCATTGCGAATGTTGGCGATGTAGGCATCCCGACTGCCTGGCGTCATCAACTGTTGGCAGACGCCCACGGCACGCGAGGCATCCTTTACATACACCACCGGACCTCCGTACTGTGGCTCGATCTTGACGGCCGTGTGGGCGGGCGAAGTCGTAGCGCCGCCGATCAGCAGCGGTTGCTGAAAACCGAGGCGCTGCATCTCCTTTGCGACATGGACCATCTCATCAAGGGAGGGCGTAATGAGGCCGGACAGGCCGACGAGGCTTGCTCCTACCTGCCGTGCGGTCTCCAAGATGCGATCGCACGAGGCCATCACGCCTAAGTCTATGACCTCAAAGTTATTGCACTGAAGTACTACTCCGACGATGTTTTTCCCGATGTCATGGACATCACCTTTGACGGTCGCCAGGACAACCTTGCCGTTGGAGGCGCGACCTCCCTCCTTCAGTTGTTCGATGTGGGGAATAAGGACCGCTACCGCCTTTTTCATGACCCGTGCGGACTTGACCACCTGGGGCAGAAACATCTTGCCAGCACCAAAAAGGTCGCCAACGACATTCATGCCATCCATCAATGGCCCTTCGATTACATGCAGCGGGTGGGTCGCTGCGAGCCGCGCTTCTTCGGCATCTTCGATGATGTATTGATCCACGCCCTTGACCAGCGCATGGGTAAGGCGCTCCCCGATCGGAAGCTTCCGCCACTCCAGATCATCAGCCGGTTTGCTACGGCCCTCTGATCTATAGCGCTCCGCGATCTCCAGCAAGCGCTCGGTTGCATCTGAACGGCGGGCAAGGATCACATCTTCCACCCGCTCGCGTAGCTCGCTCGGGATTGCCTCGTAGATGGCCAATTGTCCGGCGTTGACGATACCCATCGTAAGACCCGCCAGGATAGCGTGATAGAGAAATACCGAGTGCATCGCCTCCCGAACCGGATCGTTTCCGCGAAAGGAGAAGGAAACGTTACTCACCCCACCGCTTACCTGCACCGCCGGCATTCGCTCCTTGATCGCCGCCACGGCCTCAATGAAATCCAGACTGTAGCGGTTGTGCTCTTCTATGCCGGTCGCGACCGCAAAGATATTCGGATCGAAAATGATGTCTTCCGGCGCAAATCCGATCCTTTCGGTCAGCAAATGGAAGGCCCGCTCGCAGATCGCAACCTTCCGCGCGACCGTGTCCGCCTGGCCCTGCTCATCGAAGGCCATGACGACGACAGCAGCGCCATAGTGCAGAACCTTGCGTGCTTGGCCGAGAAACGCCGCCTCCCCTTCCTTAAGGCTGATGGAGTTGACTATCCCCTTGCCTTGGACGCATTTGAGCCCCGCCTCGATAACGGACCATTTGGAGGAGTCGATCATCACCGGCACGCGCGCAATCGCAGGCTCGGATGCGATGAGCCGCAATAGCCTGACCATGGCACTTTCCGAGTCCAGCATTCCCTCGTCCATGTTCACGTCGATCATCTGCGCGCCGCTGTCGACCTGCTGGCGGGCGACATCCACAGCCGCGGCGTAGTCCCCGCTTTCGATGAGCTTCCGAAACTTGGCGGATCCGGTAACGTTGGTGCGTTCCCCGACGTTCACAAAGAGGCTTTGCGCATCGATAGTGAGCGGCTCAAGCCCACTTAAGCGGCAGGCCTTGGGGCGCTGCGGAAGTTTGCGTGGAAGAACATCCTTAACTTTCGCTGCAATATGCGCGATGTGCTCAGGGGTCGTACCACAGCATCCCCCTACCATGTTTAGGTAGCCGCATTTTGCGAAGTCCCCCAACATCTGTGCGGTCTCACAGGCCTCCTCATCGTACTCACCAAACGCGTTTGGCAAGCCCGCATTCGGGTAGGCGCACACATGCGTGTCCGCAAGACGGGAGAGTTCCTCGATATAGGGACGCAAATGCTTTGCGCCGAGCGCGCAGTTAAGTCCCACCACCGCGGGGCGGGCGTAGCGGATCGAGTTCCAGAAGGCTTCCGTCGTCTGGCCTGAGAGCGTGCGCCCGGAGGCATCCGTGATCGTACCAGACACCATGATCGGCAGATCCATGCCGCAATCATCGAGCACATCTCGAACCGCAAAGAGTGCGGCTTTGGCGTTGAGGGTGTCGAAGATGGTCTCGATCAGTATCGCATCAACGCCGCCGTCGATCAGCGCCGCGGTCGCCTCGCGGTAGCATCCGGCCAGAGCGTCGAAATCTGTGTTACGAAACGCAGGATCATTGACGTCCGGAGACAGCGATGCCGTCTTGCTGGTCGGCCCAAGTACGCCTGCGACAAAACGCGGCCTCCCGCTCTCCTTCGCGATCTCATCTGCCGCTTGGCGGGCGATCTGTGCGGCGCTGCGGTTCAGATCCACCACAAAGGCTTCAGTCCCATAGTCCGCCTGAGAAATGGCGGTGGAATTGAAGGTATTGGTGCAGATCATATCTGCGCCAGCCTTAAGGTATGCCTTATGGATGTCCGAAATCGCGGCAGGCAGCGTGAGGCTCAATAGGTCATTGTTCCCCTTCAAGTCGCGTGGCCAGTCTACAAATCGCCGTCCTCGGAAGTCCTCTTCCGAGAACCTCCGCTTCTGCAGCATGGTGCCCATGGCACCGTCCAGAACAACGATACGCTCACCCAAGAGGGCTAGCAGCCCTTGGCCACGCGCGAGGGGGCCGACCATCAGGCGACCTTGTCGTCCGCCGCGATCGTCGCCTGAACGTCAAGTGCCTCGCACGCAGCCAATGTGAGCTCAGCCCGATTAAGCGTATAGAAGTGGAACGCCTCCACCCCGTGCGCCCGTAGGCGGTGGACTTGGCCGATCAAGACCTCGGTTGCGACCACTCGTCGGGCGTGCGGGTCCGCCTCAAGCCCCTCGAACGCCTTGCGTATGGAAGGCGGCACGGTGGCGCCACAGCGCTTGGCGAAGCCATAGAGCTGGGAAGTTCCGAGGATGGGGAGGATCCCTGGGACGAGCGGGATAGACATCCTGCGTGCCGCTAGGCGGTCCCGGTAGCGAAGGAATACATCGGTATCGAAGAAGAACTGGGTGATAGCACGCGACGCACCCGCGTCAATCTTGCGGGCTAGGTTCTGGACATCCGCATCGACAGAAAGTCCGGAGTCCGGATGCCCTTCCGGGTACGCCGCAACCGAGATCTCAAAGTTGTGCAGGTGACGCAAAACCTGGACCAGCTGCGAAGCATATACGAGTCTCTCGCCCTCCAGGCCCACCGATGCCGCAGAGCGCGGTGGCCGGGTGATATCCCCTCGCAGCGCCACGACGTGTCGGATCCCGTGGCCCCAGTACACATTTGCGCTCGTGTCGATCTCCGCCGGTGTGGAGTCGATGCAGGTAATATGCGGAGCGATCGTAAGATGTGAGTGTTGCTGTAGCCGCCAAACGCAATCACGCGTCCGTGAGCGCACCGAACCTCCGGCCCCGCAGGTCACCGATATAAATTCCGGGCGAAGCGCGGCCAGTTGGTCGATTGTTGCGTCTAACGACCGCGTCGAGGTGTCCGCTGGAGGAAAGAACTCGAATGAGACACGAATTGGGTTAGGCATCTGAAAGGCTCGTTTGAATTGCAGTACCGCATCTGCACCATGCAACGCACGGTGGTTTCCTTCAAACTCGTAATTCTCATGACGATGATGAGTGGCACTCATGGCAACGACAGCATTGGAATTTCGGCACCTGGAGACGCTAGTCGCGCTAGCTGACTGCGGCAGCTTGTCCAAGGCCGCATCAAGGCTGCACCTGACGCAATCGGCGCTATCGCATCAGCTAAAGGCCCTGGAGAGCTATTTCGGTGTCGCCGTGGTCGAAAGGAACGTGCGCCCGCCCCGTTTTACCGCTGTTGGCGGCCGCCTCCTCGACCTTGCGCGTGCAGTGCTCCCGCTGGTAGCAGAAGCGCGGCACGATGTCGCACGGCTCACGCAAGGTCATGCGGGGCCCTTACGGATCGCTGTCCAGTGCCACAACTGCTTCGACTGGCTCATGCCCGCTATGGATGCTTATCGGGTCCAGTGGCCGGAGGTGGACCTGGATATCGTGTCCGGGTTCGTGGTGGATCCCCTGCCACTTCTGGAGCGTGGTGAGGCGGAACTTGCTGTCATCCATGATGAACAGCCACCGGACCCGGCCATCACCTTTCACCCGCTGTTTCGTTACGAAAGCGTCGCCTTGCTCAGCCCCCGTCATCCTCTCGCATCGCGCAGCTACCTTGATCCCGCGAGCCTTGAGAAGGAGACGCTGATTACCTATCCCGTTCCGGATGAGATGCTTGATATCATGAAGCATTGCCTGACGCCTGCGGGTATCAACCCCAAGCGCCGGACAGCCGAACTGACGGTCGCAATCCTTCAACTCGTAGCCAGTGGACGCGGGATTGCGGCCCTTCCCGCGTGGAGCGTTGGCCAATACATCGAACGAGGGTACGTTGTCTCTCGCCCCATAGGTACCGCAGGTCTTTATTGTTCTTTATACGCGGCAACCACGGCAGCGGTGAGCCAGTTACCCTACATACGGGAGTTCATCTCGCTCACACGTGAGCGCAGCCTTACGGACTTAAGTGGGGTCACCGCGCTTTAGTCGTTGCAGTCTTGGCTCCAGCATCTCCTAACGACGGGTCCGATCTTAAGCGGGCACGCAGAAGCTAATGTCTCTGCATTGAGTCCACGAGCGCCATCGGCGCGGCTGCATGGGAAAGAGCAGCGGTGCTTGGCGATGCTGGACCGTCAGATGCGCCCTCACCGGCCCAGACCTTCGAAAAATCCAGCGCCGAGGTGAAAAGGAGCTTTCCGTCCAGATCCGTGCCGTCCATGCTCAGTACGTCGTATAGCGCTTCGAATGATCGGTTGGATCGGCCGCGATTGAGCTGCTCAAGTGAGGTCCGATGTGTCGCGGCATCCGCCGTGTACATGACCCCTTCGTCCCTGGTGCCGGCGATCACGATGGTCTGATTGCCTCGAGGGCCGATGAAAGTTGCGAAATAGCCGTAGTCGCGGTACCGCTGCACTCCGGGCAGGGGCATAGCTGCCTGACTGAGATAATGGGTGCCCGTGCGGTGGTCCACTATTTCGTCGGAGGCGCTGTCTACGGAAACTCGTGAGCCCGAGGACAGCATGCTTCCCAGCATTCCCATGCCGTTCATGTATCCGACGTAAACTACATCCGAGGAGGCCATCATACTTGGCGTGAGATCAGAGGCCATCTCGATATGCACGCGATCAAGCGCCGGTGAAAGCACTCGCAGGACTTCCCGTAAGCCGTAGGCGGTGGAGGTTGGCAGGTAGTTCGCACGCACATCGTGGTATCGCCCCTCCATCTCCGGATGTCCCCTCATGTAATCCAGCAGTTCATGGGGCGAGTTGACTGCGGAGTCCCGTACGAGACGCTGAACCTGCATCTTTGTATCTGTCTCTGCGAACATGTAGTAGTCGCCGAGCACCACGTAGATGTTGCGGTTACCCTCCAGTAAACGCGACCAAACAGGATTGGCGGCGGTGGCGGCAATGCCGTCACCAGATGGATGCGCATTCCAATATGGACGCAGGGTTACAATGGCGTTGAGTAGCAAGGACAGCACGAGCGTTGCGGCAAGGGCCGGAAGGAGATAGCGCTTGCGGTTCAGGGAAGGTGTCGCCAAAAGTAATTCTGATTCCTCACACTCGGGTGCTTGCGGAACATCCTGGGGCGCCTCTTCCAATGCGTTCGCACCCTGCTCCTGCCCCTGAACGACCTCGATGCGATAGTCCCCTCTGGGTACGATCAAGCGCCACCCATTCACGCCTCCTGAACGGTCGTAATGCTGCTCGATCCGTTTTCGCAGTTTGTGCACGTAAACACGAACCATCGCGTCTTGGGCCACGTCAAAGGACGGCTTCTTGCCAAAGACATCGATCGCGACTTCCGTTTCTTTAGGAGTCCGTCCGGCTATCGAACAATCGACAAGGTAATTGAAGAGTCGACGCATATGGCCCGAACGTCCAAGCGCCTCACTCTCGATAAGGCGGTCGGCGAGCGCCTTAAGGTCGCCTGCGTTAGGCGCCGATGCCCCGTCATCTGCGATTGAGTTCGAAGTGGATGCCATGAAAGAAGTTTCTCGCGTCGATCATTACTCGGGCCGAGCCGCTTCTGGCAGCTGCAACATGCCCGCCGACATTTCAGTTGAGTTTGACGTCATCCATCAGCCGCGGCCCGCTGTCGGGTCGCCGCTTGAGATCCGCCTCAGGTTCACCGGCGCGCAGGCGACGTAAGAGATCTTCGGGATCGAAATCCACGCCAATCGGATTGACTGCGAACTGCTTTGACTCGAAGAACCCCAAGGACTCTTTCAGCGTGTCGAAGTTCTCAACCTGCAGTTCGAGCTGGTTACCGTCCGGGTCCACGTAGTAGAGCGAGGTAGTTGGTCCGTGGTTCATGCTGACGACTGGAATTATCCCTAAGTCCTTCAGACGCGCGTAGTTCGAAAGCAGCCCCTCAAGGGTTGCATACGTAAAGGCGATATGATGGATCCCCGCCGCGCCCTGCGGTTGATCGGCCAGGCCCGGGAAATTCAGTATCGCCATGCGATGGTGCTCATCGTCATAGGTGAGAAAGGCGTTCCGGTCGTCCTGGTAAACGGTCTTCGCTGCGAAGACGGTCTTGTACCAATCAAGCTGCTCTCGGTAACGCGATGTCCGCAAGACCATGTGCGCGAGCTTGATGGGCGAGACAATCTTAGCGGCGGCGTTTGCCTCGGGGGCAGTCATAACTATGTGATTTCCTTGACTGCAGGGCACCTGCAGCTGTTATCACCCCGACGACGAACGAGACGGGCTTTCCCTCACCTTTTTTTTGCCTTCAAATCCGATAAGACGGACGCCGGCTCACTTGGCACTCGGGCCTTCGGCAAGACCTGTTCTGGCAGCCGGGCAGGCCATTTATTTTCAAAGGCTTATCGCACACCTCTCAGCCCAGAGGGGGCGAGGTCCGCTCGATCACCGGCCTTAAGGCGAAGCTCGATTGGATGTGGGCCACGCCCGGGATGCGCGTCAAAGTATTCATCAGGAACGCCTGGTAGCTCGCGAGATCCGCCGCCACGACGCGCAACATGTAGTCGGCGCCGCCGGTCATCAGGTAGCAGCTCATGACCTCCCGGGCTTTGACAATCTGCATCTCGAAGTCACTGATTGACTCAAGGGTCTGGGCCTTGAGCGTTACCTGCACGAACACGCTCATGGCACCACCCAGCCGCGCCTCATCAAGTCGCGCACCGTAGCCTTGGATGTAGCCCTCCTCCTCAAGCCTGCGGATGCGGCGCAACGTAGGGGTGAGGGATAGACCAATGCGGTCACCCAGTTCGCGTCCGCTGATGCGCCCATCCTCTGCCAGCGCATTCAAAATCCGAATATCCATCGGGTCGATTGACATGAGCGTTTATCGCCATTGGTCCGGACAAGTGTAGGCATGTTGCTCTATATATTCAGTTGCAAGCAACCAGTTTGGTGTAACTCACCTGGCATCGTTGGATAAGCTGAAACGACCAATTCCTAGATTTTAGGGCCAGCAGGACCACATAACGCAGCCGTCTTATCCACAGATGAGCGCGGCGCTAGCGCACGGGCGAGGAGTCGATAGTGGTCGAAGCAAACGCTGCCCCCATTCCAGATCCGCACCCGAACCATAATCGAAAACCGCAAGCGCCCGGTCGTACTGTACGTCCTGCGGCGCTCGGGTTCGTTTTTGCCACCGCGCTCATGGATGTGATTGCACTCGGCATCATCATCCCGGTACTGCCAAACCTGATTAAGCAGATGGCGGGAGAGTCGACGGCCGAGGCGCTGCATTACGTCCTGATATTTTCCACCACATGGGCCGTGATGCAGTTTTTCGCCTCCCCGGTAATTGGTAGCCTCTCGGACCGCTTCGGCCGCCGGCCGGTGCTCTTGGTCTCAATCTTCGGCCTTGGCTGCGACTACATCGTCATGGCCGTGGCGCCGAACCTTGCATGGCTATTCTTCGGAAGGCTCGTCTCTGGTATTACCTCTGCCAGCATCGCAACCGCCAGTGCCTACATCGCCGACATCTCGCCTCCGGAAAAGCGCGCACAAAACTTCGGTGTGATCGGTGCCGCCTTCGGGATCGGCCTTGTTTTAGGTCCCTTGGTGGGCGGCCTTCTCGGGGGCATCAATCCCCGTGTGCCCTTTTGGGGCGCGGCGGCACTCGCACTGATCAACTGGTGCTTTGGCCTGATCGTTCTGCCGGAGTCTCTCCCCAAGAACCGGCGCTCGGACTTCAGCTGGAAGAAGGCCAATCCGATTGGCTCGCTTCGCTTGCTTGCGGCGCACCCGGGCTTGCTTGGAATGGCCGCTGTGTTCTTCCTCTTCATGATGAGCTATCAGGCCCTGGAGCAGATATTCGTGCTCTACACTGGCTATCGTTTTCATTGGGGCATTCGCGATGTGGGGCTGTTCTTAGGCGGCACAGGCATCGCTCAAATCATGGTTCAGACCACACTCGTGCGTCCGGTGGTCAAGAAGGCCGGAGAGCGCGGCGCAATGTTGATTGGACTTACCTGCGGGGCGTTGGCGTTCGCCTTCTATGGCTTAGGATCTACGAGTTTTCTTGTTTGTTGCGGCCTGCCGCTATTCGCGCTGATGGGTCTGGTCCAGCCGGCCAATCAGGCGCTGATGTCCCGCCGCGTCCCACCCACAGAGCAGGGCCGCCTGCAAGGGGCAACATCCGGACTCATGAGCCTCACGGCCTTGATCGGCCCGAGCCTCTACACCACCGTATTCGCCTGGGCGATCACGGATGGGGCGAACTTGCACCTGCCGGGACTTGGTGTCCTTGTGGCATCTGGATTTGTGCTGCTATCGCTCGCCCTCGCAGCGCGTTACGCGCGATTGCCACCGCATTAGGCCTACGTAAGTCCTGCGTACGTTTTTACTCTTACGGATTGATCGTCACAAACTGCGCAGGCCCCGCCGGTAAGGCGACGTTAGTGATCGAAACCGACTTCCCGACGGCAACTTGTGACTTGTCGGCCTGAACGCTCATTACGATCGGTACACCCTCTGGCACAGTGATAGTGCGCACGCCTTTGCCGTAGTTGACGCTCAAAACGCGCCCACTGGCGCTTTGAACCACGGTGCCGACGACACCGTTGGTCATGGTCGTACCGGCCTTGGCATCCATGACGAAGTCCACTCCTGGGCCCTTGGTCCCTGGAGGTGAGACATGAACCTCAAGGGAGGTTCCAGTGCCGTCGGGCTTGGCGTAGTTGGTAGTGCCCAAGTAGCTGCCCGGCTTGATGTCATCGATCGAGACAACCTTCGAGGCCATAACCGTCCAATTTGGCAAGAGGGGCACGGTCGCCGGAGTCCCGTCAGCCTGGGTTAACGTGATCTGGGTCGCCGAGATGGCGGCGACCTTGCCCGACACGCGGTTCATTTGCGGCGGCCCATTCTGGGCAAAAATGCTTGCAGCTGCGATCAGCGACACTGCGATACCTACCAATGCCACAATCTTCTTCAGATTTCCCATCAACGCTCTCCCTTGTTCGATGTCTTAAGTTGAAGCCTTCTTGATCGCAAATCTGCCCCTTCCGCTCAAGGGCATCCCGCGGCTACGGCCATCGACGTTTGATAATTCAATAGCCACAGGCCTTTCGGCATTTGGATCTATAAGGCTTTATGTAGGTTGCCAGTACCTCCTTTAAGGTTCAGCCGACCTGGATTGCAGATCGCGGCTGAATGCTTGCGCAATGCAAACTTTTACAGTTCGCATCCGCATATCTTGCCATCGGGTTCTAAGGCGCATCGACGGCCTGCGGCGCAGAACCCCTCGGGGGCGCCGTCCCTCCCCGCCACACCGACCAAGAGGGGCGCCGGTAGCATTTATCGCCACCATCTTCGATAAGACTAGTCTTTTTGCGCTACCAATAACGGAACTGTCAATCTGTTTGGTGATCATCACCCGCACCCCTTGGATAAACTGAACCAATTGAAGCTCTTGGGGCACCCATGTCCAGTCTCGCTATCGACTTCTCCGCCGCAAATCCTTCCCTGGACATCATGCAGGAGCTGGATCGCAAGGTTCACTGGCTTTCGGCGTGGACCATCCACAACGCCAATCACCTGCGCGAAAGCCGTGATGGCCTGAAAGTCGGCGGCCACCAAGCCTCCTCCTCCTCCTTGGCGACAGTCATGTCGGCGCTATATTTCGGCGTTCTGCGTCCCGAGGATCGGGTGGCGGTCAAACCCCACGCCAGCCCTGTTTTTCACGCGATCCAGTATCTGTTTGGCCGACAGACCCTGGATCAGCTGCAGAGATTCCGTGCCTTTGGCGGGGCCCAGTCCTACCCCTCCCGTACCAAGGACAAGGACGACGTCGACTTTTCTACAGGCTCGGTGGGCCTAGGGGTCGCGGTGACGGCCTTCGCCGCACTGATTCAGGACTATCTGGAGGCACGTAACGCTCTACCTGGCGGCAAGCGCGGACGGATGATCGCACTACTCGGGGATGCTGAACTTGATGAAGGCAACATCTATGAATGCCTGATCGAGGGTGCGAAGCACGATCTGCGCGATACCTGGTGGATCGTTGACTACAACCGCCAGAGCCTCGATGCGACCACGACCGACCGGCTCAACACGCGCTTCTCGGAAATCTTCTCTGCATGCGGCTGGGAGGTGGTGACCCTCAAGTACGGCCGCCTGCTGGAACGGGCATTTACGGAAGACGGCGGCGAGGCCCTGAAGGACTGGATCCATGCCTGCGCCAATGATCACTATGCAGCCCTAACCTTTCAGGGAGGCGCCGCATGGCGCACGCGTCTCATCGCGGATATCGGAAATAAGCCTGGCATCGCGAAACTGCTCGAACGCCGCACCGATGAGGAACTCGCGCGGCTGATGACCAATCTGGGCGGTCACGACCTTGATCTGCTGATGCAGACTTTCACCAGTATTACTGATGATAAGCCGCGCCTGTTCATCGCCTATACCATCAAGGGCATGGGACTGCCCTTTCAAGGCCACAAAGACAACCACTCCGGCCTCATGACCGAGACCCAGATGCACCAACTGCGCGACTCGATGGGGATTGCGCAGGGGCGCGAATGGGAGCCATTCGAAGGCTTGCCGCGTAAGGCGGCCGACTACCGTGCCTTTTTGAAGGCAGCGCCATTCGCCGCTGACATCAACCGCCGTCACGACTCCCCGAAAGTCCCCGTGCCCCCCCGTGAAAACTTTCCGTTGCCTAAGGGCCGCCAGTCGACCCAGGTCGCCTTTGGCAAGGTGCTAAATGACCTGGCGCGCAAGGGCGGGGAACTGGCGGATGCGATCGTCACCGCATCACCTGATGTGACTGTCTCGACCAACCTCGGTGGTTGGGTCAATCAGCGTGGTTTGTTCTCCCGCGCGCACCGCGCCGACACCTTCCGAGACTCTTCCATCGCATCCCCCTTGAAATGGTCCTCAGGCCCGCGCGGCCAGCACATTGAGCTTGGGATAGCGGAGAACAACCTCTTCTTGCTGCTGGCGGCGGCGGGCCTGTCAGGTCCTCTTTATGGCAAACGCCTGCTGCCTGTCGGCACCCTCTATGACCCCTTCATCAATCGCGGTCTTGATGCGCTGAACTACGCCTGCTATCAGGACGCCCGCTTCATGCTGGTGGCGACCCCTGCCGGCCTCACGCTTGCCCCGGAAGGTGGCGCGCACCAGTCGGTGCACACGCCGCTGATCGGCATGGCGCAGGACAAATTGGCCTATTTCGAGCCTGCCTTTGTCGATGAACTGGTCGAGATCATGCGTTGGGGCTTTGACTACATGCAGGCCGAGCATGGTGGTTCCATTTATCTGCGGTTGTCGACGAGACCCCTGGACCAGATCGAGCGTTCCTTATCTCCGCAGGACGTGATCCACATCATTGATGGCGCCTACTGGCGCGTCGCGCCCGGCCCCAAGGCCCGGGTTGTAATCGCCTATTGCGGCGTGCTTGCACCTGAGGCGCTACAGACCTTCGAGCAGATCCTCGAGGACGAGCCGGAGGCCGGTCTCCTGGCCATCACAAGTCCGGACCGGTTGCACGGAGGCTGGTCTGATGCGACCAAGGCGCGCGCGGAAGGTCGACGCACTGTCTCCCACATCGAGCGACTGCTGGCCCAGGTGTCCCGCACGGCCACCATCGTGACCATGATCGACGGGCCACCGGCGACTCTCTCTTGGGTTGGCGCCGTGCACGGTCATCGTGTATCGCCGCTGGGCCTCACGCGCTTTGGTCAGTCTGGCGATATACCGGACTTGTACCGCGAATACCGTCTGGATGCAGATGCCGGGGTCTCAGCCACGGCTGTGGGGTTGTTACCTGTGGAGTCTCACCGATGAGCGATATCCTGATGCCAGCCTTGTCGCCAACCATGGAAGAAGGCGGTCTGGCGAAGTGGTTGGTGGCCGTGGGCGATCGGATCGTCCCGGGCCAGGTGATAGCCGAGGTCGAAACGGAAAAGGCGACCCTGGAAGTCGAAGCGACCGAGGGCGGAGTAATTGAAGTCCTCCTCGTCGAGGAAGGCGCTCAGGGTGTGCCAATTAACACGCCAATCGCCCGCCTTGTGGCAGACGCACCCCAGACGGCTGTAGCGGAAAAAGAGCCGGCGCCCAGCCCATCTGTCTCTGCAAAGGCAGACATCGGTCCCGAGACGCAAACGCCGGCTGATGATCCGATTACACCCGCGCCCTCCCCGCCCGTGGCAGACATGACGAATGCGACGCCTCTTGCTCGCAAGCTCGCCGCCGCTTCCGGCGTATCATTCGAAGGCCGCGGCTCAGGTGCCGACGGCCGTATTCTCAAGCGCGATCTGGATAAGGCGCTGGGATTGGGCACGCCGGCGCAATCAGCTCCTGTGGCCGAGCGGTCGCCTGAGGCAGCCGGATCGCAACCCCACCCCAGTGCTGGCTCTGTAATTCCACTGGATGGAATGCGAAAAGCGATCGCACGTCGAATGACGGCAAGTTTCCGCGACGTGCCCCATTTCCCGCTTACCGTCGACATTGAAATCGATGCTTTACTTGCTCTGCGCGCGGAATTAAACACGCGGTTTGCTGCGACCGGAGTCAAAGCCTCTGTCAACGACCTGATCATCAAGGCGGTAGCCCAGGCCCTGCACCGTGTGCCGGAAGCCAATGCCAGCTACTCACCCGGCGGCATCCTGCTCCATCACGATGTAGATATCGCCTTCGCAGTGGCCATTGAAGGCGGCTTGATCACGCCCATCGTGCGCAAAGCCCACGAAAAATCTGTGGAGGAGATTGCCAAGGAAACACGCGCTTTGGCCGAACGGGCCCGCGCCCGCAGGCTCGCACCGGCTGAGTTCGAAGGCGGCACCTTCTCGATCTCCAACCTTGGCATGTTTGGCATCAAGATCTTCACATCGATTATCAACGAACCACAAGGCGCAATCCTTTCGGTTGGTGCTGCTGAAAAGCGCCCAGTGGTCCGCAATGATGAGATCGGGATTGCGACGATCCTCACGGCAACGCTCACATGTGATCACCGAGCCATGGATGGTGTTATCGGGGCCCAGTGGGTACGCGTCTTCAAGTCGCTGATCGAGCAGCCGGCCGGGGAACTGCTCTGATCCTCAATCTCAAGAGCGCACTTTACAGTGCGCGCGCCACGAGGCGTGCGGGGCCGCTTCTGTCCCTCAATCCGGAGCCGGAGGGACAATGCTCGCTACAATCGTGGCATCCAGCGCCTCGTAAGCATCATATCCGATGGTGGCGTAGAGCTCGGCGCGAGTCTGCATACGAGGTAGCAGACTCTGCGCTGATCCAGTCGCTTTAAGCTGCGTATAGAGCTCCTGTACCGCCTTGGCCGCAACCCGCAAACTGGTTACGGGCCAGATCACCATCTTGTAGTCCATGTCCTCGAATTGTTTTGCTGAGAAGAACGGCGTGCGGCCGAACTCCGTCATGTTGGCCAGCAGAGGCGCCTTCACCCGGCGGGCGAACTCCCGAAACATCTCCTCGCTGTTCAGCGCCTCCGGAAAGATCGCATCGGCGCCAGCCTCGAGGTACAGCTTGGCGCGCGCCACTGCCCCGTCCATACCTTCACTGGCGGCCGCATCCGTGCGTGCGATAATCACCAGATCGCGCCGGGCGCGTGCCGCGGCGTTTACTTTGGCGGCCATATCCTGCGCATCGGCCAACTTCTTGTTGTTCAGGTGCCCGCATTTCTTAGGCAGCAGCTGGTCCTCCAAATGCACGGCACCAGCCCCGGCTTCCTCAAAAGCACGCACCATGTGCATGACATTGAGCGCCTCTCCATAACCGGTATCGCCATCGACAAGGACCGGCAATCCCGAGGCCCGGGCCACCTGCCGGATGAAGAAAGCCACCTCATCCACCGTGATGATCCCTAAGTCGGGCAAGCCCATCGAGGCGGTCATGGCCGCGCCGGACAGATAACACGCCTTAAATCCGCAATCTCTCGCCTGCTGCGATGCCAGGCCATTGTGCGTGCCAGGCATTTCAAGAATGCGAGGCTCCGTCAGCAAAGCGCGAAAGCGGACGCCTGCGCTCTCTTTAGGGGTATCGATGGCACGCAGATAGGGCACAGATTGCTCCTAGAGGGCGTAGAGGTCGACGTATTCGTTAACCGGCATCGCCTCGAGAATTTCCTGGTTAAGGGATCCTGAAAGGATGCGCTTTTGCCGCTTTTCAGGAAACCTGCGCTTAAGATTGGTCCTGAACTTCGCCTCAAGCAGCGGGATGCCATCCTTGCGCCGACGATTGTGGCCTATTGGGTACTCAACCACCAGCTCATCCAGCTTCAACCCGTCGGTAAATTCGACCGTGAGTCCATTAGCGATCGAGCGCTTCTCCGGATCGTGGTAGTCCGCGGTGAATCGCGGATCCTCTGCGCATACAATTTTGTCTCGCAGGGAGTCGATCAGCGGGTCGGCAGCAACACCGTCCTCATAGTCCGAGGCAGTCAGGCGACCGTGGATGAGGGGTACTGCGACCATGTACTGGATGCAGTGATCGCGGTCCGCCGGATTGTTGAGAGGCCCCTTTTTGTCAATGATGCGGATGCAGGCTTCATGGGTTCGGATAGTGATCTTGGCAATATCCTTGGCCGTGCGCCCCAATTCCTTCAAAATGGCATGCAGCTGCATGGCAGCTTCCACCGCCGTCTGGGAATGAAACTCCGCCGGGAAACTGATCTTAAATAGCACGTTCTCCATCACGTAGCTTCCGTAGGGTCGCTGAAACTTAAACGGTTGGCCCTTGAAGCTGACATCGTAAAAGCCCCACACCGGGGCGGTCAGTACCGAGGGGTAACCCATCTCGCCGCTCTTGGCAATGAGCGCAAGGAAAACCCCACGGCTGGTGGCATCCCCCGCCGCCCAGCTCTTACGCGAGCCCGTATTGGGCGAGTGCCGATAGGTGCGCAGCGACTGCCCGTCCACCCACGCGAGCGACAAAGCGTTGATCGTCTCGTTGCGCGATAAACCCAGCAGCTGCGCCACGACCGCGGTCGTTGCAACTTTTACCAGCACCACATGATCCAAACCTACGCGGTTGAAGCTGTTTTCAAGCGCAATCAAACCTTGGATCTCGTGCGCCTTGATCATCGCAGTGAGTACGTCGCGCATCACTTTCGGCGGTTTGCCGGCGGCAATGGCCGTGCGGCTCATCCAGTCCGCGACCGCCAGGATGCCTCCCAGGTTATCCGAAGGATGGCCCCACTCTGCTGCAAGCCATGTATCGTTGAAGTCCAGCCACCGGATCATGGTGCCAATGTTGAACGCAGCTCGGATCGGATCAAGCTGATAGGTAGTGCCCGGCACTTTGGCGCCGTCGGGAACCACCGTGCCCGCTATGACCGGTCCTAAGAGCTTAGTGCAGGCCTGGTACTCGAGAGCCTCAAGACCGCACCCTAGTGTATCAATCAGACAGTTTCTGGCTGTGGTGTACGCCAGCTCGCTCTTGATCTCGTAGTTCAAGACGTAGTCGGCGATGTCGGCTAGGACATGGTCAGGCTGCGGACGAACGTTGCTGATGTGTGTGGACATGCGATTACGGGCGCTCGTTCAATGGCACGAAAGGACGGTTCGGCGGCCCGACATAGTGGGCGGAGGGGCGAATGATCTTGTTGTTGATGCGCTGCTCGATCACATGCGCGCTCCAGCCGGAAGTACGCGAAATGGCGAAGAGCGGCGTGAAGAGCGCAGTCGGCACGCCCATGCGGTGATAGCTTACGGCGCTGAACCAATCAAGATTAGGGAACATCGCCTTGATCTTCCACATCACGCTCTCCAGCCGCTCGGCGATGTCGAACAGCACTGTGTCCCCCGCCTCCGTTGACAGCTGGCGTGCTACATCCTTGATCACCCGATTGCGCGGGTCGGAGACTGTATAGACCGGATGGCCAAAGCCGATGATGACTTCCTTGGCCTCAACCCTTCTACGAATATCCGCCTCTGCCTCCTCCGGCCCCCGATAGCGGCTCTGAACCTCATATGCGACCTCGTTAGCGCCGCCGTGCTTCGGACCGCGCAAGGCACCAATACCACCGGTAATGGCCGAATAAATGTCGGAGCCGGTGCCCGCAATCACGCGGGTGGCAAAGGTTGAGGCGTTATATTCATGCTCGGCGTAAAGGATCAGTGAAGTGTGCATGGCGCGCACCCACGACCTCTCGGGCTTGACCCCATGCAGCAGGTGCAGGAAATGCCCGCCAATGCTGTCATCGTCGGTCTCCACTTCGATCCGCTTGCCTGCCTGGGAGAAGTGCAGCCAATAAAGCAGCATCGATCCCATGCACGCCATGAGTCGATTGGCCACTTCTCGAGCGCCTGCGATATTGTGATCCAGGCTTTCCGGTTCCAGGCACCCGAGCGCTGAAACGCCTGTGCGCAGCACGTCCATCGGATGCGTTTCACGTGGGATGGCCTCAAGAACCGTTTTAAGAGGACCCGGCAACCCCCGCAAGCCTTTCATCTTTGCCTTGTAGGTTGCCAGCTCGGCCGCGTTCGGCAGACTCTCATACAGCAACAGATAGGCGATCTCTTCGAACTGCGCCTTGTCCGCAAAGTCCAGGATATCGTAGCCGCGGTAATGCAGGTCGTTGCCAGTGTGTCCCACTGTGCAAAGCGCCGTTTCGCCTGCAACAGTCCCAGACAAGGCCACGGACTTCTTGGGCTTAAAGCCCGCGGTCGCACTCATGCCGTTCTCCACATGCATGTTGACAAAATCCCTGCGCGCGTCGATTTCCCGTTGCAGCACGGCGAGCGCTTCCGTGAGGAACTTACTTGTTTTCACTACGGCACCGGCCGTATGCGCGGACTCACCGCAGACCGAATCACCAAGACAGTCCGGCAATCAGGAAATGGGCCCATGGGCCGCATTACCCCCAAGTGTCCGCTCCCGCCGTCATAGGCGGCCTGCCAGCGCTCGCAACGCCGCAGCAGACCTTCCACTGCGAAAAGCGCGCCGATGGGCATTTCAATTGCCGAGGCCGTGCTAGTGGCGTACCGCGGGCAGCCCCAGAATCTCGCGCGCCTCTGCCGCGCTCGCAGGCTCAATACCCAGTTCACGAGCGATGCGCACGGCACGGGCCACGAGCTGCTCATTGGTCGCCAGAACTCCGCGACTGTAGTAGTTATTGTCTTCCAGCCCGACCCGGATGTGGCCCCCAAGAAGCAGCGCCTGGGTCGTTGCCTGCAATTGCGCAGGGCCAATTGCCGACACGCACCAGATGGACTGCGGGGGCAGCATCTTCACCATTGAAGTGAGAATATCGTGACTGTAAGGCATCGCGCCTTGGAAGCCTACGTGGGCGCCCAGAACGATGTTTACGTAGTAAGGGGGACTGTCGAAGCCCTTTTGAATGAGGCGCGTGACATCCTGCAGGATGTGTTCGGGGCCGAATACTTCCCATTCCGGCTTGATCTTCCGCTCCTGCATTCGCTTGATCAGGGTGTCACATCGGGATGGCGTCGTTACCACCACAATTTCCCGACCACCGTGGAGTGCGCCAAAGGTCATTCCATCGAAAGTGGCCATTTCTGCGCCAGCGTCACAGCCCTTCAACCTTTCATCGAAGTTCTGTTCAAAAAGACCATCCGGCCGCTCAGTGATCATGTCTCCATTGGAGCCGCCACCGGTGGAATTGTTGATGATGATGTCGCACTTGGCACGAACCTGACGATTGATCTCCCGATAGATGTCAGCGTTGCAGGTAGCCTCATCGTCAGGGCGCCTGGCATGTAGGGCCGCAATGGCCGCACCTTCCTTGTAGGAACGGAAGACGGACTCTGCGATCTCGTGCGGCTGTGTCGGCAGATTGGGATTTTGGGCCTTGCCCGCCATCCCGCCAGTGGGCGCCACGGTGATGATTGTCTTGCTCATATTGGTGTTCCTGGAAAGGCTAAGTTTGATGGGCGGTCATGGATCGCTTATTTTTCGGCGGCGATGGCAGCATCCCCGCACATGCGAGTAATCACTTCAGCGGGCGCTGGCGTCCCACGGATTTTTCCATCCGGGCCCTTCATCACCCATACGCGGTGTTCGCTGGCCTCAACCGCAATCGCACCATCGCGATAGGCCTCATGCGCGACAAAGAAGCTGGTGCGCCGCCACTCCGTGACGCGGCTTCTGATCTCAAGGACATCGCCATAACTTGAGGGAATTTTGAAATTTGCCTTGGTCTCGATCATGGGCAGGCCCACGATGTCGAACTCCTTCAGTATGTGGCGTAAGGAGTAGCCCGCCGTGGAGAAGAGCTCAATCGTCGACTCATTGAAGATCGAAAAGTACTGCGGGTAGTAGACGATCCCGGCGGCATCGCACTGGCCCCACTCGATTTTCAATGTTCGGACATTTGAATGTGCGGTCATTCGAACCCCCCGTGCGCTGTCGATCTGGATCCTCTAGGCGGTACGCACAAAATCACTCATCGTTCTGCACGCGGTTACTCAGTCGGCCGATGCTCTCGATCGCCACCTCCACCGTCTCGCCGGGCTTAAGCCACCGCGGCGGGGTCTTGCGCGCGCCCACGCCACTCGGGGTGCCGGTAGCAATGACATCTCCCGGCTTGAGCCACGTCATGCGGGAGGCGTAGGAGATAAGCTGCGCAATGGTGAAGATCAACTGACTGACGTGCGCCGACTGCATTTCCTCACCGGCGACGAAGGTTTGCAGGTGAATATCGCGCTGACCGATCTCATCGGGCGTGACAATCCAGGGGCCCATGGCGCCGGATCGCCAAAAGTTCTTACCCGTCATCAAGGCGTGGTTCTGATACTCCCGGATGCTCCCATCCATGAAACAGCTGTAACCTGCCACCAGGCTCGGCGCCTCATCGATGGCAACGTTACGCGCCCTCTTGCCAATCACGACGGCGATCTCGCCTTCGTAGTCAAAGCTTTCCGAGACTTTTGGCCGGATGATCGGCTGCCCCTGGGCCACGAGTGAGTCAGGAAAGCGGGAGAACAGGATCGGATTGGCTGCCGCTTCGTCCGCCTTCACCTCACTGACGTGGTCACGATAGTTGAGGCCCGCGCAAAGGATCTTGGCAGCAGGATCGATCGGAACCGCCAGCGTCACGTCCGAAAGAGGCGCACTCTCGCGCGAAGTTCCCAAAGCTGACTTCAGTGCCTCAAGCGACATGCCGCCTAAGCTGAACGGGGCCGTCTCCGCGGCTCCTGATTGCCAGCCGCCGACGATGCGCACCTCATCACCGGCGAGAATGCCCTGCGCTGAGGCGCCGCCGCGCTCAATTTTGACAAGTTTCATTTGGTATCCTTCTTCCGCGAACGCGTGTTAGCCAATGCGGGTGAGTTCAGATGCGGGAATGCCGCGTCGGTACTGAGCGACGAAAGCCACGGGATCAAGCTCAACTCCTGATGGGTTGGCCTTGAAAGCGGTCGACTGCATGAACTCGACCATCAACTCGAAGGTTGCGAAGTTCTGAGCCGTGAGTTCAACGTTGTTGCCATCCGGATCCCGGTAATAGAAGCTTGTCATCGGCCCATGATTGGCCGTGCGATGGGGCTTCAGACCCACCGCCGCCAGCGCCTCGTATTTGTCGATCAGCGGGCCGAGCCCGGGCAACATGAGCTGCATGTGGTGCAGGCCCGGTGTCGTCTTGGGCACCGACAGCGATACACCGGGTTCTTCGAAGAGCCCGATCACCTGGGTGTACGGATAGGCCGTCGACAGGCGGAAGAAGCACATGTGCAGGTCACTCGCCCGGGTCTGACCGCCGAAGTCCCCGGGAACGGAGCCCTTGGGTGGTGCGTGCTCCAGGAACGGGTCAACCTCAAGGACCGTGCAGTACCAGGGCTTCATGACTTCCAGTTGCCCGGTCTTCAGGATCGTTTCGCTGATTTTGAGGCGGGAGCATTGGCCGGCGCCGGGATGAGATTTGGCGTCAGTCACGGCGCATCGCTCCTTAGGTCAAGCAAAATCCGGGTAATGCGCCGCCCAACTACCGCTCTTAGCCGTTCGCCGAAAATCTGGGCTGGCCGCGGGCTGTTCCGGCTCGGAATGCAGGTCGCACTGGAGAAGTCTCTGTCGACGTGGCACAAGTTATTGACCCTCTCTACGGATGGGTTTTTAGCGATGAGATAATTCCATATGGAATATAATTTCTCAAGATAATACCGTCATGATCTCAGTAACATGTGTAGGATCAAATGATTACGATTGATGCAGCTCAAGCTTCAACGTCAGAATTAATTCCTAATGAAATTACCGCCGATGCGATTGCCGCCTTCGACATCGGGGATCACATTCCATTTCTCCTCAATCGAGTGAACGTCGCGACGTTGGGCTTATTCGAGGACCGGCTGAAGGAAGAAGGCTTGGTGCTAGGTGCCTGGCGCATCCTGGCGGTGTTGTTCAAAGCCGGTCCGCGCAGGGTGCGCGAGGTCCTTCACCTCACCGGTATTGAGCCCCCGACGCTCTCGCGCCTATTGGCGGACCTGGAGAAACGCCAGTTGGTAGTGCGCGCGCAAAGCGATGACGATGCACGCGGTATCCTCGTCCAGCCGACCGCCGAAGGTTTAGCGCTGGCGGAGCGCATTGCGCCTCATGCCCTGCACGCCGAGATCGAGCTCCTGCGTGGATTTACGGTTGATGAGCGCAACTTTTTGCGGCAGCTTCTGAAGCGGATGCAGACAAACCTGCTTTCCTCGTAAAAGCCCCCTACCCGCCAAGACATCCGCAGGCCCTGGGCGAACCGGCCACCCAGGGGGACCCACGGTCTTCGCCCGCCAGCCCTGCTCCCCAATCGTTGTATCGGGCCGC